>WNGR01011370.1_pt1 | contig 17303 bp, 13 predicted proteins | sample 5407581 | NCBI WGS metagenome assembly WNGR01 (sample SAMN13153383, study PRJNA577476) | soil metagenome | isolation source: 80 cm soil or saprolite under Garry oak tree replicate 2 | place: USA:California | collected 2016-06-15 | reverse complement strand
GGACATTTTAATGACATCATCGAAGACGCGGATCCGGCCATCAAAATCCTTGCGGGCCTGGCGGATAATTTCCCTGGTGTGGCTCGTGCGCTCGTCGGCCTGCGTCAGCAGAATACCCGCATAGGTCAACTCTGGGTTCAGCCGGTCCTGCACGTACTCAATCGTCTCAATTAATTGCGTGACCCCCTGCGCTGCTAAATAATCCGTTTGCAGCGGGACCAGCACCTCGTCGGCGGCAGTCAGCGCGTTAATCACCATCAGACCCAGGTTGGGCGGGCAATCCAGGAAGATGGTGAACTTCTGTCTCAGTGGCTCCAACGCCCGCCGCACAATACGCTCGCGCTCCGTGGCGCTCACGATTTCGATATCAAATGATGCCAACTCGCCGTTGGCCGGCACCAGGTACAAGTGCGGCCTGACCTGGCGAATGACCGAGGCCATCGGCTGTGGTGGTTTCTGGCGCGTCGCAAAGGCGTAGCTTTTCAGCACGTCGTAGATCGTTTCGCCACTCTTGAGCAGCTTCGGCCTGTTGCCCGTATACAGGGTCAAACTTCCCTGCTGGTCCAGGTCCACGATCAACACCTCTTCGCCCAGTTCGGCCAGGGCTGAGCCCACATTGTACGCCGTGGTGGTCTTTCCGACTCCCCCTTTCTGGTTGGCAACGACATAGACCTTGCCCATAGGCCCTCCTCAAAAAAAACTGTTTGCACAGTGCGCACGGTGTAAACTGTTTAGACGTTGCACACTGTGAGAAACGCTTAAACGGTGGACACGGTGCAAACAGTGAGCACCGCTTTACAGTGCTATCGTAGCACATCGCGAGCGTCGCGTATAGAGCCAGGGGTCACGAAGATGTAAATCAGGCCTCTGAGGAACATCCGAACGAAGACTCACGCTAAGCTGTGAAAACCCTCCCCAGGCCGACCAATGAGAGCGGAAGGAGCAGTTCATGATAGGCAAAATGATCTGAAAGGAAACGCTGTTTGCATCTAGCAAGTGTAATGCAGCTATTTCTTGGCCTTATTGTCAAACGGTAGCATGGTAGTACTGTTTCCTATGTGACTGCTGAGGCTTCAATATGTCATAGGAAAGGTGGCGCGAGTCTTTGTATAGAAGAGGTGATATGGTATAGTAGCTTCGTGCGATGGCTGTGCCATTTCAGAGCCTCTCTGTAGGAGATGTGGGTGTATGAGTCGAGCTCTAGTGTGGAGAGCTGGTTTCTCGTTTCTGAGCATTGTGATCTTACTGCTGTTTATGATCTGGTTACTTGTGCTGCCAGAGACTGCGCACGGTCAGGCCTCTTTGCGTTTACAGAAAATATCGATTCCTCTGGATTTAACTGCTACCGCTGTAGCTGGGGCTACGTCTGAGCAGGAGTTAGAGAAGCTACGGCTTGGGAATAACTGGTTCTGGAGTAATGCCTCTGCACTTATTTCGACTGCCATCTCGGCGGTCGTTGCTGGTATTGTTGCTATCTTTGGCCTTATTAAGTGGTTTGGGGATAGAAGTGCTGAACGAGAGAGAAGACGGGAGGAGCAGGACCGTTGGTTAGATGATCGTGTTGCTGAGCGGGAGAAGCGTAAGGAAGAGCAGAGACATTGGTTAGATGATCGTGTTGCTGAGCGAGAGAAGCGCAAGGAAGAGCAGGATCGTTGGTTGGTGGACCAGAAGGTTGAGCGAGAGAAGCGCTCTGAGGAGCGTTTCCAACTGGTCATTGAACGTTTGTGCGGTGAGAATCCTGCAGCGAAAGTAGGGGCTGCTATCATGCTTCGCACCTTCTTAGGTCCTGACTACGAACGATTCTATGGCCAGGTCTTTGATCTTGCTGTCGCGAGTTTACGTCTCCTCAAGGACACGGATCATCAGCCTCTAAGTCCTTTGGCCCAGGCCCTTACTACCGTGTTTAAGGAGTCGTTCCTCTGTGCTCGCGATACGCTGAAGCGGAGTCCGGAAACTCTTGATGCGACAGCTGTTCACCTGGATAAAACGGATCTGTCTGGAGTCGATTTGAAGGGTGTATGGATGTATAAGGCCTCTTTGCGACAGGCCAATCTGAAGAACATTGATCTCGCGCAGGCTAATCTTGCTGAGGCCAATCTCGTTGATGCTGACCTTGAAGGTGCCACCTTGACCAATGCCTCTCTTATTAGAGCCGATCTTACGAACGCTATTCTCCGATGGGCTCAACTTCCTTCTGCTGTTCTTGACGGTGCTGATCTTACTGGAGCCGATCTTACGAATGCGAATCTTACAAAGGCTGTTCTCATTGAGGGAGCTAATCTCACTGGGGCTGATCTCACGGAAGCCGATCTTACTGGAGTTGATCTCACTGGGGCTGATCTCACGAATGCGGTTCTGATGAGAACCGTTCTTACGGGAGCGAATCCTGAAGCTGCTAAGTCTCTTGCTGGGACGAGGATGCAACAGGTAGTCGATCTCAAGCAGCGTGCTGCCTGTGAGGCTTTGGGAGCTATCATTGATGAGAGTGCTGGGAGCGGGATATCAATTACTTAGCCTCTAAATGTTGGCGGCATCTGCGTTTGAAGGGTATTTTGTGAAGCATTACCCTTGACAATGATATCAAAAGGAGATATCATTATGAACAGAGAGTTATTGGAGAAGATTTTTGCTGATCCTCCTTCGGCTGAAGGTATCACATGGGATGATATCAAAACTCTCTTAGAGGATGTTGTGCGGAATCAAGGCTCTGTTAGTTCAGGACCAGGGGCTCGAACGCGTGTCGAGTTGAATGGAAGAAAAGCCATCTTTCCATACCCTCAGGTTCCTAATGTCGGGATGATTCTGCGCACTCGTAGGTTCTTAAAAGAAGTAGGAGTCCTGCCATGGCGCCGGTGACTTTCAGTGCGGATCGAATCGCCTCGACCTTAGAACCCTATAAGGGCTATATTGGTCAGCTTGAGGTAGATGCTAGGGCTGGTATCCTGTACGGAGAAGTCATCAATCTGAAGGATGTCGTCGCTTTCGAAGGGAGAACTTTTGAGGAAGCTAAACAGTCTTTTCATGATTCTGTTGATGCTTACCTAGAATTCTGTAAGGAACTTGGACAGAAGCCTGAGAAGCCCTTCTCGGGCAAGATTCCCTTTCGGACAGATACAGAGCATCATCGGATGATTTCCCTGGCTGCTAGCCTGGTCGGTAAGAGTATTAATGCTTGGATGGATGATACTCTTGTTGCTGCAGCGGAAACCGTTATCAAGACGTGTGATGATCCAGTATCCTTTCATAAAGGGTCTGTGAGTGCCACTGCTCCGAACTCTGTCAGGAGAGTTCCCCGTAGTAAGCCGAAAGCTGCCTCTGAAAAGAAGACGAGAGGAATGGCTAAAGCCCGTTCTAGATAGCCCAGTGTAGTGTTGGTTGCATTTATTGCAGGACTAATCACTGGCGTGGAGTCGAATCGACCAAGAAATAGGTGAAGCTATCGCCTTTGCGGATGACAGCTTCCTGTGTTGGTACTCTTCTCATAGGATCTCTCGCTTCCTTTCACACGTGGCTCTTGTGATCTTACTCCAGAGATTCGTTTCTTGTGTCAGGAGCTTCAGTTTCTTGAGAACCCGGTAGTGTAACCGCTTACAGGCGCTCTCACTGAGTCTGAGACGCTTAGCGATCTCGGCATAGGGCAGCTTATGTGCATGACGCATGACCAAGATGCGTTGCTCCGCAGCCGGAAGTGCACGCACTAGCTGCCAGAGAGCCTCTCCCTCTGCCTCCCCAATCATCGAATCGAGAACGCTTCTCTCCTGACTTGCTGGCACGAAGGGTTCTCGTGCGTGACTCAAATCCTCGATAAACGGTCTATCCTCCAGCGTGCGATTCTGCTCCTGAAGCACGTTGGAGGCAGTGTCATACAACCAGGAGCCGAAGGGGCTATCCTGCCAGGTAGCATGACCGCGCAGCAATGTCTCAACAGCTCGCATGAATGTCTCAGATGTCAGTGTTTCGGCTTCGGAGACACTTCCGACCCTACTATAGAAGTAGCCGTACAGGGGATCGATGTACTGCTCGTAGAGTTCGAGAAGCGCATCTTGATCGCCTTGGCTCGCTCGTTGTACCCATGCTTCCTCTTCAGCCAACCTCACTGCGTTCTCCTTATCGAAACGACTTGGCTGTGTATCGTTTGCCGCCATAATGTAACTCCTGATGGTTACTCTCACCCCCTCATCCATGCCCTTCTTTGCTAGAGATATGATGGGAGAGGCTGGTTTGTAACTGCTATCGTGTAACAAAATGTTGCGTTAGAGGGTCATCATGTAGCCTAAACCGCATCTCATCAAGAGATAAGAGCAATGGGATATATCATCGCGGTAAATTCATAACGAGCCTCCAATACTTGAAGCCTTTTTACTTCTATGGAAGACGGTGGATTCAGCCGTCGTGTCGCCCACTCCAAGTTAGTTCAGTAAACTAACAATCAGATGATAAACAAAAAAACGCATTCAGTCAAGTGTTCTATTTTAATGTGGAGATCCTCCGAGACAGAACTATGTCACATTCAGCATAGGACGCAAAGAAAAAAGTGCTTTATTTCTGTCTCCGGAGGCCCTCCGCGCTCCTTTTACACACCGGTGCTAATGAAAACCGCCAATTTCACGCGCTACACTGACAGGGGATAATTCTCGCGATTCGCTAGTAAGTGCCCTCTCTGTCATTTCCAGAGCCTTCTCTACTACTTCGGACTCATGATCTCCTACTGGAGTACCTTCGAGCTTGTCCCGCAAGGCCTTCCGGAAGGCCGGGTTGGCCAGGGCAGGGGGGGCCATCGCATCCAGGCACGCTGCCAGAGCCATCAACCCGAGATCGCTCTCAATACTCTCAAGAGCATCGGGATCGATGCCGTCAACCGCGAAGGCTGGATCCTGGTTGCTGTTGGCTGACTGAGCGCTATCGTGTTCGCTCAGAGTATCCAGGAGCTTGTCCCGCAAAGCCTTCCGGAAGGCCGGGTTGGCCAGGGCAGGGGGGGTCGTCGCATCCAGGCACGCTGCCAGAGCCGTCAATTCCGGATCGCTCTCAATACTCTCAAGAGCATCGGGATCGATGCCGTCAACCGCGAAGGCTGGATCCTGGTTGCTGTTGGCTGGCTGAGCGCTATCGTGTTCGCTGGCGGCCTCAGAGACATTCCCAAGAACTGCCTCTCCTGCCTCAAGAATATAGTATTCTGCCAGGATATCCAGGAGCTTGTTCCCCAAAGCCTTCCGGAAGATCGGGTCGACTACGGCAGGGGGGGCCGTCGCGTCCAAGCGTGCTGCCAGAGCCGTCAATTCGGGATTACTCTCGATACTCTCAAGAGCATCGGGATCGATATCGTCAACCGCGAAGGCTGGATCCTGGCTACCATGTATTGCCTCAGTGTTCTCCTGTTCTTCTCGCTGTCTCATGATCTGTCCATATGCACAACGTAGTAGAGCCTGGTGCCTGCTACGCTCTAGAGGATCGTTAGGAAGTGGCTGCTGATAATCTTGCAGTCGTATTCCCTCCTTTAGAAATGCGTGTTGCAGCGGCAGGGTGAGCTGTGCATCGAAATGCAGCCGGTTTGCCAGATCGATCAGCAATGCTGTACGAGGTCTACCAGGGATTTTAGCAATTTTCCCCGCTAAACGATTACAGCCCCACTCTTGAACCACACTGTCAACCACTATTTCCAGGGGGTCAACCTGTTCGTAAATGACAACATACCCTTGAGGTGAAAACCTACGAGGTCGAGTATACACAAATCGAGAATCCTGACGCCTCCAATCCTGATACTGCTTGTAAGCGATGGCCGCGCCAAGTTGCTTGAGTGAGTCACATGGAACCGCTTCTCCTTCCTTAGGCCACGAGGAGTACGTTGAAGTATACATGAAAGTACTCGTGACGGCTTCTTGTACGATATCCGCTACAATATCTTCTTCTTGCCCGCGCCAAAAGGATACGTGAGAGGAGCGAACCCAATATCTGACTCGAGTGCCGAGGAAATGATAGAGTGTATCCCAAGTCGTATTGCTCTTTAGACTACACCTATCAGAGTCAGAAGAGTCTAAGCTCATAGCCATGCGGGGAACCTCCTTATGTGCCTCCATAACTGATATCTACTCGCGACTGCTAAGGCGCTAGGATATGTCACCTACGAAGACAGCCCCTTCCTTTCAATCTTACCACTATGATCGGTATCTAGGGTGTAAGGCTGCATCTTGAAGGTTAACTTGAAGCAGCCTTCATCTTATGAGAGTTGGGCGGGCAAGCCTGACGCCTACGAGCAAACCTGCAATGAGAGCAATCAGCATGAAAATGAGGATGGTTTCCATTGATATCCTCCCGTTCTGGATGGTAGGGACTGAGGAAAGCTCAGTCCTGTTTGCTGTCATCTTCATCAAGAAAGTTTCTAAGAAGGGCCTTGCGGAACGGGGATGCTCATTGTCAGTCCCCTCTGGTCTCATTCCACAGACCAGATTTTCGTGGACTTGCGTTTCAAATTCGTGAGTGCCCGGCGTTCTCGCTGCATTTGAGGCACCCGGCGATTCTGGCGTAGGCAGGCCATGCACATGGCACATAATCAATATGCGTGGTTGGGCCAGAGCAAGGTCTTTCACCAACCGCCAGAGAGCATCCTCATCTTCCTTCTGAAGAAGTGTATCGAGAGCACTCACACATCCATCTATCGGTTCCTCGCGCTTTGCGGGAGCACTCAAGGACTTGCTGAGCAATCTACCCCTCTCCCGAAGGCATTGACCAAAAATTCCGCGTGCGCTGAGTCTGGCGGACCAGCTCTCCCTCGTCAGCCAACGACATCATCTTCACTTTAGGATAACGATTGGCTTCAGGTGGCTGAATCAGTGACAATTCTTCCTGCTCTAAAGTTTCCGATCCACCCGAATTCATCGAGTGGTTTTCTTCGCGTTGCTCGTGACACTCTCCTTGTACTTCGCACTACATACATGACGGTAGAAGCAGTTACGTAACGACAAGGCTAGGCGATGACTACTCTCTCCTCCTTTCATCCCAGCGGCACCCTGTGAACCTGATCGTCTGCCCGCTTTCCTCTGCTACGCCGGTCGCGCGAACTGCCCGCTGGCACCCTCCCTTGCTTGCTGTGCCGCCGCTATTGGCGGGTCTTGCCAGGCCAGATGTGTTATCCTAAAGTGAAGATGGAGCTGCTGTTCTTAACCAGTACATGCAGAACTCGACGAAAAGGTAACAGTAATACGCGAATTTTAAGTAAAGATGCAGGCACCCTGCCAACGAACTAGTAATAGCAAATCCTGTTGATTGGTGTGTCTTTGCAATGTGGATAAAGCGGCCTGGTGGGCTGCTTTCGAGCGATTTGGGTACAGTGATTTACAGGATTTGCTATAAACCATATTCGCCTTGATAGAGACTGGAAGGGAACACGCGGTTATTGGGAGGGAAAGATGTTTGGATTTGACAAGCAGACCCCTTTTGTGTAGAATAAATACCGTCTCAGTTAGGACACTAAATTAACTAATAAGGCGGGAGGCAAAAAGATAGCCTTACGGCTCCCAATATCTCCAGCGGGAAAGTATGAACGGCAGAGGGGACTTTATAGGTTCGGACAGACTTGTTAGTATCTGCCTTGCTCGTTCAACTCGTTACCGTTCGCGAAAGCAGGCTGTCATGCCTCATACCAGGAGTGGAGCCTTCCTACAATGAAGCGGAGAAGCTCACGCCCAACCAAGTTCGGTTTCAGGAGGTTGTTACAAGACTAATGGTACAGACATCTATCACCAGGGCCGTCAGGTTGGATGGCACTCTTTTTCATGTTGCCTTGGAATGGCAGCTTCAGGGGGTGATTTCATGAACCATACGGCTGAATATCAGGATACTACCGTTCCCGATGGAAACGATTCACATAAAGGGCGGTTAAAAGGGCGCGGTGTCGGCCATGGCACGGTTCGAACCATCAATCGCCAGTTGATTTTGAACTACCTCCGTGAACATGGACCAACACCTCGCGTAGCTATCGCCAAAGGTCTAAAACTGTCGCGCGCCACCGTCAGCAGCATCATTGATGAACTTAAAAAGGATGGTCTTGTTCATGAGGGGAAAAAAATGCGGGCGACGGAGAAAGGTGGGCGACGAGCTACCCGCATCCACTTCAATGCCGATGCTGGTTACATCATCGGCATAGACCTCGGTCGCACTCGCCTCCGCATCTATCTCACCGATCTAGAAGCCAAATGCAGCGATCAGTGGTCAGATCGATTTGACATGAAGAGCGGCTGGAAAGATGGTCTCCGGTTGATAGCCGAAAGGGTAGACGAGCTCGTGAAAAGGAACAGCAAGACCTGGGAGATGGTGCGTGGCATTGGACTGAGTATCCCAGGCTCACCGGATCCGACATTTCGGAAGTTGATCTCGCCCCCCCTTTTGGAGAACTGGAGTCAGATAGACATTCCAGCGTATCTTCGGGAGCAGTTGCCGTTGCGAGAGGATTTCCCGATCTACTTGGACAATGACGCTAACATGGGTGCTCTCGGTGAGAGCCGTTACGGCGCGGGTGAGGGCATTGCGAACCTGATATACATTAAGCTCAGTACTGGCATCGGTGCCGGGTTGATTCTCAATGGGCAACTCTACCGCGGTAGCAATGGCATTGCAGGGGAATTTGGACACGTCATCATTGAAGAATACAGTCCTCCGTGCTCTTCCTGTGGCAAACAGGGTTGTCTGGAGGCTCTGGCCGGACTGGGTGCTGTTGTGGAAGATGCGCGCCAGCGCACATCGTTGCGTGGTATCCAGCCCATCGAAGGGAAGGATATCACACCCGATCTCATGGCCGATGTGATTATAGCGGCCAGGGAGGGTGATGCAGCTAGCCGCGCTGCTCTAAGACACGCGGGAGAGCGCATTGGCAAAGCGATAGGCAGCTACCTGATCAACGTGTATAATCCCTCGGTGATCTTGCTCGATGGAGGTATCGTTCGTCCAAGTAAAGGGGACACTGTCTACGAAAACGAACTACTCCTCGATTGCATTATTGAGAATGCAGAAGCGTCTAGTCTGCCAGCAGCCTGGTCAGGAACGAAGATCAGCCCTGGGAAGCTGGGTGATGATGCTGTTGGGCTTGGCGCCGTTGCTACCGTCCTTGATAAGGATACCAAGCTTAACGCGGCAGACGAGGGAGTACAAAGCCTGGTCAGAGTAGGCTAGGCAGATTGGGGATGTCCGGCACAGAAATCTATCATAGGAGGCGGATGCAGAAGTAGAGTTGGACAAACGAACGAGCTCCACCTCGCTTCGACCATAGTGAGCAGGGCGAAATGTAAATCAGTAAGCAAAAGAGTAGGGATGCTATTTCTCATTCCTTTCTCATAAATGTATCATTATCTGCTTAGCGTTTTCCCTTACAGTCTGTTCAAGGGAAGCCGAGGGATAGTTGGATGACCGGAAGAGATGAGGTTATCAAAAGAAGATGGAACCAGGGCTAAAAATCTTAATAGTCGATGATAACCCGGCAGTTCTCGATATGGTATCGTGGGCTCTGGAATTGGATGGATATGAGCCCTTTGAAGCTCAAGATGGTTCTGAAGGACTTCGCTGCGTCAAGGACCACTGCCCTGACCTTATTCTCCTTGACTTCACTATGCCTGGAATGGACGGAATCGAGTTCATGCGTCGGTTGCGAGCAGTAGGAGATTCTACGCCGATTATTATCATCTCAACGCATGTTGAGGAGCAAGCATGGTGCATAGAAAATGGTGTGGAATATTTTGTTGCCAAACCCTTCCATGTTCGAAATCTTCTGGATATAGTGAAAGTTGTGCTACGTAAGGCAAAAGAGAAGCCGCAGCCGAAACTAGAACTCACGAGCGTCTTGCGGTTTGCTGATCTTAAGCTAGATACCCAAGCACGCTTAGCATGGCGTAACACCCGCGAATTAGAACTGACTGCAAAAGAGTTCGATTTGCTCGCATTTTTTTTATGGCATCCCCGGCGGGTTCTTTCCCGCGGCTTGATCCTCGACCATGTCTGGGGATTTGATTTTGAAGGTGAATCGAACATCGTTGACGTGTATGTAGGGTATTTGCGCACTGAGCTGGAAAAGGAGAGTGAGCCGCGGCTCATTCAAACGGTCAGGAGTGTCGGCTATGTCCTGCGAGAGCCAGAGAAGAGAAAGTAGTGTGAACAATGGACATCATTACTCTGTTTAGTCATCTTGAGACGGTTGTCCAGTTGGCACTGGTAATCGGTTTCGTTGCTGTTGTCTTTCTTGTTGCCTGCTCACGACGATCGGCAGAAAATCTACTCCTGTTTCTCCGTGGTCTTCGATCAGTGATGTGGCCAGCAGCGAGAGAAGAGTGGCAAAAGCCATCTTGGCCTCATCAAGCTCTACATATTCCTACTCAGCGCAGGCGAAAGGAGCAAGAGGAATGAGCCAGGAGCTTGTGACAACGACAGATGCCCTTATAGTTTCTGTGACGCATCGAGAGGGAAAGACGGGGTCTGAGTAGTAACAGAACCAAAAACAACGGTAAGAATTGTTGACAAATACTCTACTGGCTCTGCAAGGGGTTTGAACTGAAGAAGGGAGCGGAAACGTATCGAGAAAAAGAGGCCTCTATCATGTGGAAGTAAGTACCTCAATCGGCTCTACAAGCCGTCTCATTTTCTTACCGTTGTTTTTGGTTCTGTTACTACCCAGACCCCGTTAAGAGCTTATTGTTACCATCTAGAGGGCTCTACTCGTTTGTAAGTTGATTGCGGGCGAGGATGGCGGATTACTGCTCATACCAGAGATGTTATTACATATTTGGTGATGTGTCCTTCAACCCCGCCACAAGCTGCTCCGTTTTCCTAACAGGGCTTATCGTTGCAACGCCGCTCGCAGACATATTTCTGTTTGTTCGCGAATATACTGAAGCGGCCGAGGTTGAATGCTAGTAGTAAGATCTAACTAGGGGCTACTTCCTGTCCATGAAGTTACTAGAGGTAAAGATGTTCGTGACTGAGAATAAGGGAAACCTCACAATTCGTAGAATGACATCTGTAGGAAAGAGGGATAAAAGCTTGGAGATGATTGACCAAGACATTATTGACCAAATACAAAAACCTGCCATTTTCATAGATTGGAACGTGGCCTTTGAGGGGAAAGCAAACGGGAATCAGCACCTTTCCCGTGTTGTCACTATTGCGAGGTTTCTCGCGGAAAAAGAGGGGGCAAGCAGGGAGATTTGCGAGGCTGGAGCCTGGCTACATGATATTGGCCTTATGGCCGGGAATGACGATGATCCTGCGAAAATCAGAGCCATTGCTGAAGAATTTCTGTCACATCTGCCCCTGGATAATGAGATCATCAAAAGAAGAATTGCTGATTGCGTGGAAACACATGAAGGAGCGAGGGAAGCTGTTAGCATCGAAGCAAAAATAGTTCATGATGCAGATGTTTTAGATAAGATGGGACTCCTTGGAGTGATCCGACACACCTGGAAGATCGTCAACCTCATCAAGCCAGACGCGAGTCCAGCCGAAGTTTTCTTCACCTTACAGAAGCATCTCAAGAAGAGACGAGAGAAGCTGTATACAGCAACAGCAAAGCAATTGCTCAGCGTACTCGATGAATCACTTTACCAATTTTTCGAGACTAAAACAGAAGCCATTGAAACGTTAAGAATGATCATGGGGCTTGCAAGAGACGCCCATACAGCAGATGAGATTGCCAGAGAGCTCCTATTGAAGGCAGATCATCAGATCCTGATGTACCAGGTACGCATTACCGATGACATACTGCGAGAGTGGTATGCCCAGGAGGAAACACTGGAGGAGCGCGAGCTAGCCTTAGCAGGTTCTGCCTGATTCTTTGCGAAAAGGCTCCTGCAGAGTCGGCTCTGTACACACTTGGAGATCGTCCCACAACAGGGGCAAGAAGGCGTTGGAGAAGCCACACACACAGTGACCGTCACATTAGTGGTCACGCTGACTTGCTCAATGACAAGGTCGGAAAGATCTGGAAGCATAGTCATAGGCTCACAGTGGATCAGGAAAATGTCTCGTTGGAGGAATTTGTTTTGTCCTTCATTCTACCACATTTGGCAGCAGCGAGGCTGCGGGAGAACCATAAAATGGCCGCGAGCATGCCACATGATCTACCTTGCCATCAGCAAGTTTGAGGAGAGAAAGAGGCAATAGAGGCATTCTCTCTTTTCACTACTCGGCCTGCGAAGCATTTTGTCGGAAAGATCATAACTTCGCCACTTCTGACGAATAAAATCGCCAGTTCATTGAGCTTGATTAGGATGTTTGTTCTATTCTTTTCCGACGCATATCTTTGCCCGAACTCGAATTTGACCCGTAACCCTGCCTAAAAAGTTGTACAGAGAAAATCCCGACATTTGCACCCCAAAACGAGATTTCACGCCTGATTCGGGCGATGAAATGCGTCAATACGGCGATGAAATGCGTCAACACCTTGATTTTAGTTCTAAAACTGGGTATGCTTCGAGCAGGAGTGTCCAGCACCCCCGATCTGGTCAAGACCGATGGGAAGGAGCAGCTCATGAAAACCTCCGCGTTTGAGCAGTGGTGTGATCGACTTCAGCTTGCGATTGCCACGCGGGACTTCCTTGCTCGCCTTCGTTCTTCTCCTCCTGCTCGCCGTGTCCAGGGCCGTCTCTTCAATGTGTGTGGAACGTTCGCCAGCCGCAAAATGGGCGTCTCGATCCAATTTGAAAGCCATACGGTGGAATTGTGGGCCATCTACACCATGGAGTACGATGCGCAGGTGCTGGAGTTTTTTGATCAACCTCATCAACTGGAACTCCATTACCAGGGGCCATCCGGTCGCCTGACCCAGGCGCTGCATACCCCGGACTTTCTCGTTCTCCGCACCGATGGAGCCGCTTTTGAAGAATGGAAGCCGGAAGAGAAGTTGCTCGAACTCATGGTCACCCATCCAGGGCGGTATCAACGTGATGAGAGCGGCACGTGGCGCTGTCCTCCTGGGGAAGCCGCCGCCGAACGTCTCGGGCTCTCCTACCGCGTGCGCTCCTCGGCAGAGCTGCATCCGGGGTATATTCGGAACCTTATCTTTCTCGAGGACTACTTTTTTGAGTGCGCGGTTTCCTACGAAGCCCTGACACAGATCCTGGAAGCAGTGGAAGCCACCCCAGGCATCACGCTTGCCGCCTTGCGAGCACAACACTCGCAGTTGCGCGTGGATGATGTGTACGCCCTCATTGCACGCAATCGCCTCTATGCGGACCTCTACACGACCTGGCTCAAAGACCATCAGCATCTGCCCCTCTACCTGGACCGACCCATTGCTGAAGCATATGCGCTGCTGCGGACTCACCAGAGCAGCGCTCCTCATGTCTGGATGGAGGATGCACACCTCACCACGCTGCATGCCAACGTGCCGCTCGACTGGGATGGCAAGCGGTGGACCTTGCTCAATCTGGGTGAGACGATGACAACGCTGCTGCCGGAAGAGGGAACGCTGATCCAATTGGAGACCCCGGTATTTCTCCATCTCGTTGACACCCATGAAATCCAGGTGAGAGACACGTCTCACAGTGCGGCGACGGCTCTCTCAGCAGAAGTCCATCGACTCCTCACCGAAGCCGGATCCGAAGCCCTTGAGGTGGCCAACCAGCGCTACCGGTTGGTCGAAGCCTACCGGAACAAGCAGCGGGAAGTGTATGCGGGCACGCCGACGCGGACCATTCGCGATTGGCTGGCCCACTTTCGCGATGCCGAGGCCACCTATGGCTACGGCTATGGCTATGTCGGACTCCTGCCGAAAACCGCCGCGCGCGGCAATCGGACGCCTAAAGCCGCCGAGGAAAGCCGCCGTTTCCTCGATGAGGCAATTGAGCAGTGGTATGCTCGCCCCAAACAACAGAAAGCCCGCGAGGTTTTCGTGGCCTACCAGCGCACCTGTCTCGAACACCAGGTCCAACCGGTCACGGAGCGCACCTTTTATCGGCATCTGAAAAAGGCGAGCAGTCCGGCTTTGACAGAGAAGCGCAAGGGGGCGAGGGCCGCCTATCAGGAGAGCACCTGGCATTGGGAACTGGAGCGCACCACGCCCCGGCACGGCGAGCGTCCCTGGGAAATTGCCCACATCGATCATACCCAGCTCGATATCGAACTGCTGTCGAGTCTGGGAAAACCGCTGGGCCGACCGTGGGCCACGTTTCTGGTCGATGCCTACTCTCGTCGTCTGTTGGCCGTGTATCTGACCTTTGATCCTCCCAGTTATCGCTCCGTGATGATGGTGCTGCGCGTCTGCGTGCGCAGGCTGGGGCGGCTCCCGCAGATGCTGGTGGTCGATGGCGGCAAAGAGTTCCGCAGCCGCTATTTCGAAGCCCTACTCAACAGCTATGCCTGTCACAAGAAATATCGCCCCTGGGCCAAACCGCGCTATGGCTCGGTCATCGAGCGCCTGTTTGGGACGACCAACACGGAATTTGTCTTCAATCTCTTAGGCAACACCCAGGCCAGCAAGACGGCTCGCCAAATGACCAAAGCCGTCAACCCCAAACAGCAGGCCGTGTGGCAACTGCCAGACCTGTACGACTTCCTCTGTGAGTGGGCCTACGAGGTCTATGATCAGCAAACGCACCCGGCGCTTGGGCAAAGTCCGCGTGAGACCTGGGAGAGTGGGCTGGATCTGGCTGGCCAGCGAGAACATCGGCGCATCCACTATGATGACGTGTTTCGGGTTCTGACTCTTCCCGGTTCGCCACGAGAGACCGCGCTGGTCTACCGCAATCACGGCCTTCAGTTCCACTATTTGTTGTACTGGAATGATGTGTTAGCCTCTCCTTCGGTCGTTGGGACCAAAGTGCAACTGCGCTATGATCCCTTTGATATCAGCCACGTCTATGCCTACGTCCACAACCATTGGATCGAGTGCATCACCCCATCGTATTACGGGCAGCTGCATGGGCATTCTGAACGAGAAATCGCGCTGGCCAGCGCGGAGCTACGAGTACAGAACCGGAAGAGCCATGTCAGGACGCCAATTGACGCCAAACGTCTGGCCGATTTTCTGGCCAAGATCGAGGCGCATGAGGCGGTGCTGCTCCAGCGCCAGCGAGATATCGAGAATCAGGTCGTGGCATATCACCTGGAGCAAAACCAACCGCAGACACGAGAGGTGCCTCGGCCGGTCCCGAAGGGCCTGCTGCAAGAGAGCGAGGCTGCCCAGACACTGGCTTCTCGCTTTGCTCCTGTTGATCTGACAACGTTGCAAGTCTATGAGGAGTACGGCTGATGGAGGAACCGCTTCACCCACCAGATGAGCTGGATGAGCCCTTACCACCCCAACGCCAGGTCCTCCTCGACCAGTTCAAAGCCTATGCGGTGTGGCATCCCAGACTGGTGCAAGTGCAGATGCAAGTGCTGGACACGATCTGGGAACCAGCAGACGTGGCCTTCGTGGTGGTCTGTGGCCCAAGTGGTGTGGGCAAGTCGAAGCTGGCGGAGGTGCTGACCAGGCGGTTGAATACGCCGAAGTCGGGATCGAATGGGCAGGGCGCTCGGCGTGCGCTCCTGATCAATACGCGTCCACCAGATGGCGCGCTGTTCCATCGCACCGACTTCTACCAGAAAGGGCTGACGCTGCTGGGCAAAACCACCATTGATCGACGCATCACGGTGGATGTAACCACCGCCGAGCATCTGATCGAGAAGAAGAGACCAAGGGGCAGGTCCACCGCGTACCCGGACAACCCGGAAGTACGCGATGCCTATGAGGAAGAACTGCGCCGGCAAGCTCTGCGGACCGTGATCCTGGACGAAGCCCAACATCTGATCCAGTCCGGCGACGGCAAACAGCCCAAAGACCAGCTCAATTGGATCAAGTCCATGACCACCGAGACTGGTGTCTTGCACATTTTGATCGGGACCTACGATTTGTTGCCCTTCTGCAATCTAGATGGACAAATGGCCAGGCGCGGCTCGGAATTCCACTTTGCTCGCTACCACATCGAGAACGAAACCGACTGTCAGGCGTTTCGCAACGCGTTCTCCTCGTTACTCAAGCAGATCCCTCTGAGAGTGGATCACGATGGTCTGCTGCAGCGCTGGTGGTACTTCTTTGAGGGCAGTCTGGGCTGTATCGGGATTTTGAAGCAATGGCTGGTGCGAGCCCTGTACCGGGCGTTGCGGGAAGAAAGCCTCGAACTGACCCGCGCTCATCTGGAAAAGTCGGTGCTGCCGGATGCCAAATGGGAGCGCATGCGCGCTGATGCCAGAAGTGGGGAAGCTGAATTCGAGTACGCTGACAGGCAAAACGGCTACCTATCGAACTTAGCGACTATGCCGACGTTTGTCCCCAAGCCACCTGATCCTACTTCCACCCCTCGATCTCAGCCTGCCCCTCAAGACGTGACCGTCGAGCAGAAGACACGCAAGCCAAAGCGTCGTGTCGGTGAGTCCTCTCCTCGTCGGGATCAGGTAGGAACGGCACTGCCAGAGGGAGAAACCGCTGATTGTTCCTTCTCCGGGCCGATTCAACTGGCGGCGGCTCGGTGGCTGGAGTCAAGGGTGGAAGCCGTGCAATGCCCAACGTGCGGTTCGGTGAGTAAAGCCAAGGTGAAAGGGCAGTCAGTGGTGATTACGCCGCATCCTCCGCGAAAGGTGCGCGCGGTGCGCAATGTCACCCGTTGGATGGAGCAGGAAACTGTGTGGGCACTGGTCCAGAAAAAGGAGTAGGTTTGTCCTTCGATAATCGTCTGTTTGTTTCGCAGATAGATTAACATAGTCTATTTTCTTTGTCATCCTTGTTGCAAAAGCAGCATCGAACGTTAATGCGATTCGTTGTGCATAACGGTTACCTGGAATATCACCAGGACAAAAAATTAGCCCCTGATGGGGGCTAAGTGGTTTTATCAATTGAGGGAGTGAATCAGATGAAGCAGGGACAGAGAGCACGCTTTGTCGGCCGTGGCAGTGAGCGGGCATTATGGCTCCTGGGTGCTGCAGTGCTGATTGCGGTGCTGTTGGCAATCGCTCAGCCGCTCAAATGGCCGGTGGGGACTCAGACGGTGCTGGCCGCGCTGGCGGCAGCGGCGTCCATAATCATCCCAGAGTTGCGGGCTCAGCACGAGCAGGATGTCGCTTGGAAACGTTTCCTGAAAGGCCGGGTGAGTGTTTCTGATGGACATGGTCGGCTGCTACGGGTACGGGACGTGAAACTGAAAGACTTAGGGGTGCATGCCGCTCTGGTACAGGTGCCCTACATCGAGCGAGACCAGCAGGCCGAGCTCGAAGCGGCAATCGGGCCGGGACAGGCGGCACTGATGGTGGGGCCTTCCATGTCTGGCAAGACTCGGCTGACGGCGGAGGTG
>WNGR01009932.1_pt1 | contig 17305 bp, 21 predicted proteins | sample 5407581 | NCBI WGS metagenome assembly WNGR01 (sample SAMN13153383, study PRJNA577476) | soil metagenome | isolation source: 80 cm soil or saprolite under Garry oak tree replicate 2 | place: USA:California | collected 2016-06-15 | reverse complement strand
AGGGATGTCCCTTCCATCACGACCTCCCTTTTCAGGTGCAACAATCCGTCTTTCGGGTCCTTCTGGAAGGGAATATATCATGACGTGTCAATGTGCTTTTCTGCAAGCAGGCGGTATGCCCCAAGAGTGGCCATGAGCCAGAGTAAGCTTCAAGGGCGATACTCCCATGACCATAAGAGCTGGCCTTATCGCTCGCCGCATTGATGAGTTGGTCATTCACATACAGGTGAAACGTGTTCCCCTGGGCGACTACTGCAATGATATTGGGCTGATTGAGGCCAGTGGAGATAGCTGCACTGCTCCCACTGCTTAATGTTTGGGAGAACGTGCCGTTTTCCCAAATCTCAAGTCCATACGTTCCAGCTGAGCTAATCCAAAAGAGATAGTAATTCCCAGTATTGTAGTCCTCGCGGAATTCGATTCCTCCTTCGTCACCATTGACAATTGTCATTCGGACTTCAGCAGCGAAGGCGGTGTAATCGATGATGTTATTGATACAGCGGTGGAGATCGCTCTTTATAGTAATAACTTCATAGACATCGTTAGCGAACGTACAAATACCCTCATTCCCAGCAAGACCATGAGAACTCACATGCCAGTAGCCGCTACTATTGCTCTTCAGTGGGTCATCGTAAGCTAATTTCCACCCAATCGGAGGATAGACATTTGGTGGTGGAGAGGTAGTAATGGTAACAGGAGAAGTCAATCCATTAGGGTTAGGGGAGGGTCTTACTAGTTGGGTTACTACTGGAATAGTAGCGGCTAATATAACGCCAACCGCGCCAATGATCGCGACAATGATTGCAACTTTGTTCTCCCCACTCAGGCGGTGCCAAAAACCTTTTGTTGTGCGGCGCGACTTCTTTGGCTGTGGTTGGTGCTGGTGCGGATTTGCTTGCTGCTTCCCCTGCGATGGTGCTTGTGGGGGCTGTGGCTGAGAAACAGGTATCAGTGGTGCGCCACAGTTTGTACAAAACGATGCATTTGGGCTATTTTCAGCGCCACAGTGTTGACACCAGCGGGCGAGTGAAGTAGGTTGTGGATGGGATGATGGTGCTTGCTGGCCACTTTGGGGTTGTTGGCTCATTGTGCAGCTCTCCTCTGGAGCAGAAACTTCCCTATAGAGATACCTCACTACCTCTATTTTTTCCTAAACTACCAACTACAAAAATTGCACAGCAGATTTCTCTATCATATTAACACAAGAGACAGGGAAAAGATAGAGCTTGATGTTACATTTTCCCATACTGCATGGCTTTCACATGAGAAAATTATCACAATGTGATATCGACGAAACAACCTCTTGTCGCTCTGCTTACTTTCCCAAAAACAGCTCGTTGGAGAATAGCTGATCTATCCTCTCTTCCCTCTCCTACAGAACTCTCTTCCATCATCTTCGGTTTCTTGGATGAGAATTAGGTCATCATCCGATAAGAAAGCTTGTTCTCGGCCATTCTCTGCTATCATAGAGCCACATCAATGATGAAACGGCTGCTGTAGCCTTCCGCAAGAGATCGAAGAGATTGAGCCACGGCAATTATTCCTTGATCCGGTCTGGTACACTCCTTCAGACGATGAGAACCCTGTATCACTTCTTGGGGAATAGTTAGCGCCGCTCCCGTTTCCAAATTGAGGTGATAATCGTCTTTCCGCTCTGCCCGTCAACAAAGTAGTAAATGCCAATCTCGTAGCCGTTGTACTTCCTCACCAGCATATTTTGCTTTACCGCTGAACCATGATAGTAGACATCTCTGGCATCTGCCTCAGTTAAGCCTCTGGCATGAGCAATGTTGTGAAAGTTTTTGGTGAAGTATGGCTCTCGCGTGTCAATGCTGCCAGGTGGTTGCACATGGCTGCTATTGGTGAGTTGCCCGAATGCTGTTTTGAGGATTGCTTGGAGTTCTTGAAACCAACCCATAGATGAAGCGAGTATAGCCCTTTGTCCATCTTTCGTCAAAACGCGTGGCTGCGGCCATTCCCTGCCCTCACAGACCCCTTTGCCAAAGACATTTGATACCGCTTTGCCTTTCCTAATAGAGAAACAAAAACAGGAGGATATAAGACTACTCGATTGCTCTATTATTACAGGCTGCTTGGAAATTAGATAACTATTTTACATTTCAATGTTCATTGCTTGAAAATTCATACTGTTATCACTTGAAAATAGCAGAAATATTGACTATCCTTGATGAGGTGAACAATATAGCAACTGCAAAACAAAATGGCATGTTTGATATCTAATTTGGCTTCAAAAAATTACTAAAATATGCCATTCTGTTTTTCACTTGCTATAGCATACAGTAACGTAATTGTTTTAGTAGCAGCCTGTTTTCGCCACTCAGAATGAGGCCATTTGCTACTGAGACAAGGTCAAAAACTCTCCCACCCCCGTGTTCTCTCAAACCAGCAGACAAACGAGAAAGGCGTGTTCTCCTTCCCAAAGAAGAACCTGTTTGTTGAGCTGCCACCGTGAGAGAGTGATCCACGCAAGACGTTTCACCGTAGATCTCAGATGGGTGAGAAAAGCTCGCCCGGAGTTACAACACAGAAAGAAAGGTGAAGACCTATGGCGATCACGTTTATCTTTACACCACGCTCGATGGATGCAAGGCAATACGACGAAGTAATCAAGCAACTCGAGAACGCTGGGGCGTCCGCCCCGGCGGGGCGGCTCTACCATGTGTGTTTCGGGACAGGGACCAGTCTGCGCATCGTCGATGTGTGGGAATCACAAGATGCCTTCAATGCGTTTGGCCAGACCCTCGTGCCTATCCTCCAGCAGGTGGGCGTTGACCCTGGGCAGCCCGAGGTTGCTGAGGTTCACAACATCGTTCAAGGCTAATTCTGACTTGAAGCATATCATGGGTAAAATCACAGGTGAGTCCCCTCTGTAGCCCTTCTACAGGGGAAACGAGGAACTCGGTGGCATGCTGCTGCCGAGTTCTTGTTGGTTTCGATACGTGCGGTCTGCTTGAGAACACTGGGGGGTGGAGTGCGAAGCATCTCTTTTGCGGGGAGACACTCACTCCCACGAGTGTCCTCTCAAAATCAGCAGAGCGGAGAAAGTAAGACAGAAACAGGGTAAGAGACTTTCTCCCGCAAGGATGTCGCTTCGCTCTCGTATCTATTGAAACCTGTTATGGCCGAGACCCACCCTTTGTGGCATGGGGGCAAAGGAGCGATGTTCCTTTCGCTTACGAGCAAGCAGTTGACACACTGCGCTCCCCCGCTCTCTCGTACAGCCGGGAGAGGTTCCTTTTCCGTGATAAAATCTTCTTCCATGATTAAAATGTCCTTTTCCAATAATGGGTGAGCGGTAGCCTATGGGGTGAGGGCGCACGCGACTGAACCACTACCAGGGTTCCTCGCGGATGTGAAGAGCGCGCGCAACAGACCAAATACCAGGAGTGGAGAACACGAGGGGCTACTCATCATTCGAGCGCCGGAATTGCCAGGGGGGGTCTTCTGGCTTCCAAAAGCTCCGTGCATGTGAAATGAAGAAAAAGCAACGAGATCGGATGCAATTCCGGCGCGATGGTTGGGATTAGCTGGCGCCATGGGATGCGCCATGGGATTGACAGAGAAGCGGTTGGTTGCTCGGATCAGTGGTACCTTCCCTACTCTCCCCTGCAAGCGTGAACTTGCAAGGGATCGGTAGAGAAACTACTTCTCCTCAAGGACTGCTTTGATTGATGCCCGCAACCCTTCTTCGGTTTTGTATCCGAATGTGGTTTTGTACTTCAGTGAACCGTTGTGTTTCTCTTTCTTCAAACACGGCTCCAACAGTTCCATGAGCTTATCAACTTTCTCATCCATACTTCTCACCTCCAATCGTCGGGATAGATTTGACAAACCAATGCTCGGTTGCTATTCTAGCATAGATTTGTAGCTTCCCTACTCCTGCCTGCAAGTGAGTCTTGCAGACAGATGGTAGGTAAACTACCTACTTTTTGACGTGGAGTTGCGACTCCTTCACTGCAACGAAGTCGTTGTACTCCTTCGCCAGGGGTTTGGAGATGTTGGTAAACTCTTCCTGGGCTTTTTGAAAGAGCTTACTTTCGTCGTAGTCACCGACAAGGTACACCGTATCTCCTGCCCAACGGCCTGCGTACTCCGTTGTGGACGTATCGCAATCGCCGCCGCCTCCTTCGCTGCTTTTGCGAAGCAGGTACGGGAAGATGCCAGCCCACTTGTTCACGCACCATTCCCACAGCTTGGCAACGCCGCCAATATCCCACGGTGAGACATACTCTTTCTTGGTCTCATTGACGGCATAGAAATATTGTCCCATGCTCACCACCTCGTATAATAGATTTACTACTAAAGGTAGTAATTCTGTAAGCGACTGGGGACTTCGTTCAACCCCCTTAGAGCTTTTGACTCTGTGAGAAAGTCTGAAGTCCCAGTTGTGCTCACTTGGTAATCCGCATCAGCTAGATGGAGATTACGGTTGCTTTTAACAACCTAATACTTCGTATCTCAAACGAGGCTGGATAAAAGGTGTACAGCATATTTTTCAGTTGCTATACTCTGCAGAAGATGTGAGGTGAAAATGTATGACAGATAAACTCATTGTCGGTATCGACATTGGCAAACGAACACATGTTGCCACTATCATTGATCACTCAGGTGCCGTTATTGGTAGAGCTTTCTCTTTTGCCAATACGACTATTGGTGCCAACCTTTTGCTTGAACGGATTATTGCTGTTAATCCAGAACATCTTCCTATTGTCTTTGGCCTTGAAGCAACAGGGCATTATTGGCTTGCCTTGTATTCCTTCCTGACTGGAAAAGGCTACCCGGTTTCCGTTATCAATCCGTACCAATCTGATGCTTTTCGAAAAGTCCATCTCTCAACAACTAAAACTGATAAGGAAGACTCTTTCCTGATTGCTGATCTTATGCGTTTTGGATCATTTCAGGAAACAAAAATGGCCGGAGAACAGATGGTGTCCCTTCGCAATCTTGAAAGTTTTGAAAGTATTACCACAAGAAAACTTACCAATGTGATTACAAAGCTTTCAAAGGGACGCTTCAAAAAAGAGAAGGCAGAAGAGATTAAGCAAAAAGCCTCTGTCTCCTTTGGCGTAGATTTTGCTTTGGATAGCTTTAAACTGGAACTGTCTCTCCTGTTAAAACAACTTGATTTCCTAACCGCTCAGATTGCCGTTGTTGAATCAGAAATCGGACAGAGTATGGAAACTATTCCGACAACGCTGAAAACGCTTCCGGGAGTTGATACTATTCTTGCAGCTGCCATAATCTCAGAAATTGGTGATATTACACGCTTTCAGACAAGCGCTCAGTTGGTTTCCTTTGCCGGTATTAATCCGACCGTTCATCAGTCAGGACAATTTACGGGAAACAAAAACCATATGAGTAAGAAAGGCTCACCCTACCTTCGTCTTGCTCTCTGGAGAGCATCGGTGACATCCGTTCGGTTTAACCCAATTTTGAAAACGTATTATGAACAAAAAATCAAAGAAGGAAAAAACCATATGACGGTGATCGGCGCTGTGTCTCGAAAGTTAACTGGTATTATTTTTGCCATGATGCGAGACAACAAAAAGTTTGACGAGACGGCTAGACCTCTCGTTTGAGATAAGTATTAGGTTGTCAAAGAGCAACACGCCTCGAAACGTTATACTCGTTCCGAGCAGTTTTATTGTGGCTTTTTAAAGCCTCTATCGTATCTCATTTTCATAGTTGACATTTGATAGCTAGTCTCCCTTCTCAGGTCAGTTGACCTGCTGCCGCCCACTGTGCGAGAATGGGCGGTGGGCAGATCAACAACTACTTCTTGAAGTTGTTGACCTTTGTCATGGTGCTCAGGACTTGCCACTTCGCATCCTTGACAATCTCCGGTGAAAGCATGCCCTGCTTCCACAAGTCGTGGTAGAGCCTGATTGCCTCATCACGATCCTTTGCCTCTACCTCTGCTGTCGGGTAGACATCGGTCACGGAGAATGTGACTTTGTATTTCATGCGTCTCACCGTCCTTTCCAGGGGTAGCTCCCCTGCTCCCGTCCACAAGATCGGAACTTGTGAACGGTTGGCAGAGAAGCTAGCGACGATCTCGCTTCCAGACGGCTGAGACAATGGAGTTTCCGGTCTTTTTGTCCCGGAAGTAGTACATCCCGATTTCGTAACCGTTGTACTTTCTGGTCATCACGTTTTCGTTCGTGATTTCGCCATGCTGGAACACATCGGCGACATCCGCCTCAGACAGGTGCCAGTCTTTCATCTGCTGCACGCACTTCCTGGTGAACGATAACCTTTGCTGGTTGGGTCTGTCCCCTGCTTCACCGAGAAGCTGGCGCAGGATCGCTTTGATCCAGACGTTCATCACTCATCACCTTCTTTCTCAGGGGTAGTTCCCCTGCTCCTGCTCAGAGTTGTGTGATCTGAGCAGTCGGCAGAGACGCTACTGTGTTGCTTCTCGCGCCCGCTGGACTATTTTCAGTGCCAGTTCTTCTATTCCTGCGATGAACGCATCTGTCTCTACCACACCTTTCTTAAATTCGTAGCAATCGTAAAGCAGTGCTTCTGCATCGTCCTGCACCTGCAATAAGGCAAGATAGAGCCTGTGGTTATAATCCATGTGTCTCACCGTCCTTTCTGCCAGATGGGATTGAGTTCTTCTGGCTATACTGCACCGCATCCAAGAATTTGCGCGTCAAGGGACTCCTTGATTAAAACTTTTTTCTCCACCTTACCCTTGACGCATAGCAAATTTTGGATGCTACACTGAGAAAGCCAGAAGAACACAGCGGTGCGGGTAGCAAGGGGGTGAATTTTGCGCGTACTGCAATTTACATACAATAGCCGCGCAAAAGAGGGGGCATAGGCGCGAACTTAAGGAAGCGATCAGGGGAAGGCACCTAAAAGACATAGGCGCGAACTTAAGGAAGCGATCAGGGGAAGGCACCTAAAAGAGGCGTTGGCAGCAAGCGGGACTGGACCCACGCCAGAAACCAGAGCCGTTGATGGATACGCCGACGAGGACTGGGACAGAGAAAGCGCCTCAAGCGCGGCAAACACGCCTGCACGCGTGCGGCACTCCACTGCCCCAGAACCAGCGTCCGCCAGCGACTCAGGCAACAAGCGCTCAGCAGCCACATGCTCACGGGACGCCGCATCTGCTCTGCCACCTCCTGCCTGCTCTCCTTCCCTCCTTCGTGCGCCTGCTCCTCGGCCTGCCACTGCTCCAGGAGCGGCAGGTAGGCTTCCACCAGGCTCTGCTCTCCTGGCTGGGCCATGGCCGTCATGCTTCGCAGCAGTGCTTGCCCTTCCTCTTCTTGCAAGACCCAGGCCACCAGCGCCGCTAATACTGTCGCACGCACCGTGTCCGGATGGTGGCTGCGCAGTCGGACGAGCAACAAAAACTGTTTGAGTTGTTTGATGAGCAGTTCGATCTGCCAGCGGCTGCGATACAACCAAAACAGTTCCTCGGCGCCAAAGTGGCGTACATCCAACGTGCTTAGCAGGAGCACCCAGCCAGCTAACTGCAATGTCTGGGGTCGCACGACTTGCTGTTTGCGCTTGGCGCGTGCTTCCACGCGTTGGCGTGCCTTTTGAGCCTGCTCAGGGGGCAGACGCAGGGCCAGCACCCGCACCTTGACCCGTGTGTCTGCCTCGACACAATACCCTTCCTCCTCCGCGATCCTCACCGTTTCCGGGAGCTCCTCGAGCCAGTGACCGACCTCAAAGAGGCTGCCATCGGCCTGTTCGAGCCGACAGTGATTGGGCGAGAAGCGTACTAAGCTCGCTGCCCGCATCTCATCGATGGCAATGACGTTGCGGCGCACGCCGTAGCCACGATCGCCCACGAATAGGTCGCCTGCTCGTCCGGGCAGCTCAACCATCGTTTCAGCTTGATGTCGGTCCCCGACCCGCACGTGGACCAAACGGCCTTCCACCAGATCATAGGCCAATTGCACCCGCCAATCATCTCCCGTCCCCCCCGTTTGCCCTAGACTCGTTCCGTCCACCACCAGCACCCGTGGCTGGTTCGGCTCAGCTTCGCGCCGGGCTGGGCTCATCACTTCGGTCAGCAGCCAGTGCAACCACTCCCCACACCGGCGCACGCGCTTGCGCCAAGCCGCTTCCGAGATATCGGCCACTCCCAGCAGCACCGCCCAGCATCCCAACTGGCGAAACGAGCATCCTCCCAGTACCCAGGCCAGCAACGCTCGGAGCAGATCGCTGGCTCGCTTGATCTCTCGGTAGCGTTGATAGGCCTTGAGCGTACGGGCCTGTTCATCCAGCCTCTCAGGCAACTGAGGCACGATTTCGCTCTCCCACAGATCCAAGAGCCGCGGCCCTAGTTGCATCGGCGGCGCTTCTTGGGTATCATAAGCAGGTTCTGACATTGGTTTTCTCCTTTGGACGTACAGATCAGGATTTCTTTCCTGTACTTTACCAGAGAAAGCTAATGTCGTCTCTTTCCTCCTCCTTTTTTCCTATTTGCTTAAGTTCGCGCCTATGATGCTGCTCCCCCTTTCCGTGATTAAAAAATTCCCTTCCTTGATTGAAATTATCAAATAGCGGGGAATTTTTCTCTCGTGTGCCGCAGCACAACAATAGCATCCGCTCAGCCCTGTTTATCAATAACGACTCTTCCTTGATTGAGAGGGCTGAGCGGATACCTTTAATGATGGTCTGGTGGGTTACCTCCTGCTTTGCCTGTCGCTTGTGTGCGTCAGCACTATCAACAGCATGCACAAAGCAAAGGAGGGTGCAAGGGGGGAATTTGCTTTGTGCATTCCGCTTTTGCGGTCAGGCAGGTGGTAGGTCAGGAAAGACAGGAAGGTTAGATGGGGTTGTAGATCGCCTCGCGGGTGGGGTGTCGGGCGCAAAAAATACCTCTGTTTCTCTCATCTATTTTTAGCGTAGCGGTGCGCCCGACACCCCACCCGCACAGAGTCTACCATGGCCTGACCGCCGTAGTATTCTTCGCTTTCGCTACCACTTCCCCTTGTACAAACCTGCGAAAGCGAACAGAATTACTCATTTTAGGAGAACAAACGTTCAGGATGATGTTCAGGATGGTGAAGCAGGAAAAGTATCACTAACCACCCTACGACAACGATGAGGGTAAATCGCTGCCAGGCTTCGGGAATGAGTGTGCGCTATGCATTGGTGTCTCGCTTAAAACGGTATTTCATCAGGGTCAACGTTGAACTCTGCCTGGGTATCAGGAACCTCCGGCTCTGTCTGTGTCTGGCGCGTTGGTGGCGGGACGGCTGGTTTCTGAGAGGAGGGACTACCTGAGAGCATCAGCATGTCCTCGGCGATAATTTCGGTGGTATATTTTGGTGTGCCGTCCGCTCCGGTGTAGGATCGGGTTTGTATTCTTCCCTGAACGTAGGCTTTCATGCCTTTTCGCAAGTACTGGCTGGCTATCTCGGCAAGTTTTCCCCACAGGATAATTTTGTGAAACTCGGTCTCCTCTTTCTTCTCTCCGCTCTCGGTTTTCCACTGCCGGTTGGTTGCCAGGCCAATGTCACACACCGGTCTGCCGGTTGCGGTGGAGCGAAGCTGCGGATCGCGGGTGAGATTACCAATAAGCTGTACGGAGTTTAATGATCGTGCCATAAGGTATGCTCACTCTACCAAAGTTACCTGTGCAAATTCAATTCAGACGGTCTGCTTCACGCTCCTGCCTGGAAAGATCAATGATTGTTGTTTCGCTGTTTCTGTAGAGCATGTCAGGGTCAATATATTCATCAGGTGAACCAGAAATCCGGCCTCTTTGCGGAATGTCTGGAATGTCTGCAATCTGCGGCAGCGGCGGAAGCTGCGGTGCCGGTAAGCTCTGTCTTTGTTTCAGTGTCGGGTGGCGCCTCCAATCCATGCGGGTGATTTTGAACGGCGGCAGGCGTCGATGAAAACAGATCATCTCTTCATCAGAAAGTTGTGAAATTTCCTGGGCGGTGAGCAAGGGAACTCCCCGCTCCGACAGTCCCTCGCTTGTCTCTTCCCCGTCTTTTGAGGTTGTCGAGTGGGCATACTCTGATTTATCCCCTAACCGCTCTTCGATGTGTTTTGCTGTGACAAGATCATTTGGCGGGTAGTAGAGGTGCGTCTCCATGTTGTCTTTAAGAACTTGCGCGTGCGCCTTCCCGTATACAGCCTCAAGTTGTGAAAGTGACTGGACAGCTACCCACAGATATATTCCCCTGCCGACAACCGTCGTTGCGTGGTCGGAGAGGGCCGGTATGGCTGTTCTTCCTGCTTCATCAATGAGTAACAGGACTGGTCTGCATCCGTTGCCCTGGTGGGTGTCGTACGTTGTCAGTAAGTCGTTCATCAATGATCCCCATAAGAGCCTGACAAGTGGCGAGAGCGCGAGTAAATCCTGCTCCTTCCACCGGAGGTAAACAGTCACCGGCCTGTCGCCCCGCATAATGTGCTCCGGCGTGAAGTCAGAACGGGTAAGGGAGCGGATAACGGACTCGGTGAGCAGTGGCTCCAGCCAGGCGGTGAGCGTCTCCCAGGAGGACACGAGAAATTTATTCTCAAAGTTTGCGTCCTGAAAGTCTGCATACAGAAATCGCATTGCTAAGTGTGGGTCAAGCCTGTTGAGCCGCTTTGCGCATGTTCGTAAACTGGTTCGGATCATCGAGCGCACATACGGAAACGGCGCTGCTCCTTCTTTCCTTGCTGCGGTAAACAGCCGGGAGAGCATGCCGATTGACCGTTGGGTAAACACCTTATCGCGCTCATCCGGCTGGTATAACAGGTGTTTGGCTGAAGCATAGAACTCATCTTCGGTTTTCTTGCCTTGAAGCGGATCAATGGAGTGCCCTACTCCTGTCGGGTCTATCACGAACACAGCCCCAAGTGTGCTTCGGTATCCGGCGGTGGCATGGAACAGTTCACCTTTAATGTCATTGACAATCACGCTGTGTTTCCAGGAAAGCAGTTGGCTCACTGCCAGGAGTCCTTTGCCTGACCTGGTTGGCCCGACAATCAGCGTATTGCCGATTTCGCGGCGTTTCTTTGTGGGACGCACGACAACAAATCGTTTGAAGAAAAGAAAATCCCGTCTCAGCCCGAGAAGCACGCCATCAGGGCAGGGTGTACGACTCAGAAGCCCTCTGAGTTCATAAAACTGAGCAAACCGTGCCCGATGGATGTCTACCGCTCCCGTTCCCATTCTGCCTCCTTTGCCTCCTTCCGCGCCTGTTGCTTTCCTTGCCGCTCTAACGCGAGATCGCGCTGTCTCCGCTGCTCAAGAGCAGCCTGCGTTGTTGTTTGTATCAGTGCTTTACAATCCTCCTTACTCAGCCTGGTTGGTAACACTGCCAGCATATGCACATGCCTGATTGCCGTGTGGTCATCATGGACTGATGCTACCCATGCAAGTGGTGTATCCAGTCGCTCTTCAAGGCTGTGTATCATGCTCGTGGTTATCTCTCTCAGGTATAAATCCTTCCAGGTGTCCTCAGTTTTTGCATCGGGACTGATGACAATGCGGTAAAAGTAACTGCCTTTTTCTGCCTCATCGATCATGCGGTAGGCTTCATACCTTCCTGTCGCTCCCGCAACAGTGAAAAGGGTGCGGCTCATTTTCTGCCCGTCTTTGCCGCGTCTATGCTCCATATAGCGAATGGTGGCTTTTGCCGTGGCCCGCTCACCCTTCCCTTTTTTGACATAATTGGTTTTGACAATTGCCATTGCCTATATTCCCCTGTGGTTCTCCTCCTCTCTCTCGTTTCTCAACCATTTTGAGAGATCAGCAATGATCCCCTCAAGCTCCGGATAGCGACGGGCGAGGTTCCGTTTCGATCGGGCGTATGCCTCTTCAATAATTTTGTACGCATGTTCCTCTGTCATCCCTGGCACAGCAGGCAACAGGTTCGTGACAAGTTGTCGTACTTGTCCCATTTCAACCGCAAAACGAATAAGCAGCGCAGCGAAGCGGTTGTCAAAGACCCGCTCTCGCTCCCGCATGAGTTTAGTCATGACCGTCTCAAACAATGCGCCATGCTGCACCTCAAGGTCTTGCCGGAGCGCCCACTCAACAAGTGCCGCTCCTGTTGCAGAGACGCTTAATTGTTTCAGTCCAGCTATCCGCTCCAACTCCGCTCGAACTCCCGGCTTGAGATGTAACGTCGTATGGATGGTTTGTCGCTTGCTCGTGTGTTTCCTGGCGGGTGGCTGTGTGAAGAGGGCAGTTGCTTGCATGAGCTTTATCCTAGCAAGAGGTCTAGAGCAAAGACAACATATTTTTGGCAAGAATTGTACAAGAGTTTGGTAAGAGATGTTTTTGTGAACGGGGAGTATTGCTGTTCATCTGCTGCGGGCGCACCGGTTTTTTGAGTGGAGCAGGCTGCGGAGAGGCTGTGCGGGCGCGGGGTGGCGTGGGGTTATCTTGCCCTACACCCCGCAGGGTTGTTGCGCTGTTCGTGGTGCTGTACCGGTTGTGGTAGGCTGTCCGGTGAAGTATGTATACCATGCGTGTCCGGCAGTCGGTCGGACAGCAATCCCCTCCCCTGGTACACGCCTTGAGGAACAGGCAAAGATTGTCAACGATGCGGATATGTGTTCAGTTTTGTTCGTATAAAATTCGGGTTGCCGCCGTTTTTAACCCACTATGAGCCTATCCTATAGAATAGGCTTAGCCCTGCCTGTATAGAATAGATAGTTTTTTCCTTAGTTGATGGCGTGAGTTACACCAGCGCGGGTATGTTTTCTTTTAACTGCCCTAGGATCAGTCTGCCGCCATGTATACGGATAGGGCGTATAAAAGTGTTGTATCTGCATGTGGCTCGGTCAGTCTCTTGTTTACACCGTGACTTCCGGCCTGTTTCCCTGGTTTAACCTGGGTTTGCCGGTTGTGAGCAGACTCGTGCGTGAGACAGGCGTTGGAACTCCGCGAGTTCCTAACTAAGGGTGATTAATACCTGTTGCCCTTACCGTGGGCTTCTCTAGACCGATGAGCATAGGTGAGAGGGTAAGATATGGATTGATGGATACTGATTGATGTTGATACATGATTGTGCGTCCACAAAATTTAGGGGCTTGACAACGTGACAGGGGTTTTGCTAACCTGAAGATGTTCAACGTCTTCAAGGCTTTCCCCGTCAAGGTGTAAAGCCTTTTTTTGTGCTTCTTTTTGTGAGTAGGTTTATTATAGAGGGATTGGTTATGTTGCAGTCAAGGACTAAATTGCACCGTGGTTGCTTGGTTTCATGAGACCATGGTATCGTGGTGTCATGGTATCATGCATTGAGGCTTCTGAGTACTTTCACGAGTATACTCTTCTCGCCGTTCTTCTGATAGTCCAGGAGAATATAATTCGTCGCAATTCGCAAGATTTCATTGCCGCTAGTGAGAATCCCCTGCTGTCCGTAAGTGAATTCAATCGATCGTAAAGTCTGTTTTTCTTCTAAGGTAAGCCGTTGTGTGGCTGGCTCTTTTCCTACTTGCTTGACAGCCCTGCGAACCTCTTCAATCATCGCGTCATCACCTTGCGATACCATCGTATCATGGTTGCTTGATACCGTGGTATCATGATGTTTTGGTATCATGGTATCGTGATACCGTGGTATCACAGTATCATTCGTCTTACCTCTTGACTTGTTTTGCTCCACAAATGGGGGAGTGGGTGGCTGCTTCGCCTGGGCGTCTTGTTCTGCTTTTTTTTGAGGGAAGAAGACCGATTGTCCCCGTAGCTCGTTCATGACTCCTGATGTGTCTAATTTCTTTTTCATACAAATAACTCATTGATGAGCTTATCGTACGCAAGTGCGCCTTTTGCCTGGGGATTGTACCCAAAAATATCTTGCTTGTTAAAATGCGCGTTCCGAAGATCGGTATTTTCTGGAATAATGACCGGAAGAAGCTCTTTCGCGTACATTTGCCGGAGGATGGCTAAAGACTCCCTGGTATTAACGGTGGGATCACTTCGCGTAAAGAGAATGCCTCGTAATTGGAGGTTAGGATTAAAAAACTCTTGAACCTCTGCCAATGTCTTATAAAACTGCACAATAGAGTCTAATTCAAAGTATCCTGGGGCAACAATGATAATGACTTGATCTGAGGCGGTCAGGGCGTTAATCGTGAGCCAGCCAAGATTAGGAGGACAATCAATAAAGACATACTCATAGTGGTCTTTGACTTTGTCCAACTCACGCTTTAATCTGTCCTCACGGCGGTCTTTGGCAATAGTCAGTTCGACGTCCGTATTTGAAAGAAGAATATGTCCTGGCACAATATCGAGGTTAGGAACTTCGGTCTTATGAATAGGAAGTGGTTTTCGCTCAATGATTGTCGCATGAACACTTTGCTCCTTGGTGATAGTCGGGTAGTGTCGTAAGAGCACTTTAGAGGAGTTGGCTTGCTGGTCAATATCAACGAGAAGCACTTTTTTCCCTTTTCGTGCTAATCCAGCAGAGAGAGCGATGCTCGTAGTTGTTTTGCCTGCTCCGCCTTTTTGTGTGGCTATTGAGACTATCATAAGATCAGTCAATATACTGAAAGCCGCCCAACGGGTGTTGCAGTACATTTTGAAACTGTCTTTAGTATGGGAAGAAGACATGCAGTTGTCAAGAAGCAGTTTATAAAATCTCTTCAATATCAAAAAGCACATTTTCAGGAGGGGATACAAAGATATACCTGTAGCAGAAAACACGGCGAAAATTGCATCCTGGCGCGTTGGAGGGGCATCTGAAAGTATGTTCTAGGAAAGTCTACTGCTCGTCACAAGAATGCTCACCATACCCGAAAAGGTGGAGAGAGAAAAATGGCCTGGCAAAACTTACAAAACGAGACGTGCTCGTGCAAGCCTCACCAGGCCAGGAATGACAGTGTTGCAGTGGTAAAAAATGTCGCTACGAATGGCTCAGAAGCAAGTGATGCTTCAACCGCTCATGGTTGAGCCGCTTCTGGTGCATTCGAGACCGATAATCATATTTGCCATGACAGGTGGGACAAAGGCAGAGAAGAACAGGGTTTGGATTGCCGACATCATGGTCGCGGTGGGCGGCGTGCAAGTAAACGCGATAGCGTTTTCCTGTACGTTTGGATTTCCGTTTTTTCCCTTGCGTGATATGGCAAAACACACACCGTTTTCCTGCTTGTTCCTTACATTGTCTGGCCAGTTGCTCCCAATTCTTGGGATACTGCTTTCTCCTTTCGCGTTTCATACGGAAACTCCTCTTGAGAGGGGAGTGCCACATGGAATAGAATGTGCCTATGCGGAACTTCCGCTAGATGGGCAAGTGCTCTGTGCTTTGTTGCCAAACGTGAGAACAGAGTGCTTGCTATCTTACTTCTGCTGATCGTTGCTACCTCCTTCCTCTTGTGTGTCCTCAATGAAAAAGACAACGATCGTTGGTACTTGTCCTGGCGGTCTCGGAGTTACCAGCGTAACCGCTCTTTCAAGCTGAGAAAGCGGTAGTTCCCGATAATCAGATGGTCAAGCACCTCAATGTCTAATATCTTGCCTGCTTCAACTAATTGTTCCGTGGTAGCGATGTCCTCCGGGGAGGGTGTCGTATCGCCGGACGGATGGTTATGGCAGACAATGATACTCGCGCAGTTGCGCGTGATCGCAGGCTTGAATAGTTCTGCTATACGAAGCACACTGCTTTGTAATGTCCCCTTATAGATGAGGAGGTTGGCGATAACTTGATTTTTAGTGTCTAATACAAGCTCGCGCATTTCCTCATGGTCTAAGTAGGCTAGGTCAGGCATCACGAGATTTGCCGCATCTTGCGGGGACAATATACGATATCCCTCAGACTCTGTTGGCCGCATCATGCGTCGGGCAAGCTCCATCACTGCTTGGAGTTGGATAGCTTTTGCTTCTCCCAGGCCAAGCGTGTTGGTTAATTGCCCCATGTCTGCTTGGAGCAGTTGTGGCAACGGACAATCTTCCATCAAGTGCTGGAGAGAAAGAGGAGTAATCTTCGTACTCGTTCCCGTGCCAAGAATGACAAGCAGCAATTCGTGGGTTGAGAGAGTGCGCGTGCCATACTGCACAACTTGTTCACGAAGCTGTTTCATCCTGTTCTCCTGTTGTCTGCTTGTCCTTACAAAGTGGGTTAGCAATCAGATGGTTGCCACTAAGCACCGTAACGCGATACACATCACCGTATTCACCTTTGGGACACATGGGCGAGGTGACAAAGCAGAAGTACCGCGCATATGGGTGATCTTTTGCTTTCTCTTCAAGCTGATAATGCTTGAGGACATAATACGTCCATTCGCCCCGGCCATCCTGATACACCGCATAGGCGTTTTCAGGCGTGACTTTCTTACCACAAGGATTTTTCATTGTGGCCTCCGAGTGATAAAAACTTCGTGTTCCTCGCTGTACTCCCAATCCCATCCTCTGCCGGTGAGAAAAATGCTCACGGTGCGCTCCAAGACTTCAGAGAAGTCACTGGGCTTTGCATACCAGCTCGTGAGGAAGTCGCAAATCGTTTGCATATCCTCATCTGTCAAACTACGAAGGACTTCTATCGGGACACCAAAGCAATACAACGAGAGCCGACTGAATTCCAGAACGGCATAGCTTTTGTTAAACGCTTCATCCGCTGTCGGGTATGGTTCTCTCATGCCTCATCTCCTGTCCGGTTGTCCGTACCTTTGGTGCCGTTTTGCAACCGCAAGGCAACATCATAGAGGGCCGACTCAAGCTGTGAGATGACTTTATAGACATCTCTCTCGAGCCATGTCTGGCCGTTCTTCGGGAGAGTGGCCTTCACTAATTCCTCAGCGCGGGCGTAGAGATCGCTCTTCGTACGAAGTTCTTTATCACTAATTCCTCAGCGCGGGCGTAGAGATCGCTCTTCGTACGAAGTTCTTTACACGAACTATTCTTGTAGAGAAGAAACACTCCTTTGACCTTTTCGCTGTAGTGGTGGTACGAAAGCACAATGACCGAAGCGGTTTTCAGATCGCCGTACAGGTTCGCATAGGAGGGATAAAAGTCTGTTGACTTTCCCCGTGATGTTACCTTTTCAGGTGGCGTAAATCCATAGTACGCGAGTGTTGCAGTCAAGTTCCGCTGCATCTCCTGGGTACTATCTTCCGTACTGGTAGAGACATACCCTTGCTTATCAAGGAATATGTAGGTACGGGTGTTGTCTTTTTCCACGCCAGATTGCCCTGCATACACAAGATTTGGATGCTTCTTGAGTAAATGCGTGAGACAAATGCCTCTCCCGACACATGGATTATCTTCGGTGTAGGGATGGATCTCGTGGTAGTCAAACGTACAATGCTTGTTGGCTTGAACCAGCGCGACAATCTGTTCATATGTTGTTTCGTCAACATAGTACTCGTTGTA
>WNGR01004448.1_pt1 | contig 17313 bp, 15 predicted proteins | sample 5407581 | NCBI WGS metagenome assembly WNGR01 (sample SAMN13153383, study PRJNA577476) | soil metagenome | isolation source: 80 cm soil or saprolite under Garry oak tree replicate 2 | place: USA:California | collected 2016-06-15 | reverse complement strand
ATTCTAGCACATACTTTCCTCGAACTCCTGTAGAGACCTCCCGCGCATTTGTTAGCCTAGAACCGGAAATCGGAAAGGCAGTTCTGTGTCACGAGACTCGCACGCGTACCCAAAATTTCTGGAGCGTCGTTAGCTGACCGGGTTCTAACGCAGACCCATCAACCAGTCCGTACCACCGACTCCAAATCTCCCACCTACCTTAACATCGTCATGGACCCTCAGCCGTTTCCAAGGCGTTTCCAAGGGAATATCAGGTCGATGACGAGGATCATCTGCAATCAAAGGACATGGATCGAAACGTTCGCTGCCGCTCCACTCTAGCCTTCAGACCTAGATTCTGTCATTTCACTATTAGTCTCGCTTCGTCCGAAAAGTGTCTTCCCAGACCGCGAGCTATGACCAGACGGATCTTGTAATCTACACCCACTCCATCACCTAACACGTAATCAGTATCGTCCGTGGAAACTCCCATGATCCTTCTTAGATCGGCTGGAATAGGGTATCCCGTGGAGGGTCCGAAACCGTAAGTGCTAGCAATGTTCGGATGAAACACTAGAAGCTGTTCTTCGAAAGATCTTGCAACAGGCTTCCACATGCAACTGATTGAACCAGGCTCCTTGAGCTCTTGTAGCGTCGCGTTGAATCCCTCCTTGTAGACTGGTAGGCCTGGATTCCTGTTCAGGATGATCCTTGCTATCTTGAAGCTTTCAGAAATGGTTCCCGCACAGCGGAGCTCTCCATTTTCAGTTGATAGGGTCACCGTTGACTCTTCTCCAGGAATGCTCAGTGCGCCCTTTTCCACTGAGACTTCGTGCGGCAATGTCGCAGGCGAGAGGAGTAGAAGGACAATATCGCGTCCTAGAGTTATCGCCAGCTTGAGGGCAGGAGCATAGATGTATCCTTCACCGGTCGCCGTGATCACTCCGGAGCAAGGGAATGTTGCATCACGTCCAAAGCAGAAAGAAACCTGATCGGAGTCCGTCTGCATGTACTCTACCCGGGCGCTCTTCAGCAGGACAAACTGGCTACTCAGCACCGGGTTCGCGCCTGTGTGTATCCAGAAATAGAGTAGCCCAACCCCGCTGGATACGTTCGCAAGGCGTCCAACGCCATCGACGCTGTAGAGTTCGCGATCTCCAGATCGATCATAGACGACCCGATTTTTTACATAGCTGATTAGATGTGGCAACTCACAACTAGGTAGACGGACTAGGATATTTGAGAAGCTTACCTAGTCGAGGGACCAGTCTTCTCCAAGCCTAAACTTCCACAGCCATTTGTTCCAGAGAATCATCCGGCCCGAGGCTGCTACCTGCTGCTTCAGGAATGGCTTCGTTCAGGAAGAAATTGGCCGATCCGATTAGTTTTGGACTCCGGCTTCCTGTCCTCTTAAATCGACGGCCCCGGCTAGGAGCAAATTGATTGAACGACTGGGGAGCGACTGGGATGAGCTGGAGAGTCCATAGCCGGAACAGATCTTGTATCGACGCAACGTATTATTGACAAACAGTACAAGATGAGAGAATGATGGGACCCCCAGCAAAGCACCGCATTTCCACGCTCGCTGCTGAGCAGCTTCTAGGTCCGCTAAATGATGTCGAAAGAAAGTATGCACCGGTCAGACTGTATGCGGCTGGTCCGATGCAGATTCCACTACCCAGACCGAGAGCCGCAATCATTGGGTCCAGAAAAGCATCAGAGAAGGGCCTTGACGTTGCTGCTGAAATCCCGAAGACGCTTGCAAAGAAGAAGGTGATCATTGTTAGCGGTTTGGCCGAGGGCATTGATACGGCTGGGCATCAAGCAGCGATTGATGCTGGAGGAAAAACTGTAGCTGTTCTCGGCACGCCTCTGGATCAGGTTTACCCGAAGAAGAATGCTCTGCTGCAGGAAGAGATCATGAAGTCTCACCTTGCGGTCTCCCAGTTTGCCATTGGATATCCAATCCAGCGACAGAATTTCGTCATTCGCAATAGGACTATGGCATTGATCGCCAATGCCTCTATCATTGTCGAGGCTGGAGAGACAAGCGGTTCGCTCCATGAGGGCTGGGAGGCGCTCAGGCTAGGCCGACCCCTGTTTATTTGGACGGATCTTCTGAAGTCGTCCCTCAACTGGCCCAAGCGGATGTTGAGATATGGTGCGTTTGAGCTTACGAATCCAGAACAAGTTCTCGACGTGCTGCCTTCAGCAGAAAGAATTCTCATCAAGATAGCTAGGTAATCACGGAACGTGCATCACAGTGCTCGAATTTAGTTCGCTCCTAGCCTATGTACCTCGGGTCTCTTCGAACAAGATGCGTGTACTATGCATGGTACGAGTTCTATCCCAACCCGTCCATAACAATCGGCGGCTCCACAGTACTCCCCGGAGACAAGATCAGCGCAGAAGTCAGCTATAGCGTCGGGGTTTTTCACCACCAGCATCACCGATGGTTCACAGCACTTCTCCACCACAAGCACAGTCAGCGGCGCCGCACGAAGCTCCGCGGAATGGATAGTCGAACGACCAGCCCTATGCAACGGGCACCACTGTAAACTCACCAGCCTATCCAACTTCGGAACGGTATCACTAGGCAGCGACTATACCGGGATAGCCAGCACAAACTATGCAACGATCAACGGAGCGACCGGCGGCATTGGATCATTCGGCTCCGCTAACATCCATCGAATCACCATGGTAAACAACAGCGGCACAACTCTTGCAGAACCATCAGTCCTGTCCACTGGCGGGACAAGTTTCACGGAAACCTGGTTCGCCTCATCCTAGAAGCAACCCGAGGCCTCACATAGTCCTCGAACCCCCTTTTCCACAGAAAGCGTCCTGACCACTGTCTAAGTCTCAGTAGACACGACGGCCACGAAACAGATGCAACCGAATCCAACGATTTCAGCTAGATGGTACTCGGCTCTTCGCGTTTTCTTCAGCGTGAACAGAATTGTACTTTTTCCAAAGGCGGACAAAGAACAGTACGCCGAGCAAATCGACAACGACTACGGGAAGCAGCCCTATTCCCATCCCAAGTTGACCAAAGAATCCCATGGGGCTCAAGGAAGCAAGGAGCCCGGCCGCTAGGGCGACTAGGTGGCGTTGGTTACTGTTCTGTCCAACGTTCCGGAGAACCCAGATTAGTGCAAGTCCGCCTATGGCAATGAAGAAGAAAGCCACGACTATAGGCGGGACGTTGAGGTTGACGAGGAAGTCTGCTCCAAGAGTTACGCCCCAGATGAACACCGTGCCAAGAATGAAGAAGCTCAAGGGACGAACGCGTGGCTTGTCAACTCTGGGCCGAAGAAGGTCCCTAGGCACAAGATAGGCGGCTACGACCAGTGCAGCCATGACAAGGCAGCTGCCTGTCCAGAGAATTGGGCCCGCAAAGAAATGACGGATCGTTCCAACAAAGAGAAGGGTCCCGAGGGCGTCGATTCCGAGCCCAACAACCGCGAGACCCAGTCCTCTATTACCGACGAGGCTCCTGCCCCGAGTCTCGGGTAGGGCGAGTCTGTGTTGGAGAATTGGAAGGGAGACGCTGAAGAGCGGATGAACAAGCATGACCAGGCCCACAGCCCAGACCCAGTTCACGCCGAGCCATCGACCATAAGACCCGAGGACTCCGAACCCTGCACTGTCAGGGTTGAACAGTGTGCCGGCTCCAATTCCCTCGTTCAATATGCCGTAAGCGGATCCGAGCAGGATGATGCTCGCCCATCCTTTCCGCCATCGGATCTGAGCTTCTCTCGCGAGAACGACGGTGAGCCCGTAGGAGCCTAAGTTCTGTACGAGAAAGAGGAAGAACAGCGGGGGATTACCTATGAGCCAGCTCAACTGGCTAGAGCCAGTCAGATACTCGACTTGAGGAGCGAGCAGGAATAGGAAGAACAATGGATGAGCAGAGAAGAACCGACGGAGCTGATCTAACGGTAACATGGCTAGACTAGGTGGCGTCTCCCGAGACACGGGATAAGCTCCCGCAGGGGCTAGAAAAATTCACATTACTGTTTCAGATACCGTTTTTCAGAACGGTTTTCAGACCCCGATTTCAATACCCGACCACCTCACTTAACCTTGGCCTGCAAACCCTTTTTCATGGGGATCGCCTCTAAGCGGGGACATCATGGGCCAACTCATCGTCAGTGAATTCGTGACCCTGGACGGCGTCATGCAGGCGCCCGGCGGACCGGAAGAAGACATCGAGGGCGGCTTCAAGCAGGGTGGCTGGCAGGCGCCTCTACTCGACGAGGAGTCGCTGAGCCTCATCACCAGGGACATCGGGCGAATGGATGCCCTGCTCCTGGGTCGCAAGACCTACGACATCTTCGCCGCGTACTGGCCCAAAGCCACGACCAACAAGGAGATCGCGGACAAACTCAACAACGTACCCAAGTATGTGGCCTCCCGTGGCCGCCGCAGACTCGAATGGAACAATTCCACTCTCATCCAAGGAGACGTTTCCAAGGAGGTGGCCCGCATTAAGCAGAAGCATGGCGAAGTTCACGTCATCGGAAGCGGCTATTTGGTCCAGACGCTACTGCGGTACGACCTGGTTGACCGGTTCAATCTATGGGTCTACCCGCTACTTCTCGGCACCGGCAAGAGACTCTTCGGTGAAGGGACCGTCCCCGCGGGTCTACACCTTACTAGCTCTCAGGCGTTCCCCAAAGGCGCGATTCACTTGGCGTACGAGCGCGCCGGGAAGCCCAAGCACGGCGACCTGTCCGTCGAGGCTGAGCGGACCACCTTCTCGTAAATTACTCTGAGCATAGAATGTAACAGAGCTTTCCCGTACGCTTGTTAGCCTAGAATCGGAAATCGGAAAGACAGTTCTACGTCACGAGACTCACACGCATACCCAAAATCTCTAGAGGGTCTTCTCCTGACAAGATTTTAACACAGACTCATCAACCAGTCCGTACCACCGACCCGAAATCTCCCGCTGAACTTAGCATCGTCATGGACCCTCAGCCGTTCCCAAGGCGATTCCTAGGCAATATCAGGTCGATGACGAGCATCATCTGCAATCAAGGGACACGGATCGAAAAGGTTGCAGCCGCTCTTCTTGAGAACTTCCCAAACACGAGGTTTACGTCACGAGACTCAACTTCAATTCCGGATTTCCGCTGGGTAACGGGATTGGTAACCGTAAATGGTACCAGCAATTGAAGCTCGAAGCCTCGGGATCGTACCAGTTTTCAGCCAAAATTGTACCGGGTCAGCGACGTGCTGCAAAGCAGCGAAAACTTCATTCTGTTCAAGACTTCTGTGCGTCTTGATGTCCAATACACACAAATTCGGTAGATCCGATGTGATTGCTATTGTCTCTGCGGTTATAGCGATAGTGTCAGTTGTTGTTGCGGGATTCTCAGCTTTCTACACGTACGAACAACTGCAAATCTCAAAGGATGCCTTGGACCTTGCCAAGAATCCCACAGCCACGCTTCCACTCGGAAGTGCCCAGAATGAATCCCTAAGCCATCCTTGGTATTCGGGAATTATTCAGGTTGCCGACTTTCCCTACGCTACCATATACTTCACTAATTTCACCCTAAATATCGAAGGGCAATTTGTACCCACAATTGTAGTCCAAGCAAAGGCTGACTCGAGCATTGTTGCCAATGCAACGTTCACGATGCGTTTAATCGGGCTGTATGGAACGAACGGATATTCCTATGTCATCGACAATTTCCAGGCGATAAAGATAGCACTCAACCATTCGTCCACGCTCCAGGTTGTCGTAATCATGCCAATACCACGCGGGATTACCAACGATCCGCGACCAAGGGTCACCCTCGCTTTGGAAGCTGTCTTATTTAGAAGCTGACGGAGGCGCATGCCAATTCTTTTTCCACCATCGTCTTCATCGATTAGGTGATAAGATTCCAATACGCTCCTACCGGACCCAGGTCGAGATACCAGTAACAACAGCAGACTTCTACTTCCCAACACAACCCAGACCACTAATCGTATTCGTCGACGGACCGGTGCATCTCGGAAAGATCCAGATGATCAAAGACGAAGAACTACGAACCCTACTAAGAAAAAGAGGATACTAGGTCCTAGAGCTATTCTACAACAACTACTCAGACAAGAAAAGAGACGAACTGTATAGCCAGGTCTTCGAAACTCTTGGAATATGACAAGCGGGAACCCAGAATCTGCCACGCGTAATCAAAGACCCTCGTCGAGCTATGCAGTAGTTTTACGCCGATTGCTCGCTCTCGGACTTGAACGGTCGTCTGCTTTCGTTTCCCTGCCGCTGTCGAACCGGCTTGCCTCAGGCATTCTATCGTTTGGATGCTTCATCCATTCAGGCAACGCGTCAAACTCTTTGTTTGCTGACTCAATTTGCTTCATGAGCCATCCTGGCTTAAGCATCTTTGGCAGCCTTCGCCTCAATTCAGTTTGCGTTTATCAAACTTCCCCTTTGTCTTAAGAGATAGATTTCCCGACCAATGTATGATGGCGGTGGTTCACGAAAGGTGCCTTTCTCCTCAGCAGCCCATTCTGAAACGTTACCATTTTGATCTTTTCGTTTTCGATCAAAGAAGTCCAACGAGAAGAAGGGTAAGTACTGTCGCGGAGCAACTCCAACGAATGGAACAAATCCCACTCTCCCTTGATGATATGACTTGTTGACGCCAATTGCGTCTCCGTGTTGCTCTTCGGCATAGCTCTTTGGATAAGGTTCGATGTAGACGACTTGTCTTACTCCAGCTGCTACTATGAGTCTCGTGCATACATGACATGGAAATGTTGTAGTGTAAATAGTGCAGTCCTTGGCGAAAGTGCCGTTTCGAGTGGCTTCCAACAAAGCGGCCGCCTCCGCATGAACGGTTCTGTTGTATTCAGTTAGTTCTGTGACCCGTGATCTTTTCATGATAGGTGAAAAAGCAGTCTCCAATAGACTGATCAGATAGCCTTCGGCGTTCGCTCCTCTCTCCATGATATCCTCGACCACTTTCGTGATTTGCTCTCTTCGCTCCTTAGGTATGCGCAACTCAGTGAGGAGCTTTGTGAGATCTTTCGCCGCTGCCTTTTCTTTGTCCGAGATTCTTGCAGCGTCATCTTTGGCTTGCTTCAACCTAGCAAGGAATCCTTTCGTTAATATCGTAGCGAACTGATTGATGATCTGCTCTCTTCGTTCCTTCGGTATGCGCAACTCAGTGAGGAGCTTGTCATAGCCACGCGGCATGGCCAACCATTTCTGCTTGTCCAGTTTCTGAAGAATTTCTGTTATGATCGCCCTTTCCATTATGTCACTCTGATCAAATCCTCTTCGAAAGTCGCGGGAGTCTTCTTTGTCATCGGGCCAATACAGTCCTCCTCCCGCTTTCGGCACTTCATTTGTTCCAAGAGAAACGATGCTCCCGTCTGCTGTTGCGATTGCAGCCCCAACTTGACGGGAGAGGGCAGCTGATCGGGCTGCTGCTGCGTGGGCATGGAACATTCCATACTCTTGTCTGGTGGGTGTGCGAAGCTGATTTCCAAAGACGAGATCTACAAAACGTTGAACCTGGGTCCTCAAGTCGTCACTTTTTGGGTCAGCCGCATCAACGAATACATCAGCGGCCTTGAAAGTATCCCGGACATTTTGGCCAAGAGGTTCTCCAGTTTCTTCTTCGTCGCGTTCGGAAAGTCTCTCGGCATCCCGCTTTAGCTCCATCCACCTAGGATTATCGCGAGTATCAGCGATTTCTTGAGCAAGTTGCTCAATCCGCGTCTCCCTCGGAGAGGTCGCACCCATTACGAAGAAACGGCGGCCATAGACTCGTCTCAGCGTTGAAACCTCTTCAGGGTTCTTTAGGGACCTAAGAATGAACGCGGTCCGCGGTAGAGGTGGCTCAGGCTGATTCTTACCTTTGGGCTTCTTGTTTTTCGGATTCCTCCTATCTGCTCGACTGAGTTCTCTTCTTTTCTCCCTTACCGCAGAGATCGCGAGCACAGCGAGTGCATCGCCATGATTGAACATTTTTCGTACAACGTTCCCTAAGTTCATGAACAAAATTATTCGATCATCTTCAGGGATTCTTGCTCCCACTTCGGGAATCTTCGCTCGGAGCTCGTCCAAGTCAGAAGGCACATTTTTCCAGGACTTGACGTCACGGAGAAGATCGCTGATTCCGATGTCGAGTGACTGGAATTGGTGAGTCGAAAGTGATTCCTCTAAAGCCTCTTGGACGCTGCGAAGATTTGTTCCTACTGCGCCGACTAGGCCAAAGAATAGTTCTCCGGATGAAGGATTGACTGTGTGCAATCTTGAGGCCTGACTTTCAACAACAGTTCAGCTTCAACCGCTAGTTCGTTACGTCTATGTCCTCTGAGAAAGGAGTCACCGGTTACAATTAATGCGAACAATATACAATACTTCACACAAACTTGAACAAGGCTGAATGCTAATCATAGATTCGCTTAGCATTCAGCGATTATCCAAGGATGTAACCTAATCCTACGAGTGTCTTATTGATAGAGCGGCCTGGCGCAAACGGCTTCGCGTAAATCCTTCGCGCAGGGAAGAAGAGCTAGCGTTCAAGGTAACCGAGGATAGGATATTCCACAAGGACGAAGAGCTACGACTCCTATTGAGAAAGAAAGGATACCGAGTCCTAGAAGTAGCATACAGCAACTACTCCAGGAGGAGAAGAGACGAACTTTATCTCCAAATTCTGGAAAGTCTAAATGAACTACAAATTGTAAATTCCCAGCTCCTACGGCAACTGGGTCCCAGAAAGAAGGATTCCGGTAAAGATTGTTAGGAGCGCTGTCAAAAGAGATCAGCACGATTGTAGGCCATTTCAATCTCTGAGACCCTTTCTCGAATCCTTCCGGGACGTAGAGTTCGTACCCCTCACGAACGCCTGCTATTTGTTGACAGATATTTTCCATCTCTCGCCTTAGTTCGATGTTCTCTGGACATTCAACATCTCCCGTTTGGATAGTTGGCAGTCTCGAATAATGAGATCTTACTGTCATCAGCCGTTTCACCACTTGTTTGTGAAAGGCTCAAGATAGAGACAGGGTCTTCTACTACTGAGGAATACTTTATGGCAAAATCTCCCTTGGTCAGAAACGCAGTTCTTCACGTTCTGGAATCGGCCGAAAGACCATTGCAGTTTACGGAGCTAACCCAGAGGACTTGCAAGCGTCTCAGTAGAAAGCATATTGATCGAAGCACAATGTCGTCAGTTCTGACATTTTTGAGGAAAAATGGAACTGCAGAGAAGTCTATCATTGAAGGCAAGACTGTTTGGAACTTGACCAACCGACTCCACGCTACCTCCTTGAAATCATCACTCCAGAAACTCATCACGAGAGCCGTCTCTGAGGAAGTAGGTAAAATTCTTGATAACGGGATCAAAAACAAATCGACACCTTACGCAGTCTTCCTGATTCCTCCTCCAGAAGATGAATACAAGGTCGCTGATCGTGTAGGGGTTTCTGTTTCGGTTGCGTGGGAGTCGCCCGGTCAAGGCATAGCGTCGGTCTTTTTCAACGACTACCTCCTCCTTCCCGATAATTTGCGAGATGGCATTGGGAGACTCATTTTGTGGGCGTACTGGACGGGAGTAAGAGAGATGATCGAGAAGTTCCTATCAGACGTGTCACCTGGAGACACCATGCAGAGAATCATAGACAAGAACAAGGAATTCTTAGAGAAAGTCATTGTCAAGGCACGAGCGAATAATTGGACTGACCAGATTGCGGGAGAGCAGGCCATTCTTCAGCTCCTGGAACTGACCGAAGAGCTCATTGCGAAAGATAACTTGGCAGATTATGTTACATTTTCTCTGAGTAGCAGGGGGAAGGTCGATGACCTTATGCGAGCCATTGTTCAGTGGCATGGAAATTATACCGGAGCAGGGGAGCTTCTGTTCCGACGGCTCGCTGAGGAATTTGGCGAGAGGACTTTTCAAGGTCTTATTGCTGTCGGACAGAGAGAGCGCATCCAAGAACTTCTTCCGAGACATATGCTGGAAGCACTGGACGTCTGGAACGGGTTGATTGCCAACGTACTTCACGAAGGTCTGAAACAGGGCTTTCTTCCAGAAGTTAGAGGCAACTACGAAGAATCAAAGGACAAGCTGCAGAGATATCTTCACCTGTTGCCCTCACTGGCTGACCTGTTGAAAAAGCGCCAGGTCGGAGCGTTATACCTATGGGGGTTTCCCGAGGTGGACGCTGCAGCGGAACGAGAATACAAATTCTCTGGGTTTGAGGATTGGTTGACAGCCCTGAAGACGGGCAATCTAGATCACAGAGTCTGGCTCTTCAAGGACAAGAGTCTCGAGCGGGTTCGGAAGGCTTACCGCTCCATCCGTTCAGGTCGAAAGCCGATGCCTGTCCGAATCGACAAAGAACCTTGGACTCTTCTGGATATCTACTCCTACCACCCAAAGGGGCAAGACCCGAAGTTTTGGTTGGAGCTTCTCGAAACAATCGAAGAACGAAATGCTCCCAAGCATGCTCAGCACCGAAAGGACGCAGTACCTGACGGATTCTACTCCGAATTCAAAACCAAAGAACAACAGTATGTAACGCGGATGCTGGACGAGGAAGAGAAGGAAGCGACGCGGAGCCCGCATGAGGCTCGTTCTCGTGTTTGAGCCATAACGGAACCCTGGCTCAGTCCCAAGAGTGTCGGGGAGTTCGTCCTCGGCCTTCTTCTTTACGTGGACTTGCGCCTAGCAGATGAGCCGCCATGAGGATGGGTCCTAGAGATACTCACATTTTCCTTTCAACGAACTCTTGTTCCTTTGTAGCTCCAACGCATTGTTGCATGCGTCTATCTGAGAAAAAATACCCCTCTTGAGCTCCAGCATCCGAGACGCCTTCGCGCCTAACCTGTCCTTAATGTCGGTCACTAGCTTCTTCAAGGTATCGAGCAGATCATACTTTTCGAGGCCTCCGTAATTCATTGGCCAGTTCGCTGGATCTTCATTCACCAGCAACAGAAACAGAAATCCAGCATATCCCTGTGACTCTATCGAATCGTTGTTCGCAATTTCTCGTAGTGTCGCTTTCTTGCCTTGGTCGAAAGTGTAACGCAGGACGGATACGTCGCTAGAATCCATAGTCTTGTAGATCGCGTCCGACACTTCATAGACAAGTTCGTCAAGCTGTACGCCTTCCGTCTGTACGCATGTTTCTATCGCAGCGAGCTGGTTCCCGATATCGCGAAAATGATTGGGAATGTCAAGGTAGAGCACCTTGTCGACAGTAATAGTTCTGAATACAGTGTCAAGCGGGCTTCCAGGTAACTTTTCTAACCGTTGATAGTTCATGTTTGAGTAGGTTACAAGTTGCTGCTTGTATGGAGGCTTCTTCCACCTCGGAAGCATGAAATTTTCAGCGCCCTTGAGTAAGGGCCAGAGCTGAGGCTTCAGCTCCAGAAGCGAATCTTGGATCACATCGAAGTTCTTCTCATGCTCGCGCATGTGGGTTTCTTTTCGTCTCAAAGATCGTTCATAACGGGTCGTAAGAAGCCCAACTATGCCAGCAATGAACCCACCAAGAACCGTCCCGGCAACCGTATCAGTTAGCGACATGTAGCGCTTGCAACGTCTTGCAGGCTCCCGATAAGGGGCTTAGCTCGCTTCAATGACAACATATCGTCGGAGCATCGTTACTGAGATCTACTGGTTGGGTGTTCGTCGCTTCTCGAGATCATCCAAGTTGGATTATCTCATCTTGAGACTTCGAGAGTTCCTGGTATCCGTTCGATGTCACAAGAACATCTTGCTCTAGGTTGCAGGTGCCGAACTTGCTGGTCACGGACGGCTCTATGGTGAAGACCATATCCCGCTGAACCGTCTTCTCTCCCTGCTTACCATACCTGTTCGGCCATCTCGGACCCAAGAGAGGACCGATCTCGTGAGTGCTCCTCCCTAGCACGTGGCCCAAGGCGTGCTTGTATTCTGGATAGCGTCTCTTGACGATTAGGCTTCTCCCTGCCTGGTCAACCTTGTAACCCGGGACCCCAGGCTTCAACGCGGCGAGAGCGGCATCATTCGCAGCACGAGCAGTCTTGAACATCTGCTCCACTCCCTTCGGCACTCTCCCAGAGCCGACGAAGTAGTTCCTCTGGATGTCGCTACAGTAACCGTCGTATTTCACGCCAAAGTCCAGCTTGACAAAGTCGCCGTCCTTGATCTTAGTACCATAGTAGCCCACGTGGGCCATGGGGGCATTGCCGACCACCACGGAGGGACATCGATCATAAGCCCATGCAGAATCCAATTTTCTCTCAGCCAGAAGCTTGTGCGCGAAGTTGTGGACATCCTTGTCCTTCTTGCCCGGCTTGATCGCGTCTTCAACAGAATCGTAGATCTTTTCGCACTCTGCAATCGACTTTTTCACTAGTTCTATCTCGGCCGGTATCAGCCTCGCCCGTAGAGCAATAGCGAGGTCCTCTCCAGAGACCAACCGCTTCGAGTAATCCTTCAACGCGGTCTTGAGATACCATTCCATACCCGAGGTGAGTCCATCAGCCGCACCCTCATCATAGCTAGTGTTCACGGCGATCTTCTTCGGTTTCCTCTTTCTAACAAACTCCCTCAGCTTGGGTGCCGCGCCCTCGCTACCGTACCCAATTATTTCATCGTAGAATTTCTGCTGCCTAACAGTCTCTTCTTCGAGACTCCCAACAATTGCAGTCTTCGTCCCGGTCCGCTCGATGATGGCGGCTGAACGCCAGGTCAGGTCGCTGAATCGGAGATCCTGTACTAACGGGTCCTCGTTCCCTTCCCGCGTGAACGTAATCCACATGTCAACCCCCTGCGCCTCCATGGTGTCCCTGACAAGCTTCAGCTTCTTCCTCAGGAACTCAATCTTGAGAGGCGATCCGGCGAGTTTCACGAGCTGGACAGCTTAGCGAACGAACTTATCGTTTTGCCCATGTCCACACGCCTCGACAATAACGGGACCCAAGGCTATCGAGGTTTATCGGATCAGTCTTGCTGAATTGAGAATGAATACGAGCTCCGAGACCACTGAACGACTTTACATGAAAGCGCATTCTATCCAGGAGCGCGCGACTGTGATCCTACTGAATTGAAACTAGATTACGAGGCCTTTGGCAGACAAGTGCTAGATGTCTGCCTTGGGCTGAAGCCAGGCGAAAAAGTCTGGATCAATACATGGGAACATGATACCGAACTCAGCTCTCAACTCGCACTCCAATGCCTGAAGCGAGGATGCCCGACCCTAACGACGGTCCAGTTTGACAAACCGTGGCTGTACACAATCCAAGAAGCTCCGGCGGAATTCGCAGAGAGACTCTCAGCTAGCCAGGCAGCACTCTTGAAGAAGACTGATGTCTACATCTTCACGCTCGGACCCAGAATCATTCCTTGGGACAAGATTCCGCCGCAGAGGCGTAAACTTGTTACAACCTGGTTCCTAGAAAAGAACAAGTTCGTACAAGAATGGAAAACCATTGCCAAGGCCCGGAGGGTAAGAATGCTCGGCATCGAAGCAACGATGGCCACCCCCGAAAGAGCGAAGAATCTTGGTCTCAATTATGAGGAGTGGAAGAGGGTCATGTTTGACGGATGCATGGCTGACCCTAAGCCTGTAGGCAAGCGGGCCAAAACCGTAGAGAAATTGATCCAGGGCGATGAAGAAGTTCGCTTAAAGACGCCTCATGGAACCAACTTCACATTCAAGCTACATAATCGTCCAGCGGACTCATTCGACGGCATCATTAGGGAGGACTGGGTTTCCCAAGGACGACCTAGCTTCCTCCCCGCAGGAGGAATTGAGGTCTCAGTTAACGAACAGAGTGGACAGGGAAGAATCGTGTTTGACAAACCCATACGTTCTCTGCTAAAAGAAGGAATAATCAACAGACTAACGCTCAAAGTCTCAGAAGGCCGAATCATCGATAGCTTGGCAGGCAACCAACAGCAAACATTTGAGAGATGGCTCAGAGAAGGGAAGGGAGACGTTTACCGAATCGCATTCTTCGGCTTCGGCCTCAACCCGAATCTGCGCCACGGCTTCACTCAAGACGACAAAGTCCTAGGCGGAGCCACGATAGGTTTCGGAGATAACTCGGACAAGGAAGGCAAGAACAAGGCCGATCGCGGATTCTGGGCCTCGATGACAGGAGCTACAGTGACCATCGGGAACAAACGCGTAATGAAAGACGGAAAACTGTTAGTGTAGGCAGACTTCTCCTTTTTCGGCCTTGCTTATACGATAGAAGATCACATGGCTTTCTCATGGGCCAGACGCTTCAGATCGAAGTTCGAGAACTAAAACCGGAGCTGTTGCAAGACTATCTGAGATTCTTCGATCAGGCCTTTTCCGACTTTCCGCATTGGGCCGGCTGCTACTGCGGCTTTTACGATACTCCAGGAAACGACTGGGACCCGACAGCGAAAGCCGGACCCCAGCATCGCACCGCCCGGTCCCAGCAAATCAGTAGCGGCAAAGCCCAAGGGCTACTCGCTTACATTGACGGTACGCCGGTCGGCTGGTGCAACGCCCAGCCTAGGGCTAACTTTGCTAACATGCGCTACTACACAGTAGCAGTAACAGACGCCGACGAGCCAGTGGGCTCCATAATGTGCTTCCTTGTAGCACCGGGTCATAGAGGGAAAGGAGTCTGCACCGCACTACTCAATGCAGCAGTGAACAAGTTCCATCGCGACGGGCTGCAGATAGCTGAAGGCTACCCCACAACCAATCCTTCAAAGAGAACCTGGGAGATTCCGTGGGCAGAAGAGAACTACAAAGGACCTCTAAACGTGTACTTGAAGAACGGGTTCAAGATTCATCAGCAGCTCGAGCGGTTCGCAATCGTGAGAAAACAACTCTGAATCTCAAGTCCCCGCGCGTGGATCTCGATAAATATCAAGCTCGATCGAGTCCTTACGTTTGGGAGGAGATGATCGAGGGTTGAGCCAGACTAATAGGAAGGACGAAGGTGCTGAACAATGCGCCCACCTATAATCAGGACCTTCAGGCTACTCTCTTTGGCTTCCTTGTAGGTGTCATCCTCGTCTTGACTGCTCTACTTGCAAAGACGAAATGACAGCTTCAACGTTCTCGCTTTCTGTCGCGTGCTTCTCGGTCCATTCGTGGCCGCAGTGGGGCGCGAACTCCCAATGGCAATAGTGCGGGATGGACTTGCCGGGTAGGACAAGAAACCCGTTCCCGATCAGAACAAGGTTATTCTCAGTGCCATTTGTGGAGGAGTGCCTCCGCTTCCTCAACTAGTTCTTTGATGATAGCTGCAACTGGTTTGACGGTCTTCACTCCGCTCACTGATTCTCCAGCCCAGTGGGGCATGGCCTTGATGGTGCCAGTAGTCTCACTGGTCATGGTGAAAGACTCCAAGGGTTTCACGGGGACCATTTCGCCGGTTGAGATGAGTTTCTTGTGCCCCACGATGTCTCCCTTAAACTTCTGAGCTTCTTCTATGCAGAAGCGAAGGACTCTGTGAGGTGCGTTGGGCCAGCCTTCCGAGAAGGCCTCTGTAACAACGGTGTCCTCCGGCTCGCTCGCGATCAACGCTTTCACATATTCGGGATGCGCCCCCGCCTCTGTAGCTGCAATGAAACGCGTCCCGACTCTTACACCAGACGCTCCTGCAGCCAAGACCGCGGCCAAAGCTCGGCCGCTACCTATGCCACCGGCCGCTAGCACGGGGACTTTGACAGAATCCAAGACCTGACCCAACAACGTCAGAAGGCTGACCTTGCCCCGAACGTGCCCACCCGCCTCAACTCCCTGCGCCACTATCATGTCGCAACCAGCCTCAGCGGCGGCAACAGCCTCTTCGTTCGAGCCTACTTGCCACGAAGCCAACGCACCTCCCTTGTGCACTAGATCGACCAGTGAAGGGTCCGGTTGGCGATAGAAGAATTCGACAACCTTCACAAGTTTGGACGCCGCCTCCACCTGTTCGTGAATCTCGTTTAGATCGGAGACGAAGGCTTCTGGAATCAGAAAGTTGGCTCCAAAGACGCCAGAAGTACGTCGCCGCATGTCCTCAAACACCTCGGTCATTTGGTTGGGATCGAAGGATCCCGCGTAAATCATGCCCAAGCCTCCTGCCTCCGAGACCGCTGTTGCCAGTTGAGGACGAGCTAGACCTCCGATAGCGGCTTGTTGAATTGGTACTTTGCAACCAGTCAGATCGGTAAATCTTGTTCTAAGCATGTTACGACCAGCTCGACCAAGCTACCGCTCTACACATAGAATTTTGTCTAACTCAGGTCAGGCAACGACTAGCGGGCTGTTAGCGATCTCCATACGACGGGCGAGTTCCAGTAGGATGTCCACCCGTCTTTCCAGGTTTGGATAGAGGCTGAGGAGTCCGTGCCCGCTACCTCCCACGAATAGTCCCGCAAGATTACTCGTCGCTGCACCACTTGACTCTGAGTTGGCCTTGACGATTGCCGAAGCAAGTGCTAGAGGCTTTCCTGTGAATTTAACAGAGACTTTGTCGGCCCAGAGTTCACGTTCCCTGTGGACCGCTGCTTCCACGAGCCTCAGCACGGGGTCGAACGGGAAAGCCACTCTCGCTAGTTTCGCCAGGCCTTTGGCGGCGGAATCGCCGTTCTTGATGTGCGACAACTCATGAGCGAGGACAGCGTCCGTCTCATCGGGAGACAAGAATCCTGCGAGCTTCGGAGACATTGCAACCACTCCTTGTCCGCTCAAGCTGATCGAGAAAGCACTACCGGACAGCGCCTCCCGCAGAGAGACTCCAGACACTCCCATCTTGCCAGTGAGAGCGCCGAAGCCGGTGGCAATCCCGGACAGTGAAACGGGTGCAGTCGTCATTCTCTCCAACATGCGTGAGAAAGTATACCTGCGAGCAATGAACGTCATCAAGATAGCAAATCCTAGTGATACTAGCAACGAGCTTCCAAGCACTGTGCGAATCGTCAACTGAGGATGCTCCCAATAGTTCTGGAGCAGCATGCTGCACACCAAGAAACTCGTTCCTAGAAACGACCAGAAGAATAGCGACGACACTAGCATCGGCTGCAACAGCCGGGATCGTCTTGACGGATTGTAACCCTGAAAAGAGTAGAGAGCATAACAAGCAAGTTCGACAGCAGCGACTCCCCCTAAGATCCCTAGGGTGGTAGGCGCAAGGAAGAAGACGCGAAAGAGGTCTAGGTCGATCGTTGTTTTGATCCCTTCCGAATCTTCTCCTCTAAACGCTTCAGTTCATCCTTCGGAATATCATCCACGTAGTCTGATAGTGTGGAAATGACTGTCGGGCCGAAAGCTGTCAGGAGCCGGTCAACAAATCCTTTGACAACCTTACCTTTCATTTTCTCTTCGGAATGAATCATGTAG
>WNGR01013838.1_pt1 | contig 17317 bp, 20 predicted proteins | sample 5407581 | NCBI WGS metagenome assembly WNGR01 (sample SAMN13153383, study PRJNA577476) | soil metagenome | isolation source: 80 cm soil or saprolite under Garry oak tree replicate 2 | place: USA:California | collected 2016-06-15 | reverse complement strand
CGGCAGCGAAGCTTCCCCGCAGCCGCGAGATCGAGGACCGCGCGCACATCATCGCGGGTGCCCACGGCGGTGCCGATGATGCGGGTCTCGCCGGTGACGAGCGCCAGGGCGGAGAACGCGAGCGATTCGGCCGGCAGTCCCACGACCGCGAGCGTTCCGGCGGGGCGCAGGCACTTCAGGGCGGCGTCGTAAGCGGCCTTCGCGGCGGACGCGACGACCGCGACGTGCACGCCGCCGATCTTCCGGATCGTCCTCGTCGCGTCCGGGTCCGCCGCGTTGAAGGTCTTCGCGGCGCCGAGCGCAGCCGCCAGGGCGAGCTTGTCTTCGGCCACGTCCAGCGCCACGACTTCGGCGCCGAATGCCTTTGCGATCTGCACTGCCAGATGCCCCAGGCCGCCGACGCCGAACACCGCCACGCGCTGTCCGGAGCCGGCGCGCGCGTTCCTGAGCGCTCGATAGACGGTGACGCCGGCGCAGAACAGCGGCGCCGCTTCCACCGAAGCAAGCGCGTCCGGGATGGGCAGCGCATGGCTCGCCTTGGCGCGCATGAGTTGTGCGTAGCCGCCGTCGACCATGAGGCCCGTCACCACGCCCTTTCGGCACAGGTTCTCGAGCCCTTCGCGGCACTGCTCGCATGCGCCGCAGCTCGCGTGCAGCCAGGCCACGCCCACTCGGTCGCCGACGGCGAGATGAGCCACCGAGGCGCCCTTCCGCACCACGCGCCCGACCACTTCGTGGCCGGGAATCAGCGGATTCTTGGTGATCGCCTTGAACCCCGGAAAGTCGCCGTCGGCGATGTGAAGATCCGAGTGGCACACGCCGCAGGCCTCGACCCGGATGAGCACCTCGTCGGCTTCGAGCGACGGGTCCGGCACCTCCTCGATGCGCAGCGCCTGGCCAAAGCCGTGAAGAACGGCGGCTTTCAAATCCTGAACCCTTCCAGAGTCTCTGGCGCGAACAGCTCTTCGACCTTCAGACGCCGCTTCGACAAGCCCTGCTCATGGTGGTAGCGCAGGAACGTGTCGAGCACATGGCGGTTGGAAGCGAGTCCGTACGCCCACCAGTCCTCGCCCAGCTCGCGCCGCGCTTCCTCGACGTGCGCGGTCTGCCAGGGCAGCATCGTCGCCAGCGCCATGGTCGTGGCGAGGTTGTCGTACGCTTTGCGCTGCGCCTGCACGAAAGCCTTGTAGAGCGATTGCGCGATCCAGCGGTTGGCCTGGTACCGGTCCCGGCGCAGCACGACCGTGTGCATGATGGGAAAAATCTTCGTCTTGCGGTAATACGCGCGCTCGACCTCGGCGTAGTTCTCGAACAGCCGCTTCACGCTTCCGGGCCGCGTCACGAAGGTCGAAGGCGTGCGCGCCGTGTGCATGGCGTCGAGCTCGCCAGCGGCGATCATCTGCGAGAGCGTCTGCGCCGGGCCGATCTGCCTGAGCTTGATTTTCGACGGGAGATCGAGCTCGAGCTTCTCCTCGCGGCCGGGCTCCTCCTCGCCGCCCGTCCAGTACTCGGGGCTCGCCGCATCCACGCCGTACTCGTCCTGAAGAATTCCGCGGATCCATACGGGCGCGGTCATCTGGAATTCGGGCACGCCGACGCGCTTGCCGGCGAGCTCCTTGGGCTCGCGGATCCCGCATTTCGCCGAGACGAAGATGCACGAGTGGCGAAAGAAGCGAGACGGGAACACCGGGATCGCGATGAACGCCGGATCATCCCGCATCAATGAAACGCAGTACGAGGACAGCGACATCTCCGCCGCGTCGAATTCGCGATGGCGCGCCATGCGGAAGAACGTCTCTTCGACGAGGAGATTGAGATAGTTGAGCTCGATGCCGTCGGCCCGGACGCTGCCGTCGGCGAGCGCGCGCGTGCGATCGTAGTCCCAGCAGGCGAGAGACAGGCGGAGTTTCGACATCAAGTTTCTTGAGCCGCGGATTACGCAGACGGATTACCGCACGTCAACGGGCTTTGTCCGCGCCGATCCGCGTTGTCCGCGGCCGGCCCTTTTTCAGACCGTCACCGGGTCGGAGTCGAGCGGCGCGAACAGGCCGTGCTTCGCGCCGTCCTTGTAGTGCTGTCCGGCCGGCAGCTCGATCGAGCAGGAGCGCACGCGCTGCGAAGCCGGATCGAGTCCCGGCACGGGCTTGCCCTCGCGGCTGTCCTTCGCCGCCTTGAGCAGCTTTCTGCGCGTGAGGATGATGCCGTTGTCGGTCGAGACGAGGTGCTCGCGCGTGCGGTTCTGGACCGCACCCATGCTTTCCTGAAGCGACGCATCCTGCATCGCGATGCCGTCCACGCCGCTGTAGGTGTCGCCGCTCTTCTGCGCCGAGCGGTCGATGAGATAGTTGTTGGCCTTGTTCTGAAGCGGAATGAAGGTTCCCGGGAGGTATTTCACGTGGATGCCCTCGCCGTCTTTCATCGCCTGCACCTCGGCCGCGGTGAGGTCGCGCGCCGGGTGATAGTTGATGCTCCACGACCAGCAGCGCTCGTCGTCGATCGGCACCCAGGCGTGCGCGCCCAGGGGGTGCCCCGCGCGCGGCGGGATGACAGTAGTAGCGGGCCTCGTCGGCGTTGCGGCGCGCGCCGATCAGAAGGCCGCCCTCGAAATCCACGACCTCGAAGATGGGCATCCGGTCGCGCTCGTTGTACTGGTTGCCGCGGCTCCCCTTGAACAGCGGATCGCGGTTGAGCTCGCCCGAGTGCAGGAAGGACACGTGGCTCGAGTCGATGCCGCCTTCCATCGCCTGCAGGTAATTGCACTCCTGGAGGCGTTTGGAAACAAAGCGGCGCTCGGGCGATACCATCGCCCACTCGAGCTCGGGCGGCGCGGGTTTCAGCCCGGGCGGTCCCATGTAGATCCAGATCACTTCGCCGCGCTCGATCGCGGGATAGGACTTCAGCTTGATGCGCTTTCTCATGCCGGTTTCTTCCGGCTCCGAAGGCAGGTCCACGCACTGGCCGTTCACGTCGTACTTCCAGCCGTGGTAGGAGCAGCGCAGGCCGCACTCCTCGTTGCGCCCGAACCACAGCGACACGCCGCGGTGCGCGCAGAATTCCTCGATGACGCCGATGCGCCCTTCGCTGTCGCGGAAGGCGACGAACTTCTCGCCCATGATGTGCACCCGCACGGGGGGGCAATCGCGCTCGGCGATCTCCCAGCCGTGCAGAGCGGGAATCCAGTAGCGGCGGAACAGGTCGCCCATCAGGGTGCCGGCTCCGGTGCGCGTCAGTTGCTCGTTTTGCTCCTGGGTCAGCATAAGTCAGTCCCTTAATCGGCTGTTGCGCCGGAGGCGCGCACGATCGGCCCCCAGCGTTTCAACTCCGCCGCGAGGAACGCGGCGAACTGCTGCGGGTCGAGGTCGCCCGGCTCGATACCCTCCAGCCGCAAGCGCCCGCGCACATCGGGGAGTTGCAGAGCGCGGCGCACCTCGGCGTTCAGGCGATTGACGATTTCCTGGGGCATCCCCGGCGGCCCGGAAAGAGAAAACCAAATGGAAGCGGTCATTTCCGGATACCCGAGCTCTCCAAAAGTAGGAACTTCCGGAAAATCGGGAACGCGCTTCACCGAGCTCACCGCGATGGCGCGCGCCTTGCCCGCGCGGATCTGCGTGGACGCGGTCGTGAGCGTGGTCGAAGCCACGAGCACGTGGCCCGCGATCAGATCGGCGACCGCGAGGCTTGCGCCCTTGTACGGCACATGGGTCATCTCGATCCCCGCGACCTGCTTTAACTGCTCCGCGATCAAGTGCCCCTGCGTGCCGTTGCCCGGGGAGCCGTAGGCGAGCTTGCCCGGTTCCGCCTTGGCGAGCGCGATGAACTCCTTGAGGTTGCGCGCGGAAAGCGACGGGTTGATCACGAGCACCCCCGGCGGGCCGCCGAACAGCGCGATATGGGTGAAGTCGCGCACCGGGTCGAAGGGGAAGTTCTTCGAGAGCGCGGGCGCGATGCAATGCGTAGCGACTCCCGAGACGAGAAGCGTATAGCCGTCGGGCGCGGCCTTGGCGACCAGCTCCGAGCCGATTACGCCGCCTGCGCCCGGGCGGTTCTCGATGATGAAGTTCTCCTGCAAGGTCTCGGTGAGCTTCTGCGCCACCTGCCGCCCGAGCGTGTCGGCGGTGCCGCCCGGCGCGAACGGTACGACGATGCGTACCGGCTTCGCCGGCCAGACTTGCGCCTGTGCGAGCCCGCAAAGCAGGGTCATCAGCGCAAACGCCGCTGCTTCTACTCTGGAGTGCATGCCCGCTATTTTACCGGACGGCGCGCGATACAATAAGCCCGCGCGGCGCTGCCGCGGACCGCATAGGGGAACCCCCATGGAAATGACCGGCGAACAACTCATCCCGTTGCCGCAGGCGGAGGTCTGGCGCGGGCTGAACGATCCGGAAGTGTTGAAGGCCTGCATTCCCGGCTGCGAGTCGATCGAGAAAGTCTCCGACAGCGAGTATCGCGTCGCCATGACGGCCTCGGTCGGGCCGGTGAAGGCGAAGTTCAGCGGCAAGCTCGTGCTCGCCGACCTCAACCCGCCGAATTCCTATTCGCTGTCCTTCGAGGGATCGGGCGGCGCGGCGGGATTCGGCAAAGGCGGCGCGCGGGTATCGCTCGCCCCGGAGGGCGGCGGCACAAAGCTCAGCTACACCGCAAATGCCAGCGTCGGCGGCAAGCTCGCGCAGGTCGGCTCGCGGCTGATCGACGGCGTCGCAAGAAAAATGGCCGACGATTTCTTCACCGCGTTCAAGGCGAAGCTTGCCGGACCGGCCGTGCAAGCCGCGCCGAAGGCCGCCAAGCCCCGGATCAACCTCGTCTGGTGGGCCGCCGGCGCGCTCCTCGCAGCGCTCCTGATTTACTGGGCGATGCGCTGACTCGAATCCCCCCGCGGCCGGCCGGGGGCTCGGTGCGGGCGCCGCGTCTAGGCCTTGAGCAGCTTCTGATCGAAGGGCAGGGCCCGGAGCCGCTTGCCGGTCAGCTTGGCCACCGCATTGGCGATAGCGGGCGAAATCGGCGGCAACCCTGTCTCGCCGATTCCGCCGGGATCGTTATCGGTGGGAATCACCTTCACCGTCACGAGCGGGGCCTCGTTCATGCGCATCACGGGATAGTCGTGGAAGTTCGACTGCTGCACCGCGCCCCGCTTGAATGTGATGCGTTCCAACAGCGCATGGCTCGCACCGTAAATGATCGACGATTCGATTTGCGCGGCGACGTTCCCCGGCTGCAGCGCGACCCCGCAGTCCACGACCGCCCAGACCTCGTGCACCCGGATCTTGCCCGAATTCCTGTCCACCGATACTTCCGCTACCTCCGCGGTGTGGGCATTCCAGGTGTCGGAGTATGCGATGCCAAGCGCACGGCCGGTCCGCTTCCTCTTCCAGTCGGCCATTCGAGCCGCTTCTTCGATCACGGCCCGGGCCCGCGGCTCCTTCTCCAGCATCCCCAGGCGGTACTCGACCGGATCCTTGCCCGCGTCAGCGGCGATCTCGTCGATGAAGGTTTCCACGGCGAACTTGGTGTAGCCCGGTCCGACGGCGCGCCAAAACCCGACGTCCACGCCGCGCTGCTCGCGCAGGTACTCGATCAGGTGGTTGGGGACGTGGTATTTCACCTCGGACCCTTCGCACAGCACCGGGTCCTTGCCGCCGACTTGCTGGAACAACGGCGGTATGGCCCTGGCGAGCGTGGATTCGCCCACGATGCGGTGGCGGAGCGCGACGATGCGTCCCTGCCGGTCCAGCCCCGCCGTCAGGTGCTGCGCAACGAGGGGCCGATACTTGTCGTTCCGGATGTCGTCCTCGCGGCTCCAGATGACTTTCACCGCCCTGCCCGCGACGGCCTTTGCGAGAACGGCAGCGTCGAGCGCAAAGTCGACCTCGAATCGCCGGCCAAAACCGCCGCCGAGCAGCGTGGTATGAACGCTGATGTTCTCGGGGCGATAGCCGAAGGCGCCCATCAGCGCAAAAGTCGTGGCCGAGGGGCCCTGGGTCGGGGCCCAGACCTCGATCTTGTCCCCGGTCACCCTGGCGGTCGCATTCATCGGCTCCATGCAAGCGTGCGCGACGTGCTCGGAGGTGTAGACCGCGCTGAGAATTTTCGCCGCCTTTGCGATCGCTCCCCTGGCGTCACCCTCGTTGTGGAAATCGACCCCGCCCGTATCGAGCAGGTTGCGCGCGCGTTTCGCGTACGCCGCGATGATCTGGTTCGAGCTGTAGCCGCGCGCCTTCGAGGTCTGGGTCCACTCGACCTTCAGCGCGGCCTTGGCCTTTCGCGCAGCGGGGTAGGTTTCGGCGATCACGCCCACGCCCCATGGCATCGGGACGATCTGCACGACTCCCGGAATTTTCTTCGCCTCGGCGTCGTCGATCCGGGCCGCCTTCTCGCCCTGCACCGGCGCACGCAGCACCGCGCCGTAGAGCATGCCGGCCATGCGCACGTCGATCCCGAACTCCGCCTTGCCGATGACCTTGTCGGGTACATCCACCCGCGGCACGTCCTTGCCGATGAGACGGAACTCGGTCGCCGGCTTCAGCTGGTCCTTCGAGACCCGCGGCGGCTCGGCCGGCACCTTGGCGAAGGCCGCGATCTCCCCGTAGCCCATGCTGCGGCCGGAAGCACGATGAACGGCGACGTGCGGCTCGGTCGTCACTTCGGAGACCGGCACCCCCCACTTCTCGGCGGCTGCTTGCATCATGATCAGGCGCGCCTGCATGCCGGCGAGGCGCAGGATGGGGTAATAAGATTGCGTGGTGCGGCTCGCCCCCGTACCCATGGCGCCGCCGAAAAACGGATTGCCGAATACCTTCGGGTTGTAAGGCGCCTGCTCGACCTTGACCTTGCTCCAGTCGAGGTCCATCTCCTCGGCGAGCAGGAGCGGCATCGCCGTCATCACGCCCTGCCCCATCTCGGAGGCCGGCGAATAAATGGTGACGGTGCCGCCCGGCGCAACGCGCACCCAGCCGTTCGGCGCGAACTCGCCCGACTGCGCGAAGGCTTCCGAAATCCCCGCGAGCGTCCCGCCGAAGACGACGCCGAAAGCGGCGCCGGCGCCGGAGAGCAAAAATGCGCGGCGTGAAATTCCCCGGTAGGCGATATTCCCGCGGCCAAGGACCCATCCGTTCGCCGTTTGCAGCGTGGCTTCGCTCATGGCGTCCTCCTTATGCTTCCTTCGCCGCGCGCTCGATCGCGGCGACGATGCGGTTATAGGTGCCGCAGCGGCAGATGTTGCCCGACATGTGCGCGACGATCTGCTCGCGCGTCGGTTTCTTGTTTTTCGCGAGCAGCGTGGCCGCGGTCATGATCTGCCCGGACTGGCAGTAGCCGCACTGCGGCACCTGCTCGGCGACCCAGGCTTTCTGCAAGGGGTGGTCGCCGTTTTGCGACAGGCCTTCGATCGTGGTGACTTTTTTTCCGGTGACCGCGGAGATCGGGGTGATGCAGGAGCGGATCGGATTGCCGTTGATGTGGACGGTGCAGGCACCGCACTGCGCCATGCCGCAGCCGAACTTCGTGCCCGTAAGACCCAGGTAGTCGCGCAGGACCCACAGCAGCGGAGTGTCGGACGGCATGTCGACCGAAGCTTCTTTTCCGTTGACGCTGAAAGAGACCATGGAAGGACCTCCTGACTGGGTGACCGGGCTGATTTACGTCGACCGCGCCATGTTAGTCCGGCCCAAAACGGAAGTCCATCGGCCACGGCCCGCGCTTTGCCAAACGCGCGGCGATGGGAGAAAATGCGCAGCCGGTTCGGGAGGGCGGCCGAGCGCCGGCATCGCGGCGACGGGTCGTGGGGATCAGGTGACCGCCATGGTGTGATCCTCGAACAGCGGAGGAGATCCACGTGCCATTCCTGCTCTCCGTGTCGCGGCGGATCGATGCATTGAACGAGCGCATCGGCCGGCTGATCTACTGGTTGATTCTCGCCGCAGTGCTGGTGAGCGCCGGAAACGCCGTGGTTCGCTACGCGTTCAATCGTAGCTCGAACGCGTGGCTGGAAATTCAGTGGTATCTGTTCTCCGCGGTGTTCCTGTTCTGCGCCGGGTACGCGCTCCTGCATAACCAGCACGTGCGCATCGACGTCATCGCCGGGCGCCTGTCGAAGCGGGCCCAGGCGTGGATCGACGTTCTCGGGACGGTGCTGTTTCTCTTGCCGATGGCGATCACGATCATGTGGCTGTCCTGGCCGGTGTTCACCGACGCCTACCACAGCCACGAGATCTCGACCAACGCGGGCGGCTTGACCGTCTGGCCGGCACGGCTCATGGTTCCGGTCGGCTTCTTTCTGCTCGTGCTGCAGGGCTTGTCCGAGCTGATCAAGCGAATCGCGTATCTGCGCGGCTTGATTCCCGATCCGACCGAGAAGGAGGAAGGCCCGAGCCTGGAAGAGCAGCTCGCCGAAGAGCTCCGCAAGAAGCGGGAAGCTTCGGCATGATCGAGTTCCTGGCCCACAACATGGCGCCCCTGATGTTCGGGGCGCTGGTCGTCTTTCTGCTGATCGGCTACCCGGTCGCCTTCGCCCTCGCCGCGATCGGCATCTTCTTCGGGCTGGGCGGAATCGAGCTCGGCCTGCTGCAGACCACGCTGTTCCAGGCGCTGCCGCAGCGCATATGGGCGATCATGTCGAACGACACGCTGCTCGCGGTGCCGTTCTTCACCTTCATGGGCCTCATCCTCGAGCGCAGCGGCATGGCCGAGGACCTGCTCGACACCATCGGCCAGGTATTCGGACCGCTGCGCGGCGGCCTCGCTTTTGCCGTGATCTTTGTCGGAGCGCTGCTCGCCGCGACGACCGGCGTGGTGGCGGCTTCGGTGATTTCGATGGGACTGATATCGCTGCCGATCATGCTGCGTTACGGCTACGACCGGCGCTTCGCCACCGGAGTGATCGCCGCCTCGGGCACGCTCGCGCAGATCATCCCGCCCTCGCTCGTGCTCATCATCATGGCCGACCAGCTCGGCCGCTCGGTCGGCGACATGTACGAAGGCGCCTCTGACGCTCGCCGGCCTGTATGCCGTGTACGCCCTCGGGATCACGCTGATCAGGCCGAAGTGGGCGCCGGCGCTGCCGGCGGAGGCGCGCACGCTGCGCGAGCCCGACGGCTCGGGCGGCACGCGCTCGCTGGTCGTGCTGGTTCTCGTCGCCGCGGCCGCCGCGATCGGTTTTGCGAAACACGAGTACGGGCCGGAGGGGCCTACCGACGAGATGCTGGTGGTGTCCACCGCGGTCGGGGTCGGCGTGGCGTTCGCGGCGTCGGTCATCAATCATTTCGCGAGGCTCGGCCTGCTGTCCCGCATGGCGGAGCGCGTCACTTTCGTGCTGATCCCGCCGCTCGCGCTCATTTTCCTCGTGCTCGGAACGATTTTCCTCGGCGTGGCGACGCCGACCGAGGGCGGCGCGATGGGTGCGTCCGGCGCGCTCGCCATGGCGATCGCCCGCCGGCGCCTCTCGATCAAGCTGCTCAAGCAGGCGATGGACACGACCGCGCGGCTGACCGCCTTCGTCGTGTTCATCCTGGTGGGCGCCCGCGTGTTCAGCCTGACCTTCTACGGCGTGGACGGCCACCTTTGGGTCGAGAGCTTGCTCACCAATCTGCCCGGCGGCCAGCTGGGTTTCCTGATCGTCACCAACGTCCTGATCTTCGTGCTGGCGTTCTTCCTCGATTTCTTCGAGCTGTCCTTCATCGTCATCCCGCTGCTCGGTCCGGTCGCGGAAAAGCTCGGCATCGACCTCATCTGGCTCGGGGTGCTCTACGGCGTGAACATGCAGACCTCGTTCATGCATCCGCCCTTCGGCTTCGCGCTTTTCTATCTGCGGAGCGTTGCTCCGGCGAAGGATTACGTGGACAAGATCAGCGGCAAGCCGACGGCGAAAGTCACCACCGGACAGATCTACTGGGGCGCCGTTCCGTTCGTGCTGATCCAGATCGTCATGGTGGCGCTCATCATCTCGTTCCCGGGCATCGTGACGGGCGGGATCGCGAAGAAGCAGGCTTTGGACATCAGGAATATCCAGATCGAAGTGCCCGCCGAGGAACCGGAGGCGCCCGGACAGCCGGGCGCCGCGGGTCAGCCCGGCGCTGCCGACCAGGGCTCCGAACAGGAACAGGCGGAAAAGGCGCTCGAGCGCGCACTGGGAGGCGGCCCCGAGAAACCTGCGGCGAAAAAGAAATAGCGGCGGCGTGCGACTCGTCGGAAAAACCCCGCGTAAAGCGGGGTTTTCAGTTTCCGCCTCGCGGATCTTCGGCTTTTCTAACCCTTCTTTGCCGGCCCCCGCTGCGTAAGGCGCTCGGCCGCGACCATGAAGTTGTCGAAGCGGCTTTCGGCGACGGCAAACCACTGGTTCTGCTCGTTGCGGAATTTCTTCCAGGCGTCGTAGACCTTCTTGAATTTTGCGTTCTTCGTCGCAAATTCGTCGTACACCTCGGCGGAAGCCTTGTAGCAGGCGGCCATGATCTCGTTGGAGAACGGCTGCAGCTTCACGCCGCTCGCGAGCAGCCGCTTCAGCGCGTCCGGGTTGAGCGCGTCGTATTTCGCCACCATCCACACGTTGGCTTCCGCGCACGCGGCCTCGAGGATCGCCTTGTACTCGGCCGGCAGCGACTCCCACGCCTTGACGTTGACCAGCAGGTCGAGCTCGGGACCGCCTTCCCACCACCCGGGGTAGTAGTAGTACTTCGCCACCTTGGCGAAGCCGAGTTTCTCGTCGTCGTAGGGGCCGACCCATTCGGCCGCGTCGACCGTGCCCTTCTCGAGCGCCGGGTAGATGTCGCCGCCCGCGATCTGCTGCGGCACGACGCCGAGCTTGGTGAGCGGAAGGCCGCCGGTTCCGCCGATGCGCATCTTCAGGCCCCTCAGGTCCGCGACCTTGTTGATCGGCTTCCTGAACCAGCCGCCCATCTGGCAGCCGGTGTTGCCGGCCGGGAACTGGATGATGTTGTACTCCTTGAAGAACTCGCGCATCAGCTCGAGACCGCCGCCGTGATACATCCAGGCGTTCTGCTGACGGGCGTTCATGCCGAACGGAATGGCGCAGGAAAACGCGAACGTCGGATCCTTGCCGAAATAGTAATAGGTGGCGGTATGGCCGCATTCCACCGTGCCGTTCTGTACGGCGTCGAGAACCTGCAGGCCTCCCACGATCTCGCCGGCCGCGAAAACCTTGATGTTGAACTTGCCGCCGGTCGCCGCACCGACCCGCTTGCCGATCAGATCCGCGCCGCCGTAAAGCGTGTCGAGCGACTTCGGCCAGCTCGCCGCCATGCGCCAGTTGACGGCCGGAAGGCCGCCCGCCTGCGCGCGGGCCTGCGTCGCCAGCAGCGTCGCGCCCGCCGCCGCGCCCAGCCCGGCGTTCTTCAGGAACTCGCGTCGTTTCATGTCCCCTCCTTTGGGATGCGAAAGTGCCGCCGATTATACGCCCTCAATTTCCCGCGATGGTCATCCCCTCGACGAGGATCGACCCGCAGGTGCGCGAGCCGCGCGTGAGCGCGTCGCTGCCGATGGCTACGATCGAGCGGAACATGTCGCGCAGGTTTCCAGCAATGGTGATTTCCTCGACCGGATCGCGGATCTCCCCGCCCTCGACCCAGTAGCCCGCGGCCCCGCGCGAGTAGTCGCCGGTGACGGGGTTGACCCCGTGCCCCATCAGCTCGGTGACGAGCAGGCCGCGGCCCATTTTCCGGATCAGCCCGGGGAGATCGAGCTCGCCGCCCTTCAGGATCAGGTTGTGGTTGCCCCCGGCGTTGCCCGTGGTCTTCATCCCGAGCTTTCTCGCCGAATAGCTGCCGAGGAAGTACCCCCGCAGCAAGCCTCCCTTCACCACCTCGCGGTCGCGCGTCGCGACGCCCTCGTCGTCGAACCACGAGCTCGCCTGGCCGCGCGGAACATGCGGCCGCTCGACGATGTCGACGAGCGGCGAGAACACCTCCTTGCCGAGGCTGTCGAGCAGGAACGACGCCTTGCGGTAGAGGCTGCCGCCGCTCACCGCCGAGACGAATTGCCCGATCAGGCCGTTCGCCACCGGCGCCTCGAACAACACCGGCGCCTGCAGCGTTCCGATCTTGCGGCTGCGCAGGCGTGCGAGCGCCCTCCTGCCCGCGTAGTCGCCCACCGCTTCCGGCTTCGCCAGATCCTGCGGCGAGCGCTGCGACACGTACCAGTCGTCGCGCTGCATCCGGCCGTTCTCGGCCGCGATCACGGCGCAGGACAGCGAATGGCGCGAGGTGGGAAAGCCGCCGGTGAAGCCGAGGCTGTTGGCGAGGACGAACTGCCACTGCTGGGTCGAGACGCTCGCGCCCTCGGAGTTGACCACGCGCTTGTCCAGGCGAAACGCGGCCGCCTCACAGGCCTTCGCGATCTCGATCGCGCGCTCAACCGGCAGGTCCCAGGGATGGAAGAGGTCGAGATCCTTCGGTTCGCGCGCGAGCTCTTCCTGGTCGGCGAGCCCGGCGCAACCGTCGCTTGCGGTGAAGCGCGCGATGGAGAGCGCCGCGTCGACCGTGTCCCGGATCGCGCGCGGCGCAAAGTCGGCGGTGCTGGCGTAGCCCTTCTGCTTGCCGATGTAGACGGTGACCGAAAGGCCCTTGTCGCGGTTGTACTCGATCGTCTCGACCTCGCCCTTGCGCACCACGACCGTCTGGCCGTAGCCCTCGGAGGCCTCGGTCTCGCATGCGCTCGCGCCTTTTTCCCGGGCGCGCGCGAGCGCGTCCGACGCGATGCCCTGCAAGGCGTCGAACCGGTGGGGAAAGCGGGCTTGGGCCACGCGACGGGATGTTGCGGGGAAAGACGCTATGATATCAGTTCACCCACGCGCTCCACGGAACGTGCAGGAAGAGGAACGACCGAGCAAGACCCAGCGCAAGCGCGCCATGCACGAGCTGCAGGCGATCGGCGAACGGCTGGTGGAATTGAATTCCGAGCAGCTTGCGGCGATCGAACTTCCCGAGAGCCTGCGCGAGGCGGTGGAGCAAGCCAGACGCATCACCCGGCACGAGGCGCGGCGCCGCCAGATGCAGTACATCGGGCGGCTGATGCGCGATATCGATCCCGAGCCAATCCGCGAAAAACTCAAGGTGTGGGACGGGCTGTCGGTCGAGCACACCGCGCGCCTGCATCTGATCGAGCGCTGGCGCGAGCTGCTGCTCGAGGAGGACGGCGCGCTCGGCGAGCTGGCGAAGGCCCACGCAGGCATCGACACCCAGCGCCTGCGCGCGCTCGTGCGCAGCGTCCGCGAGGACCGCGACGCCGGCCAGCCGCCGCGCCGCTACCGCGAGCTGTTCCGCGCGCTGCGCGATATCATCGCCGAAACGCAGCCTGACCCGGAGGAGGAACGTGAGTGAGGAACTGCTGATCGGCCTCGTATCCATCAGCGACCGCGCCTCGAGCGGCGTGTACAAGGACGAGGGCATTCCGGCGCTGCAAGACTGGTTTGCGCGGGCGCTCGCGACGCCCTGGCGCGTGGAGGCGCGGCTGATTCCCGACGAGCAGCCCCGCATCGAGTCCACGCTCGCCGATCTCGTCGATCGCGCCGGCTGCCACCTCGTGCTCACCACCGGCGGCACCGGACCCGCGCCGCGCGATGTCACGCCCGAGGCGACGCTCGCCGTCGCCGACAAGGTGATGCCGGGTTTCGGCGAGCAGATGCGCCGCATCAGCCTCGAATTCGTTCCGACCGCGATCCTGTCGCGGCAGGTCGCCGTGATCCGCAAGCATTCGCTCATCATCAACCTCCCCGGCCAGCCGAAGTCGATCCGCGAGACGCTCGAGGGCCCGAAGGACAAGGAAGGCAAGCAGATCGTTCCGGGGATCTTCGCCGCGGTGCCCTATTGCATCGATCTCATCGGCGGGCCGTACATCGAAACCCGCGAGGACGTCGTCAAGGCCTTCCGGCCGAAGTCCGCCATCCGCCAGAAAAATGCGTGAATCGCTCGATGCCATCGAAATAGAAACCGGGAAAAACCCCTCTGCGAGCGTCATCTGGATGCACGGGCTGGGCGCGGACGGCAACGACTTCGTCCCGGTCGTGCCCGAGCTCGGCCTGCAGAAAACCGCAGTCCGCTTCGTCTTTCCGCACGCCCCGATCCGGCCGGTGACGATCAACGCGGGCATGCGCATGCGCGCCTGGTACGACGTCAGCGATAGCGCGATCCGGCGCGAGGACGAGCAGGGCGTGCGCGCGTCGCAAATCCTGATCGAGGCATTGATGGAGGGGGAAATGAAGCGCGGCACGCAACCGCGGCGGCTCGTTCTCGCGGGATTTTCGCAGGGAGGCGCGATCGCGCTGCACACCGGATTGCGTCACCCGGAGCGGCTCGCCGGAATCATGGCGCTCTCGACTTACGTCCCGATAGCGGAGAAACTCGCCGCGGAAGCAAGCGCCGCCAACCGCGACGTGCCGATTTTCATGGCGCACGGCAGCTACGATCCGCTGATTCAGCTTGCGCGGGCGGAGCACTCCCGCGATCTGCTCAGGGGGCTGGGCTACGCGGTGGACTGGCGCGAGTACCCGATGCCGCACTCGGTGTGCGCCGAGGAATTGCGCGACATCGGCGCCTGGCTCAGGCAGGTCCTCGGCGCAGCGGCTTGACCCTCCCCGGGGACTTAGAACGCGAGGCCCCGGCCCGCGACGGATTTACTTCACCTCAGCCTCGGGCGCCGAGGATGCGTTCGACTCTGCGGTCGGAGCCGGTTTCGCCGCGGGCTCCATCTTGCGAAGCGCCTCCAGGGGTACCTGAGGAGCCGAGCTTGGATAGCCGGCGTCATCGAGCGCGCTCTTGTAGGTGCTTTCCAAAAAACCGCTTTGCACCTCCCTCCCGACCACGAGCGCCGGCAACTGGGTCTTGCCGGAGACTTTCTTCAGGTCCTCCAGGGATTTTTTATCGACGACGCTGATCTCCCTGAACGGGACGGAGCGCCTGACTAGATTCGATCGGGCGTCATCGCACGGCGCGCCGCAATCCGGCGACGTGTAGAGAGTCACCGGGAAGTTCTGAGCCGCCTGCCGCGTCGCGTAGGGGAGATTCGAGGACTCGGCGACATTTCCTCTCAACTTTTTCCTCTGCACGTTCTTCGCATCGGGTGGGGGCGGAGTCTGCGTGTAGTGAACCCTTCCGTCCTGGTCGACCCAACGATAAGCCTGCCCCAACGCATTCGCCCCGGCGAGCGCCAGCACCAAGCCGAGAAACAGAGTCCGTTTCACTGCGTCCTCCTGGGAACGACGGATGTCACGTTCCAATCAATCTCAGCGGATCACGACCGCACTCCCATAGTATCATCACGCCGAAAAGAGGCGAAAACGCGACCATGGATTTGCGCCGGAGAAAGTTCGGCCTCGCCGCGGCCGGCGCTTTGGCTCTCGATTTCCTTGCGCCAGGGGGAGCGCTTCGCTCCGCCGCAGCAGCCGGGCGGAAAGTCCGCATGGTGACCGAGCTCAGGGAGACGGTGCAGTCGCTGGGCTGGATCGGGACCGAAGCGGGAATATTCAAGCGGCTCGACATCGAGGTTGCCTTCCCGAAAATCGAGGCCGGCAGCGTCGAGTCGATAGCCGGCCTGCACCGCGGAGAATGGGAGTTCGCGCAGACGGGCATAGTTCCGGTCGCGCAGAGCGTGCTGGAGGGACGCGATACCGTACTCATTCTTACGCCCGCAGGAAGCCACAAGGGCGGATTCGTAATGGCAAGGCAAGAAATCAGAACACCCGAGCGGCTCGACGGAGGACGGATCGGTGTCCTGACCAAGGAAGGACCGAGCGCGACAGCAACGCGCTTTGTTCTTCGGCGCTGGGGGATTTCCGCGACCTTGGTCCCGATGGGAACCATCCAGGCCATTTACGCCGCGCTAGCCGAGAAGAAGATCGACGCCGGCTATCTTCCGGTTGACCTGAGCTTCCGTGGAAGAAGGGAGTTCGGTTGGAACGGTTTTCAGGGGGTGATCGCCGGAATCCCGGGGGGCCTCGTCACCACTCGGCGGAATATCGCCGCAAACAGGGAGCTCGTTGCCGGCGTCGTGAGAGGATTCGTGGACACGATTCATTTCTTCAAGACACGGCCCGCGGTGGTGGTGCCCGTGCTGCAGCGCTTTCTGCAATTCACCGACCGGATGACGGTCGAGGAGCTGCAGGAATTCCACGCCCCGTTGTTCCGGAGCGTGCCGAGGCCGACCGTTTTTTTCGGCATGCAGGGCCTGAGGGATTCTCTTTCCAGCCGATATCCCGCAGCCGCAAAAATGCAGCCGTCGGATATGGTCGATTCGTCCTTTATCGACGAGCTTGAACGGAGCGGTTACATACAGCGGCTCTATGGCGGGAACCCCCGGGGGTAGTCCAGTCGACGGCGATATAAAGGAGTGGCTTCGAACATGGTGCTGGCGAGTGGACTCGAACCACCGACCTACTGATTACGAATCAGTTGCTCTACCAGCTGAGCTACACCAGCCTGCGCTCGGGATCGCGCGCTTCGACGAGCGCGCATTATAGCAGCCGCTCCCCCGGCGAAGGGGGGCCCCGGTCAAGGCCGGGGACGCGTTCGGATGATGATGTCGACGCCCTCGGCGACCGTCCCCTCGGGCAGCGGCGGCAGTCCGGTGACGCGGATATCCTCGGCGGGCACGTCCGTGAGCTTCCCGGTGACGACGTCGTAGAGATGATGGTGCGGCAGGGTGTTCGGGTCGTACACCACTTTCGCCGGATCGACGATCAGCTCGCGGATCAGCTTCTTCTCGACGAACAGCTTGAGCGTGTTGTAGACCGTCGCCTTCGAGGTCTCGGCGTAGCGCGAGTTGACGAGGGCCAGAATCTGGTCGGCGGACAGGTGTTCGCGCCGCTCGAGCAGCGCGCGCGCGATCTCGAAGCGCTGGTGCGTCGGCGTTATGCCGTGCTGGCGCAGCAGCTCGGCAATCTTTTCCCGGGGATAGACTTGGCGCATGGAGTTGATTCTAGACCAAACTCTGGACTTCGTCTAATTCCGTTCAGGAGCCTTCAATCAGGCCTGGACGGCACGACGGTCGTGCATCGTGCCGCGGACGCCACGCAAAGCCGTTGCGACGGTTACTCGACCTTGCGGAACCAGTAAGTCCGGACCCGGGCTTCGAACTTGATGGAGCCCGCATCTTCCCTCGACGGACCGAACTGCACGCCTTGTTTGTCGTCTTTGCCTATCTGGGTGATTTCGTATTGTGGCGGAGGCAGAAAGCCGCCCCCCGCGATGACTTTCGAGCGGTCGGCCGCCGACATGCCGGCGGTCGCGTTCAGATTGGTCGTTGCCGTGGCATCGTTGAAGTTGACCTCATACACGCGCGCGATCCCGAGATTGCTGCCGCAGTTCTGGCCGCCGGCGGT
>WNGR01003422.1_pt1 | contig 17322 bp, 19 predicted proteins | sample 5407581 | NCBI WGS metagenome assembly WNGR01 (sample SAMN13153383, study PRJNA577476) | soil metagenome | isolation source: 80 cm soil or saprolite under Garry oak tree replicate 2 | place: USA:California | collected 2016-06-15 | reverse complement strand
CCCAGCCAGCCGCGACGCACCACGGGACGTCCACGCCGGCAAGCAGCTTGGCGACCTCCATCGGGTGCCACGCATCCCAGCGCGGGTGCTCGTCCACCTCCACTCCCCCGGAGGCGCCTCACGGCGGCGGTGGAGGTCAAGCCACCCTGGGTGAACGACGCCCTGCTCGCCCTCCGTGACGACCTCATCCGAATCGCCCCGTCCGGCCCGCTGCGGCCAACGGTGCAGTGCCAGCGCGCCCGCGCCCGCTGCGCCCCAGATGTGGTGCCGGCCGGACGCGCACGCGCAGCCCTTGCGTGCGACCAGCCCCGCCACGGTGAAAGACGCGAGCGCGGCGACCGGAACCGCCAGCGGCCACACCCCCGCAGCGCCCGACGCGGACCAGGCGTCGGGCAGCAGGTGCAGGCCGGCTATCACCAGCAGGACCCCCTGCTGCCGCCCCAAGCCAGACCTCGTGCCGCCCGGCACGGCGCAGGGCCAGCCACGCTCCCACGACGGTGGCCACAGCCATCAGTGGGGAGCCGGCAACGACCAGCCCGGCGGGCAGGTGGATGCCGGGGGCGGCGGCGAAATGACTTTGCTCGGGCAAGCAAGACCCTCCTGCGCCCAGGGACCGGGAAAGGCGCCTGTCGTGTTGATGCCCACAATGCCGTCCGCCGGCCCGCTCAGCCAGGCCTGCCCTGCGTTTCATGCGCAGCCGACAGACCAACCGTTCGGGTGCGCAGGACAGCCATGACGGCCACTCCCGCCCTGTGCGCAAATCGCCGGGTTCTCGTGCGCCCAGGCGTCGCCCGCGTCCGGCAGTTCCCAGTTTGGTGTGATTAAGTTCGGATCGTGAGGTTCGGGTTGGCGATCCGTTAGGTCGGCGCCGGGAGTTGGCTGAGGTCGCGGCGCTGTTTGGGGGATGCGGTCCCTGGTCTGGATGAGGTGTCAGTCGTCTTGCGGGAGCACTGTCAGCTTGCCGGCATTGGCGCGCGCCGTCCGCCCTGGGGTGAGGCGAGCGGGGTGCGGTCTGCGGGCAGCGGCGTCGGCAGGATATTGGTGCTCCGGGAGTCAGCGGGAGGAGGCGGGGATGGCGGGGCCGAGGGCGAGACTTGCACCCCCAGTTCGTGTGCTGCTTGGTTTTGTTTGCGCACTGGTCCTGGTGGACACGATGTTCTTCACCGCGCTGACCCCGCTGTTGCCGCATTACACGCACGTGGCGGGCTTGTCGAAGGCGGGGGCAGGGATCTTGGTCGCTGCTTATCCCCTCGGCACCCTGGTCGGCGCACTCCCGGGAGGGTTGCTCACCGCGCGCTTCGGGGACCGCCGGGTGGTACTGCTTGGGCTGGCACTGATGAGCGTGTCGACCCTCGTGTTCGGCTGGGTCTCCACACCGGGTGTGCTGGATGTCGCGCGGTTCGTCCAGGGCCTGGCAGGAGCATGCACCTGGTCTGCCGGCCTGGCCTGGCTGGCGGCGGCCGCTCCCCAGCAGCGCCGCGGCGAACTGCTGGGGACCGCCCTGGGCGCCGCTGTGGGTGGAGCGTTGTTTGGCCCGGTGGTCGGAGCCGTTGCCAATCAGGTGGGGACCGGCCCCGCGTTCGCCGCCGCCGCCGTGGCCGGCGCTGCCCTGATGGTTATGGCCTTCATCGTTCCCGGCCCGCAGCACCCGGTTCCGCAGGGCCTGCGGGCGGCCTGGCCCGCCGTGCGTGACCAGCAGGTGGGCACCGGCATGTGGCTGACAATGCTCGCAGGCATGGCTTTCGGCGTGGTGGATGTGCTCGCGCCGCTGCGGCTGAGCCGGCTCGGAGCCACCGCGCTGGTCATCGGGGCAACCTTTCTGGCGGCGGCCGCGATCGAGTCGGCGCTCTCACCACTGGCGGGCCGGCTGGCCGATCGCCGCGGCGCCCTCGTGCCCATCCAGCTTTCACTGGCCGCGGCGGTGGCTGTCAGCCTGCTCGCTCCGCTGCTGGAGCCGGAAAAATGGCTGGTGGCCCTCCTGATCGTGGGCATGCCCGCCTATGGCACGCTGTTCGCCCCGGCGACAGCGCTGCTGAGCGCGGGCGCGCACCGCCTGCAGCTCAACCAGGGGCTCGCGTTCGGGATGGGCAATCTTGCCTGGGCCAGCGGACAAGCCATCGCCTCCGCAGCAGGCGGGGCACTAGCGCAGGCAACCTCTGACTTGGTCCCGTACGCCCTGCTCGCAGCGGCCTGCCTCGCCACGCTGGCCACAGTTCGGCCAGCGGGCCGACGGCTCATGACGCAGGTCCTCCGCCACCCATCGAGACAGGAACAGAGCAGCGCCCGGTAATGCATTTCCGCAGCCGCAAACCGCCTCGCAGCGAGGCAACCATCCAGCCGGAGAGGATGAACCACCGGCCCCACGGAGCCGACCGGCCAAAGATGCCGTCCAAATGGTCCGCAAGGGGCAGCCATGCCGCGTGGTCTGCGGCAATTGAGGATACGTACCGGGTTCTCGTGGCAGCCGCTGATGAAAGGATCGTCCACCATGGGCGCCCCCGATCCTGAGGCCATGCAGCGCGTCGCCGCGGAGTGCGTGACGCTGGTTGCGGACCAGTTCGGCCGGCAGCTGGACTGGTCTCTTGAGAGTCTCGCCGAACTCGACAGCGTCTGCGCCGGGTCTTGACCGCCCAAGCACCCGCCAAAGCTGCATCGAGGCCCGGGGCAGACAAGCCGCGGCGCTGAAGTCGCAGCGACCCCGACGCCGCCACTTTGGACACCGCCCCTGATCACGTCGATGGCGCTCCAGTTTGGAGGCCGTCCCATGACCAGCGCGGCATGGCCAAGCCCGCCGGAACTGCCGAATCCCGGGGTGAGTAGGAAAGCACCTCATCAACCGCCCACTGCATGTAGGCGCGAAGCACAGCGCGAAACTCACGGTCCGCGGGCAAGCCGGCGTCGGCGGCGGCTCGGACGAAACAGTCCACGAATCGCCGGCCCAAATCGCCCATGTCTCCGTTGCCTGCGTGCATGTGCAGCACCCGGGAGTGGTCTCCACACGTTTGCGAGTACCGCGGCGGTCCGCCCATGACCTCGGCCCAGTAGGCGGCCAGCCGTTCAATGTGTTGTGGGTGCTGCCCGGGATGTGAGAACGGGTGGTTTAGTTCGGGGTCCTGCAGGCACCTCGCGTGATGTGCGGTGGCCAGGGCGAGGAAAGCGGGCTCACCTCCGGCGAATTCGAACAGCGTGGGACGCACAACGCGAGCATCGCACGCCGAACTGAGCAAGGCTAGGCCCACGGCTGGGACGCCGCTTGGCGGGAATCTGCTTTCCGGCCAACGGCTGCCCAGCCATCCCGAGCGCACCCATTCGGCAGCTCCGTGCGGTCGCTCATCGGCACGATCGCCCCGCCTGGCAGTATCTGCTGCTGATGTCCGGCTGGGCGTGAGTCGACTGGGGGAGCCGTGGCGCCGCTTCCGGGCAGGCCGACGGGAGGGGTGGAGTCGCTTCGCGGCAGCGCGGTGGCCACTTGCTGGCGTGATGCCGCCTTGGGAAGTAGTCTCGCAGCGGCCGGGCGCAACCACCGCGGCCGTGGGGGGTGGGACAGCGTGGTGAGCGACCTGATCACTCACGCGGACAAGGTGCTGTTTTCCGAGCGGTGCGAGACGAAGGGTGACCTCGCCGCGCACTTTCTGCGGGTCGCGGCTCCGCTGATGCGGACCATGGGCGGGCGTCCGGTGCTGCTGCAGCGCTTCCCCGAAGGCGCCGGCGGGTCCTCCTTCTTCCAGAAACGCGTACCCAAGAACATCCCGGACTGGCTGCAGACCACCACGGTATCGACACCCAACGGCACCACCTCACAAGCGCTGGTCGCCGCCGACTTGGACCACGTGCTGTGGGCGGTGAACCTGGGCTGCCTGGGTTTCCACGTCTGGCCCTACCTGGCTCGCGACCCCGGCCACGCCGATGAACTGCGCATCGACCTCGACCCGACCCCCGGCGTGGACTTCACCCACATCCGCCAGGCCGCCCGCGAGCTGCAGCAATTGCTCACCGAGCTCGGCATTGCCGGCTATCCCAAGACGACAGGCAACCGCGGCCTGCACGTGTACATCCGGCTGCAGCCGCGCTGGGACTCCTACCAGGTACGCGCCGCCGCTGTCGCCGCCGCGCGCGAACTGGAACGCCGCAGGCCAGACCTCATCACCGCCGCCTGGTGGAAGGAGGAACGCGGGCAGCGGGTGTTCGTCGACTACAACCAGAACGCACCACACAAGACGGTCTTCGGCGCCTGGTCGGTCCGGGCGCGGCCCGGGGCGCAGGTATCGACCCCCATCACCTGGGCCGAACTCGACGACATCCACCCCGACCAGTTCACGATCGCCTCACTGCCCGCGCGGCTCGGGGCAGCCGCCGACCCCTGGCTTGGCATCAACGAAAACCCGCAGTCGCTGGAGCCACTGCTGGCGATGAACGACCGGGACCGAGCCCACGGATTGCTAGACGCCCCATGGCCGCCTGTGTACCCGAAGCAACCCGGCGAGCCACCCCGCGTCGCCCCCAGCCGCGCGAAAAAGCACCCCGACTGAATCACCGCCCAGGCCCCCCACCCAGCAACTGCTTCGGAGTCGACCCCCCATGCCGATGCGACAGCAGATGTTTCCTGTCCAGTTTCGCCGCTCGTGGAACTGGCCAACAGGACCAATGGCCCTGTTGGCCCAGAAAGGCACTGGGTAGCCTGGCTTCCGCTCGCTAGGGGGATCATGAAATATGCCATCAGGGCCGCGTTAACGGCCAGCGCCCTGCTCGTACTCGGCGCCTGTGGGTCGGAGGGCGCGCCGTCCACAGCGGCGGCACCGACAAAGACGGTGACAATGACCGCGACACCGCCCGCAGCCTTAAGCACGACGACAAAAGCCCGGCCGGCGGTCGAGAAGCGCATCATCACCAAGACCCGGGCGATTCCGTTTACGACCAGAAGGGTAAGCGATCCCACGCTTGCCAAGGGCACCATCAAGGTGAGAACTCACGGCGTCGCGGGGAGAAAGGTCCTCACCTACGAGGTGACCTTTACCAACGGGGTGCAGACAGGCAAGAGACTGGTACGTAAGGCGGTCACCAAGGCTCCTGTTACCCGGGTCATCGCGGTGGGAACAAAGGAAGCACCACAATGTGACCCGAACTACAGCGGCGCCTGTGTGCCGATCGCCAGCGACGTCGACTGCGCAGGCGGTGACGGCAACGGCCCGGCGTATGTGCAAGGCCCCGTTCGTGTGGTCGGCACAGACATCTACGGGCTCGACGCCGACGGCGACGGTATCGGCTGCGACAGCTGACCCTGTGCCAGGTGCATGCCTAATCTATTGGCGGACCTGACCCAGGTGCAGCCCGGGCAGTTTATGTGTAGCGCTCAGCGCTGGTGCGCTGGCGGTACATTCCCGCGACAAGAAATGCCAGGTCGAGGGACTGGCTACGGTTGAGCCTGGGATCGCAGGCGGTCTCATACCGCTGGCGCAGGTCGCTCTCTGCGATCCGCTGGCCGCCGCCTGTGCATTCGGTGACGTCGTCGCCGGTGAACTCGATGTGAATGCCGCCCGGGTGCGTGCCAAGCGCGCGGTGCACCTCAAAGAACCCGGTGACCTCGTCCAGCACGGCATCGAAGCGCCGTGTCTTGTGCCCGCTAGCCGCCTCGACGGTGTTGCCGTGCATCGGGTCGCACACCCAGGCGACCTCGGCGCCGCTGGCGGCCACCTTCTCCACGAGCGGAGGCAGCGCGTCACGCACCCTCAAGGCACCCATACGCGTCACCAGGGTGAGCCGGCCAGGCTCGCGGTCCGGGTCGAGCGCGCCGACCAGGGCGAGCACGTCCTGGGCCGTGGCCTCCGGGCCGATCTTGACGGCCACTGGGTTGCGGATCTGCCGCGCGAACTCGACGTGGGCGCCGCCGGGAGCGCGGGTGCGCTCCCCGATCCACAGCAGGTGAGCCGACAGGTCGTAGGAAAGCCTGCTTCGCGAGTCGATCCTGGTCAGCGCCCGCTCATAGTCAAGGAGCAGGGCCTCATGGCTGGAATAGAACTCGACAGCGCGGAACTCTTCCGGGTCGGCCCCGCAGGCATGCATGAACGCGATCGCCCGGTCGATCTCGCCCGCCAGCCGCTCATAGCGCTGCCCGGCCGGGCTGCGGGCCACGAAGTCCTGATTCCAGGCGTGCACCTGGCGAAGGTCGGCGTACCCGCCGCTGGCGAAAGCCCGGCACAGGTTCAGCGTGACCGACGAGCAGTGATAAGCCTCCAGCAGCCGGCCAGGGTCGGGCGTCCTCGCCGCGGCCGTGAACTCAAATCCGTTGACCGCGTCGCCCCGGTAGACGGGAAGCTCCACGCCATTCCTGACCTCGGTCGCCGCCGACCGGGGCTTGGCGAACTGCCCCGCCATCCGGCCGACCTTCACAACCGGCACACTGGCCGCATAGGTCAGCACGACTGCCATCTGCAGCAGCGTCCGCAGCTTGCCCCGGATGCCATCGGCAGTCGTGCCGCCGAACGTCTCCGCGCAGTCGCCGCCCTGCAGCAAAAATGCATCACCACGTGCCACCGCAGCCAGCCGCTCCTTCAACTGATCGCACTCCCCCGCGAACACCAGCGGCGGCAAGCTTTCCAGTCTTCGCACCACCGTCTCGAGCCGGCCAGGGTCAGGCCACTCGGGCTGCTGAAGCACCGGCGCGCGGCGGGCACTTTCCCCGGGCCTGCCAGCATTCTGGGATGCGGTCACCCGTTCAGGCTAGTGGCCCAGCGGTCGCATAGCCCCTGATCTGTTTTCAGGCATACTTCAGCCAGCCGAATTTGTACCAGTGCTGACCTCCGGCGATGAATTCCGGGGCTTGGCGGAGTCTTGAAGAAGTGAGTACTTTTGGCTGGGTGTGGGAAAGCTGCTGCGGAGGAGGCAGGCGATGGGTGACATCCCCCTTGTCGTGGGCATGCCGATCGCTGATCGGCAGGCCTCGTTCACGTTCTACCGTGATGGGCTCGGGTTCGATCCCGTGGGGGAGCCCGGGCAGGACGGCGTCCCGGAGCCGCTGCAGTTCGCTGTCAACGGCGGTGTCCGGGTGATGCTGATTCCGCGGGGCGGCTTCGGCTGGATCACCGGGGATCACGACGTCGCACCGAGCGGGTCCAGTGAGTGCGTCCTCACCCTCGGGACCGGCACCAACGACGGTGTTGACGAGTTGCTCGAACGCGCCGACGCAGCCGGTGCTGCGATCGTGACACCCGCCGGGCAGCAGCCATGGGGATATGCGGGCGCGTTCGCTGATCCCGACGGGCACATCTGGATGGTGCGGTCGCAGGAGCAAACCGCCTGAACGGCCCGCGGTGCCTGTGGGCATGCCCACCAGCTCGCCGAGACCCAGGTCTTCTTCGGCGGCCGCGTGTAAACGAGACTTCGACCGGGCCCGTTCACCGCGCAGGGGATTGCTCACCGGCCATGTGCCGCGCCAGGTTCGCCGCAGCCATCGCGAACTGCTCGCCTCATGGATGGCTGCGGGGCAGAACGGCCAAATCGCGGGTGACTATGCGCTACGAGGCAGGCCCTTCAGGCAGGGTCTCCACCAGCACTTCAAGGGCGGCGGTCCAGCTCTCCCAGTAAGGTCGGCCGGGCTCGGCCGCTATGGCCACGATGAGCTGCTGCCGGAACGGTTCGCTGTCGCCGCCGAACGCGTGAGAGACGACCGCGGCGGCGAGCCCGAAAACCCTGGGCTGCCAGGGCGCGTCGAAGGCAAGCTCCCCGTTTCGGCGGGGCAGGTCCATCTCCGACAGGCTATGTCCGCTCACAGGCGGGCCACGCCGATCATCGAGTCGCGGGTAACGAGCCCCGCCAGCTCCGCCTCGGTCATGCCCCCAGTCCCCGGTGGGCGCTCGGGCAGGACGAGATAACGAACCTCGGCCGAGGAGTCCCACACCCGGATCTCGACATCGCCGGGCAACCGGCAGCCCATTTCGGCCAGCAACGCCCGGGGCTCTCGGACCATCCGGGCCCGGTATGGAGGGTCCTTGTACCACGCTGGCGGCAGCCCCAGCGTCGGCCACGGATAGCAGGAGCACAGCGTGCACACGATGACATTGTGGACGGCGGGAGTGTTCTCCACGACCACCATGTGATCCCCCTCCGCCCCGCCGAAGCCAAGCTCGGCGATGGCGGCGGTGCCCTCAGCCAGCAGGCGTTCCTTGTACTCGGCGTCCGTCCAGGCCCGGGCCACCACCTTCGCCCCGTTCATCGGGCCTATCTCCGACTCAAATCGGCGGGTGATCTCCTCGATGAAACCCTCGGGCACCAGCCCACGCTCGGTCAGCAGCGCCTCAAGCGCCGCGACCCGCTGCTCGACCGGCGACATGACAGCCGGGTGATGGCCCTCCTCGCTCATGACCGCTCCAGGTAGCTGTCCCACAGGTCAGCGTGTACTGACACGCCGTGCTGGCCGTCCCGCCAAAGTTCGGCTGCGTCAAATCGAACCGAATACGTCGGCTCGTAGCGGCGGGCGCTGCCGTGAGCCTCGATGTCAGGCAGTGAATGCGTGCCGTCCACCCGCACGACCACCCCAGCCTTGCCACGGACGTACCGTGGGCAGCGGGTGTGGCCGGGCGGATGCCAGTCACGCACCCGGACGCGGTCGCCGACCCTGAAGCGTGGCCCATCGACGCCAGGACCGCCATCCTCGCCAGGACCTCCGCCAGCAACCGGCCGGGTGAGCACCGGGCCGCTCAGCGGAAACCGCCCACCGGCGCGCGCCTCGAGGTCTGAGTGGGACACAAGCCCGTGCTCGACAGCCAAGGTAGCCACCGCGGTGAGCCAATGCTCGTAGTAGCTCGACGTCAAGTAGTGGCCCGGCTCCATCCGCTCGATCGAATGCCGGAACTCGCCCTCGCTGGCCCCCACCGCGCCGGTGACGATCACCATGAGCGCCCGGGCCACCGCCTGCCACCGGCCGTGAAAGACCGACTCCGCCGGTGAATGAGCCACTGGCCCCAAACCCTGCATGCCACCGAGGTCATGGATACCGTCCACCAGCAAGACTCTACCCATCCGGGCTGCGGCACCCGCCGCGAACGCGCGGCGTCTCCACGGCCGTTCAGGCGAGAGGGCAGGGACCCCAGGCGACAGGCGACGGATCTCGGGCTGCCGAGCGCGCAGACAACGGCTATGGGAGTGAGACACGGCGGGCCACCTCTGCGAGGCCGGGCCAGTCGCGCGACTCCTGGACGCAGCGCGCGAACAGCCACAACAGCACGCGGTCTGGGTCGAGACCGAGGAGGCCGGCCAACCGCCGGGCGAGGCCGTGCGGGTCGGAGCGTTGGGCGCAGTTCAGCATGTGCTGGAGCCCGCCCGCGCCAGGCCAGGATCAAGACGCACCCCGCCGCTTTCAGCCTCTGCGGCGAACCTGTCCGCCCACTGCTGGCACATGAGCTGCAGGGACCGGAACGGGTGATTGCGGGCGGGCTGGATCCAGAGCCGACGGAGCAGCCCGGCGATCACGGTGTCCTGCTCCGGCTCGGGACAGCCAGACAGCGGCGGGCCGGGCAGGCAGCGCTCCAGCAGCAGGGCAATGGCGTCATCGAGGTCGGTCGCAGCATGCAGCCGGACGGCGGCGTTCCCGGCCCAGGCACGCAGCGCCGCAGCCTCATGCGCGGCCTCAGGGTGACGCCAGACCACCTTCAGCACCAGCCTGGTACCTGACGCATCGCGGACAGGCGCGACCCAGGCCGTCTGGCCGCCGGGCTGGAACGGCTCGCCAACCGTGGGCGACCACAACTCCTGCACCACTGCGATGACCGCCGGCAACGTGCTCGCGAGCCATTCCTGGCGCCCCTCGTGCTCTGCCGCCGCAACGAGGTTCCGCGGCAATGCCAACCGCCCCACCGTGCCCATCCTGCCCGGCGCACGAACACCCGGCCATCCGCCGCGCCCACCCTGCGCCCGCGCCGCGCCTACTCCGGCAACGGCGCGGGGGCGCGCTGGGTGATGGGCGGTGGCGATGAACTGGTGCCACCCGGCAGCCGGTGGGTAAGTGCCAGCGCCGTGACGGCTGCTGCCGCCGCGATAGCGAATGCGGCTGTGATGCCCAGCTGAAGGTTGCCGCCCGCGCCAGCCGCCACGGCCGCACCACCCACGCCGATGCCGATCGCGGTGCCGAGCACATCGGCCAGGTTCAGGGACGCTGATGCCTGTCCTTCCCTCCCGGGTGGTGCCTTCCGCAGCATCATCAGCGAGATCGGCGCATACGCCAGCCCCATACCCAGGCCCGCAACCGTCCAGGCAGCCAGGCCCTCGTCCACCGGCACGCCCGGCTGCAGCACCAGGACCATCCCGGCAATGCCGGCCAAGACGATCACCAGCCCGGCGCGGACCAGGCGGCGTCCTTCCCAGGTGTCACTCAGCCGGGCCTGCACCCAGGCGCCAGCAGTCCAGGTCAGCGTCGCGCCGGTGACGGCGATGCCCGCAACCATCGGGCTGCGGTGGCGTAGCACTGTAATCGCAAGGGTCACATAGGCGTCGGCGCCGAAGAAGCCGAACGTGAGCAGGCCCCGGCTGAGAATCGTGGCTGGCAGGCCCGGGCGCGCGGTCAGGGTGCCGGCTGGAACCAGCCTGCGCAGCGCCGGCAGCCCCGCGATCCCGCCCGCCACGATCAGCGCACCGCCGGTCAGCAACGCGCCCGAAGAAGCCAGGAGCGTCAGGCCGGCCAGGATCATCATGGCGCCGGCCGCCGTGCGGATGCCGTCGACCAGCCGGTGCTCGTGCGCCTGCGCGGAGCCGGGCGGGCCGAGCCGGCTCAGGGCTGGCACGGCTATCGGCCCGGCCACCCCGACCACCGGCAGCAGGCCCAGGAACACCCACCGCCACCCGAACACGTGCGCCACCTCAGCGCTGAGCGCTGGCCCCGCCAGCCCTGGGGCGACCCAAGCGGTAGACAGGACCGCCATCATGCGGGCCTGAAGCGGGCGGGGCAGGCTGCGGCCAATCGCCACGTAGGCGACCGAAGGCACCGCGCCCGCACCCAGGCCCTGCAACACCCGGCCCCCAACCAGGACTTCCATCGAAGGCGCCAAACCCGCCACGGCCAGCCCAGACCCGAACAGCACCAGCCCGGCCACGAACGGAACCAGCGGACCCCGCCGGTCAGCCTCCCGGCCGGCCATCACGATGCCGACCACACTGCCCAGCATGAACGCACTGAACACCCAGCCGTAGAGGCGCAGCCCGCCAAGATCACGGGCGACAACCGGCATCACCGTCACCACCGCCAGCGCCTCCGACGCAACAAAGGTGACTGTCAGGACCAGGCCCACGGTCAGCGCCCGCGTTTGCGGCACCCAGAGCCCGCCTGGCTGGCCTTGGTTCATCAGCCGCCCTCCTGCCTCATTGCTCCTGAGCCTAAGAGCTCACGTGCCCTTGCAGTCCAGCAGCAGGCCCCAGCAGGCAACGGGAACACGAGCGGGAGTACGGCAGCAGGGTGAGGCTGGACTGGGTGGTGGGCGCTGGTCGTTTGGCGGGAAAATTTCAGACGGTGCCGGGACGGTACTCCTGCGCGAGAGCGGCGAGTTCTTCCGCCAGGTCCCCCGCGTCCAGCCGCGCCTCGATCCGGCGCAGGTCATCGATGCGGGCGCGGGTCTCCACGTGGCGCGGGGTCAGCAGCGTGCAGCAGTCCTGGTCGGGCAGTTCGGAGAGGGCGAGCGTGCGGATGCGCCGCGCCTCGGCCATGATCTCGACTTTGTCCGACCCGATCAGCGGCCGCAGGATGGGCAGCCCAACCGCGTCGTCGAGCGCGGTGATGTTGGTCAGCGTCTGGCTGCTCACCTGGCCGAGGGAGTCCCCGGTGACCAGGGCCGCCGCGTGCAGCCGGGCCGCGAGCGCCTCGGCGGTTTTGAGCATGAGCCGGCGCTGGGCCATGATCTGCAAGCGGCTCGCCCCCGAGGACGCCAGCCGCTGCTGGGTTTTGCCAAACGCGACCACGAACAACCGTGAGCCGCCCTGGAACCGGTCGAGCAGGCGCATCAACCCATAGGCCTTGTACACCGACTCGGGCCCGGTCAGCGGCATGCCGGAGAAGTGCAGGAAGTCGCAGTGAAGGCCGCGGCGCATCATCCGGTAGCCGGCAACCGGGGAGTCGATGCCACCGGACATCAGAACCAGTGCCCGGCCGCTCATCCCGACCGGCAGCCCGCCCTGGCCGGGCATACCCTCGGTGTACACGAAGACCTCACGCTGGTCGACTTCCAGGAAGACTTCGGCGTCCGGGTGCTTGAGGTTGACGGGATAGCCGTAGGCCTGCTGGACCCGGGTCCCCACCTCGGTGGCGAGCTCGGTGGACGTGAGCGGGAACCGCTTGTCGCGGCGGCGGGCCCGGACCGCGAACGAGCCCGTCTTCCCGGCCATCATCGCTACTGCGGCCGCGATGGCAGCTTCTGGTTCCTTGGCCACCCGCACCGCGCGGCAGACCCGGGCGATCCCCATGATCTCGCGGGCACGCTGCGCCATCGCATCGGCTGCGGCCTCCGCGTCTGCGGCCTCCACGGTCCCGGCCTCCACGGTCCCGGCCTCCACGGTCCCGGCATGCGCGGCTGGTCCGCCTGGCGTCCCAGCGGCCGGGGCATCATCGCTGCGGGCCGTGCGGAGAACCATCACGCCCTCCCGCTGCCACAGGCGCACGGCAAGGCCAACATCGGCCATGGCGCGGCGGATGTTCGCCTGCAGCAACCGCTCGAAGCGCTGCCTGTTACCCCCCTTGAGTACGATCTCGCCCAGCTTCAGGAGCACGCACGGCTCGGACAGAGGGGCCGGGACAGCCGCGGCAGGTTCGGTGAGGGGGCTGACGGACATCCTCCAAGTGTGCCAGCAGTCACGCGCGGTTTTTTTGGTGGACTGGACGGGCAGCTGTCGATCCGGCGCCGCGCCGTTCGATTACAGGTGGACGCCGGCACCTGCTGGCACAGAGCGAGAGGTGACACCGATGAAGTACATGTTCGTCCTGTACGGGACGGGCCGGCCGCTTCCCGAGCCGGGGACCGAAGAGCACCGGCAGATGGTCGAGGCCTGGGATGTCGCAAACACGGCCATGACCAAGGCCGGGGTGCGTTTGACGGGGCGGTGGAAGTGCGGCCGGTGGTGCAGGTGACGCCTCCGCAGTGACCGGCCAGTACGAGGACGAGTTCGGGGCCCACTGGTGGGCGGCGGTCGCGTCCGTCACCCGCCACGTGGGCGACCTGGGCGTGGCCGAGGACGCGGTGCAGGACGCCTGCGCCGCGGCCCTGGCCCAGTGGGATCACCTTCCGGGTCCCCGCTCCGGCCGACCTGCCGGCCCGCCTCAGCGCGGTGCTGCGGGTGGTGTACCTGGTCTTCACCGAAGGTCACACAGCACGAAGCGGCCAAACGATGGTTCGTGGGCACCTGTGCGATCAGGCGATCCGGCTCGCCCGCGCGCTGGCCGACCTGCTGCCCGGCGAGCCGGAAGTGAGCGGCCTGCTGGCGCTGCTGCTCCTCACCGACGCCCGCAGGGACGCGCGGACCGGCCCGGATGGCGAGCCGGTGCTACTGGCAGAGCAGCGGGCGGTCGCCGTGGCCATGTCCGAGGGGCGCGCGGCCGGCCTGGTCATTCTCGATGCGGTCGGTACCGACCCACGGCTGGCCCGCTGGCCACAGCTGCACATCGCCCGGGCGGAACTGCTGCGCCGCCTCGGCCGGCGCGACGACGCGATCGCCGCCTACCAAACGGCGATCGCTCTGGAACCGCCCGCCCCCGAGCAGGCGTTCCTCACCCGCCGGATGCGGGAACTGTGACCGGCTGGGGGTGCTCGCGGAGCCATTCCAGCACCTCGGCGGCGTGCTGGCCGGGCGGGAACACCGGGTAGAAGACGTGCCCGATGGTGCCGCCGGTCACGATCATGGTCAGCCGCCGGTACAGCCTCATCCCGTCCACGGTGAACGTCGGCAGCCCAAGCGCGTCCGCCACCGCCAGCGCCTCATCCGAGAGCATCGGGAAGGGCAGGTGCAGCCGCGCCGCAGCCTCCCGCTGGTAGTCGCTGGACTGGCTGGACATACCGAAGACCCAGGCAGCACCCGCGGCCTGGAGTTCCGCGTAATGGTCGCGGAACCCGCAGGATTCGGGCGTGCACCCGCGGGCACCGGGGATCTCGTCCCAGCCCGCCGGCAGGGCGGTCCCGGGCCGGCCCGTCCTGGGGTACAGATACAGCACCGTCCGGCCGCCGCCGAGGTCGGCCAGGCCGGCCTCACCGCCGTCGCTGCGGCTGAGGGTGATCGCGGGCATCGCACGTCCCGGCAGGTGCCTCGCCGCCCCGTCATCGACGGGGACTGGCAGGTCCGGCGGCAGCCCCAGATAGTCCGGCTCCATGGTCTCAATCTTTGCATGGCAGTCTGTCACCGTGGCGGACGCACAGATGCATGTCAGGCAGGCCACCGGCAGCGATATTGACGCCATCGCGAGGGTGGCCGTCGCAGCGGGACAGGTCGGGGAATGGTCGGGCGCGGACGCCGCGTACACGAGCCACCTGCTTGCCCACGGCCGGGTGGTTGTCGCCGAGACCGGCGGTGCCGTGACCGGTTTTGGCGCGTCCCGCCAGATTGGCGCGGGAACCGCCGCGGTCACCATGTTGAGCGACCTGTTCGTTGACCCGCACGCTCATGGCCGTGGCCTTGGGTGGGCCATGCTCGCGGTGCTGTGGGCCGAGGGTTCTCCGCGCATGACGTTCAGCAGCCTGCATGCGCATGCCCTGCCGCTGTACGCGCGAAGCGGGCTGGATGCCTGGTGGCCGCTGCTGTACCTGAGCGGAGAGGTGACGGCACTGCCGAAACCGGACGGCTGGGACGTCATGCCGGTGACGCCTGCGGAGGTGGCGGCCCGGGAGGAGGAGTGGACCGGGACCGGCCGGGCCGCTGACCACCAGGCCTGGGCCGGGCGGCCTGCCGGGCAATCGCTGGTTGCCCTTCGCGGCGGTGTGGTGCTGGCGGCGGGCACGGCCGCGGGGGACGGGGACGAGTACGGCATCGTGCACCTGTCCCTTTCCCCCACGGCTGATGATGGCGGCGCCCGCGATGCGGTGCTGGCGGTCCTTGCCTGCCTGAACGCGCCGGGCGGGCAGGCGCGCGTGTGCCTGCCCGCGCCTCACCCAGCGGCCCGGCCGCTGCTGGCGGCGGGGTGGCACAACGACTTCATCGACCTGTTCATGGCGACCGAGCCTGGGCTGCTCGACCCGCGCCGGGCCGTACCATCCCCCGCGCTGGCGTGAGCAGGCTGAAAGGTATTTGACGTGGGGGCGCGGCTGCGGTTGGGTCATCCGCGTGACCAGTGCCAGCGCCAACCGGAATCTCTGGAACCGCACCAGCGCGGACTACCAGCAGCGCCATGACCCGCAGATCGGTGCAGCGCCCCGGCTCTGGGGCATGTACTCCATTCCCGACGCCGATCTCGGCGCGCTCGGGGGTGTCACCGGCCAGCGCGTCCTTGAGCTGGGGTGTGGCGCCGGGCAGTGGTCGCGCTCCCTGCTGGCTGAGGCGGGCCAGCTCGTCGGATTCGATTTGTCCGATGCCCAGCTTGCGGCCGCCCGGCAGGCCATGGGCACCCGTTACCCCCTCGTACAAGGCGCCGCGCAGCAGCTCCCGTTCACTGACGCGAGCTTCGACGTGGTGTTTTGCGACCATGGGGCATTGAGCTGGGCACCGCCGGCCGAGGCGGTTCCGGAGGCGGCCCGGGTGCTCCGGCCAGGCGGCCGCCTGGTCTTCAGCGTCGCCAGCCCGTGGCTCGAGGTCTGTTACGACAATGCCGCCGACCGGGTCACCGCGTCTCTGCGGCAGGACTATTTCGGGCTCTACGCGATGCCGGAAGAGGACGGGGCGGCCAGCTACACGCTCACCTACGGCGGATGGGTCCGGGTGCTGCGCGGAGCCGGGCTCGTCATCGACGACCTCATCGAGCCGCGCCCCGGGCCGCGGATGCGCAGCACTTACCTGGAATGCGATCCCCCGGACTGGGCCAGCCACTGGCCCTGCGAGCTGCTCTGGGTGACCCACCGGCCATACCCGGCTGTCGCGGGCGGCAAAACATAACAGCGGGGCACATCTCGTCGCGAACGGTAAGCTGCCAGGTGCGAAACCAGCGACCTCGCCGCGCCGCGTGAGCCGGTCTTTGGGGTGCCTGGGAGGCGGGGCCAATGGCCGAAGGGCCCGGACAGCGGCGCGCACGCCGCCCGGTACCCGACGCTGCCTGGGTCAGCCTGTTCGTGTTGCTGGCCTCGCTTACGCTGGTCGCCCTCGCGCTGGGCGGCCCGCGGCTGCCGGCCTCAGAGGGTGGGCTGACTGGCCCCTGGGTTCACCGGATCACCGCCCCAGCGCTGATCTTCGAGGCGATTTTCGCCTCGGCGCTGGCCGTGCTCGTCGTCCGCGGCCGGCGGGCACCCCAGGCGCAGCACTCAGGACTGCCCGAGTTCACTCCACCCGACCGGGCCACGGTGGTGGCCGGGCGGCTCCGGGCGGTCCTGCGGCGGGTCCTGATCGCCGCGCTGCTCGTGATCCCGGCCCTGCTGCTGCTGAACATGGCGCACCCATTCACACCGCGCGTCCGCCCCCGGGCCCTGCCGACGGTGCCGCCCAACCCGCCCCAGCATGTCACCACCCACCCCGCCAGGCCGTCCCGCGTCATGCACGTCAGCGGGCGGTTGCTGGAGGACCTGCTGATCGCGCTGGCGCTGCTTGCCGTCATCGTGGCCGCCGCGATCGCGGTGATGCACCATCGGCCGGCCGACTCCGGCCCGTCACGCGAAGAGCCTGTCCTCACTGACGAAGACGACGAGGAAGACCTGCGGGACGCCGTCATGGCGGGACGGACGGCGCTGGCCGTCCTTGACGACGCCCGGGCGGCGGTTATCGCCTGTTACGTCGCCATGGAGCGCAGCCTGGCGGAGGCTGGCGCCGCGCGCGAGGCCGCCGATACGCCAGCGGAACTGCTGGACCGTGCTGCCCGGGCGGGGCTCGTCCGCACCGGGGCTGCCAGCCGGCTTACCAGCCTCTTCTACGAGGCGCGGTTCTCCAGCCATCCGTTTGGCACCGGCGACCGCGACGCAGCAGAACAGGCCCTCGCCCAGCTCCACGCCGATCTCAGCGCCGAGGCCGTTCAGTGAACGCCTGGCGGCAGGCTGGGCCGGAGCTGGCGGTGGCCGCGGTCATCATGCTCGCCGCAGGGGCGGCAGGCTCTACTGACGGACGAGGTTTGGGGCGCCGGAGCGGAGGACATACTTCTGGATCTTGCCGGTGGCCGTCTTCGGCAGTTCGCTGACGAACGTCACACCGTGGGGCGCCTTGAAATGCGCCAGCCGGTCCCGGACG
>WNGR01003418.1_pt1 | contig 17329 bp, 14 predicted proteins | sample 5407581 | NCBI WGS metagenome assembly WNGR01 (sample SAMN13153383, study PRJNA577476) | soil metagenome | isolation source: 80 cm soil or saprolite under Garry oak tree replicate 2 | place: USA:California | collected 2016-06-15 | reverse complement strand
GCCGCGGAGCGCATCGAGCTCTGACACTCGCTGTGGCATCGGTCCATCGGTCACTTGGCTGCAAAGCGGCCCGCGCCTGCGCTGCAATCCTTGAGCCCTTGCGTGAGATACTTCCGTGCGTCTGGATCATGCTTCAGATAGGCGTTCCAGAAGGCGAGGGTCTCGAGCGTCACGCACTGGAATAGCGGGTCGGGCGGGGCTCCCACGGCCGCGACGCTGCCAGCGAACCGCATGTGCGTGGCGCCCTCGAGCTCCACGTCGTACTTGTCACCCGGCGGGGCCTTCACGAAGGCCTCGTTGCGCCACGCAGGGGGCTGGCCGAAAGGGCCGAAGTCGCGCGAGCCGTACATCAGCAGCATGGGCAGGCGAAGATCGTCCCAGGAGCCGGCCGTGAGCCCCAGGCAGCCCTCCCCCTGAGGTGACAGCAGCACGACCGCAGCCACCCGCCTGTCGGCGAAGCTCTGCGGCCCAGGGCGTCCCGGCAGCTGAACGGTCGTGCCGCCGATGACCGCGGCCGTGAACGCGCCGAACGAGTGCCCCGCCACGCCGATGTGCCCAAGATCGAGCTTACCGGCCAGCTGGGGAGCAAGGCTGGCGATGCGGGTCAGCGAATCGAGGATGAAGGAGATGTCCCTGGGCCGATTCTCCCATGCGCGGGGATCGCTGATGGCCTGCCGCAGCGTGCCTCGGAACCCGCTGTCCGCCATGGAGTCGGCATGAGACGGATGAATGCTGACGAATCCGAAGCTGGCCCAGTACTTCCCCAGCCCTGAATAGGCGTCTTTCGAGGCGAGCGCGCCGTGAGAGAAGACGATGATCGGGAACCGGCCTCCCGCGTCGGGGTAGTAGATCTTGAGGGGGATATCGGTTTGCCGCGCGGCATCGTGCAGGACGATGTGTTCAGCCGTCGCGACCCTGTACGGACCCGAGCTTGGGTACTGACCCCATGCCGGCTGCGACCACAGCAGGCTTCCCAGCAGGCAAGCGACCGCGACCCGGCGACGGGTCCCGCGGCTCATCACTGTGAATGCCCGCCGACCGCTCACAGATCGTAGGTTGTCCGCCGCGTCGTCCGGGTGCAACAAACTCGGCGCAGCGCTTCCTGCGGTTGCGGCGCTAGGCCTTCGCGTACTCGAACTCGGGCATCCGACCTTCTTCGTGGATGGGCAGCGCCACGAGGAAGCTGCCACCACCGACGGCCTGGTGGCCGCGATCGAGGGCGGGCCGGCCGCGTACCGCCTCTGACCACCCCGCGGCCCGGCGAGTCAGCCTGGCTCGCCGCGCGATCCCCTTCCCCCGGCACGGCGCGGCGCCGGCAGGTACTCCACCGTCGGCTGCCGTCGCACGGGCTGCGGGTAGAGGCTCATCAGCTGCATGACCTCGACCGGCATGTCGTCGCGAACCTTCAACCCGAGCCGTCGCGCCTCGTCGAGCGTGATGGCGTAGTCGTGGGTCCACCTGCCCGTGGACAGGAGCTCCGCGAGCTGGGCCGACTTCTCGGCGGGCTGGCTCCTCGCGAGCAGCTCTCCGACGCTGTCGCGGACCTGCTTCACCGCCTTCTCGCCGACATCGGCGAGGATGAGCGTCTGGTCGTCCACCTCGGCGATGGGCTTCGTCGAGACGACCCTGAGGAGCGAGGCGGCCGGAAACTGCCCGAGCTGGGGATCGACGGGGCCGAGCACGGCGTGGCGCGACATAACGATCTCGTCGGCGGCCAGCGCGATGAGCGTCCCGCCGGACATGGCGTAGTGGGGCACGAACACGGTCACCTTGCCCCGGTGATGGTGAACCGCGCGCGCTATCTGAAGCGCTGCCAGGACGAGGCCACCTGGCGTCTGCAGGACGATGTCGAGCGGCACCTCGGGGTCCGTGAGCTCGATGGCTCGCAGGACTTCCTCGGCGTCGTTGACGTCGATGTAGCGCATGATCGGGAAGCCGAGGAGGCTCATGGTCTCCTGCCGGTGCACGAGCAAGACGGCGCGAGACCCGCGCTTCCGCTCGATGAGCGCGAGGAGTCGCCGGCGCGAGTTCTCGAGGAGCCGCTGCTTCAAGACCGGCTGCAGCGCCGAGAACATGAAGAAGAGCCAGAGCAGCTGGCCGATGGGATCCATGCGGCTCTCCGGACGGTGGGTGCGCGCACCCAGTGTGCGAGCGAGAACTTGCGCATGCAGGAATGGTGGATCCACAGAACATTGCCGGTCGCCCCCTCTCACCCGGTTGCGTGGCCGCCTGCAACCCGTCGAAAGAGTGGCCCCGCCCAGTCCGGCGCGCGCGCCGCCCCGCTCGTGCTGAGGCGGCCCGTCTCCGTGCCGAGTAACCAGTCCGATGAAGGAGTGTCCACGGACATATGACGATTGCTACCCGAATGGCTCCAACGTTGGGGCTGCTGCTGGTCTCGATGCCGGTCTTCGCCGGCCCGAAGGACGAAAGCTCCGCCGCTCAGCCGACTTCGCCGCCGCCGAAGGAGGCCCCTTCGCCTCCGCCAGAGGCGCCTCCACCGTCACCGCCACAAGCGAAAGGATCGGAGCAGCCTGCGCCATCCTCCGGGCAATGGGTCTTCACCGAACAGTACGGCTGGATCTGGATGCCGTACGGAGACGCCTACACGTACGCGCCCGAGGACGGAAAGGCCGCGCCGTATGTGTACGTTTACTATCCGGTCGTCGGCTGGACGTGGGTGGTGGCCCCCTGGATCTGGGGTTGGGGTGCGTTACCGCACTGTGTATTGGGCTGCTGGCATTACCGATGGTACGGGCACGGCTGGGGCCCCGCTTGGCGTGGCTTCAGGCCTGGCCCGTATCGGCGAGGCTTCGTCTTCCACGGCTTTCGACGTCGGTGATGCGACGCTGGAGCACGCGGCCGCGCGCCATGCGGCGCGCCGGTGAAGCCGTCGGTTGGCGCCGCGATGGCCTGGTGTGCGTCGAGGCGAGCGGCGCACAGGCGATTCGATGAACGAGCGTCGCTCATTAGAAGATGGCCGGTTTGTACTGTTGTCCACTCCGGATCGCATCATCACGTTCCGCCAAACCACTCCGTGGGCGCGTCGAACAGAACGTCCGCGGCTTATCTCCACAACACGCCGGATGGCGCAGGAGGGAGCGGATCATGGCAAACGAGAGCCCGCGCGGATCGGGAAACGAGCAGGGGACGAAGGGACAAACGCAAGGTGCAGCGAAGGGGCAACCGCAACAGGAGCCGACCGCGTTGCAGGCGGACGCGGGAAAGGCGGAGCAGAGGTCCGAGCGGAGCGGCGCGGGACAGACCCCCGGCCGTCTCGCGCGCCGCACCTCGAGCGGGCGGTTCCTCGGCCCGAACCTGTGGGGGGCGAGCCCGTTCGCGCTGATGCGGCGGATGATGGAGGACATGGATCGGCTCTTCGACGAGTACGTCCCCGGGCGCTTCGCGCCGCCGACGGAGCGGCAAGACGTGCAGCCTCGCGGCATGCCGTTCGTGGCGAGGTGGGAGCCGCAGGTCGACGTCGTACAGCGGGAGGGAAAGCTCATCGTCCGCGCCGACCTGCCGGGCTTGAGCAAGGACGATGTCCGCGTCGAGATCACGGACGAGGGGCTCGTGCTGGAGGGTGAGCGGCGATCCGAGATCGAGGAGGAGCGCGAGGGGATGTACCGCGCCGAGCGCAGCTACGGCTCGTTCCGGCGCGTCATCCCGCTGCCGGAGGCCTGCGACACATCGGGCGCGCAGGCCCACTTCGACAACGGCGTCCTCGAGATCACGCTCCCCGTGCCGGAGGAGCAGTCGCGCAGGAAGCGCATCGAGATCCATGAGGGGAAGCCGTCGCCGCAGCCGACCGCGGTGCATTGATGGTTGCCGCGACAGGTGCTTTGCAGGAGGTGGGATCATGCAGATCCGCGGCGAGTGGCTGCTCGCGCTGGCGGGCGTGCTGTCGGTCGCCTTCGGGGTGCTCCTCTTCCTCGCGCCCGCAGCCGGCGCGCTGGCGGTGACGATCTGGATCGGGGCCTACGCGATCGTCTTCGGCGCGCTGTTGGTGGCGCTCGGCTTCCGTCTGCGCTCCTGGGGTCGTACCCCCGGGCGCCACGTCCTGTCGGGCGCCGTCCCCGCGACGAGCTGAGCATCGAGAAACGGGTCCCGCGAAGGAGGGGGTTGAGCCATGGCCGAGCCACGACGCGACGCGGAAGCAGGGCTGTGCGACATCTGTCACCGGCGGCCCTCCGCCGTGCGGGTGACCGTCTCCGAGAACGGGCGCAGGCGAACGCTCAACGTGTGCGAGGAGGACTACGGCCATCTTCGCGCTCGGAGCGCCTCGCCGTTCGAGTCTCTCTTCGGCGGAGGCCTGTTCGGCGGCGACCCGATGGGACGGTTCTTCGGCGACGGTGACGACGGGGTCGGCCTCGGCTTCGGTGCTGGGCGCGGCAGTGCTGGGCGCGGCCTCGGCCAGCCGGGGCGAGCAGACCGAGAGGCGGTGGACCTCGGTGAGTTCCTGAGCCAGCAAGGGGAGGAGATCCTGCAGCAGGCCGCCCGCACGGCGGCCGAGTGGGGGTCGCGGGACGTCGACTCGGAGCACCTGCTCCACGCGCTCGCCGACAACGACGTGGTGCAGGCGATCCTGCAACGGTTCAAGCTGTCGCCGCGGGAGCTGAAGCGGCAGGCCGAGGAGCTGAGCCCGCGGCAGGAGCGGAAGTCGGGCGGGCGCGCGCAGATCGGGGTCTCGCCGCGCGTGAAGGCGGCGCTCGAGGCCGCCTTCCGCGCCTCGCGGGACCTCGGCCACAGCTACGTCGGACCGGAGCACCTGCTCATCGGGCTGGCCGAGGAGGAGGGCCTCGCGGCCGACCTCCTGCGTCGCTACGGCCTGACGCCTGAGGCGATCCGGCAGCAGACCGTCCACGTCGTCGGCAAGGGGGCGGAGGAGGGCCGGGTCCCGGACAAGAGCGAGACGCCCAATCTCGACAAGTACAGCCGCGACATCAGCGCGATGGCGAAGGCGGGCAAGCTCGACCCGGTGATCGGGCGGGCGGCCGAGATCGAGACCGTGATCGAAGTGCTCGCCCGCCGCAAGAAGAACAACCCGGTGCTGATCGGCGAGCCGGGCGTGGGGAAGACGGCCATCGTGGAAGGGCTCGCGCAGCGGATGCTGGCGGGCGAGGTCCCGGAGGACCTGCGCGACAAACGGCTGGTGGAGCTGAGCGTCAACTCGCTGGTCGCGGGCACCCAATACCGGGGCCAGTTCGAGGAGCGGGTGAAGCAGCTCCTCGACGAGATCTCGGCGCAGCAGGAGAAGCTCATCCTCTTCATCGACGAGCTGCACACCATCGTGGGAGCGGGCTCGGCCGGGGGCGAGGGCAGCCTGGACGTGGCGAACACCTTCAAGCCGCAGCTGGCGCGCGGCGAGCTGCACCTCATCGGCGCGACGACGCTGAACGAGTATCAGAAGCACATCGAGAAGGATGCGGCTCTGGAGCGGCGATTCCAGCCGGTGCTGGTCCCCGAGCCGACGGTCGAGCAGACCATCACCATCCTGCGCGGGCTCCGGGACCGATTCGAGGCCCATCACAAGGTCACCATCGCCGACGAGGCCATCACCGCCGCCGCCGAGCTTTCCGACCGCTACATCACGGGCCGTTACCTGCCCGACAAGGCCATCGACCTCATCGATCAGGCTGCCGCGCGGGTCCGGCTCCGCGGCTCGTCTCGCCCGCCCGCGCTGCAGGAGGAAGCGGGAGAGCTGCAGCAGCTGAGGCGCGAGCGCGACTACACGAGCTCCCGGAAGAGCTTCGACAAGGCGAAGGGCCTCGAGAAGCGCCTCGACGAGCGCCAGAAGGACTACGACCGGCAGCTGGAGAAGTGGAACCGATCGCGTCAGTCCGCAAGCAGCGAGGTGCGCGTCGAGCACGTGGCGGAGATCGTCTCCAAACAGACCGGCATCCCCATCACCGAGCTGACGACCGAGGAGCGGGAGCGGCTCATGCGGATGGAGGAGCGGTTGCACCAGCGCGTCATCGGTCAGGACGAGGCGGTCCGGGCGGTGAGCGAGGCGGTGCGACTGGCGCGGGCGGGGCTCAAGGACCGCCGGCACCCCATCGCCACCTTCTTCTTCCTCGGCCCGACCGGCGTGGGGAAGACGGAGCTCGCCAAGACCCTGGCGGAGGTCGTCTTCGGGGACGAGGACGCCATCGTCCGCATCGACATGAGCGAGTACCAGGAGCGGCACACCGTCGCGCGCCTCATCGGCGCGCCGCCCGGGTACGTCGGCTACGAGGAAGGCGGGCAGCTCACCGAGCGCGTCCGCCGCAAGCCGTACAGCGTCGTCCTGCTCGACGAGTTCGAGAAGGCCCACCTCGACGTCCAGAACGTGATGCTGCAGGTGTTCGACGACGGGCGGCTGACCGACGGCAAGGGGCGCGTCGTGGACTTCACGAACGCCATCATCATCGCGACGAGCAACCTGGGTTCGGACCTCATCCAGGAAAACCTCCGCGCGTCGGCGCGCGAGCGCAAGACCTACGCCCAGCTCAAGAACGATCTCATGAACGTCCTGCGGCGCCATCTCCGCCCGGAGTTCCTCAACCGGATCGACGAGATCATCGTGTTCCACGCGCTCGACGAAGATCAGATTCGCCAGATCGTGGGGCTGCAGCTCGAGCGGGTGAAGCGGGCCGCGCACGGCCAGGGGCTGACCCTCGAGTTCGAGGACTCCCTCGTCGACCACCTGGCGAAGCTCGGCTACCAGCCAGAGTTCGGGGCCCGCGAGCTGCGGCGGCAGATCCGCGGGCTCGTCGAGACGGCGCTGGCCTCGGCGCTGCTGCGTGGTGAGGTGTCCGAGGACGACACCGTCCTCTTCAGCTATGACGCGGAGGGCGATCGAGTGCGCTGGAAGAAGCGCACGTCCGTGGGCGCTGCCGCCGGCAGGGCCGAACGAGACGATCGAAAGGGACGGCTCGCCGCCGGCAAGGCGGATGGGCCGAAGGAGGAGAGCCGCGAGCCGCCTGCGCACGAGACGTGACGGCCCGAACACCCTGTGATGCCGCGCTTCGCGGAGCATGTGCTGGCGGGGTATTGCCCCGTCCGGCGCTTGACGCGGGTGACTCGATGCTTCTTACCGCTACCGGGATGAGGTCACGCTGGCGTTTGCGAACGAACAGCGACCGCTGGAGGCTTGGGCATGCCCGCGAAGATGCGCCGTGTGGATTACTTCTATTACTTCCTCGACGACAAGCCCGGTGAGGCTGCTCGCCTGCTGGGGCGGCTGAAGGACGCGGGCGTCAACCTGCTGTCCTTCACGGCGTTTCCCGGCGGCGGCGGGCGATCCCAGCTCACCGTCATCCCGGAGAAGCCGGACGCCTTCGCTGCTGCCAACAGGAACGCGGAGCTTCCCCCCAGCGGGAGGAAGGAGTGCTTCCTGGTGCAGGGAGACGATCAAGCCGGTGCGGCGCACGAGATCCTGAGACGCCTGGCGGACGCCCGTATCAATTGCGTCGCCTCGAACGGCTGCGCCGCGGCCGGAGGCACGTTCGGGATGGTGATCTTCGTGAAGCCGGGCGATCTGGCTGCGGCCAGCAAGGCCCTCGGCGTGTGATGCCGACGCCGAGCTCCTCGGCGTCGCTCGACCCGGAATCAGGCAGCGGATGGCCATGCACCGACCGAGCAGCCCGACGAGCGCCCGGGCGGCAGGATCGGCGCGTGCCGCGGTCGCTCGGGATCGGAATACTAGAGCGCAGCCATGATGCAGCAGCCGGTCGAGAACTACGGGGTCATCGGCGACATGCATACGGTCGCGCTCGTCGGGAAGGACGGGTCGATCGACTTCATGTGCTTCCCGCGGTTCGACTCGCCGACCGTGTTCGCAGCGCTGCTCGATCCGGAGCAGGGAGGGCGGTTCCAGCTCGGCCCCGAGTCCGCCGAAGCGCGCCAGGTCCAGCTCTATCTTCCGGACTCGGCGATCCTGTTGACGCGGTTCCTCTTCGAGGAGGGCGTCGCCGAGGTGTCCGACTTCATGCCCGTCGGCCGCGGCGCGCGGACGCTGGTCCGACGCGTCAAGACCGTCCGGGGCGAGATCTCCTTCCGCATGGTGTGCGCTCCGCGCTTCGACTACGGCCGCGCTCGTCACCGCGTCGAGCGCCGGTCGCACACCGAGTGGCTGTTCGCGTCCGAAGGGGCGGATCGGGTGGCCTTCCTGCTCCGCAGCGACGTGCCGCTGTCCGGCGAGGAGGGTGACGCGGTCGCGACCTTCCGCCTGGGCGCCGGCCAGTCCGCGTCCTTCATCCTCGAGGAGGTCGCGCCCGGGCGACCCGCCGCCTCGGCGGCGCCGGACTACGTCTCCGAGAGCTTCAAGCACACGAACGACTTCTGGCGCAGGGGGATCGCCCGCTCCACCTATCGAGGACGCTGGAGGGAGATCGTCAACCGCTCGGCGCTGACCCTCAAGCTGCTCTCCTCGGACGCGCACGGCTCCATGGTCGCCTCGCCCACGTTCGGCCTTCCCGAGAAGCTCGGCGGCGGGCGCAACTGGGACTACCGCTACACGTGGATCCGGGACACGTCGTTCGCGCTCTACGCCGTCCAGCGGCTCGGATTCACGAACGCGCGCGGGTTCATGGAGTGGGTCGAGGCGCGCTGCAGCGAGCTTCAGGCGGACGGCTCGCTCCAGGTCATGTACGGGATCGACGGGCGCCACGAGCTCCCCGAGCAATCCCTGCACCACTGGTCGGGGTATGCGCGCTCGAGGCCGGTGCGCATCGGCAACGCCGCGCACCATCAGCTGCAGCTCGACATCTACGGCGAGCTGATGGACGCCGTGTACCTCTACAACAAGTTCGCGGAGCCCATCTCGCATGACCTGTGGCGCGACCTCGTGCGGCTCGTGCAGTTCGTCTGCGAGCACTGGCGCGAGCCGGACGAGGGCATCTGGGAGGTGCGCGGCGGGCGTCAGGAGTTCCTGGTGTCGCGCGTCATGTGCTGGGTGGCGGTCGATCGCGCCATCCGGCTCGCGCAGAAGAGATCGTTCCCGGCGCCGCTCGCCCAATGGTACGTGGTGCGCGACGCCATCTACCAGGACGTGTTCGAGCGCTTCTGGGATCCGGAGCGCCGGTCCTTCTCGCAGCACACGCGCGCGAAGACGACCGACGCGGCGATGCTGCTCATGCCGCTCGTGAAGTTCATCAGCCCGACCGATCCGCGCTGGCTGTCGACGCTGCGGGTCATCGAGCGGGACCTCGTCGAGGACTCCCTGGTGTTCCGGTACCGCCCCCATGACGCCGCGCCGGACGGGCTCCTCGGCGAGGAGGGCACCTTCAACATGTGCTCCTTCTGGTACGTCGAGGCGCTCGCCCGCTCCGGCGACGTCGATCAGGCGCGCTTCATCTTCGAGAAGATGCTCGGGTACGCCAACCACGTCGGCCTCTACTCCGAGGAGCTCGGTCCGCGAGGAGAGCACCTCGGCAACTTCCCACAGGCGTTCAGCCACATCGCCCTGATCAGCGCCGCGTACTGCCTCGATCGCACGATGGACGCCGCGGGCCGACCGCGTTGAGGTCTGCGCTCCGTGCGCAGGGCGCGTCTCCGCTGAGGCCGCCGCGCACGGCGACTGGGTCCGCGCGGGGAGGCTACCCGCCCGGCGCGATCCCGAGCGCCGCGGCCAGCCCGATGCGCTGCACCTTCCCGGTCGGCCCCTTGGGGATCTCCCGGACGAAGAGGATCCTCCGCGGCACCTTGAAGTGCGCCAGGTGCTCCGCGGCAAACGCCTTGAGCTCATGGTCGTTCGCCGTCCCGCCGTCGTGCAGCACGACCGCCGCCGCCACCTCCTCCCCGAGCGCGGGGTGGGGCACGGCGAAGGTCACGGCCTGGTGGACGCCGGGGTGGTGCATCAGCACCTCGTCCACCTCCGATGGCGAGATCTTCTCGCCTCCGCGATTGATGAGCTCCTTCAGGCGACCGGTGATCCTCAGGTATCCGCCCGCGTCCAGGGATCCCTGATCGCCGGTACGGAACCAGCCGTCGCTGAACGCGTGGGCGTTGGCGTCCGGATTGTTCTCGTAGCCCGACATGACGTTCGGACCTCTGACCACGATCTCCCCCGTCTCGCCGGATTCGAGGAGCCGGCCGCCTTCATCCATGATGGCGACCTCGGGCCCGGCGGCGCTCCCGACCGAGCCGGCCTCCCGCCGAGCCGGTGGCATCGGGTTCGAGGCGATCTGGTGCGCCGTCTCCGTCATCCCGTAGGACTCGAGGACGGGTGCCTTGAAGACCCGCTCCAGCTCCTTCATCACGGTCGCCGGGAGGCGCGCGGACGAGGAGCGCACCAGGCGCAGCCGGGAGCGGGCGCACGCGTCGGGGTGGCGGGCAGCACGCGCCAGGAGCGCCTGGTGCATCGTCGGGACGGCCGTGTACCAGGTCGGCCGCACCTCGTCGAGCCACGCGAAGAACCGGAGGGCGCTGAAGTGGGGGCAGCAAGCGACCTGCGCCCCGGCGGCGAGCGAGGCGAGCGTGCCTGCCATCAGGCCATGGATGTGGAAGAGCGGCATGACATTGAGACAGACGTCGCCGGGTCCGAGCGCCAGCGTCGTCGCGATGTGCCGGGCGCTCGAGAGCACGTTGCGTTGCAGGAGTGGCACGATCTTCGGCCGGGCCGTCGTCCCGGACGTGTGCAGCACGAGCGCCGTGTCGCCGGCGTCGCCGAATCCGCCGCGCCGGGCGGCGCCGCGAACCGGACCGAGCGGCTCCAGCGCGAACGTGCCGGCTCCTTGCTCACGGGATGGATGGAGCTCGATGATGGGAATGGAGAGCTCGCGAGCGGCCCGGCGCGCCGGGGAGTCCACGCCCGCCTCGACCACCAGCGCCCTCGCTCCCAGGTCGCCGAGGTAGAACCTGTACTCGTCGGCTCGGTAGGACGGGTTGAGCGGCGCCGTCGTCGCGCCAGCCGCCATGCAGACGAAGGCGGTGGCTGCCTCGGGGCCGTTGGCGAGGACGATCGCGACCCGATCGCCGCGGCCGATGCCGAGCGCGTTCAGCCGCTCGACCGTGCGGTGGGCGAGCCCGACGAGGTCCCGGTAGCGGAGCGACGGCACGCCGTCTGGCGCGCCGATGGCGCTGGCGCCGGGGTCGCCCCGCTCCAGCAGCGCCGCGATCGAGCTCGTCTGGATGGTATCCATGGATCAGGGTAGCGCCGAACGGTGCGCCCGGGCGGCATCCGTACGGGCGCCGCCCCATTGCGTCACGCGTCATCGGGCGGCCGAGGATCAGGCGTGCGCATTGCCGCCAGATTGCATTCACCGATGTGACTGTGCCCAAATCGGGACTTCACGAGTTTGAGCGTGTGCACAAACCTCGCAATGGTTCAACCACTGCACCTGTTCAATCCCGGAGCGCCTGGGTGGACGCCGAGCACCTCACCTTCACCGCGGTGCGCAAGAAGCGCCTCTTCGAGGATCTGGCGCGCCAGATACAGAAGCTGATCGTCGACGGAGTGCTCAAGCCAGGCGACCGCCTGCCTCCCGAGCGCCAGCTCGCCGAGCTCTTCGGAGTCAGCCGGAACTCCGTCCGGGACGCGATCCGCGTGCTCGAGCTGACCGGGATGGTCATCGCGCGTCAGGGCGAGGGGAACGTCGTGGCCGACGTCTCGACCGATACCCTGGTGGCGCCCATCGCGATGCTGCTGCTGCGCAAGCGCACGCTCGTCGCCGAGCTGCTCGACGTGCGCAAGATGCTCGAGCCGGCGCTCGCCGCTCGCGCCGCCGTCCACGGGTCCACCGACCAGATCGCTCGCCTGGAGAGCATCCTCCAACGCCAGCACGACAAGGCGGCCCGCGGCCAGCCTGCGGTCGAGGAGGACTCCGAGTTCCACTACACCATCGCGCTCGCGGCCAAGAACAGCGTCGTGCTGAAGCTGCTCGACGTGCTGATGGATCTGCTGCGCGAGACCCGGGCCCGTTCGCTCCAGGTCGACGGTCGCCGCGAGCGGTCGCTCGCCGGGCACCGGCGCGTGCTGGAGGCGATCAAGCGGCGCGATCCTGCCGCCGCCGAGCGCGCGGTTCGCCAGCACCTGGAAGAGATCGAAGCGGTGGTGCTGAAGGAGCTCTAGAGGAGGTGTTGCATGGGCCGGCTGTACGCAGTGGAGATCGTCTACCGGGGCATCTTCCAGAAGACCCTGGCGAAGAACCTGAGCCGCGCGATCGTCCTCGCCGCTCACCGTGAAGGGAAACCGGGCATCTCCTTCGGCCGTTACGGCGACAGCCCGGAGCGAAACGGCATCCCCGCCAAGAGCTTCGCCATCGTCGCGACCGACGACCTGACCCTCGAGGAGGGCATGGCGCAGTACGAGCCCAAGCAGGTGGACGTCACGATCGCCGTCGATGACACCCTGTGCAAGGGCGTCGAGTCGTGGGCCTGGTACGGGCTCCAGCCCATCAACCGGCTGCTCAAGCCGGGCGGCACGATCATCGTCACGTCTCGTGAAGAGCCGGCCGCGCTCATCGAGATGATGCACCGCAAGGAGCACCCGTACCGGCTCGCCATCGTGAAGGCCATCCCGAGCTTCTCCGGCCTGTGGGTCTACAAGGACGACCACACCGACGTGCGCATCCTGGGCGCCATGTCGAGGGTGTTGCCCGAGCTCTTCAGCATGATGTCCCTGCAGGAGGTGATCGCGTCGGAGTGGAAGGATCCGGTCAAGGCCACCTCCGCGCTGCGCGCCTATGAGCGCACGGAGACGGTCACCGTCGAGCCGAGCCAGGGGAACGCCGAGACGCCGTATTCGTTCGAGTTCCCGAAGTGGCACGAGATGCGCGAGGGCATCGCCATCCCCGCCATCCCCATGGGCCAGGCGGTGCTCGACGACACCACCGGCAAGACGGGCGGGTACCGGCCGGCGCGCAACCCGACCTTCAAGAAGTACACGACGCGCTCCATGCGGCCGGTGGTCGACTTCGAGAAGTGCATCAAGTGCACGCTCTGCTGGCTGCAGTGCCCTGACTCCTGCTTCGACGTGATGCCGGACGGCATGTACGACGCCAACATGGAGGCGTGCTGCGGCTGCGGCGTGTGCGAAGCGGTCTGCCCCGAGGCCAACTGCATCACGATGGTGAGCGAGACGCAGTTCCGGGACAACGCCAGCCAGTGGGACATGTGGAAGAAGGACAAGGTCGGGTACGCACGGTGGGTGACGGAGCACATCGGGTCGCACCCGGAGCGTTCACACGGCTTCCGTTACCGCGGGCAGTACGAGGCGCAGGTCCCCGAGATGCTGTCCATCGCGGGCGAGGCACCCGCACCGGCCGCGGTGCCCGGCGAGCCGCCGGCACCGGCCGCGCACTGAGGGAGATTCGCCATGGCCCAGACCATCGCGAGCGTCGAGACCCAGCAGCATCCCCCGCGAGAGGAGACCGCGCTCATCACCGGCAGCGAGGCGATCGCGGTAGCCTGCAAGCTGGCCGACGTGGACGTGATCACCGCCTACCCCATCCGGCCGTACGACACCGTGATGCAGTACGTCGCCAAGCTGGTGGCGAACGGTGAGCTCGACTGCGAGTACATCGTGGCCGAGAGCGAGCACTCGCAGTTCGAGATCGTGAAGCACGCTTCCGCCGTCGGGGCGCGCGTGTTCTGCGGCTCCTCCGGCGTGGGCTGGATGTACGCCTTCGAGGCGCTGACGGTGACGCCCGGCCTCCGCATCCCGATGGTGGCGATGGTGGGGAACCGCGCCCTCGACGATCCCGGCGCGTTCGGCGTCGAGCACAACGACGCGCTGGCGGTGCGCGATCTGGGCTGGCAGCTCGTCTGGGTGGACAGCGCGCAGGAGGCGCTCGACACCGCGCTCATCGCTTACCGCGTGGCCGAGGACCGGCGGATCTTCCTGCCCTGCGCGATCAGCTGCGACGGCGCCTTCCTCACCCACTCGCAGGCGCTCGTGAAGATCCCCTCCACCGAGAAGGTGAAGGCGTTCCTGCCGCCCTACAACCGCGGCGACCTCCAGCTCCACCCGGACAACCCCATCACCGTCGCGCCGCAGGTGAACGAGGACTGGCTGATGGAGATCCGCCGCCAGACCTCGGCGGCCATGGAGCGCTCCCCCGGCGTCATCCGCGAGGCCTACGCCGACTTCGAGCGCATCTTCGGCCGCCGCTACGGGAATCCCTTCTTCGAGGAGTACGAGACCGACGACGCCGACGTGGTGCTGGTGGGCATGGGCACCCTCTCCAACCCGGTGCGCGTGGCCATTCGCGAGATGCGCAAGCAGGGCAAGAAGGTCGGCTTCGTGCGCCTGCGCTGGTTCCGGCCCTTCCCCGCCGAGGAGCTGGCGCGGTCGCTGGGCCGGTTCGCAGCAGTCGGCGTCATCGACCGCGACTTCTCGCTCGGGTCGCCCTACATGAGCGGCGTCCTCGCGACCGAGGTGCGGACCGCGCTGTACCCCGCCCCGAAGCGCCCGTCCATCGTGGCCTTCATCGCCGGACTCGGCGGGCGGGAGGTCACCTTGCCGGACGTGAGGAAGATGACGGACAGCGTCTACCAAGCGGCGGAGGGAAAGCCGCAGCCCGCGACGCAGTGGATCGGGCTCCGCGAGTAGGCCCTGCCCCTGGATGGAGGACAAGAACATGGCCACCCCGCAGAACGAGCTGGTGAACCTCAACCTCCCGCAGAAGCTCGACGCCTTCAAGGGCGTGAAGAAGCTGCCGCTGGAGGAGTACTTCACGTCCGGCCACCGCACCTGCCAGGGCTGCGAGTCGGCGCTCGTGATGAAGATGATGGTGAAGGCGGCCGGGCCGCGCACGATCGTGCTCGGCAGCACGGGCTGCATGTACGTCGCGAACACCACTTACTACAGCACGTCCTGGGTCGTGCCGTGGATGCACACGCAGCTCGGCTCGAGCGGCTCGGCAGGTCTGGGCGCCGCGGCAGGGCTGAAGGCCCTCATGCGCAAGGGCAAGATCAAGCAGGAGCCCATCAACGTCATCGCCTTCTGCGGCGACGGCGGCGGCGCGGACATGGGGCTGTCGGCCATCTCCGCCACGCTCACGCATCCCGACTACAACGTGCTCATCCTCATGTACGACAACGAGTCGTACGCCAACACCGACATCCAGCTCTCGGGCAGCACCCCCTACGGTGCGCACACCACCTTCAGCCCGCCCGGGAAGAAGCGGCGCATCATGCACCACCGGTGGAAGAAGAACATGGCGGGGATGATCGCCGCCGGACACCCCACCGCCAGGTTCGTCGGAACCGTGTGCATGTCCTACCCGATCCACGCGATGAACAGCGTCCGCAAGGCGCTCTCCATCGGCGGCCCCACCTTCATTCACTCGCTGGATCCGTGCCCGAAGGGCTGGGACTACGACCCGATGCAGTCGCACGAGCTGGGCGAGCTCGCCGTGCAGACGGGCATCTGGCCGCTCTACAACGTGGAGGACGGCGTCCTCAAGCTGGTCGGCAAGACGAGGGACATCGCCGAGGGCCGGGCCAAGCGCCGGCCCGTGAAGGACTACCTGCTCAGGCAGGGGCGGTTCGCGCACTTCGCGGACGAGGACCTCGCCTATTTCCAGTCCAAGGTGGACGAGATGTGGGAGCGCTGGGTCATCCCGGGCGTCATCCCGTTCCGAAGCGAAATCGAGGAGCACCACTCACCAGCGTAGCCAAGGAGGAGGTGCCGCCGTGAGCGTCAGAGCCATTCATTTCCCGTCCCTCCGTCATCTCGTCAGGCCCGGGCAGCAGCGGGTCGTCAACCGCTGGTTGCAGCTGGCCGCAGGCGTGGTCGCGATGCTGGCCATCGCGAACCTGCAATACGCCTGGACCCTCTTCACCAAGCCGCTCAGCGCCTCCTTGCACGCGTCGCTCCCCGCGATCCAGGTCGCCTTCGCGGCCTTCATCGTCGCGGAGACCTGGCTCGTGCCGTTCGAGGGCTACCTCGTCGACAAGCTCGGCCCTCGCCTGCTGATGGTCTTCGGCGGCGTCCTGGTCGGGCTGGGCTGGATCATGGCCGGCCAGGTGGTCACCGTGCGCCAGCTCATCTTCTGGTACACTGTGGGTGGAGTCGGCGCGGGGGTGGTGTACGGCGCCACCGTCGGGAACGCCATGAAGTGGTTCCCCGACCATCGCGGCCTGTGCGTCGGGCTCACCGCCGGCGCCTACGGCGTCGGAACGGCGCTCACCGTGGCGCCCATCGCGCGGATGATCAAGAGCTCCGGTTACGCCCATACCCTGGTCACCTGGGGGTTCATCCAGGGCCTGGTGGTGATGGTCGCCGCGCTGTTCATCGTCAAGCCACCCGAAGGTTGGGCGCCGGAGGGCTGGAAGGAGAAGGAAGCGAAGCTCACCGCGCACGTCCACCACGCGCACCGGGACGTCACGCCGGTGCAGATGGTGCGCAGCGGGTCTTTCTGGCTGATCTACGTGATGTTGACCTTGCTCGCCTTCGGCGGGCTCGTCGTGACCGCGCAGCTCGTGCCGATCGCCACCTTCTACAAGGTGGATCAGGTCACGATGGCGTTCGGGATGTCGGCGGTGGTGCTCGCCATCGAGGTGGACCGGATCCTGAATGGCTTCACGCGTCCGTTCTGGGGCTGGGTGTCGGACCACATCGGCCGCGAGAACACGATGTTCATCGCCTTCACCCTGGAGGCCATGGCCGTCTTCGGGCTCCTCCATCTCGTCGACCGGCCGGTCTGGTTCGTCGCGCTGTCGGGCCTCTGCTTCTTCGCGTGGGGCGAGATCTTCTCGCTCTTCCCCGCGATCACCGGCGACCTGTTCGGGAAGAAGTGGGCCACGACCAACTACGGCATCGTGTATACGGCCAAGGGGCTGGCCTCGATCTTCGCCGGTCCGGTGGCGGCGCTCGCGTCCGCGCGCACCGGATCCTGGGTCCCGGTGTTCTATGCCATGATCGCGTGCGACCTCATCGCAGCCTTCCTCGCCCTCCTCGTCCTCAAGCCGCTCGCGGAGCGGACCATCCAACGGGTCGATCGCGCCCCGTCGCCCGGCACGGGCAGCGTCCCCGCCGGCGCGGTGCGCGCCAAGCAGGAGACCTGAACGCAGGTGAGCGGAGGCGGCGCTCCGCGGCGCTACCGGACGAACAGGATCACGGACGCCGCGAGGAGCGCCCCCGAGCTCTGCTCCAGGGGGATCGCGCAAGGCCTTCTTCGAGAGGGAGCGCTTGGTGTAGCTTCGCTGCCGCCCTGAAAGAGAGCTCACCAGCGTGCACCTCCGCCTCCCCGTCCTCATCGCTGCCGTGCTCGTCTGTCTGTCCTTCCCGCTCCCGGCGCGGGCCAAGCTCGTCGTCGGCAAGCTCGTCCTCCACGGGATCACCAAGACCAGGGACGACGCGCTCTATGCGAGGATGCGCCTCCGACCGGGCGATCCGGTAGACGAC
>WNGR01003417.1_pt1 | contig 17329 bp, 17 predicted proteins | sample 5407581 | NCBI WGS metagenome assembly WNGR01 (sample SAMN13153383, study PRJNA577476) | soil metagenome | isolation source: 80 cm soil or saprolite under Garry oak tree replicate 2 | place: USA:California | collected 2016-06-15 | reverse complement strand
CGATGCCGACGAAGACTTTTCGACACGTCAACAGCGGTTCGCTTACGCTCACCTTCCCGGTCCCCACCTGACACCTCACCGGGCGCCTTTCCTCATCGCTCACCACGACGGTCGTCAACCAACCCAGCATGAGGCGGTTTGACGCCCCCCCGAAAGGCGACGCCGAAGGGCCACAACCTTCATCACCTACACAGCACCGCATCAAGAAGGACTACCTACCCACGACGTCCCCCTCTTGCGCTCGTGGCGCACGACAGACCGTCCACAGTGGACAGTCAGCGATTCGTGTTGCCTCGGACACGGTCCGCTGGCAGCGACCCAGCGGGACCGGCGAGAAGCTCGCGAACGATCATCGCACGGCCGGACCGCTGCCAGCGCGGTCGGCCGCGTGCGGTGCCCGACCGTGCGAGAGACGAACGCCGTCATCCGCCGGGCCCCGCCTTGCAAAACCGCTGAGTGGCGTTAGCTCCAGCTTCTCCGGTGTGCTGTGGTCCGGTTTCGGGTGATTCTGCTTGCCCTGAACTTCTGGAGGTGCCGCCAGTTCATTCCAGGAGCCATTCCACGAGGTGGCCTCGGCGGGTGTGCAGCAACGGACTGCTGGCGTGACTAGCAGTCCAGCAGCACTGGCGCTGCGAGCTCGCCGCCGGTGGCGCCGACGTCGCACCAAAGCTCACCAGGCTCTCGGCCCATCGGTCGCGCTGATTGCTGGGAGCACGTCCATGCTGGCCACACCTGCGCTGGCCGAGGTTGATTGCGCCTGGCTGCCGAAAGCGCAGGAAGCGATCGCGTCGTGCTCGTCGGGGCGCCCCGTCCTCAACTTCCTCGGCACGGGCAGCGACGTCGACCGCTGCTGGACGCCCGAAGTGCGCGCCCGGCTGGTCGCGGCCAAGGCGTACGCCGGCCCGCTCTACATCATCTGCAGCAACCGCCCGGTGCGCGGCAGACTCCACTGAAACGGAGCTACAGCCTGGCTGTACAGTTCGACGACACGATCATCCGGTCCGCGACAAGCACAAGGCGGCCAAGTTCTCCGCCGACCTGCTCGGCCTGCGGGAAGCCCGGCCATCCGGCCCGTTCCTCGAACTGCACACCGCGGCGTTCGCCTGGACTTCGCCGCCACCGAGGGTGCGCCGGTGCCGACGCACTACGCGTTCCGCATCGGATGCGGAGCTCGACGCGATCCCCAGCCGCATCCGCGAGCGGGGGCTCGCCCACTAGGGCGACCCGTTCGAGCGGCAACCCCGGCTGGATCGGCCAAGGCGGAACCGTCTACTCGGAAGACCCGACGGGCACTTCCTTGAGATCACCACGGGGCGTGACTCGCATGCGCAAGTGGCTGCCCCTGATCAGCGTGTGCCTCGGCACGTTCATGCTGCTTGTCGACGTGACGATCGTGAACGTCGCCTTGCCGGACAGAGCGACTGACCTGCGGACGTCCTGACGCTGGGCTGCATGGTGTGCCATGCACTGATACCCAGGTCGCGAGCGCTGAATCCCACAAGCTCCCGCTCGCGAGTGGCCCGTCGGCCTAGGTTGCGTCAGATGGCAGACGCTCGGCGAAAGCCGCTAGCACCTTCAGCGCGATCTGCGGCGTGCGCAGGAGAACCGAGCGGAAATCCGTGTCCGTGATCACGAGCAGGCGCACCGGCTTGGTCGCCATGACGGTCGCGGTACGGGGCCGGTCGGAAACGAGCGCTATCTCACCGAAGAACTCGCCGGGCCGAATCGTCGCGCGCTTTCGGCCGTTGCGTCGGACCTCCGCCTCACCGTCGAGTACGACGAAGAACTCCCTGCCGCGCTCGCCCTGGCGCGTGAGCACCCTCCCCTCCGGTAGCTCGACCTCGTCTGCAATCGATGCGACCTGTGCGAGTTGCGCCTTCGCGAGCGGCGCAAACAGTGGAACCTTCTTGATCAGCGCGATCTTGGTGTCTTTGCCCGTCCGCAGCGCCATCCTCGGAGTCTATGCCGCCCCGGGGGCCGGAGGGATGGTGTCGATATCTCGTCGGCGGGCCGCGTCGGTTCGCTCGGCGCGCTTCGACGATTGGGAGACTGCGCGAGATCGTCGAGCAGGTCCCTGCGCGGAACAGCGTCTGAGCCGTTCGAGGCGGGCCGCAGACATCTGGCTTCGCGGGCACGGAGGTGCCATCCTCGACGCCAGGACCATGGGGAGCGCGATGGGGTCCAGGCGGGGTAGCGCTGGGTTCGGGGCACGGCCGTGACCGGGCGGGCGGATGGCACGAAGCGGCTGCGACGCGCGGGTCGCGCCGGCGCGGGGGCCGACCAGTGGGGCGCACTGCGTGACGTGCTGCGGCTCCCGGATGTGCGACGGCTGGAGCTGGGCTGGGGACTTTCCTTGGTCGGCTTCTTCGCGTCGACGATTGCGCTGTTCGTCTATGCCTTCGACGAAGGCGGCGCCACGCTCGTCGCGATCTACGGCGTCGCCCGGGCAGCGCCAGGGGCTATCGTCACGCCCGCCTTGCTGGGACTGACCCATCGGGTGCCTGCGGACCGGCTGCTGCGCGCCACCACGGGGGCGCGGGCGGCGCTCGTCGCGCTCGCTGGTGCTGCGGCCGCGCGCTTCACGCGCCGCCCGCAGTCGTGCTCACGCTCGCGTCGATTTCCGCGTCACTGACGGCGACCTTCCGGCCAGCCCAGGCCACCGCGTTGCCGTGGCTCGCGCGGACACCCGCGGAGCTGACCGCTGCGAACGTCGCCGCGACGATGTCGGAGAACACCGCCGCGCTATTGGGGCCGGCCCTCGCCGGGGTGGTACTCGCCATCGCCAGCGCGGGCGCAGCGCTCGCCATCGCCGCCGCGTTCCTCGGCGGCGCGTTCCTCGCGTTGTGGCGGCTGCGGGTGCCTGCGCAGACACAGGACGCCCGCAATACGACATCGCGAGGGCCGCTGCGCGACGCCGCCGCGGGCGCGGGATCCCTTGTACGGATCGCCCGGCCCGCGGGATACGTCGTACTCGGCTTCGCGCAGACGTTCGTGCGCGGGGCCCTGCTGGTCCTTCTCGTCGTCGTCGCGCTGGACGTGCTGTCCCTGGGGCGCGGCACCGTAGGCTGGCTGAACGCCGCAATCGGTGCCGGCGGGCTCATCGGTGGCGCGCTGGCTGCCAGGCTGGCACACCTGACCCGTCTGGGGCGGTGCTTCGTGTTGGGCGTGGCCTTGTGGGGTCTCCCGCTCGTGGCGCTCGGCGTGATCTCGACCCCGGCCGCTGCCTACCTGGCGCTGGTCGTCGTCGGAGCCGGCAACGCGGTCGAGGACGCGAGCGCGTTCACCTTGCTACCGCGCCTGCTCGGCAGCCGGAAGGCAGCGCCAGCGATGGGCGCGTTCGAGCTGGTGGTATTCGCCGGCTTGTGCGCCGGCTCGGCAGCCGCACCGGCGATCTCCAACTGGCTGGGCCCACGCGGCGCGCTGGTGGTGATCGGAGGCACGCTGGCGGTTCTCGCGATGGCATACGTGCCGCGCTTCGTGCAGATCGACCGGACTACTCCGGCGCCGGGACCCGAGATCGCGTTGCTGCGCGGCCTGGCGATATTCGCCCCATTGCCGGTGGCGACCGTCGACCGGTTGGCCACCGTGCTGGAGCGCCGCGAGTACCAGCCCGGCGAGACGGTCATGCGCGAAGGCGACCACGGCGATCGCTTCCACATCATCGTCGGCGGGCGTGCCCACGTCACCGTGCGCGCGCGTTCCGTGCGCGACCTGGAGCGGGGCGATTGCTTCGGTGAGATCGCCCTGTTGCGCGACGTGCCGCGCACCGCGACGGTAACCGCCACCGAGACGTTGCACACCGTCGCGCTCGCCCGAGCCGACTTCCTGCCCGCAGTGACCGGCAATCGGATCAGTGCGCAGGCTGCGCAAGACCTCGCCGACGAGCGGCTCGGGGCAACCAGCCGGTGACCGGCGTCCTCGGCGAGGTGGATCGGGTGGCGCGCCCGCTGCAGGTCTACGTTCCCCGACTTGCAGTGGAGTGGCTGTCCGAGCACCCCGAGCTCGAGCACCTCGCGCTGGACGGGTCGATGGCCTTCGCGGACATCTCCGGATTCACCGCGCTCACCGAACGGCTCTCCCGCAAGGGAAGGGTGGGCGCCGAGGAGATGAGCGACATACTGAGCGAGACGTTCGCGGCGCTCTTCGACGCCGCCCGCCCTGATGGTGCCGATCTGGTTAAGTGGGGCGGCGACGCTATCCTGCTGCTCTTCCGCGGACCCCACCATGCCGCGCAAGCGGCACGCTCCGCCCACCGGATGCGCACGGTGCTGCGCAGCGTCGGGCGCACCCGCTGCTCGGCCGGTCGGGTCACGCTGCGGATGTCGGTCGGCATCCACAGCGGCCTATTCCATTTCTTCCTCGTGGGCGACCCAGCGCTCCATCGCGAACTGGTGGTGTGCGGGCCGTCGGCGAGCACGACGGCCGAGATGGAATCGCTCGCCGCCGCCGGTCAGATCGTGGTCAGCGATGCAACCGCCGCGCTGCTGCACCCGGCCTCCGTCGGCATGCGCGTGCGCGGCGGCCGGGTACTGCGGTCGGCCCCGGTACTGCCCGACCTCGCCGTGCCCGATGGCGCGGATCACACGGTTGACGTGCGTCGACTGCTGCCACCGCCGCTGCGTGCCCACCTGCTCGCGGCCGCGGGCGAGTCCGAACACCGCCGGGTCGCGGTGGCGTTCATCCAGTTCTCCCAGACCGACGCGGTGGTCTCCGCCGGCGGCCCGTCCGCCGCGGTCGAGGCCCTCGACGAGTGCCTGCGCAACGTCCAGGAGGCCTGCGCCGCGCACGACGTGTCCTTCCTCGAGAGCGACATCAACCGCGACGGCGGCAAGATCATGCTTGCCGCGGGCGCTCCCCGTAGCGGCGGCAACGACGACGACCGGCTAGTGCGCGCAGTGCATCTGGCGGCGAGCGCCGCGGGCGGCTGCCGTTGCGCGCTGGGGTTAACCACGGCCGTGTGTTCGCCGGCGACTTTGGTCCAGCCGTTCGACGGACGTACTCGATCAAGGGCGACGCCGTGAATGTCGCGGCACGCGTCATGGCCCATGCGGAGCCCGGCGAGGTGCTGGCCACCCACGAGGTGATGTCGCGCTTGCGCACAGCGTTCGTGACCCGCGACGTCGAGCCATTCATGGTGAAGGGCAAGGCGCAGCCGATCCACGCCGTGTCGGTCGGACCACCGGCGGGTGAAATTGCCGAGGCTGCCTTCGCCGACGACATCTTCGTCGGACGCGATGCCGAGATGGCCACATTGCGCCAGGCGCTCGACGCCGCGAGGGCCGGGCAGGGTTCGCTGGTCGAGGTGATCGGCGAGCCCGGCATGGGCAAGTCCCGGCTGGTGCATGAGGTCGTGCATGACGCGGCCGACATGGTGGTGGTCAGCGGGCCGGGCGGCTCGTACGACTCGAAGACGCCGTACGTCCCGTTCCGCACCCTGCTGCGCGGGCTGCTCGGCGTCGGCGCTGCGACCAGTGACGAGGCGACCGCGCAGCGGCTCACGGATCGCGTCGCGACGAACGCCCCGCAGCTGCTGCGTGGCTGCCGCTGCTCGGGATCGTCCTCGACGTCGACGTCGGCGCGACGAGCGAGGCCGACGAACTCGAGGAGCGGTTTCGCCGTTCGCGGATGGCCGAGGTGCTGGTCGAGTTCCTGCAGGTGGTGCTGCCGACGCCAACGCTGCTCGTCTTCGAGAACACCCAACTGATGGACGACGCGTCGGCCGAACTACTGCGCGCCGTCGAGGCCGGTCTGGACGACAAGCCGTGGGTCGTGCTCGCGACGCGGCGCGACGTACCGACCGGCTTCGTGCCCGCGGAGAGCGTCGCCCACTACTATCATCTCCCCCTGACGCCCATAGACGCGGCTGCCGCGCTGCGGCTGCTCGATGCGGCGACTCACGCCGCACCGCTGAGCGCTCACGTGATGAACGCGGTCGCGGCCAAGGCGGCCGGCAATCCCTTGTTCCTGCGCGCCCTGGTGACAGCCGCCCTGCGATCAGGGAGCGAGGCCGACCTCCCCGACTCAGTCGAGGCCGTCCTCACCGCCGAGGTCGACCGCCTCGACCCGAGCGACCGCACGGTGCTGCGCTGCGCGGCCGTGCTCGGCGTGCGCTTCTCCGAGGCGCTGCTGCGCGACATGCTGGCCGCGAACGCAAGCCCGCTCGACGCGGCCCTGCACCGGCTCGGCGAGTTCGTCCACCCGGACGGCGCCGGCATGTGGCGCTTCCGCCACGCCCTGATTCGCGACGCCGCCTACGCCGGGCTCCCCTATCGTCTGCGGCGGCGCATGCATGACTACGCGGGGCGCGTCATCGAGTCGACGGCGCCGGACCTCGACGAGGTCTGCGAGCGGCTCTCCATGCACTTCTTCCACGCAGGCGACCTCGAGCGGGCCTGGACGTACTCCCGGATGGCGGGGCGCCGCGCGCAGGGCCAGTACGCGTACACCGCCGCGATCGGATTCCTCGAGCGCGCGATCGAGTCCGGGCGTGCGTCCGGTGCCCGGCCTGACGAGGTCGGCGCCGTTCTCGAGTCGCTGGGGGACGTCCGCGACATCGCCGGGTTCTCGCGGGACGCCGTTGAGGCGTACCGGCGGGGCCGCCCCTACCGACGGGGCGCCCCTGTCAGTCTCGCCATGCTGATGCTCAAGGAAGCGGGCCTGCACCAGCGCCTGGGCGCGTTCGCCACGTCGCTGCGGCTGCTCAGCCACGCGCGGGCCGTACTGGCCGGCTCAACCGGGCCGGACGCCGACGCCGCCCGCTCACGCCTGGCGGCGCGCTACGCGTTCGGCAAGTACCTGCAGGGCGACCGCGGCGCGGCGCTGCAGTGGAGCGAGGTCGGCGTCCGCGAGGCGCGCGCCTCCGGCGACCAGGATGCGTTGGCGTTCGCGTACAACACCCGGCACCTGGCCTGCATCCACGCCGGCGGCGCCGAGGACGGGCCGTACGGCGAGCTCGCCCTCGCCATGTACGAGCGGGTCGGCGACCTCCGCATGCAGGCGCACTGCCTGAACAACCTCGCGATCAGCGCCATGCAAGACGGTCATTGGGACCGCTCGGCAGCCCAGCTCGACCGCGCCGCGGACATCTTCCGGCGCGTCGGTGACACCGCCAACGAGGCGAACGCGCAATACAACCGGGCCGACCTGCTGATCCGGCAGCGGCGGTTCACCGACGCCGAGCCGCTGCTCGCCGCCGCGCTGCGCGCCGCACAGGCAGCCGATGATCGCGAACTCGTGGCCCTCGTGGCTCGCGAGACGGGGCGGGTGCTGGCGGGCTCGGGCCGCGTCGGCGAGGCAATGTCCAAGTTCGACGCCGCACGCGCGGGCCTCGGCGAACTGGGACTGCCGCTCGAGCTGATCGGCCTCGACACGGCCCTGGCCGACTGCCTCACCGACGCCGGAGATACCGAGCGTGCGATCGCGGTGGCGAACGAGGCGGTGGCACGCGCCGAGGAGCTGCACGCCGAGTCGCTGCTCGCGGCGGTGCACAGGGTGCGCGGTCGCGCGCTGCTGGCCGCCGGACGCGACGACGACGCCCGCGCCGCGTTCGAGGAGGGCCTGCGCTGCCAGGACGGTGGCGACGGCCGGCACGAGTATGCGCTCAACCTGCTCGGCCTGGCACAGCTCGCGACGCGGGACGCGCAGCCGGACGCAGCACGCCTGTTGAGCGAAAGCAACCGGATCCTCGACGCCCTGGGCGTGGTCACCGCGCCGCACGCGCGATGATCAGGTGCTCCCCCGCATGTCGTTGACGAACAACAGGTACAGCAGCAGGTCACCGTTGTCGCGGTGGCTGTGCACGTAGTCGGTGCAGAACGTGTTGCCGGCAGCATCGAGCGCCACGCCCTTGGTCGTGCACGGTGCCGACACGAGGTCCAGCGGCCCGCTCGCCGAGAAGCTCACCTTCAGCGTGTAGTTGCTGACACCCTTGCCGGGGCAGAGCTGCTTCGAGCAGCGGATAGCCAGGATGGCCGGGTTCGTCGCGCTGTAGGCGGTGCCCAGGTCGGCGATGAACTGCACGACCTGGCTGCCGGCCGTGCAGCCGAGATCGGAGGTGCACGCGCCGAGTGAGAGAGCACCGTCCTGCGAGGCGAACCCGTTGGGCAGGATGAGCACGCCACACTCAGATTCGGTGGTGTCGTGGGTGCAGTCGGCGTTTCCGACGCCGAGCCCGACGCTGAGCGACGGGTCGGTGGGCGGGAAGATCTCGACGGTCTTGAGCACGTCGAACGGCGCCGTCATGCCCGGCGTCACCAGGCTGATCTTGCCGGTCGTCTTGGCGACGGAGACCGTCACCTGCACGCCGTTGTTGACAGCCGAGTAGGAGACGCTGAACTGCGCCGAGTTGACGCCGCCCGGCATGACGATGGACGCCGGGCTGAGGCTGCCGCCGGGGTGGGCGTCGGACGCGAGCGACGCCGTCAGGCTGAGCTTGGTGTCGGTGTTGAATGTGGCGCCGGCGGGCGTCAGGGTCACCGTCAGGGTGAACGGGCTCCCCGCCGCCACGAGCACTGCCGGGACGGCGCCGCCGAGAGCCGAGTTGTCGGTCGAGGCGGCGGCCGAGATGCCGGTCGGCGCCGGCGCCGCTGTGGCACCACCCGCCGGGATCGTGGCGGTGATCGTCGCGCCGATGAGCACCGCGCAGGCGAACACGATCCGCAACAAACGAGTAGGGACGATGGCAGCTAATCTGGCCATGACGACACGCTCCCCGAAGCTGTCCGCGTGTGATCCTTCGCGCGGCACTCCAGTGCAGTCAAGGGGAGCCCGTCATATGTGCGGGATTGTCGGCGATCCTAGCGTTCGCAGGCCATTAGCCACGCCCGGCACATGTGCATGGCTGAGCCTGTTGCGCAAAGGGATTCAGCGGGCTCCGAGCCACCAGATGTGCCGAGCAAAGCCCAAACGGATGGCACATCCGGTGGTCGAAATGATCTACGACTCCTTTGTGCAACAGGCTCAGCTATTCAGCATTGCCGCTAATCAGCCCGGAATGTCGATGCTCTGCCCTCCGCGGCGAGGACCACCGGCATCGGGGCCGCCAGCTCGCAGGCCAGCGCGTCGAGCTGCGCATCCGTGCGCGCGGGCGCGTGATGGAACAGCACCAGCGTGCCGACCTTCGCCTCGGTGGCCAGCCTGATCGCCTCATCCACGGTCGCGTGGCCGAACAAGTCGGCCGTCGAGCGCTCGCTCTCCAGGAACTGGGCGGCGTGCAGCAGCACGTCCACCCGCGGATCATGGCGCGCACCTCGTCGCTGCAGCCCTGCACGGGGGCATGATCGGGGAGGTAGGCAAGCGAGCCGGAAAGGTCCTCGACATCCGTACGTCCGCCCGCCCTTGTGAGCGACCTCGACAGCCGTCACCCCGAAGCCGCCGAGGTCGATGCGCCCGGGCTGCAGCGCGTTGAACGTCCACGTGCCGCGCAGCCCTTCGGGCGTGATCGGGAAGCACGGCGGCGACATCATCTTGGCCAGCAAGTCGCGACCGCTCAGGCCACCCTGTGCCGCCACCGGAGCCGCCTACGCCGCGGCCGCCGATACCGCCCGCGCCGCCTCGGCCACCCACGCCGGTGCCCGATCCGGTGAGCCATGACCAGCGGGCTGAGCAGAGCTGAGAATGCATGCGGCACGCTGACCGTGACGAACCTCGCGGCGATAGCGATTCACCATCACATGGGCAGGTCCGCGCGGCGCCCGACGACGCTGGGCGTCGGGCGCGTGCGATCCCAGCGCTCGCCCGGCGCCCTCTCGCAAGGCGCGCCCGCAACGGCGGTTGACCGGGGTATCGATGCTAGGTGCGCTGCCCTTGTCAGCACGGCCTGGCGGGCGCAGGCTCAGTAGATCTCCTATCACGCGCGGAAGGAGAGTCGAGATGGGCGTATGCGAGGTCTGCGGCAACGACTACTGGTTGTCCTTCGAAGTGCGCACCGTCGGGGGTCAAAGCCACGTGTTCGACTCCTTCGAATGCGCGGCGCATAGGCTCGCTCCGGTGTGTGAGCACTGCCAGTGCCGGGTCCTCGGCCACGGCGTGGAGGTGGAGGGCCGCATCTTCTGCTGCGCACACTGCGCACGGAGCAGCGGTGTTCCGAGCGGAGCCGAGATCCGCGACACGGTTGGCGCGCATCCCGCCTGACCACCGAGCCGCGGGACTGACGTCCGCTGCATGGAAAATCTGTGCCGTCTTAACCACCCGGCAATAAGTGACGCGTCCGACGGCTCGCCAGCGAGATGCGCTCGCCTTCGACGCCCGGCTGTCGCTCACGCAACTCTCGTCGCCCTCCGGGGCGGGCGCGGCGGATTCTTCTGCGTCGGCTCGACCGGCGCGCCGCTGCCTGTCGTGACCGAGTCATGCACTCGTATGACGATCCCGCGGGGGCTCATCGCCGGCACGGCCGCAGCCATGGCCCTGGTCTGGGCTGTTCGCGATCGACCCGGGGCGGAAACTCGTGTCCTCAGCCGTGCAAACTGCGCTCTATGCAGGCCTGCTCGTTCTCACCGTCCGAAGCCGGCGGGTCAAGATCCTTCTCGTCCGCACAGTCCAGCGCTGGACCATCAACCCGCTGATGCGCCTGCTGCTCGCGATCGGCATCAACCCGCTGGGTCTGGCGATCCTGGAGACCCGCGGACGTAGGTCAGGCAAACCCAGACGGGTACCGGTCGGCAACGGCCGCAAGGTGACACGTTCTGGATCATCGCCGAACACGGCCTCCGCGCCGGATACGTGCGCAACATCCAGCACGACCCGCGGGTCCGGGTGCGGCTACGGATCGGCCTGCGCTACCGCTGGGTATCCGGCTTCGCCACCGTCCTGCCCGATGACGACCCCCTGGCACGCCAACGACGCATCATCCGCTGGCACCCGCTCGCGCCTTCAACGCAATCAACGTGCGTGTGCTGGGTGCCGACCTGCTCACCGTGCACGTGCGACTCATGCTCGACGAGTCACACGGTCCGACCGGCACCAGCACCGGACAGGCGCAGAAGACGCCGATCGCCGGCCGGATCCCCGCGCCCGCCGCCGGGCTCCCCGCCCGGTAGCGGAACCCCTGGCGTGAGTCTTGAGCCCGTCGTCGAAGTCCGCGCCGATGATCACGTCGTATCAGTGCGGATCCGCCCCACCGTCCGTGCTGCGCGTGGCGTACGCCGCATTGAGCGCGCGCTCTGAACAGCCGAAAGCTGCATCGACCGCTCAGTACTCCCGTTGCGCCGTCGGACTGGACGGCGGACTTAGCTGGCCGAGCATCCTCAACTGCGATGCAAACGAGGAGTTCTGGGTCGGCGAGAGGTCCTAGCAGTTAGCCCCCCGTCATTGGGCATTTCATCGGGCGGGTCGTGCGGCACGGGCTCCCCTGCTCGGAGGTGCTGCCGCCACATGCCTGCGGTGGGTGCCCGCTGCGGGTTCCCTTGCGGCACCGCTGAACGCTGCGTCGGTGCCCGGCGATTCCGGCGTTGGTGGCTCAATCGATGACCGCTCCGCCAGTGAAGTTGATCTCGCTTGCGGTGATCGTTCGAGCCCAGTCGGATGCGGCGAAGGTGGCGATGTTGGCGACTTCGTCGTAGCTGGGTTGGTGGTGCAGCAGCAGGCCCTCGGTGCCTGGCGCGGGCGTTGCGTCGGCCTGGTCGTGGCTGGTTTCGTGGTGCTGTTCGTCGTGGTCGGGCGAGCCGGGTGAGAGCAGCCAGGTGACGCGCACGCCGTGCGGTCCGAACTCGGCGGCGAGCTGGCGGCAGAGTCCGGCGAGTGCGGTCCAGGCGACGTGGGATCCGCCGAGACGGGGGATCGCTTCCCGGCCGCCGGCCATGACGAGGATGACGCCGTGGCCGCTGCGGGTCATGTGCCGGCCGACCGCTGTGGCGATGTTGAACTGCGCGGTGACGGCCTTGGTCACTGGGCGCAGGAAGTCCTCGAATCGCAGGTCGAGCAGTGGCGTGCCTTGGACGTCGTCGTTGGAGGTGGCGTTGAAGCAGACGTCGATGCTGCCGCTGGCATCGGCGACCGCGCTCGCGTGCTGCTCGACCGCCGCCCGGTCGAGGACGTCGAGGCGTGCGACGTGAGCCGTGCCGCCGTCGGTTTGGATGCGCTGGGCGACCGTGTCGAGGGTCGCTTCGGTGCGTCCGGCGAGGTGTACGTCGGCGCCCTCGCGGGCGTATGCGCGGGCGACCGCGGATCCGATCGCTCCACCGGCGCCGTAGATGATGGCGGTCTTCTTGTCGAGCAGCATGTGTCCTCCGTCTGTGGAGTAGGGCGCTTCAGCGGTCTGACAGGTCAGGGTCGCTCGAGGCCGATGCCTGCGGTCGGGAGGTGGCGGGAAGGTCGGCCTCGTGAAGCGCGCCGATCGTGAGGCCGATCTGGCGGACGTACTCGTCGCAGCCGCCGCAGCCGGCGAGGTGCGTCTGGAACTTGTCTTTGAGCTCGGGTGGGAGCGCGCCGTCGAGGTAGTCGGTAACGAGTTCGACGAGCGCCTTGCAGGCGAACTCGTCGGACTCAGACGCGCTCATTGCGGCGGGCTTCGGGCGATGGCGGAGGACCGGGGCGATCAGCAAAAGCGCAACGAGCAGGGCAGCAGCGGTCAGGAACCATCCGGCCCGTTGCACTCCGTGGGCGCGAGCGACCCAGCCGAACGCCAGTGAGAACGGCAGGAACAGCAGCCAAGACAGCGTGCCGACGCCGGAGGACACGCCGGCCCGCAGGTTGGACGGCACGCCGTCGTGCAGCAGCTTGCCGGCCCGGATGCTGATGATCGCCAGTAGCAGTGCGAGCACCACCTGCGCGGCGATCACGGCGCCTAGCGCGTGGGTCTTGGTGAGGGCTAGCGCGGCGGCCGGCGTGGCGAGGGCGAGCACGCTCAACACCGCGCGCCGGTCCAAGTTCAGTTTGCTGGTGAGGTAGCCCCCGACGCCGACGGTGGAGACGAGGGCTGCCCAGTAGGGGCCGAACAGCGCGGCCGGCGCGGCGAGGGCGACCAGCCACAGCGGGCCGAACTCGAACACGGCCTGGGAGAGCAACCCGACCAGCGCGGCGAGCAGCATGACCTGCCGCACCCTCGGCTCGCGGATCATCGTCCGATACGTGAGCGCCACATGGCTGCGCAGCGCGACGGGTTCTGCGGCGCGATGCAGGCGCGGCTCGTCGAAGCGCAAGAACGCCACGATCGCGATCGCAACGAACGGAAGCGACGCGAAGTAGGTGAGCCGGGCCGACGTCCAGCCAGCGAGTACACCGCCAGCGAGCGCGCTCGCCGCGAACGCCCCGCTTTCGACCAACCGGACGCGGCCGATCCACACCTCGTACTGGTCACTGGAGCCGGTTTCTTCGAGGACCACGTCGTAGACGATGCTGTCGACGGTGCCAGAGTTCAGCGCGAAGTACACGCCGAGGACCATCGCCGCGGCGATGTAGGTCGGCACGTTCCTGCTCAGGCCGCCCAGTAGCGAGCTCGCGAGCAACGCGCCGCTGGCGCACACCATGATCTGGTTCCTGCTCCAGCGGTCGGCCAGGATGCCCGACGGCACCTCAAGCAGCGGCACCACCGCGGCATAGGCGGCCGCCATGAGGCCGACCGAGCGAGGCGTGAACCCGATCTGGGTCATGAACAGCTTCTCGACCGCGACCCAAAGGATGAAGCCCTGCAGTCCCACTGCCACCTGCAGCGGCACCAGCCGCCGCGCCAGCGTGCGCGGCACCGCAGGAAATGCCGCGACCGCCTCGCTCATCGGTCGGCTTCCGGAGTGAGGCGTCGGGCGAGGCGTTCTCGCACCCTGGCCCGAGCCCGGTTCAAGATCGCCCGCTGCTGGCGCGGTGTCAGGCCGAGCCGCTCGCCGACCTCGACCGCGTCATGGCCGAGCGCGTCGCGGGCGATGATCACCTCGCGCCAGGTCGCGGGCAACTCCTCGACCGCGGCGGCGAGCGTGTCTCCTACGTTCGGGTCGGCGGGATCGAGCATCGCCCATGGCTCGGGGAACCTGCGCCAGTGTCGCGGAAATGGCTCCCCGACGTGTTGGAATCGGGACTCGGGCACCGCGGGCGTCGGCGCGAACGACCGGGCCGGCTGGCGTGCGAACCGCGTGCGCGGCTCCTCCCCCCGCAACCTCGTGTTCGCCGCCGCCCGCGCCAGCCACCCCTTCATCCGGCGAGCAGGCGGGCGAGGTTGTCGAAGGATCCCTCCCAACCCTCGCGGTGCGACCCCCGCGACTGCTCATCAGCCAGCCCGCAGTTGGTCATCACTACGGTGGTCGTCCCATCAGGGTGCTCGGTGAGGTCGACCTCGATGAGCTGGGCGCCGACGGCGACGTCCGGTCGGTCCCACGCCCAGGTGAACACCAGCCGCGACGGCGGCGTGATCTCGCGGTATTCGCCGCCGCCACCGAACTCCTCGCCGCTTGGGCTGCGCATCACGATCCGCAACCTGCCGCCGACGCGCAGATCGACATCGGCGACAGGCGTGTCCCAGTCCGCGCCCGGCGGGTACCAGCGGCGCAGCATCTCCGCGCTCGTCCACGCCTCGAACACCGCCTTTGCCGGTGCGGCATACGTGCGCTCGATACGGATCGCCGTTGGGTCCCGACCTTCGGCCTCGGTCACGGCTGCTCCTTCCGCGAATTGAGCACGTCATCCACAGCGTCGAACATCCGCGTCCAGACGACGCGCTGACGCTCGAACCACTCGGCCGCCTCGTCGAGCGGCGCGACGTTCAGCTCGAGTTGGTGCGTGCGGCCCTCCACAGTGCGCACGACCACACCCGCACGCTCGAGCACCTTCAGGTGCTTCGAGATCGTCGGCTTCGAGACTCCGAAGCCGCGCGTCGCGACCCCAACAGTCGCTGGGCCCCGAGCCAGCCGCTCCACGATCCCTCGGCGGATCGGATGCGCGAGCGCCCTGAACGCATCGTTAGCCATTCAGGTAACTATAGGGCACAGCTGGACCGCAACGGCACCCCAATCCCCTCCCGCGAGTCAGTCCGCTGCTCCCGGCCCCACCCCCCGCGGCGCACGACGACAGCCCCGCCCAAGCCAGCAGGCACAGCCGCTCGACTGCCGATAGGCCGATCCCTCGCGCGACAGCGGGACCGGCCAACCGCGCGCTGGCGGAACGCATAACAAACGAACCGTCCAGCCGGGGAGACTGTCAGACCCTTGCACCGTATTCGGCGATCGCGAGCGGCCACACCCTCGGCATCGGCCGAGTGTGGAGCGCCGCCCCGGGCAAGCTACTGCAACGTGGGCTGCTACTTGCACTCGGCAGGTCCTTGTTACTGCTCGACGGACAGTGTTGACCACCCGGCAATAACTGACGGGTTCCGCTTCGGGCATCGGCGCGCCCGTCCCGTCCGTCCGGTCTGGCCGGCGACAGGCATGGGCGCCCGGTTCGCGCACCGGCACCGGGCATTTTCGGTCCCAAACCGGCGGTGCCCGAGGGTTCGATGGTGGATTCCTCGTCGTGAGATTCCAGAGACGGACCCGGCATCCGTGGCTGGCCTGATCACGAAGCCTCAAGTCGCCTGTCGCCGGCTGTCCATGCTCGGGGCTCTCCTCGCCGACCTGAACCCACCAGTGGCGCATATCAAGCGTCGACCGTGGTTGTGCACTTCGCGCGTAGTCTCCGATCGCGCGCCGCTTCATGCCGGGTTCGGCCGCCTCTCACGAGTTGGGTCTGCTCTCCGGAGCGCCGCCAGCTCCGTCGTTCGCTGCGCGCGGCAGTGCCCGACTACGCCCACTCGGACTGCGTTAACCACCCGGCAATAAGTAACGCGCTACTCAGGGCGTGTCCTGTCGCCGTTGCCGACAGCAGACACCGGCACAAGCCTGGCTCACCTGGTCAGGTTCGGGTGCTGAGTAGGCCATCGATCTGAACGGTCTTGCCGGAGCTGAGCACCTTGATCGTGACGGTGCCGGTCCGCAGGCTGAACCGCGGCAGCAGCAGCAGGCGCTGGTAGTGCGTGGTGTCGCATACAGGCTGATGGTGCCGATCTTCGTGGCGCCGACGTAGACGGCGACGCTGCCGCAGTGGTTGCAGGTGGTGGCGACAATGCCGACCCGGTCCAGCTGCACGCCGCTCCTTGTGAGCCGCGCCCCGACGGTCGTGGTCGTGGTCGCGGTCGAGTTCCACCAGCGGCTGCCGGTGACCCGTTGCCAGCCCGTCGACGCGCTCAGAGCTCGGTCATCCAGCGCCCGCGCCGTGCACCTGCTCGGCGTCCACGGCGAGCTGTTCCCGGCTTGGTCCGTGGCCCGCACCGCGTAGCAGTAGTCATAGCCCTGGACGAGACCGGTCGCGGTGACCGTCGACGTCGACGCCGGCAGCGCCTGCCAGCCCGCCGTGTACACCCACGCACCGAACCCGCCGTTGTAGGCCGCCGTTGATACCGCACCTCGTACTTGGCGACACCCGACGAGCCCGACCAGGACACGACAGTCGATGACGCCAGCTGCACCGGAGCGGTCGGAGATCTCATCGTGGGCGCCGATGGAGCCTTCGCCGTCTCGATCAAAGACGGCGAAGTGGACCCCCCGTAGTCCGCCTAGCCGGAGTAGGCAGCCGTGATGGCGTGGGACCCCGCAACCGCGTAGGTGACGCTGCACGTGGCGCTGCCGGAGTCGAGCGCCTTAGGGCTGCACGACGAGATCACCGAGCCGTTGTCGTAGAAGACCACCGTCCCGCCGTTGGGGGTGAGGGTCACCGTGGGGGTGGGGGTCACCGTGGCGGTGTAGGTCACCGGGCTGCCGGTGATCACGGGGTTGGACGAGGACGACACGGACGTGAAGGTCGGTATGACCGAGGCGTTGGCCCAGGCCGTGCCGTTCCAATGCGCGACCAGCGTGGCGGCCTTGCCGGTGGCAAAGCTGCAGTCGCCGTAGTAGCCGACCACCCAGGCCTCGCTGCCCGACACGGCGCTCACCCCAAAGAGGTTGTTGTTGCTCCAGTAGTAATCAGGGCAGCTCGGGTTCGGGCTGTCGACCTGCGTCCAGGCCCCGCCGTTCCAGTGCAGGATCAGTGTGTCGTAGGACCCGACGGTGTTGTCCTTGTAGTACCCGACCGCCCAGGCATCACCGCCCGAAACGGCGCTCACCCCATAGAGGAAGTTGTAGCCGAACGAGCTCGGGCTGGGGCTGGCGACCTGCGACCAGGCTGAACCATTCCAGTGCAAGATCAACGTGTCGGACGCCCCGGGTTGTAGTAATAGCTGTAGTGCCCGGAATTGCGGCTCTACTGACTGATCCGTGGGCGTCATGATCGTGGCCGGGTAGCGAACACGCCGTTCCCGCCTAGGTTTCTGGCTTGTCGAAGGTCAGGAACCAGTGAGCGGAGAACGGCGTGCGCAACGCCAGGGTATTTCGCG
>WNGR01007838.1_pt1 | contig 17336 bp, 18 predicted proteins | sample 5407581 | NCBI WGS metagenome assembly WNGR01 (sample SAMN13153383, study PRJNA577476) | soil metagenome | isolation source: 80 cm soil or saprolite under Garry oak tree replicate 2 | place: USA:California | collected 2016-06-15 | reverse complement strand
CGAAGACCTCCGCACCTGGGCACAGCCGCCACCACCGCAACCCCACTGACCCCCGCACAAACACGCCCACCCCGGGCGTGGCGACCCAGCCACGCCGGCCATCGGCATGCCCTTCACAGGACTTCCGAGTACTTACGTCCCAACCAGCCTCAGGTGGCGGGGCGGGCAACGTGCTAGAGCAAATCGAGCAGTTGGCTGGTCTGCGTGACAAAGGGATCATCAGCAACGAGGAGTTTGAGCAGAAGAAGAGCGAACTACTCGGCAGGCTGTAACCACTTGTGGGGGCCTGGTTTACGACCCGGCGCAGCGGGGTGGAGGCGGTCAGATTGACACTGGTACGCGCCTGGCGCGGGACAACACCGCTGGCTATTGCGCGGCCTGCCAGGAAGTCAGCCGTGACCGCTTTGCGGCACCGCTCGACGTACCGGCAGATTTTGGGAGCATCCGAGCATCAAGGAGGCGCTGGCCGCTCGACACATGGGCCGGGTCATCCGGGCCTATCGCTATCATCCGGTTCACGGCCGCCAAGCATTATCGCAAGGTATTGTCGCGCAATGGTTGGGCATCACCCAAGGGCACCCACCGCCCGCTAATTTCCGGAAGGGACGACCGTGCCGCGCATTGCTGTCACTGGACACATGAACCTAACCCCAGCCAGCGTGCCGCTGGTCTACAAGGCCATTGCAGAAGCGTTGGCACCGTACGCGGGCGATGAGCTGACCGGCATAAGCTGCCTTGCGCGCGGTGCGGACTCCATTTTCGCCCAAGCCGCGCTCGATGTCGGCGGCAAACTCGAAGTGGTACTGCCGACTGCCAACTACCGCGAGCAGAAGGTCAAACCCGACGACGCCCCACAATTTGATGACCTCATGCACCGGGCTACCAAGCTGCATGTGCTGCCATTCGACCAAGCTAACCGCGGTGCCTACGAGGCCGCCAACGAAACGCTGCTGTCCTCCTGCGACCGGCTGTTTGCCGTATGGGATGGTCAGGGTGGGGTAGACCGGGGGAGTACGGCCTCGGTTGTTGTCGAAGCAAGGGAGCGCGGGCTACCCGTCGAGGTCATTTGGCCGGAAGGGGCGGCGCGGGGCTGAGGCTTGGGCGCCTGGAGGCGGCCGCCGTGCTGGTAACTCCAGGCTTCTAGGTATCCCCCGCACTCCGGTACTATTGCAGCCACCACCACAACGCTGGCCTCAGCCAACCGGACAAGCCCGGCCCAGACTAAGACGAGCGCCATTCCGCAAATGCTGCGTGCGACGGTCCGTCCAGACGGACGCCTGGTCTTGCCGGCCGCTATCCGCTCCGATCACCGGTTCGCCCGGCACGCCGGATTTCGCTATGAAGCGGCCGAACCGCCCAGGAGTCATGGCCGGCCACGCGATGACACGCCGTGAACCGATCCTCACTCTTGACTCCGTGGCGGACAACCTGTACCCGGTCCCCGGCGCACCGTCCGGACGGGTCAAAGCATCACCATTGGTCAAAGCCCTACTCATCGTCGGCGGCATGCTGGCCACGGTCCTCGTGCTGTGCTGCGGCAGCGGCCTGGTCATCGGGGCACTCTCCGGGCCGGCGAAGCCGAAGTCGGCTTCCACCGTGCGCGTCAACCCGCCGACCCAGTCAGACAAAGCCACGCCGACGGCGGCCCAAACCGTCGCCACGCCTACCGTCGCCGCTACGACAGCGGTACCGGCACCGCCGCCGGTCGCGACGACGGCCGCCCCGAACCCGGAAGGCACGACGGACAGACCGCCGCCGGCACCGCCGCCGCCCCCGCCGCCCCCGCCGCCCCCGCCGCCCCCGCTGCCCCCGCCGCCACCGCCGACGACGGCGGGGCCGGAGCCCGTCCACGGGGTGCATCCCGGCGCGTTCTGCTCCCCGTACGGCGCGTTGGGTTACACGGTCGACGGAACCCTGATGCGCTGCGAACCGTCGGCGACCGACTCGCGGAACCGGTGGCGCAAGGCATAGTCAGGCGTGCCGGCGGTGCGGAGCACCGCCGGCACGCCGGAGACTTCGGTTCAGTTCCAGATGTCGGTGATGGCGCTGACGTTGCAGGAGTTGGCCACGCAACCCAGGCCGCGCAGGCTCTCGAGGGTACGCAGAACCGTGTAGTGGGTGATGTGTTCGCTGTAGCTTCCGGTGGCCACGTGTGCGCCATAGAACAGGGTCGGGATGCGGTTGCTGGCGCTGTGGTCGTCTTCGTCGAACGTCACCACGAGCAGGCTGTTGTGCGCCTTCGCCCAGGTCGCGTACGCACCGATGTTGTTCTTCAGCCAGGTGTCGCCGGTCGAGACGCTGCAGTCGTGCATGTCGTTGCACAGGTTCGGTACCACGATGCCGACCGACGGCAGCGTGGTGAAGTCGGTCGGGAAGACGCTGAACCGCAGGTTGCTACTGGACGCGACGTTCGTGAAGTTGACCCAGGGGTTGTGCTTGTGGGCGTATTGACCCGAGGTGCAGCCGGTGTACCCGTCGGAGGGCATGCTTTCCGAGTACCCCGTGAAGGTTTGGCCGGCGGCGCTCAGTTGGTGGCCGAGGTTCTCGGCACCGAACGTGTGGGGGCAGGAGTCGTCGGTGATTCCCTGCGTCGACCCGGAGAACAGCGCCAGATAGTTGGGTTCACTCGGATGGGTGACCGCGAACGACTGGGTCATCTTGGCGCCGTTGTTGGCCAGTGAGGTGATGTACGGCGCGTTGGCGTTATCGATGACCTCGCTGAACGAGTGGTTCTCCTCGATGACCACGACGATGTGGTCGTACCCGGGGAGTGCGGCGTGGGCGGGGGACGCGGGGAGGGCGAGCGCTGCGCACAGGCCTACAGCGAGGCCGGCGACGGTCCTGGCGATCCGCATGGATCAATCCCTTTCTGTGCGGGGTCCACGTTGGAAGTCAGCTTCTCAACCGATTGCTAATGACGGGAGAACTCTGGGGGCCGCCGGAGTGGCGGCCCCCAGACAACACTGGTCAGTTACACGGGATCGTGGTCGGCAGTCTGAAGTCGGCCGTCGTGGTGCTGCCAGCCTTGATCTTGACTTGGCGGGCCTGCGGTTGCCACCCGTCCCGGGCCACGATCAACGACAGCGGGTTGTTGCGGCGGTCCAGCCGCAGCGCGTACCCGCCATTGGCGTCCGTCTTCAAGGTGTAGTGCGCCGCCCAGGTGTCGATCTGGACGGTCGCCCCGGCGAGCGGGACGTGCTGCCGTCACACTTCACCCCGACGACCGTACCGGCGACCTTGCCCCAGGTGGCCGGCGGCGTCACGGTCAACGTGACACTCACCGGGCTGAACTGGTACGGCGTGTTGGTCTGCAGGGTCAGCAGCGCCTTTGGGTCCCCGGCTGGCTGGTGTTCGCCGGCGACGCGTCGAGTGTCACGGTGACGGTCACCGTGGCCTTCGGCGCGATCGTGAACGCGGCCGGGTTCGCCGACAGCCAGGCCACGTCGGCCGGTGGGCCGCACTGGTTGAAGCCGGACAGGACCTCGGCGCTCTTCACCGGGTTGAGGCCTCCGGTCGAGCCGCCGACCTTGTAGAAGCCGCATGCGCTGCCGCCGCGGTACAGCGTGTTGTTGGAGTTCGGGAGCGGGCTCCACACACGGGTTGTGGTCGTACGCGAAGCCCTGGTTGGTCAACCCGGCCGGGAGACGCCACCGGAGACCAGCAGCATCCCGTTGGCGGCGGTGTATCCCGACGCCCACATCGTCATCGGTAGGTCGATGATGGGCGACCAGGCGTCGATGGTGGGGTTGTAGGCGTACCCCTTCGCGGTGTCGTTCAGCGCGTCGCCGGTACCGCTGGCGCAGTAGAGCTGACCGGTCAGCGCGCCGCACGCCTCCCAGGAGATGGCGAGCGGGTAATCGGCCACCGGGTCCAGCTGTTCGACGGCGGATCGTAGGCGAACACCTCGGGGTGCCCGCGGGTGTTTGGTGTCACAGCCACCGACCACATACATCCGTCCATTGAGGACGGCGACCCCGCCGGCCGCGAGCGGTACCGGCATACTGGCCCCGGTCGACCAGTTGTTGGACAGCGGGTCGTAGATCTCCAGACTAGGTACCGGATCGCCGGTGCCGCCCCAGCCGCCCACCACGTAGAGCCGGCCGCCGATGGCCGCGACCTCCGGAACCTCCCGCGCCCAGCTCATCCCGGCGATCGGGTTCCACTGCCCGCCGACCGGGTCATAGGCGAAGCCGCTCGCGAAGACCGAGGCGCCGTCGGTACCGCCGATCGAGTACACCTTGCCCTCGTTGACGGCCACGCCGTTGTCCATGATGGCCGTCGGGAAGCCGGGGAGGTCGGTCCACGATGCGGCGGACGGCGTCACGGACGACGCCGGCCTGGTGGTCACCTTCGGCGCCCCGGCGTCCTGCTGCTGGAGCAGCGTGAAGCCGTCGCTGCGCTCGCCGGCTTGTCCTCGAACGCCGAACAGCCGCTACCCGCACCGTTCCAGGCGGTCTCCGCCCAGCTGCGCCCGCACATCACAGAATGACGGATTTCGTCAATGCGTTGTGGTGGTGTCCGGCATGGGACATCACCGCAGGCCACCGCCGGCCAGCAGCGGTGACCGGTCCTCGTAAGCTGAATCATGTGGGACAGGTAGCGGCGGAGCCGCGGTGGTTGAGTGACGCCGAGCAGCAGTCCTGGCGTGGCTTCCTGGCCGTGAACCAGCTGCTCTTCGAGGCGCTGGACCGGCAGTTGCAGGCCGACGCCAACATGCCGCACGGGTACTACATCCTGCTCGCCATGCTCTCCGAGGCGCCGGGCCGCGCCATGCGGATGAGCGAGCTGGCCGAGATCACCCAGTCGTCGCAGAGCCGCGTGTCGCACGCGGTGTCCCGGCTGGAAGAGGCCGGGTGGGTCCGGCGGGAGAAGGTACCCAACGACCGGCGCGGCAACCTGGCCGTGTTGACCGACGAGGGGTACGAGGTCGTGGTGCGCACCGCGCCCGGCCACGTGGCCGCGGTCCGAGCCAACCTGTTCGACCTGCTGTCCCCGGATCAGATCCAGCAGCTGTCCGAGATCTGCGCGGCGGTCCTCGACAAGCTCGACCCCGAGGGGCGGCTCCGGTTGACCCGCGCCGCCCGCGTTGCCTCAGGCTACCTGAAATGAGGTCTTGGACAGGCCCGGCCGGAAACCCTCGATCGGGCGCCCGGGCTTCCACAGGTACTTGAGAGTTCAAGTATACCCTGGTACGGAAGTCGGCGGCGCAGGTCACGCGGGAAAGCGCTGGCCGGGGAATCGTCAGACCAACGCGGCGCGGAAATCCGCGGGTAGGCATTGATTGAGTTGCGTGTGGCGCGACCAGCAGGACGCCGCGATCGCCGCGCTGTCGTTCAAGTGCGACGTGCTGCGGTGCACGCTCGACGCGATCGACTACGACTGCGGCACCTCGAGGTGAGCCTCACGCTGGACAGCCGGCCCGGGCTGCGGCGCGGGGTGAAGCTGGCGCACGACCCGGTACGGGACCGGATGGCGCTGCTGTACCCCGAGGGCGTGCTGCTGCTCAACGACACCGCCGCCGCCGTACTGGCGTGGTGCGACGGACGCCGGACGGTGCCCGAGGTGGCGACCGCGCTGGCCGAGGAGTATGAGGGCGTCGACGCGGTCGCCGGTACCGCTGGGGATGCTCGCCGAGATCACCTACCGCTGCCCGTTGCACTGCGCCTACTGCTCGAACCCGGTCAACCTCACCGACTTCACCGCGGAACTGGGTACCGACGACTGGCTGCGGGTACTGGAAGAGGCCCGGGCACTCGGCGTGCTGAGGCTGTGCCGGGATCTGTCCACCCGCCCGGGCGCCGCCGAACTCAGCGGGGCCGAGATCGCCGCCGACGGCCAGGTGCTCGACCTGTAGTCCGTTACGGGTTGGTCTTGGCCGAGGCGGAGATGGTCTTGGTGACGTTCGTGTTCTTGATGGTGAGCGTGAACTTGTGCGTGTTCGGCTTGTTCGCGTCCGCCGGGCACTGGAACGGCAGCGTGTCGCTGCCCTGCTGGCCGTCGTAGCTCTTCCAGAGCCCGCCGTCCATCGCCAGGGATACGCCGTCCGCGTTGCTGAGCTTCCAGGAGATCGTCACCTGGCCGGGCTGGCTGTACGGCGCGCCGGGCTTCGCGTACACCGGGCAGACCGCGCCGGTGGCGGTGAACGAGATGATCTGCGGGCCGCTGGCGGTGCTCTTGGACGGGGCCGGCGACGGGTGGCCGTTCTGGGTATCGCCGCTGTTCGACTGGGTGTCGGTGTTGGTGCTGTCCGGCGAGGGCTCGGCGGAGTCGGCGGCCAGGCCCGCGGCGGCCGGGCTGCGGTGCGCGTTGGCGGCCCCGGTGCCGGTCTGGTGGGCGCACGCCGCGAGGGCGAGGGTGGCAGCCGCGGCGAGGAGCACGGCGGCCGAGGTACTACGGCGGGTCATACGAACGACGGTAGGCAGGCGCCGCGGGTGCCGACATCCCCGGTTCGTGCCGCGTCGCCCGTTCAGGTCATCGACCCGGTACCGGGCCGGGCGCTAGGTTGTGAGCTGTCATGAGGGAGACCCCGCCGCTCCGGGTCACGCCGCCGCCGGCCGCGGGACCGGCCACCGGGCGGGCACCGGCAGCGCCCGGGCCAGCCCGGCCTGTACCGCGTGCCCGTCGGGCAGCCGCCAGGACACCTCCTCCGGATCCACCAGCCAGCGCACCCGGCCCTCCAGGGTCAGCGTCGGCGGGGCCGGTACCCACGAACCCGCACCGTGCAGGACCACGTCCGCCCGGTCGGCGAACTCGCGACGCAGCGTTGTCCCTGGCCGTACCAGAAACATCCAGCGCCCCACGCCGGTCACCGCGACCGGCCCGCGGACCGCGCCCCACCCGGCGCCCGCGCCCAGGAACGCCGGCACCTCCAGCACGTCGAACGCCCGCCCGGTGGACAGCAGGATCGCCCGCGGCCGGAACGCCCACAGCGCCGCCACCCACGCCGGATCCCGGGTCGCGGTCTGCTCCCAGCCGGCCCAGTCGGGGTGGCACGCCATGGTCGGGCACTGGGTCACACAGCGGAACCGGTCGCCGCAGCGCACCGCACCCGGCACCACGTCCCAGCCGTGCTCCGCGTAGCGCACCGCCGCCCGGCGCAGGCGGGTCTGGCGCAGCCCGTCGAGCATCCGCTTCACGATCATCACCCTCGCTTGTGCCAGTCCTGCGTCACCCGGGCGCTGCCCGGTCGTTGCGGAGGACAGAGAGCCGTTTGCATCTTGCAATAGAACCTACGAGCGTCGGTCGGCGCGGGCCCGCACCAACAGTGCGATCCGGACACCTCAGTCCGTCGACCGGGTGAGCGAGGAGGGGAGGGCGGCAGACGTGGACGAGCTACCCATCGGGCGCCGTGTGGCGTACTGGCGCGGCCGCCGCCGGATGTCCCAGCAGGTCTTCGCCGACCGGCTCGGCAAGTCGAAGAGCTGGGTCGACAAGGTCGAGCGCGGGGTACGGCGGCTGGACAAGTTCTCCGTCGTCTACGAGATCGCCGACGTCCTCCAGGTCGACGTGCAGCTGCTCCTCGGCAAGGACGCCGAACGCCGGCCGGGCAGCGTCAACTGCATCGACCAGGTGGAGGTCGAGGAGATCCGGGCCGCGCTGGAGCGGTACGACCAGATCAGCCCGATCTTCCAGGTACCGCCGGAGCCGCCGTCGATCGACGAGCTGCGCAAGGCGATCGGGCACGCCTGGCTGACCTTCCAGCACGCGAAGTACGGGGTACTGGCCCGGGCGCTGCCCCGGCTGCTGCGCGATGCGCAGGCCGCGGACAACGGGTACCTGCACACCGGGCACGGCCCGGACGCCGCCCACCTGCTCGGCCAGGTGTACCAGATCTCCTCCTCCACCCTGCGCAAGCTGGGCGAGCACGAGCTGGCCTGGCTCGCGGCCGACCGGTCGATCGCGGTCTCGCAGCGTTCCGGCGATCACCTGCTCGCCGCCGTCGCCAGCTACCGGGTCGGCAGCGCGCTGCTCGCCCTCGGCCGCGCCCGGCCGGCGCTGGAGGTCAACGTCAACGTCGCCAACCGGCTGGCCCCGGGTGCCGGCACCGAACCGACCCGGCCCGAGCGCCTGTCGGTGTACGGCATGCTGCTGCTCAACGGCGCCATGGCGGCCGCCCGGATCGGCGACAGCGCCACCGTCCGCGACCTGATCCGCGGCGCCGACGACGCGGCGATCGCGCTCGGCACCGACCAGAACCACTACTGGACCAGCTTCGGACCGACCAACGTCCAGTTGCACCGGGCGGCTGCGGCGGTCGAGCTGGGCGAGGGCCGGCTCGCCGTGGAGACCCACGAGCGGATGGACCAGACCGGGTTCATGGCGCTGCTACCCGAACGCCGGGCCCACCACTTCATCGACCTCGCCCGGGGACTGGCGCAGGTCGGCGACGTGACCCGGGCCAGCGAGATGCTGCTGGAGGGCGACCGCCTGGCGCCCTCGGAGATCCGGTGTCGGCCGATCGCCCGCGAGGTGCTCTCCGACGTGCTGCGCCGAGCGAGAGGGGCACTGATTGCGCCGGTCGCCGAACTCGCCGAGAACATGGGCGTCGGGGTATGACCATGGCAGCCGGGTGAGCGAACGTTCCGGGTCCCCCGGCGAAGCACCGGGAGCCGGAATGTTCGCAGGCCGGGTCCTCTACGTCATCGTGTGCGGGTCGCCCGCCGCCCGCAGCGTCCACCTGCTCGTCGGGCTGGCCCAGGCGGCGGGGTGGGAGGTCTGCGTGGTCGCGACGCCCGACGGGCGCAAGTTCATCGACGACTCGGCGCTCGCCGCGCAGACCGGCCACCCGGTACGCAGTGTCTTCAAGAACCCCGGCGACCCCGACGTGCTGCCCGACGCGCACGCGATGATCGTCGCGCCGGCCACCGTGAACACCATCAACAAGTGGGCCGCCGGGATCGCCGACACGCTCGCGCTGGGGCTGCTTGTCGAGGGGCAGGGCCGGGGGCTGCCGATCGTGGCGGTGCCGTACACCAACAGCGCCATGGCCGCGCATCCGGCCTTCCTGGACAGCATCGGGCGGCTGCGCGGCTGGGGCGTGGTGGTGCTGTTCGGCGAGGACGTGGTACCGCTGCACGCCCCCGGTACCGTCGAGAACCACATCGAGGACTTCCCCTGGCAGCTCGCGCTGGACGCGCTGCGGGAGCGGGACAACGCCGGACTGCCGCTGCGGTGAGGTCGGTATGGTTCGCTGGTAACGTCGCGACGTGACCAGTGTGGGAGACGTGGTGGCGTTCCTCGAACAGCGCTACCCGCCGGCTTGGGCGCAGTCCTGGGACCGGGTCGGGCTGGTCCTCGGTGAACCTTCGGCACCGGTCCGCACCGTGCTGCTCGTCATCGACTGTGTACCGGAGACGGTCGCCGAGGCCGTGGCCCTCGGTGCCGACCTGATCGTGGCGCACCACCCGCTGCTGCTGCGCGGGGTCGCGAGCGTGGCCCCGACGACGTACAAGGGCCGGATCGTCCACCGGCTGATCAAGGCGGACATCGCGCTGTTCACCGCGCACACCAACGCGGATGTCGCCGCGCCGGGGGTGTCCGACGCGCTGGCTGCGCGGTTGGGGCTCACTTCGCTGCGCCCGCTGGTCCCGGCCGCGGAGGACCCGCGGCGGGGGACCGGGCGGGTCGGGGTCCTATCGTCGCCGGTCGTGCTCGCGGAGTTCGCCGCCGTCGTCGCGGGCGCGCTGCCGCCGACGGCGTGGGGGGTGCGAGCGGCGGGAGATCTCACCGCCGACCTGCGCCACCACCCGGCCAGCGAGCACCTGGCCGACGGCGGGCCGGCCCTGGTCGACGCGGCACACTGGGCCACCGAGCACCCGTGGCTGGACGAGCTGGCCGCTGAGCTTCTCGCGGGCCTCGGCATGCGCGCGGTGGTCTCGACGCTCGACACCGACCCATGGACACTGCATCTCCCTACGAATGATCAGAAGGAGCCGCGCCCGTGAAATCCGACCCGGACGCCCAGCGCCGCCTACTTGAGCTCCAGACCATCGACACGACGCTCGCGCAGCTCGCCCACCGCCGCCGTACCCTGCCCGAGCACGCCGAGCTGGACAAGCTCGCGCGGGAGATCGTCGCCCTGGACGACGACCGGATCAAGGCGCAGGTCACCGTCGACGATCTCGACCGCGACATCGCCCGGCTGGAGAAGGACACCGACCAGGTCCGGGCACGGGCCTCCCGCGACCAGGCCCGGCTGGATGCCGGTACCGGTCCGGCCAAGGAGCTGGAGGCGTTGCAGCACGAGCTGGCCTCGCTGGCCCGGCGGCAGTCCGAGCTGGAGGACGCCGAGCTGGAGCTGATGGAACAGCGGGAGACCGCCGAGGCGACCCTGACCGGGGCGCAGAGCCGGCTGGCGGCGGTACGGTCCCGGCGCGACGCGCTCGAGGCGGCCCGCGACGAGGCCCTGCGCCAGATCGCGCAGGACGAGGAGTTCCGCTCCGCCGGCCGGCGGCCGCTCGTCGCCGACCTGCCGGCCGATCTGGTCGCGCTCTACGACCGGATCCGGGAGGCGTCCGGCGGGGTCGGCGCGGCGCTGCTGCGGGCCGGGCGGTGCGAGGGCTGCCGGCTCGAGCTGTCCGGCGTGGACCGGGCGGCGCTGCGGGCGGCGGCGCCGGACGAGGTGGTCCGCTGCGAGGAATGCCGCCGGATCCTGGTACGCACAGCGGAGTCAGGGCTGTGAGCGCAACGAGGCGCGGCGCACCAGAGCGCCTCGCGGAGCGAACCGGGAGGCGCTGTGAAGGTTGTCGTTGAGGCGGACGGCGGGGCGCGCGGGAACCCGGGACCGGCCGGGTACGGCGCCGTGGTGCGGGACGCCGAAACCGGGGCGGTACTCGCCGAGCGGGCGGCCTCGCTCGGTACGGCGACCAACAACGTCGCCGAGTACTCCGGCCTGATCGCCGGCCTCGCCGCCGCCGCGGAACTCGACGCCCGCGAGGTCGAGGTGCGGATGGACTCGAAGCTGGTCGTCGAGCAGATGTCCGGGCGGTGGCAGATCAAGCACCCCGGGCTCCGGCCGCTGGCCGCCCAGGCGGCCGCGCTGGTGCGGCGGTTCGACGCGGTGCGCTTCGAATGGGTACCGCGGGAGCGTAACCGGGCCGCGGATGCGCTCGCGAACAAGGCGATGGACGCCGCGGCTGGAGTCGGGGAACGCCCAAAAGCTGACCCCCGGCCGGCATGGGAACCGCCGACCGGGGCACCGACGCGGATGCTCCTCGTCCGGCACGGCGAGACCGGGCTGACCGCCGAGCGCCGGTACTCCGGCCGGGGCGACGTACCGCTGAGCGACCGCGGTACCGCACAGGCCCGCGCGGTCGCGCTACGCCTCGCCGGTACGACCGTCGCCGCGATCGTCACCTCGCCGCTCGCCCGGTGCGTCCGTACTGCCGCGATCCTCGGCGAGGCCCTGCGGGACCCGCCCCTGAAGCTCGACGACGACCTCGTCGAGTGCGATTTCGGCGAGTGGGAAGGGCTGACCTTCGCGGAGGTGCGCGCCCGGTGGCCGGTGGAGCTGGACCGGTGGCTCGCCGACCCGGGGGAGGCCCCGCCGGGCGGGGAGTCGTTCCGCGCGGTCGACGCCCGGGTACGCCGGGCGGTTGCCGGGATCCGCAACGAGTTCACCGCGCAGACCGTGGTCGTGGTGTCGCACGTCAGCCCGATCAAGCTCGTGCTCCGTGACGCGCTCGCGGCCGGCAACGCCTTCCTGTACCGGCTCTACCTGGACCCGGCCGGGCTGTCCACTGTGGACTGGTGGCCGGACGGCGGGGTGGCGGTACGGTCCGTCAACGACACCGCGCACCTCACGAGCTAGCGAGCGCGGCGAGCTGCGGCAACAGCCACGGCGCGATGATCTTCTGTACCGCGGCCGCCGTGAAGTGCAGCCCGTCGCTGCGCACCCGCATCCCGTTGATGCTCCACGTGAACGTGCCGTCCGGGCAGATCACCTTGTTGAGGTCGAGCACCGTGGTCGTGTCCGGATGCTTGGCCGCCTCGGCGCGCAGCAACCTGTTCCAGGCGTCGACGCGGGCCGGATCGTCCTCGGGGTACAGCCCGCCGTCGGGCCGCTCGGACCGGTGTGTGTACGGCGCGGTCAACAGCACCACCCGGGCGCCCTTGGCGCTGACGATCTGCACTCCCTGGTCGAGCATGCCGGTGAGGTACGCGTCGAAGTCGGGCTGCCCGACGTGCTGGTACACCCCGTTGAGCTTGCGGTCCATCAGCTCCCACCGGTCGAGCAGGACGACCGACACGTCCGGGTCGTCGGCGTCCAGGCCCTTGCGCCAGATGCCCGGCCAGGAAGGGCAGTACCAGTAGTTGGTGTGCGGGGTACCCTCCTGTAGAACGTCCGGCAGCACGGCGATGCCGCAGCCCTGCACCGCCCGTACCGTCGTCGCGAGCCCGGGATGCGGTGGCAGATAGGTGCCCAGCGTCCAGGACACCGAGTCGCCGAAGAAGGTGACCCGTGGCTGGGTCCCGGGCGCGCGGCCGGTGCGGCGCACCGGCGGGGTCCGGTCCGGCGTGGCCGATGCGGAGGTCTGCCCGGGCGAGCGCGCCGGCGCGATGAGCAGCGGCGCGGCGACCACCGACGAGGCCGGCTCGGGCATGGTGGCCGCGCCGACGAGCGCCGCGACGGTCGCCATCGCGAGCACGGTGGCGGCCACCGGCGCGAGCCGCGGCACCCGGCGCCGCCAGTCCCCGCGCCGGATCGGCTGCTCGATCGCGTAGAACGAGGCTGTCGCCACGGCCAGTGTCAGCGCGCACCGCACGCCGAGCAGCGCCGGCCCGGACAGCCCGGTCCGGTCGGCCGAGACGAACTGGAAGAGCGGCCAGTGCCAGAGGTACAGGCCGTAGGAGATCCGGCCGAGCCACACCAGAGGCGGCCGGGCCAGGACCCACGCCGTCGGGCCGCGCGGGCTGGCCACCGCGTGCGCCAGCACGGCCGCCACTGCCAGCGCCGCCGCCGTGAAGCCACCCCGGTAGAGCCATCCGTCGGTACCGTCGGCATGCGTCCACAACCACGCGGTACCGAGTGTGCCGAGCACCGCGAGCGCGCCGAGCAGGCGGCGTCCTCGGGTCAACGGGACGGTCGCGAGCGCGCAGCCGATCAGCAGCGCCTGCGCCCGCGTGTCGGTGCCGAAGTAGGCCCGGTTGACGTCGTCCGGCCGGTACAGCGCGAACGCCGCGAGCGCCGAACCGAGCGCGCCCGCGACCGAGATCGCGAAGACCGCCCGGCGCCCCCACCGCATCCCGAGTACCAGCAGCCCCAGCACAATTAGCGGCCACAGCCAGTAGAACTGCTCCTCGATGCCCAGCGACCAGGTGTGCTGCAGCGGCGACGGCGCGGCGGTCTGGGTGAAGTAGTCGGTGCCGCGGTAGATCATCCGCCAGTTCGCGACGTAGGCCAGGGCGGCGAGCGCGTCGCCGCGCAGCAGGCCCAGTTCCACGTCCGGCAGCAGGTACCGGCCGGCGACGGCGACGACCACGAGCACCACGAGCAGCGCCGGCAACAGCCGCCGGGCGCGCCGCCCCCAGAACGCGGCCAACCGGATCCGCCCGGTCTGCTCGTGCTCGGCGAGCAGCAGTGAGGTGATGAGGAACCCGGACAGCACGAAGAACGCATCGACGCCGAGGAACCCGCCCGGCAGGACCGCCAGCCCACCGTGGAAGAGCAGGACGGCGGCGACCGCCAGTGCCCGGACACCATCGAGCGCGGGCCGGTAGGCGAACCCCGGTCCGTGCTCCCGCGCGGCCCCCTCGACGCGCATCCGACCAGCCTAGTCGCCAAGGGCACAGCCCGACCGTCTGGCGCGCCGGATCGACCGTTCACCGAGATTGGGCTGCCGTTCGGCGCTGACCAGGGAGTCCGTAGCCCATCGCGCGGACGATCATTGATCTCGACGATAGGCCGACCGAGAACAGGAGAACGTGATGGCCCCCCCGCCCGTACCCCGCCGTCCCGCAGCTGGCTCCAGCCGATGGCACTGGCTTCTGGTCGTTCCCGTCGTGATACCGCTGCTGGTGTTCCTCTACAACAGCAAGGACCCGTACCTGTTCGGCTTCCCGCGCTTCTACTGGCTCCAACTCGCCTTCATCCTCATCGGCGTCGCCACCACGACGCTGGTGTACCAGCTGACGAAGAGCGGAGCGCAGCGGCGATGAGTGGGCATGTCACCGAGATCGTCATCGCGACGGTCCTGTTCCTTGTCGTGAGCGGCATAGGGTTCTGGGCCGCGCGGTGGCGGCGGCCGTCGACCATGGCGCACCTGAACGAGTGGGGTCTGGGCGGCCGTAGCTTCGGCTCCTGGGTCACCTGGTTCCTCGTCGGCGGCGACCTCTACACGGCGTACACCTTCGTCGCGGTACCGGCGCTGCTGTTCGGTGCCGGTGCGGCCGGATTCTTCGCTGTGCCGTACACCGTGATCGTGTACCCGATGGTGTTCGCCGTCCTGGCGCGGCTGTGGTCGGTGTCGCACCGGCACGGCTTCGTCACGCCGGCCGACTTCGTCCGCGCCCGCTCCGGCTCATCGACGATGGCGCTGCTCGTCGCGGTCACCGGGATCGTCGCGACGATGCCGTACATCGCGCTGCAGCTGGTCGGCATCGAGGCGGTGCTCAAGGCGATGCACGTCGAGCCGCGGTTCGCACTGATCATCGCGTTCGCGATCCTCGCGGCGTACACGTACCAGTCCGGGCTGCGCGCGCCGGCGCTGATCGCCTTCGTCAAGGACTCGCTGATCTACCTGGTGATCCTCGTCGCGATCATCTACCTCCCGTACAAGCTGGGCGGCTGGCACAAGATTTTCGACGCCGCGGACACCAAGTTCAAGGCGACCAACGGCACGCTGCTCAACAGCGCCAACGAATGGCAGTACGTGACGCTGGCGTTCGGCTCGGCGCTCGCGCTGTTCCTGTATCCACACAGCATCACCGGGGTACTGGCCAGCCGCAGCCGCAACGTCATCAAGCGCAACATGTCCGCGCTGCCGGCGTACAGCTTCCTGCTCGGGCTGATCGCGCTGCTGGGGTATATGGCCATCGCGGCCAAGACCAAGCCGATCGGTACCGACGGAAACACCATCGTGCCGGTGCTCTTCGACCAGATGTTCCCGCAGTGGTTCGCCGGGATCGCGTTCGCGGCTGTGGCGATCGGGGCGCTGGTGCCGGCCGCCATCATGGCGATCGCCGCGGCGAACCTGTTCACCCGCAACATCTACCGGGAGTACCTGAAGCCGGACGCGACCCCGGCGGAGGAGGCGGCGGTCAGCAAGATCACGTCGTTGGTCGTGAAGATCGGTGCGGTGCTGTTCATCCTGTTCATCAACCCGCAGTTCTCGATCGACCTCCAGCTGATCGGTGGCGTCATCATCCTGCAGACGCTGCCCGCGGTCGCGATCGGGCTCTACACCCGGTGGCTGCACCGCTGGGGTCTGGTCGCCGGCTGGTTCGCCGGGATGGCCCTGGGCCTGTGGATGCTGTACCAGATCCCCAATGCCGCGACCAAGCACGCGCACTTCGGCGGCTCGGCGTTCCCGCTGTCGAAGTGGTTCGACCCCACCAGCATCGGGCTCAACGCGAAGGCCACCGTGTACGTCGGCTTCGTCGCGGTCCTCTTCAACCTCCTGGTGGCCGTCATCGTCACGCTGATCTGCCGCGCGGCCAAGGCGCCCGACGGCGTCGACCTGACCAACCCGGACGACTACGTCGCCGACGCCCCGTCCGAGGCGCCGCCCGGCCTGACCGGCGACCAGCTCCCCGAACCGGCCCCGACAACCTGACACCTGCTGTGTCGCCCGGCCGGCCCCGGCTCCGCCAGGGCCGGCCGCGCCGCCCGCTCAGCGGACCGCGCGTACCAACAGATAGGCGCCGACGACGAGGCCGAACGTCACGATGAGCGCACGCAGTACCGGCGCCGGCAGCCGCCGCGCCAGCCGCGCACCCAGATAGCCGCCGGCCAGCGTCGCCGGGGCCAGTACCGCCACCGCGGTCCAGTCGACCTGCCCGATGAGCGCGAACACGACGACGGTCACCAGCCCGACCACCGCCGAGATCAGGTTCTTGCGCGCGTTGATCCGGTTCAGCACCTCGTCCAGCACCAGGCCCAGCCCGGCCACGAGCATGACCCCCAACGCCGCCCCGAAGTACCCGCCGTACAGCGCCCCGAGCCCCACCATCGTGTGCAGTGCGACCGCCCGGCGCCGCCCGGACAGCTCGTGCGGATGCCCGACCACCCGGCGCAGCCGCTCCTGGAACGCGAGTACCAGCGCCGCCCCCAGCACCAGGAACGGCACGATGAGCTGGAAGGCACCCGCCGGAGTCGCCTGCAGCAACAAACACCCCGCGAGCGAACCGAGCCCCGCCGTCGGCAGCAGGACCAGCCTCCCCGGGCCGGGCGGCAGGTCGTGGCGGCTGCCGTAGACACTGGCGAGGTACCCCGGCGAGACGGCCACCGAGTTGGTGTAGTTGGCCGGCTTCGGCGGCAGCCCGACCGCCAGCAGGGCCGGGAACGTGACCAGCGACCCGCCACCGGCGACCGCGTTCACGGTACCGGCGGCAAGGCCCGCGCCCAGCAGGAGCGCGACGGCGGAGGTGTGCATCGCCGCCGAGGCTATCGCGCCGTGACCTTGCCGCGGTGCGGCGCTAACATTGTGCAGCGACGGACGAGTCGACCGGGCGGCCGCGTCAGGGCCACGGGCCCTGCCGAGGAACGTCCGGGCTCCACAGGGCAGGGTGGTTGTTAACGGCAACCCGGGGTGACCCGCGGGAAAGTGCCACAGAAAACAGACCGCCGCGGCGGGCCGGCTCCGGCCGGACGCACGCGGTAAGGGTGAAACGGCGGGGTAAGAGCCCACCAGCATCCCGGGTGACCGGGATGGCTCGGTAAACCCCACCCGGAGCAAGGCCAAGAGGGCCACCGCCGTGAGCAGGCGTTCGAGGACGGCCCGTCCGAGCCTGCGGGTAGGCCGCTAGAGCCTGCCGGCGACGGCAGGCCGAGATGGATGGCCGCCGCCTCCCGTACGCGGGAGGTACAGGACCCGGCGTACAGGTCGACTCGTCCGTCGCACCCCGGGTCCGGTCATTGATCAGTATTGTGAGCTGGGAGTTCGAACGTCAGTGCTGGTCGGCGTTGGTCGATATTGGGCGCCGTTTGACGGTCCGATGACGGCCCAGACGGCCCAGGGACGGCCCCATGATCGCGACTGCCCAGGTCTGGAGGTCAGGATCGCGGGGCTCGCCTCACCTCGGTAGATGATGTCGACGTGTTCAGGGTTGCGTCTCACTCGGTCGTTGCATCAACTGCAATGCTCCAGCGCTGGCGGGCGGCTTGGCGGCTGATGCCG
>WNGR01003413.1_pt1 | contig 17338 bp, 20 predicted proteins | sample 5407581 | NCBI WGS metagenome assembly WNGR01 (sample SAMN13153383, study PRJNA577476) | soil metagenome | isolation source: 80 cm soil or saprolite under Garry oak tree replicate 2 | place: USA:California | collected 2016-06-15 | reverse complement strand
CGTCCCACACCTCCGTGCAGCCCTCGGCGCTCAGGCCGGCCAGAACGAGGCCGACGCCGGCTCGGATGTCGGATGCCCATACCGGGGCGCTGGACAGCTTCGGCACGCCGCGGATCACGGCGTGGTGGCCGTCGGTGCGGGCGGCCGAGCCGAGGCGGACCATTTCCTCGATGAAGCGGAACCGGGCCTCGAACACGTTCTCCGTGATCATCGACGTGCCGTCGGCGACGGCGGCCAGGGCGACCGCGAACGGCTGTAGGTCGGTCGCGAAACCTGGGTAGGGCAGTGTGACGAAGTCCACCGCGCGGGGCCGGTCCCGCTGCACCACGCGGAACCACTGCTCGCCGCTGGTGACCTCGGCGCCCGCGGTGCGCAGCTTCTCCAGGACCAGGTCGATGTGGTGCGGGTCGACGCCGCGGACGGTGACGTCGCCTCGGGTGACGGTGGCGGCGAACGCCCAGGTCGCGCCGACGATCCGGTCGCCGATCACCTGGTGGGTCACCGGTCGCAGAACGTCGACGCCGTGGACCGTGAGCGTGGACGTGCCGGCGCCCTCGATCTTCGCGCCCATCTGCACCAGCATGCGGCACAGGTCGGCGATCTCGGGCTCGCGGGCGGCGTTGTCGATCACCGTGGTGCCCTCGGCCAGCACCGCCGCCATCAGGATGTTCTCGGTGGCGCCCATGCTGGGGAAGTCCAGCCAGATCTGGGCGCCGCGCAGGTTGTCGGCCTGGGCGACGACACAGCCGTGCTCGATCTCGCTGGTCGCGCCGAGTTGACGCAGGCCGCTCTGGTGCATGTCCAGCGGCCGGGAGCCGATCGCGTCGCCGCCGGGCAGTGCCACGACGGCCCGCTTGCACCGGCCGATCAGCGGCCCGAGCACGCACACCGAGGCACGCAGCTTGCCGACGGACGCGAAGTCGGCCCGGTGACTGAGTTCGGCCGGGGTGTCGATCACCGTGCGGTCGCCGTCGATCGTGACCTGACAGCCCAGCCCGCGCAGCACGTCGGCCATCAGCGGCACGTCGAGTATCTCCGGACAGTTGGTCAGCGTGGTGGTGCCCTCGGCCAGCAGGGCAGCGGCCATCAGTTTCAACACGCTGTTCTTGGCGCCGACCACGTCGACCGCACCGGCCAGTCGCGCGCCACCACACACCCGGAAGTGCTCGGTCACCGAACCTCCTGTCGCCTTCGAACTCCCCCGGGATGCCCGCCGTGCATCGTAGGGGACACACCAGAGGAAGTGACACAGCGCGCCGTACGCTCGGGGTCATGGCCGTACACCTCACGAAGATCTACACCCGCACCGGGGACGACGGGACGAGCGGGCTAGCCGACTTCTCCCGGGTGTCCAAGACCGATCCCCGGCTCGCGGCGTACGCGGACACCGAGGAAGCCAATGCGGCCCTTGGTGTCGCGCTGGCATTGGGGTCGGTGCCTGCGGAGTTGTCGGCCGTGCTCGGGCGGATTCAGAACGACCTGTTCGACGTGGGTGCTGATCTGGCGACCCCGGTGGTGCCGGCCCCCAAGTATCCGCCGTTGCGGATCACGCAGGGTTACATCGATCGGCTGGAAACGTGGTGTGACGAGTTTCTCGTGGACCTGCCCACACTGGACTCGTTCATTCTGCCGGGCGGTACACCGGCCGCCGCTTTGCTGCACGTGGCACGGACGGTGACGCGGCGGGCGGAGCGTAGCGCGTGGGCGCTGTGGGCGGCGGATGCGGAGCGGACGAACATTCTGGCGGCCAAGTACCTGAATCGCCTGTCGGACTTGCTGTTCATCATGGCGCGGCGCGCCAACCCGGACGGCGACGTGAAATGGAAACCCGGCGAGAACGGCTGATCAACGGTCCGTCCGCTTTGGATGACCGGTGCCGGCGTGCGTGAGCCACAGGGTTCGCTTCTGGTCATCGATGGCATACCAGATCCGCCCACCCGAGGTCACTTCGAACTGCCATTGCTCCATCGGCTGACCCAGAACGATGACGGTTCCCAGCCGGCCTTTCAGGCGATGTTGCCTGCTGTCGACGCGGCGCGGATCGCTCGTAATGGCAACCCAAGCCCGATCGACGGCCGCCAGCACCTGGCCAGCGAGTTCGTCCCATCCTTTGGCGGCCTGCCGGTCTACAGTGCGCACGATCCATGGCTGGGGACGAGGTATCTCGTCGCCTCGTTTGGTCATTCGGATTCGGGCTCAGGTCGCGGGATGTCCTCACCTGTGCCGTCGAACGGGCCGCTGAGGTGGCGGGCCAGGTCGGCGTCGGCCCACACTTCGGCAGTGGATCGCCAGGCCGTGATCGTCTGGGCGAATGGCAACAGAGTGCCGGTGTCCGCGCCTGCGGACAGATCTGCCAATAGGTCGGCCACGCACTGGATGCGTTCCTCCGCGGGAAGCCAACGCATCCAGGGGAACTCCTCCGTCAATAACTCCGCCACGAGATCCGGGTCACGACGGGCGAGCGTCCGCAGCACATGCGCCGCGGCGACCATCGCGGACAGGCCGGCGGAGAAACGGTCCGAACGGATCAGAACGAGGTTCTCCGCGTCCCGGCGTTCCAGGACGACCGCCGCGTGATCGAGCGCGCCGAGCACCTCACTCGGCCCACGGAGGAACGCACTGTACGGATAGGTCCTGGTCGCCATGACACGATGATACCTGAACTAGTTCAGATTAGCTGGTCAGAGGGGGCCAAAGCTCCCTGCCGGATCGTCACGCGCACTGGCTACGCCGTGGAGGCGGCTGGAACGGGCCAAGCTGCGTTACGGGGACCAGCGCGACGCCGCGATCCACGCCCGCCCGGCGACCGATCCGGAACCCTAGCTGGCCCAGGGCACGATGCTGCCGGGTGGTGCGGACTCCAGCCACGACAGGAAACCCGTCAGCGCCTCCGCGCCGATCGCCAGTTCGATCTCGCCGGTGTCGGCCCGACAACGCAACACCGTGGCATCCAGCGGCATCGCGTAACTCTCGGGGGTGCTGGGCGGGCGACGATTCGTGATCTCCAGGCCGAACCTGGGGATCACGTGGTCGGGGCCGGAACGGACCGACAGCACCCGGTACCAGACGAACTCGTCACCGCGATACCGGCCGACGCCGACCTGCCAGCCCTTGCCGCGGGCGTCGATCCGGCGGCGCAGCGCCACGTGGATGCCACCCTCACGCAGCAGGCGCAGGCGACGCAGGGCGTACACCGCGAGCACGATGGCCAGCCCGATGAGGAGCACCCCTACGTATCCGGTGATCCCCACGGCCGCTCCGCCTTCCGCCTGGCTCAGACCGTTTGTCCGGCGGCGCGGAGCTGGGCGGCCGCTCTGGCCCGTACCACCTCGTCGTCGTCGTTGAGGTCGGTCCTTGCCTTGGCCATGTCGATGTCTGGACCCAACTGCGCCGACTCGGCCAGAATGCTGACCCGCTCGCCGGTGACCGAGAGGAAACCGCCTTGCACCGCCGCCATGACCTGTTCGCCGTCGGTGGTGTCGATGCGGACCACGCAGTCGTCGATCAGCTCGCCCAGTAGCGGGATGTGCCGGGGGAGGATGCCGATCTCACCGACGGTGGTCCTGGTGAACACCGCGTTGGCCTGGCCCGACCACAACCGGCCCTCGACGGCGACCAGCTCGACGGTCATCTCGGCCACGGTGCGTCTCCTTCAACAGCTCGTAATGGGGAGTCTAGACGGTCCCCAGGTGATCAACCCGGGAACACCTCAGTGGCCGGCGCCACATGGCGCCGACCCATCCGACACCGAACTCACCTGCTGGCCAGGTCCTTGGCCTTGCGCTCCAGGTCCTCCAGGCCACCGATCAGGAAGAACGCCTGCTCGGGCATGTGGTCGTAGTCGCCCTTGGTGATCTTGTCGAACGCCTCGATGGTTTCCTTCAGCGGCACCGTCGAACCCGGCTGGCCGGTGAACTGCTCGGCCGCCATCATGTTCTGCGACAGGAACCGCTCGATTCGCCGGGCGCGCTGGACGGTGAGCTTGTCCTCCTCGCCCAGCTCGTCCATGCCGAGGATGGCGATGATGTCCTGCAGGTCCTTGTACTTCTGCAGGATCCGGATGACCTCCTGCGACACCCGATAGTGCTCCTCGCCGACGATCGACGGGTCGAGGATTCGGCTCGTGGAGCTGAGCGGGTCCACGGCCGGGAAGATGCCCTTCTCGAACACCCCGCGCGACAGTTCCGTCGTGGCGTCCAAGTGGGCGAACGTGGTCGCGGGGGCCGGGTCGGTGTAGTCGTCCGCCGGCACGTAGATGGCCTGCATCGACGTGATGGACCGGCCCTTGGTGGACGTGATCCGCTCCTGCAGCTCGCCCATCTCGTCGGCCAGCGTCGGCTGGTAGCCAACGGCCGACGGCATCCGGCCCAGCAGAGTGGACACCTCGGAACCGGCCTGGGTGAACCGGAAGATGTTGTCGATGAACAACAGCACGTCCTGGTTGGCCACGTCCCGGAAGTACTCGGCCATGGTCAGTGCCGACAGCGCGACCCGCATACGGGTGCCGGGCGGCTCGTCCATCTGGCCGAACACCAGCGCGGTGTCCTTGAGCACGTTGGCGTCGGCGAGCTCCAGGATGAGGTCGTTGCCCTCACGGGTGCGCTCGCCGACGCCGGCGAACACCGAGGTGCCACCGAAGTTGCGGGCGATACGGTTGATCATCTCCTGGATGAGCACCGTCTTGCCGACGCCGGCACCGCCGAACAGGCCGATCTTGCCGCCACGCACGTACGGCGTGAGCAGGTCGATGACCTTCAGGCCGGTCTCCAGCATCTCGGTGCGGCCCTCGAGCTCGTTGAAGGGCGGCGCCTTACGGTGGATGGACCAGTGCTCGAGGTCCTTGCCGTAGCCGGGCTCGTCGAGGCACTCGCCGAGGGTGTTGAACACGTGCCCCTTGACCTCCGGGCCGACCGGCACGGAGATCGCGCTGCCCGTGTCGGTGACCTCGACGCCACGCACCATGCCGTCGGTGGGCTGCATCGAGATCGTGCGCACCACGTTGTCGCCGAGGTGCTGCGCGACCTCAAGGGTCAGCATGCGGTCGGTGCCGCCCAAGGCGACCGTGACGTGCAGCGCGTTGAACAGCGCCGGGATCTGGTCCCGTGCGAACTCGACGTCCACGACCGGGCCGATGACCCGGACAACGCGGCCGGTCGCCGTTGCAGTGGAGGAAATAGTTGCAGTCATCACTCTTCACTTCCTGCAGCGGCGAGTGCGTCGGCGCCGCCGACGATCTCGCTGATCTCCTGGGTGATCTGGGCCTGACGAGCCTGGTTCATCTGCTGGGTGTACGTGCGGATCAGCTCGGTCGCGTTGTCCGTCGCGGCCTTCATGGCGCGCTGACGGGCGGCGATCTCGGAGGCGGCCGAGTCGAGCAGTGCGGCGAACAGCCGGGTCTTGACGTACTTGGGCAACAGCGCGCCCAGCAGCGTCTCGGCGTCCGGCTCGAACTCGTAGTCCGGCAGCTGTTCCGGGCGCTCCGAATACTCCACGTCCATCGGCGCGACCCGCTTCGCCTGCGGCGTCTGGGTCAGCATCGAATTGAACTCGGTGTAGACGATGAACAGCTCGTCGATGCCGGTGTCGTCGCCGGTCGCCGGGTCGGCGCCGGTGAGAAACGCGCCGACGAGCTCGTCCGCCGCCTCGGACACGTTCGAGTAGTGCGGCTGTTCGGAGAAACCGGTCCACTGGTTCTCGATCGGGCGCTGCCGGAACCGGTAGTACGCGAGGCCCTTGCGGCCCATCACGTACAGCTGGACCGACTTGCCCTCCTCGCGCAGCAGTGACTGCAGTTCCTCGGCCTTGCGCAGCACGTTGGCGTTGTAGCCGCCGGCCCGGCCCCGGTCACTGGTCACCACCAGCACGCCGGCCCGCCTCGGGTTCGCCTTCGGCGTGAGCAGCGGGTGGTCGAGCGTGGTCGCGGCGGCGCCCAGCGCGGAGATCACGCGGGTGATTTCCTCCGCGTACGGCTTGGCGGCGGCCACCCTGGCCCGTGCCCGGCCGATGCGCGATGTCGCGATCAGTTCGAAGGCCCGCGTCGTCTTCCGGATCGACTGCACCGCGCGGACGCGCTGGCGCAGCAGACGCAGTTCAGCGGCCATGTCCTCGGCCGATCACTTCTGGCCGGGCGCGGGACGGCCGACCTTGACCGCCTCGTGACCGACCTGGTCGGCGTCCAGCGCGTCGGTGTGCTCGTCGGTCACCGGCTTGCCGTCGGACGCGTTGAACTGGCGCTTGAAGTCGTTGATCTCGGTGGCGAGCTGCTCGATCAGCTCGTCGGACAGGTCCTTGACCTCGCGGATCTCGGTCAGCACGGTGCCCTGGGCGCGCAGGTGGTCCAGGAACTCGGTCTCGAACCGGCGGACGTCGCCGACCGGCACCGAGTCCAGGTGGCCCCTGGTGCCCAGGAAGATCGACACCACCTGTTCCTCGACCGGGTACGGGGTGTACTGCGCCTGCTTGAGCAGCTCGACCAGCCGCACCCCGCGATCCAACTGGGCCTTGGAGGTCGGGTCGAGGTCGGATGCGAACGCGGTGAACGCCTCCAGCTCGCGATACTGCGACAGGTCGATCTTCAGCGAGCCAGCGACCTTCCGCATGGCCCGCACCTGCGCGGAGCCGCCGACCCGGGAGACCGAGATACCGACGTTGACCGCCGGCCGGACGCCCTGGTTGAACAGGTCGGACTCCAGGAAGCACTGGCCGTCGGTGATCGAGATGACGTTGGTCGGGATGTAGGCCGACACGTCGTTGGCCTTCGTCTCGATGATCGGCAGACCCGTCATCGAACCGCCGCCCATCTCGTCGGACAGCTTCGCGCAACGCTCCAGCAGGCGGGAGTGCAGGTAGAACACGTCGCCCGGGTACGCCTCGCGGCCCGGCGGGCGGCGCAGCAGCAGCGAGATCGCGCGGTACGCCTCGGCCTGCTTGGTGAGGTCGTCGAACACGATCAGCACGTGCTTGCCCTGGTACATCCAGTGCTGCGCGATGGCGGAGCCGGTGTAGGGGGCCAGCCACTTGAAGCCGGCGGAGTCCGACGCCGGGGCCGCGACGATGGTGGTGTAGTCCAACGCGCCCGCCTCGGCCAGCGCCGTCCGCACGCCTGCGATGGTGGAGCCCTTCTGGCCGACCGCGACATACACACAGCGCACCTGCTGCTTGGGGTCGCCGGTCGCCCAGTTCGCCTTCTGGTTCAGGATCGTGTCGACGCAGACCGCGGTCTTGCCGGTCTTGCGGTCGCCGATGATGAGCTGGCGCTGGCCACGGCCGATCGGGGTCATCGCGTCGATGGCCTTGATGCCGGTCTGCAGCGGCTCCTTCACCGGCTGCCGGTTCATCACCGACGGCGCCTGCACCTCCAGCACGCGCTGGTCCTCGGCGACGATGTCGCCCAGCCCGTCGATCGGGACGCCCAGCGGGTCCACGACCCGGCCGAGGAAGCCGTCGCCGACCGGCACCGACAGCACCCGGCCGGTCCGGCGGACCTCCTGGCCTTCCTCGATGTGTTCGTAGTCACCCAGGATGACGGCGCCGATCTCGCGCGCGTCCAGGTTCTGCGCCACCCCGAGCACCCCGCCGGGGAACTCCAGCAGCTCCTGGGCCATCACCGAGGGCAGCCCCTCGACGTGCGCGATGCCGTCGCCGGTGTCGGACACGATGCCGACCTCTTCGCGAACGGTCTCGGGCGAGAACGTGGTGACGTAGTTCTCGATCGCGCTCCGGATCTCGTCCGACGAGATCGTCAGCTCCGCCATGGCTATTCGGTCCCTGCTCTCGATCATTCGTGGTCTAGGTCAGTCGTATTAGCTGGGCAACTGCTGGCGCGCCCTGGCCAGCCTGGCCGCGACACTGCCGTCGATCACCTCGTCGCCCACCCGGATCACCAGGCCGCCGAGCACTTCCGGGTCGAGCTCGACCTGCACGGAGACCGCGCGGCCGAAGATCGTCGACAACGTCTGGGCGAGTCGTCGTTCCTGCTCGTCGGACAGCGGTGCCGCCGCGGTGACCGTGGCCATCGACCGGCTCCGCATGGCCGCGGCCAGCTCGGCGAGCTTGCCGACCACGAACTCCAGGCTACGTCCTCGCGGCACCCGCACGGTCGCCTCGAGCAGCTGGCGGGTGGGCGCGGTGACCTTGTCCGCGATCAGGCCGTCCAGCAACGCGATCCGGCCATCGACCGGGGCGCCGTCGTCGGCCAGCAGTTCACGCAGCTTCGGCTGGGCGGTCAGGATCCGGCCGAACCGGAACAGTTCGTCCTCGACGTCCTCAAGAACGCCGTCGCGTTCGGCCACCACCAGCACCGCGCGGCGGGCCAGCGTCTCCACCGCTTCGAGCAGGTCGACCGAAGTGGACCAGCGGCTGTGCGCCAGCCCGGCCACGGTGTCCACGACCGGCTCGCCGACCTTGCCGCCGAGCACCGCACGGGCCAGGCGCTCCCGTGCCTCCGCGGGCGAGCCGGGATCGGTCAGGTGGCGCCGCAGCACCCGCTCCCGCACGAGCAGGCCGAGTACCGCGAACAGCTCGTCGCCGAACGTGCGCAAGCTGTCCGCGTCCGCTCCGGCGACGACCTGGTCCAGCCGGTCGACCGCGTCCGCGAGCGATTCCCTACTTGCCGCCAGCATGTCCCGCCTCCCCGGTGGACGAGGCCATGGCCGCCAGCTCGTCGAGCAGACGGTCCACTGTGGCCGATCGAGCCTGCTGACCTGCCAGGTGTTCGGTCACCAGTTCGCCTGCCAGGTCAACGGCCATCGCACCGATGCGGACCCGCAGTTCCCGGATCACCTGCTCGCGCCGGGCCACCAGGTCCTCCTCGCCGCGCTGGCGGATGCGTTCCACCTCACGCTCGGCGTGCTCGCGCATCTCGACCACGATCCGCTGCGCGTCCGCGCGGGCCGCGTCGCGGATCTTGGCGGCCTCGGTCCGCGCCTCGGCCACCGCGTCCTGGTACTGCTTCTCTGCGGCCGCCAGGCGTTCCGCCGCCAGCTTGGCGTCCTGCACCTGCTGGCCGATCGCGTCCTGCCGCTGCTTCATCAGCTTGCGCACCGGCGGCGCGACCTTGCGCCAGCCGAAGTAGATGATCAGCAGGAAGCCGACGAGCGACGCGATGTACTCGAGCACTGTCATCGGACGTCCACCTCCACGACTCCGGTCACCGGCGTCCCTCGCTCACCGACACGTCCTCGCCGACCACACGGCCGGCCAGGGTGGCCGCCAGTTCCCGCACGTGCGGCTGCAGTTCGCGCAGGGCCTGCTCGCGCTGCGCGGCCAGTTCCTCGCTCGCCCGGTGCGTGAGTCCCGAGACCTCTTCACTGGCCCGCGTGCGCAGCTCGTCCAGGATGTGCTGGCCCTCGGCCCGCGAGGACTCCCTGATCCGACCGGCCTCGGCGCGGGCCTCGGCCAGCGCCTCCGCGTACCGCTGCTGGGCGGCCTTGAACTTCTCTTCCGCCGTCTGGCTTTCCTCGGCCGCGCGCTTCACCATCTCGTCGCGATCGGCCAACGCCTTGCCGACGGCCGGCGCCACATACCACCCGAGCACGACGAGCACGATCACGAAGATGATCAGCTCGACGAAGAACGTGCCGTTCGGGATCAGGAAGATGCTGCTCGCGAGTGCCGGGGAAGCCACGGTGATCACGGCTTCGCGAAGACGAAGACAAGGATGGCCATGAAGGCCAGGTTGATGAAGTACATACCTTCGACCAGCGCCACCGTGATGAAGAACGGGGTCAGCAGCCGACCCTGGGCCTCCGGCTGGCGGGCGACACCGGCGATCAGCTGACTACCGGCCAGACCGTCGCCGACACCGGCACAGATCGCGGCGCCGCCGAGCATGAGGCCACCGCCGATAAACGCACCGGCCGTCTCGATGGCCGTGTTCAGGTCTGCCATTTCGCTCCTTGAATCATGCGGTGCCCTCGGGCACCGAGGTCACCAGGTTGGATCGATTGCGTAGCTGTATCGATTGCGTAGCGGGACGGTGCTCAGTGGACGGCCGCCTTACCGTGCGGCTGCGCCTGACCGAAGTACAGAATGGTCAACAGCGCGAAGACGAACGCCTGGATCAGACCGATGGCCATGTCGAACAATTTCCAACCGAAGTTGGGGGCCCACAACAGGTACGCGGGCAGCAACCCGATCACGGACACCATGATCGTGCCGGCGAAGATGTTGCCGAACAACCGCAGCGCCAGCGCGAGCGGGTTGGCGAGCACCTCGATGATGACGTTGATCGGCGCCAGGAACGGCGCGTCGCCGGGGCCCTTGGCGATGTGGCCGAGGTAGCCGCCGAAGCCGTTGGCCCGGAACCCGGCCACGTGCACCCAGAGGATCACCACGACCGTCAGCGCATAGGTGAGGTTCACGTCCGCGGTGGGCGGCGGCGCCAGGTCCTTGCCGCCGACCTGTACCGGCAGCACGGAGATCCAGTTGCAGATCAGGATGAAGATGAACAGCGTGAACGCCAGCGGCACCACGTAGGGCGCGACCTCGAGGCCGATGTTCTCCCGCACCTGGTCCTGCGCCCACTTGAAGACCGTCTCGAAGAACAGCTGCGGTCCACGTGGGACACCCGAGGTCACCGAGCGCCGGACGATCAGGCCGAGACCGATCACGAGCACCGCGGCGATCACGGTGGTGAGCACGGTGTCCGTGTTGATGGTCAGACCGAGGAAGGTGGCCGTGGGGTGGGTACCCGGCGTCTCGATGGTGGCCGCGGCATGAACGATGTGCGAACTCACTGGCGCATCCCTCGCATCATCGGCACCGCCGTGCCGGCCAGCATCAAGACCTGGAAGACCAGCAGGCCACCGAAGACGGCAACCCCGTTGGGGGCGAAGAAGATCCCGATCAGCACCGCGACCAGCGTGGTGATCAGCAGGCGGCCGGCGATGGACATGGTCAGCAGCTTCTTCTGCGACACGTCGGCGTTCTCGCTGTTGCCGTAGGTGACCGCGGAACGCTGCACCAGCAGCGCGTTGACCGAACCGAGCAGGATGCCCAGGCAGCCGAACAGACCCAGCAGCGGGTGGCCGATCAGCACGAGTGCGACCAGTGCCACGACGCCGACCACGATGGCCAGGATGATGGTGCGCCGGAAATTTGCCTTCAGGTGTGCGGGAATGTTCACCACGGGCTGTAGCGACGACATCTCAACTCACTTTTCCAGGTACTTTCGGAACTCGGCGACGGTGTAGAGGACAGCGGCGATGATGCCGAGTGCGACTCCGACGAGTACGAACGTGGGGAAAGTCTTGAGGCGGGTATCAGCGAACCAGCCCAGCGCGGTGCATCCGACGACTAGGGCGGCGATCGCGAACCCAAGGCCCACGAGTTGGGTCCAGCTCGGCCCGTTCTGGCTCTGTTTCTGGCTCACGGCCGGAACGGCGCGTCCGCTGGCAAACCCACGTTCGGTTCTCGCGGTGACGGCACGCGGTCATCGATCAAAGGCAACTCCTCGTGGTCTCGGGCGCAGTGTCTCGGGCGCGTAGGAGTTGGGCCCTTGGTGGGCCCAGAGTGTCACAACAGTGGCACAGTGCATCGAACCCCCCGCTCGGGGGATCTGAGGGAGACGTTATCACAGATGTTCGGGGAACCAACCGGCCGGCATGACGCCGGCCACGCGGTCGGCTCGCGCTACGTCCAGTTACTCGACCGGGCACCGGAATCACCCCGCTTCACCGAGAGATGACACGAACACTTGCCCGCAAAGTTACCGTACGGTCGTTCGGTTGCCGGCGGCACCCCCTTGACCTGCGCGGTTGATCAGGTGCGCGCGGTGTCTCGCAGTCGCGGAATCGCCGACGCGGCAAGCGCCAGCAGCAGCCCGATCCCGATGCCCCACATGGCGACCTGCACGTTGAACAGCGTCAGCGACACCGCGCCGAACGCGATCACGCCGGCCCACAGGTAGATCAGCAGCACCGCGCGCCGCTGCGAGTGGCCGATCTCCAGCATCCGGTGGTGCAGGTGCATCTTGTCGGCGGAGAACGGGCTCTCGCCGCGCCGGGTCCGCCGGACGACGGCCATCAACAGGTCCAGCAGCGGCACGAACAGCACGGCGGCGACCACCAGCAGCGGCGACAGCAACGCGACCGCGTCCTTGGCGCCCAGGGTGACGTAGCTGATCTTGCCCGACGCCGACGTGCTCGCGGCGGCCAGCATCAGCCCGATCAGCATCGAGCCGGAGTCGCCCATGAAGACCCGCGCCGGATGGAAGTTATGCGGCAGGAAGCCCAGGCACGCGCCGGCCAGGGTGGCTGCGATCAGGGCGGGCGGATAGTTCGTCACGTTGCCCTGCGAGTTGTTCAACAGTCCCAACGAGAACGCGCACGTGGCCGCGGCGGCGATGAACCCGATCCCGGCGGCCAGTCCGTCGAGGCCGTCCACGAAGTTCATCGCGTTGGCCATGCTGACCACCAGCAGGACGGACAGCACGCCGCCCTCGTTCTGGTCCAGCACCAGCACCGAGCCGAGCCCACTGCCCTGGCTGCCCCACGGCACCCAGAACTCCACCCACTGCAGGCCCAACAGCACCAGCAGCCCGGCGGACGTGATCTGACCGGCCAGTTTGGTCAGCGAGTCCAGTTCGAACCGGTCGTCCAGCGCACCGACGAGCACGATCACGCCGCCGCCGATCAGCACGGCGTACGGGTCCAGCGAGTAGGTGAACGCCCGGCGCAGCACCGGCAGCGAGTGCGCCAGCAGCATTCCGCCGACCACCCCGCCGTACATGGCGATGCCGCCCATCCTGGGCATCACCACGGAGTGCACGTCCCTCGCTCTGGGCACGGCGACCGCGCCCAGCCGGACCGCGAGCTTGCGGACCAGGCCGGTGAGCAGGTACGTGACCGCGGCCGCGGTCAGGCCGACCAGCAGGTACTCCCGGACCGGAAGGCCGGCCGGTGTGGCGTCGGTCAGTGGACCCACCGGAATCAGGCAACCACGGTGTCGAGCACCTCGGCCACCTCGGCCCTGGTCACCGCGCCCTCGCGCAGCATCCGCGGGGTGTCGTCGGTCAGGTCGACGATGGACGATGGCACCGTGTTCTCCGACGGCCCACCGTCCAGGTAGACCTGCACGAGGTCGCCGAACTGGGCCTTCGCGTCCGCGACGTCGGTGGCGGCGGGACGACCGGTCAGGCTGGCGCCGGACTGCGCCATCGGGCCGATCTCACGCAACAGTTCCAACGCGACCGGGTGCAACGGCATCCGGACCATCACGGTGCCCCTGGTGTCGCCGAGATCCCAGGCCAGCGAGGGCGCGTGCGGCAGCACGAGCGACAGCTCACCGGGCCAGAACGCCTCGATCAGGTCCCGCGCCCGCTTGGGCACCGACAGCACTAGACCGTCCACCGTGGACCACGAGCCGACGAGCACGGACAGCGGCATGCCCCGGCCACGGCCCTTGGCGTCGACGAGGTTGCGCACCGCGTGCTCGTCGAACGCGTCACAGCCGAGCCCGTACACGGTGCCGGTCGGGAACACCACCAGCCGCGAGGTCCGGACAGCGGCTGCGGCCGCACGGAGCCCGGCCTCACGCTCGTCCCGACGGCGGCAGTCATAAACCGTGGCCACGATAGCGATCCTGCCATGACATGGCGCGCTGGCGCGCGCGGGTCAGGCCTCCGCTCGTATCGCCGTTGTGAACCGCGGGCGGCCGGTGAGGTCGTTGTGGTCGGTGACCTCGGTCAGGACTCGCCGGGCGGTCAGCAACGCCGGTACCGAGTCCTGGTGTGTGTCGTCGTGTTCGATGGCGACGGCGCCACCGATGGTGAGCAGTCGGGCCGCGAGAGCGACGATCGGGCGGATGATCGACAGGCCGTCCGGGCCGCCGAAAACGGCGATCGCCGGGTCGTGTTCGGCGACCTCCGGCGGCACCGGCGTGTTCTCGGGCACGTAGGGCGGGTTGCACAGGACCAGGTGCACGGAGCCGTCCAGATCGGCGAACAGGGTCGGGTCGGTGACATCGCCCGCGTAGAGCCGGATCGCGGTGTCGCCTGCCTGCGCGCGCACTTCGGCGTTCTGGCGGGCCCATGCCAGCGCGACGCCGTCGGACTCGACCGCGTGCACGGTGGCGTCCGGGCGGGCGTTGGCCACCGCGAGCGCGAGCGCGGCCGAGCCGGTGCACAGGTCGACCACCACCGCCCGTTCGACCTCGCGCAGCCGGGCGAGGCCCCATTCCAGCAGCAGCTCGGTTTCCGGGCGTGGCACGAAGACGCCGGGCCCGACGCCGACGGTGATCTCGCCCAGCGCGGCCCAGCCGGTCAGGTGTTGCAGCGGCACGTGTTTGGCGCGCTGGCCCACCAACTGGCCGATCGCGTCCACCACCGGCGGGTCGACCAACGGCACCATCGGCAGCCGGCCGCGTTCGACGCCGAGCACGTGCGCGGCGATCAACTCGGCGTCCACCCGTGGCGACGCGATTCCTGCTTTGTCGAGAATTCGTTCAGCTTCGAGGATCGCCAACCGCAGCGGCTGCCTCTGACGGCTCATGCGACCGCCTCGCCGGCGCTCGTCGGCCGCATTAGCGAAGGCGCTGTGCCTTTGATTCGCTCGCTGCGCTCGCTCATGGGTTAAGCCTCTCACCCCGCGCTGGCCGCGAGGCGTTCCGCCCGATCGGCCTCGGTCAGCGCGTCGAGCACGGCGTCGAGGTCGCCGTCGAGGACCTGGTCGAGGTTGTACGCCTTGTAGTTCACCCGATGGTCGGCGATCCGGTTCTCCGGGTAGTTGTAGGTGCGGATGCGCTCGGAGCGGTCCACCGTGCGGACCTGGCCGCGCCGGGCCGCGGACGCGGCGGCCGCCGCCTGTTCCTCGGCCAGCACCAGCAGTCGGGCGCGCAGCACGTGCATGGCGCGGGTCTTGTTCTGCAACTGGCTGCGTTCGTTCTGGCAGGACACCACGATCCCGGTCGGCAGGTGCGTGATCCGGACGGCCGAGTCGGTGGTGTTCACGCTCTGACCGCCGTGGCCGGACGAACGGAACACGTCGATTCGCAGGTCCTTCTCGTCGATCTCGACCTCGACGTCCTCGGGCTCCGGGTAGACCAGCACGCCGGCCGCCGACGTGTGCACGCGGCCCTGCGACTCGGTCACCGGCACCCGTTGCACGCGGTGCACGCCGGCCTCGAACTTCAGCCGCGACCACACGCCGTCCGGACCGCTTCCCTTGCCCTTCACGGCAACCGTGACGTCCTTGAAGCCACCGAGCTCGGAGTCGGTGCCGTCGAGCACCTCGGCGCGCCAGCCACGGCGCTCGGCGTAGCGCAGGTACATCCGCAGCAGGTCGCCCGCGAACAGCGCGCTTTCTTCGCCGCCCTCGCCGGACTTCACCTCCAGCACCACGTCCGACCCGTCGTGCGGATCACGCGGCAGCAGCAGTTCGGTCAGCCGCGCCTCCACCACCGGCAGCCGCCGCGCGAGCGCGTCCGTCTCGGCCGCGAAACCCGGATCCTCGGCAAGGAGTTCCCGTGCCGCGGCCAGATCGTCCCGAGTGGACTCGACCTCACGGATCGCGCGCACCACAGGGCCCAGCTCGGCGAAACGGCGGGACAGCGTGCGCGCCAGCGCTTGGTCGCCGTGCACGGCCGGATCGGCGAGCCGCTGCTCCAACGCGGCGTGCTCGGCCACCAGCGCGCCCAGCACCTCAGGTACCGGCTTGGTCACTGTCTCTCCGTTTCGCGAACGATCTCCGAACAGACGAACGGCACACCCGAGGGGCGCACCGTTGGATCGAGCGAAGCGAGGCGTCTGGCCCGGTCCGCCGCGGCGTCTTCGTCCCCGGAGCGGCGGCGAAGCCCAGCGGAGGGGACGAAGACGCCGCGAAAAGCGGCCGGGACCCCGCGGCGCGGAGCGCGCCAGACAGATCTAGTTACTTCTTGCGCTTGCCGTAGCGCGCCTCGAAGCGCGCCACCCGGCCACCGGTGTCCAGGATCTTCTGCTTGCCGGTGTAGAAGGGGTGGCAGTTCGAGCACACCTCGACGTGAATCGAACCGTTGGCCTTGGTGCTGCGGGTGGTGAACGTGTTCCCGCAGCTGCAGGCCACGTCGGTGACCACGTACTCCGGGTGAATTCCGGTCCTCACTGTGTCGTCCTCTCCTAGTGGCCGCCGGGTCCCCATATAGCGATCTCATTGAGCTGGGGTGAACCGGAGCCGGATTCGACCTGTCAGTCTGCCAGATGCGCTGACATAGACGTGAACGTACCCGGTGACCGGCTTGTTCCCGCCGGCACCGGGCACGTCACGTCGCTAGTCGTCGCCAGCGCCGGGTGTGGTCTTGGCGACCTGCATCAGGAACTCGATGTTGGTCCTGCTCTTGCGGAGCTGGACCAGCAGCAGGTCGATGGCCTGCTGGGTGTCCAGGGCGTGCAGCACCCGGCGGAGCTTGTGCGTGACCGCCAGCTCGTCCGGCGAGAGCAGCAGTTCCTCCTTGCGGGTACTGGACTGGTCGACGTCGACGGCGGGGAACACCCGCTTGTCGGCGATCTTGCGGTCCAGCTTCAGCTCGGCGTTGCCGGTGCCCTTGAACTCCTCGAAGATCACCGTGTCACCGGTGGACCCGGTCTCCACCAGCGCCGTGGCGAAGATGGTGAGCGAGCCGCCCTTCTCGATGTTGCGCGCCGCGCCGAGGAACCGCTTCGGCGGGAACAGCGCGGTCGAGTCGACACCACCGGACAGGATCCGTCCGGACGCCGGCGCGGCCAGGTTGTAGGCCCGACCCAGCCGGGTGATCGAGTCGAGCAGCACGACCACGTCGTGACCCATCTCGACCAGCCGCTTCGCCCGTTCGATGGACAGCTCGGCGACACTGGTGTGGTCCGACGGCGGACGGTCGAACGTGGAGGCGATGACCTCGCCCCGCACCGACCGCTGCATGTCGGTGACCTCTTCAGGTCGTTCGTCCACCAGCACCACCATCAGGTGACACTCCGGGTTGTTCGTGGTGATGGCGTTGGCGATGGACTGGAGCACCATCGTCTTGCCGGCCTTGGGCGGCGACACGATCAGTGCGCGCTGCCCCTTGCCGACCGGCATCACCAGGTCGATCACCCTGGTGGTGAGGATGTGCGACTCGGTCTCCAGCCGCAGTCGCTCGTTCGGGTACAGCGGGGTCAGCTTCGTGAACTCCGGCCGGTCCTTGACCTGGTCGGGGTCCAGCCCGTTGATCTTGTCCACCCGCACCAGCGGGTTGAACTTCTGCCGCTGCTGCTCGCCGTCGCGCGGCTGGCGCACGACGCCGGTGATCGCGTCGCCACGGCGCAGGCCGTAGCGGCGGACCAGCGAGAGCGAGACGTACACGTCGTTGGGGCCGGCCAGGTAACCGCTGGTCCGCACGAACGCGTAGT
>WNGR01003647.1_pt1 | contig 17340 bp, 9 predicted proteins | sample 5407581 | NCBI WGS metagenome assembly WNGR01 (sample SAMN13153383, study PRJNA577476) | soil metagenome | isolation source: 80 cm soil or saprolite under Garry oak tree replicate 2 | place: USA:California | collected 2016-06-15 | reverse complement strand
TCACCCGGCGGCGGGCCGCGACAGCACCATCAGCGAGCGGGCGCCGACCTCGACCACCCCACGCGCGGCGAGGCGATCGCGCTTCGCGTCGCTCGCGCCGGCCGTGTCGACCAGGATCTCCCACTCGCTGCCCCAGTCGATCTCCGGCAGCGTGTACGGCAGCGGTTCGTGGTGGGCGTTCATGAGGACGAGCAGGGTGTCGCCCACGATCCGCTCCCCGCGATCATCAGGCGTCGCGATGGTGTCGCCGCCGAGGAGGTAGGCGATGGCGCGGATATAGGGCTGCTGCCAGTCGTCCTCCGTCATCTCCTGGCCATCGGGCCGGAAGAAGGCGACGTCCTTCAGCGACGAGTCACGGAAGGTCGCGCCGCGGAAGAAGCGGCGGCGCTGCAGGACGGGTTGCGACTTGCGCAGCCGGATCATCCGCATCGTGAAGCCGAGCAAGGCCTCGCGGCGCCGGCCGAGGTCCCAATCGAGCCACGAGAGCTCGTTGTCCTGGCAGTAGCCGTTGTTGTTGCCCCGCTGGGTCTTTCCGATCTCGTCGCCCGCGCAGAGCATGGGCACGCCCTGCGCCAGGAAGAGCGTCGCGATGAGGTTGCGCTGCTGCCGGTCGCGCAGCTCGTTGACGGCCCGATCGTCCGTATCGCCCTCCACTCCGCAGTTCCAGGAAGCATTGTCGTCGCTGCCGTCCTGGTTGCGCTCGCCGTTCGCCTCGTTGTGCTTGTGGTCGTAGGAGACGAGGTCGCGCAGCGTGAACCCGTCGTGGCAGGTGACGAAGTTCACGCTGGCGAAGATCTTGCGCCCGGCGGCCTGATACAGGTCGGCCGAGCCGGTGAGGCGCCAACCCAGCTCGTTGTGCGTGATGTCGCCCTTCCAGAACCGGCGCACCACGTCGCGGAACTTGCCATTCCACTCGGACCAACGCACCGGGAACTGGCCGACGTTGTACCCGTTGATGTCCCACGGCTCGGCGATGAGCTTCACCCGCTGCAGCACCGGGTCCTGGTGGCAGGCCTGGAGGAAGTTTCCGCGGGGGTTGAAGTCGAAGGGATCGCGGGCGAGGGTGGTCGCGAGGTCGAAGCGGAACCCGTCCACGTGCATCTCCTCCACCCAGTAGCGGAGGGAGTCCATGACGAGCGCGAGCGTCTGCGGGTGCGGCAGGTTGAGGCTGTTCCCGCAGCCGGTCGAGTCCCAGTAGTGCCGCGGATCCTCGGGCGAGAGCCGGTAGGAGCTGACGTTGTCGAGGCCCCTCAACGACAGCGTGGGACCCAGGTGGTTGCCCTCGGCCGTGTGGTTGTAGACCACGTCGAGGATGACCTCGATCCCGGCTCGATGGAGGTCCTTCACCATCTGCTTGAACTCGACCACCTGCTGCCCGGGGTCGCCGGGGCACGCGTACCGCTGCTCGGGCGCGAAGAAGGCGAGCGAGCTGTAGCCCCAGTAGTTCGTGAGGCCCCTGTCGGTCAGGTAGGCGTCGTCGGTGAACTCGTGGATCGGCAGGAGCTCGACGGCGGTGATCCCGAGCCGCTTCAGGTGCTCGATCGAGGCCGGGTGGGCAAAGCCGGCGTAGGTGCCGCGAAGCTTCTCCGGCACGTCCGGATGACGCTTCGTGAACCCACGCACGTGCACCTCATAGATGACCGACCGGTGCCAGGGGTGGTTCGGCGGCTCGTCGCCCGCCCAGTCGAAGCCGTCTCCCAGCACCACCGCCTTCGGCATGCCCCGCGCGCTGTCGCGCTCGTCGAGGACGTCGTCGGAGCCGCCCGGCAGGTAGCCGAAGATGGGCTGCTTGAAATCGACCTCGCCGGTGAGCGCCTTCGCGTACGGATCGATGAGGAGCTTGTGCCCGTTGAAGCGCAGCCCGTGGGCCGGATCGTACGGCCCGAAGGCGCGGACGCCGTAGAGCGCTCCGGGCCTGAGCCCCGGCACGTAGCCGTGCCACACCTGGGCGGTCGTCTCGCCGAGCGGTATCCGTCCCAGCTCCTGCGTGGGATCCTTCCCGTCGAACAGGCAGATCTCGATGCGCTCGGCCCCGCTCGAGTAGACCGCGAAGTTCACCCCTTCCGCGTCCGGCGTCGCGCCGAGGGGGAGGGGCCTTCCCGGCCAGACCTGGCCGACCATGGAGTGAAGTTAGCCATTGCTCGGGTGGCAGGCGGCCGCCGGCAGGGGTACAACCGGGAGCCGTCGCGCCGGGCGAGCGACACGCCCGGGACTTAAGCACCTCCTCGGGGGAGCCATCGTCAGCCGCCACGCCACCCGCCTCGTCCACGACCCGCGCACCGGCAGCTCGCGAGACGACAGCGTCGCCGTCGAGGAGCCGCTCGAGATCCGCATCTCCGGCGACGCGGTCGCGGTCACCATGCGGACTCCTGGGGACGACGGAGACCTGACGCTGGGGTTCCTCTACGCCGAGGGGATCATCGCCTCGGCCGCCGACGTGGGATCGGTGGCGCACTGCGGCCGCCCCGGCGAGGAGGGGTACGGCAACGTGGTGGAGGTGGCACCGGGAGCTGGCGCCGTGCTCCAGCTCGAGCGGGTCGACGCGAGCCGGCGCGGGACCCTCACCACCGCGGCCTGCGGCGTCTGCGGCCGGCGCACCATCGACGACCTCAGGCAGGCTTGCGCCGTGCTGCCGCCTGGCCCCGCCCTCTCGCGCCGGGAGGTCCTCGCCGCGGTCACGGGACTGCGCGAGGTGCAGGGGACGTTCGCGCGGACGGGAGGTACCCACGCCGCGGCGATCCATGACGCGGCGGGTCGGCGGCTGGTCTCGCGCGAGGACGTGGGCCGGCACAACGCCGTGGACAAGGTGGTGGGCGCGCTCCTCCGCGAAGGCCGGCTCGGGTCGGCCACGCCGCTCCAGGGGCGCCCGGCGCTCCTCGTGGTGAGCGGCCGGGCGAGCTTCGAGATGGTCCAGAAGGCCGCGCGGGCCGGCATCCCCATCCTGGCCAGCGTCTCCGCGCCGACCACGCTGGCGGTCGATCTCGCGGAGGCGACCGGGGTGACCCTGGCCGGGTTCGCGCGGGGCGATACGCTCAACGTGTACGCGCACCCGGAGCGCATCACGGCCTGAACCCGGCAAGTCCCTTGGCACGCCAGCGGCGGAACACTAGAGACAAGGGACACGCTCTGGGAGGATCACCCATGGTGTACAGGCTCGTCGTCCCGTTGCTGGCGGTCTCGCTCTCGGTCCCGGCGCTCGCCGCCCCGGTCAAGCTCGGCGTGATCAACTCCATGACCGGTCCCGAGGCGCCCATCGGCGAGAACCTCACGAACGGCATCAAGCTGGCGCTCGAAGATCTCAAGAAGAAGGGCATCGAGGCGCAGGTGGTCTGGGAGGACGACACCGGCAAGCCGCAGATCGGCCTCTCGGCCCTGGAGAAGCTCGCCACGCGCGACAACGTCGCCGGCGTGGTGGGCGCTTACACCTCGGCCGTCACGAGCGCGGTCGCCAAGGCCGCCGAGCGCTACAAGGTCCCGCTCGTGAACCCGGTCGCGTCGAAGGAGGAGATCACGCGCCAAGGGTACAAGTGGGTCTACCGCGTCTCGGCGACGACGGGGGACTACGCCGCGATCCTCCTCGACATGGCGCTCGCGCTCGGCAAGCCGAAGACCCTCGCCATCCTGAACGAGAACACCGACTTCGGCACCTCCGGTGCGAAGAGCGCCCGTGCCTATGCCGAGAAGAAGGGCCTCAAGGTGGTGTTCGAGGAGGCGTACTCCAAGGGCTCTCCGGATTACCGCTCCACGCTCGTCAAGCTGCGCGGGACGAACCCGGACGTCGTCTTCCTGGTCTCGTACGTCGCCGACGCCATCCTGCTCATGCGGCAGTCGCGCGAGATCGGACTGTCGCCGCAAGGGTTCCTCGGAGCCGGGGCCGGCTTCTCGACCGTGCAGTTCGCGGCGGAGAAGGCGATCTCGAACGGCGTCTTCGCCTCGTCGCAGTGGACGCCGCAGGTGAGCTGGCCGGGCACGAAGGAGTTCGCCGCGCGCTATCTGAAGCAGTTCGGAAAGGAGCCGACCTACCACGCCGCGACGGCCTACGCGGCGATGACGATCCTGGGCGAGGAGGTGGCCAAGGCGAACGGCGACCGCGAGAAGGTGCGCCAGGCGCTCGACAGCGGGACTTGGAACGGCCTCGACGGCGAGGTGAAGTTCCAGGACTACGAGGGCTACACCAACCAGAACAAGCACCAGATGCTGGTCGAGCAGGTGCAGAACGGGAAGCACGTCACCGTGTGGCCGCCGGAGCTCGCGTCCGGCAAGGCCATCTGGCCGTTCCCGGGGTGGAAGTAGGGTCGGGCCGTTCGGCCGCTCAACTCATGGCGGTGATCAGTCGGGATGAGCCCACGCGATGGGGGGCTGCGGGGGGAGAGTTTCTCCCCCCGCGCTGAGGCGGCGAGAGCCGCCGGAACTCATCTGATGGCGGTACGGCCACGCCGCGGATCAACTCGATCGGTCGCCGCCATCAGAAGTGCACCACCTGAGCCCGCTGGGCGCGCGCGCGGAACCGGTCCAGCCACCGCTCGCCGGAGAGCTGGCGGGCGAGCTCCACCGCGAGGTGCCGCGGCTCCGCGCCGAGCGCCTTGTTGCGGCCCAGCCCCTGGAGGCAGGACGGACAGTTGGTCAGCAAGACCGCGCCCGCCGGCTGCTCCGCGATCGCCTCGCGCACGGCCGCTCGCTTGCGGTGGAGCATCGCGTCGGTGATGTCGGGCCGCGACAGCGCGAGCGTCCCCGCCTCCGAGCAGCAGTGCGGGACCTTCTGGGCCGGGCGGCCAGTGAGCTGCTCGATCACGCTCGGGCCCTGGCCGTCGAGCGAGTCGTGGCAGGGCGGGTGGTACAGGTAGCCGGCGGCGGCCGCCCCGCCGCGCGGGGATACGCCGCGCCGGAGCGCGAACCGCGCCAGGTCCTGGACGCCGCAGCCGAAGATCTTCGCCGCCTCCATGGCCACGAGCGCCTCGCGGCAGGTGCCGCAGGTCACCACCACCGCATCGAACGAGAGGTAGCTCAGCATCTCGCGAAGCTGGCTCATCACGATGGTGTCGCGCAGCACCATCCGGCCGTGCTGCTCGGTCCGGGCGTTGGCGTAGGCGGGGAAGCCGCAGCAGAGGAACGGGGGCGGCAAGACCACCCGCGTGCCGCTCTCGCCGAGCACGTGCAGCGCCGCCAGGCCGACCGTGCCATGGAGGCGCTCGGAGCCACAGCCGGGGAAATAGAAGACGGTCGCCTGCGCCTCGCCGTCCGGCTCCAGCACGAGCGCCTCGCCGGGGCCGCAGGCGGGGAGCACATCGCGCAGCCCGAGCGCGTCCACCGGCGGCACCGGTGAGCGCAGCAGCTGGACCGCGTACGGGGCCGCGCCCGGCGCATCGCTCTCGGGCGCCGGGCCGACCAGCTTCGACAGCGCGCGCTGGAGAGCGCCGCCGAGGCGCACGACGCCGGCGCGGAAGACGGCGTTGTAGGCGGGCGAGGTGGACTCGAGGTAGCGCAGGGTGGCGCGCGTCGGCGCGGCGTGGTGCTTGTACCCGTGCGCCATCAGGATCTCGCGCTCGAGCACCGACACCTCGCCCGTGTCGATGTCGACCGGGCACGGCTTCAGGCACTTGTGGCAGATGGTGCAGTGGTCCGCCACCTCCTCCAGGTGGCGCAAGAGCTCGAAGGACGCCGAGCGGTCGCGCTGGACCTCGTAGAGGAGCGCCTCGATGAGGGCGCCGATGGCGAGGTTCTTGTTCCGCGGGTGGAAGAAGAGGCCGCGGGCGGGGTGGTAGACGCAGCAGTCCGGCTTGCATTTCCCGCAGCGCACGCACTTCGCGATCTTCTGCGACAGCTCCTCGAGCTTGCCGTGGCGCAGGATGCGCGCCTCGAGCTCGAGCAGGTTGAAGGAGGGCGTGAAGATGCGGTCGAGGAGCGCGAGATCCTCGAGCTTGCCCGGGTTCATCGTGCCGTGCGGGTCGACCTCTCGCCGGTACGCGCCGAGCTCGGCCACGATCGACGGCTCGAGGTACTTGAGCTTCGTGACGCCGATGCCGTGCTCGCCCGAGCAGACGCCGCCGAGCCGGGCCACCTCGGCCATGACGCGGTCGACGGTGTGCTCCGCCCGCCGCATCATGGCGCGGTCGTTCGACAGCACCGGGATGTTGACGTGCACGTTGCCGTCGCCGGCGTGCATGTGGGTGGCGATGACGATGCGGCGCCGCCGCTCCTCGGCGTGGAGCGCCTCGATCCCGGCCGCGAGCTGCTGGTAACCGCGCACCGAGTCGGCGAGGTCCCGCCGCAGCGCCTCGATGAGCGCGAGCGCGCGGAGCTCGCGCTCGCCGGCGGCATCGATGGCTTGCAGCGCGGCGTCGCAGCGAAGGCGCGCGCGGGCGATCTTCTCGGGCAGGAAGCTGCCTTCCTCCTCGGTGGCCGTCTCGAGGAACTCTCGCACGCGCCAGGCGAAGGCGCGCTGCGCCGCGCGCTCCTCCTCCACGTTGAGGCCGTCGCAGAAGCGCGCGAAGCCGGCCAGCGCCGGGAGCGGCAGGACCACGTCCTCATTGAGCTTGAAGGCGTTCGTCCGCGCCGCGATGGCACCGAGCTTCTTGCGATCGGCCCAGAAGCGCTTCGCCTCGGCCGCGTCCTTCGCCTCGAACAGGAAGGTGTTGCCGTGGCGCGCCAGGAGCTCGCGGATGCGCTCCACCCCGCGCGCCGTCTGGGCCGCGTCGTGGCCGACGACGTCCACGAGCAGCACCGCCTTCGGCGCCTCCGACCGAGGCGCCTTGACCTTGTAGCCGATGGCCCGAACGTACTCGTCGTCGAAGTGCTCCAGCGCCTGCAGCACCTCCTGCGGACCGTTCGGGAAGGCGCGCGCCAGGTCGAGGATGACGTGGCTCGCCTCGTCCATGTCCGGCCCGAAGAACTCCAGGCAGAGGGTCCGGATGGACGGGTAGGCACGGTACAGCACGAACTCGGCCGAGGTGATGACGCCGTCGGTGCCTTCCTTCTGCACGCCGGGCAGGCCCGAGAGCGCCTTGTTGGTGATGTCCTTCCACAGGCCATTGCGGCGCAGCTCGCGCCCGCGGAGCGCGATCGTCTTGGAGAGCCGCCCGCCGGCGTCGCGGACCTCGAAGGTGACCGGGTCGTCCGGGAGGATCTTGCGGAGCTGGTGATCCAGGCGGCGGACGCTGAACCGGGCCCCGCCCGGCATGGCCATCTCGTAGGCGAGCAGGTTGTCGATGCAGGTGCCCCACAGGACGGCCGTCTTGCCCCCGGCGTTCTCGGCGATGTTGCCGCCCACCGTGCACGCCCAGGCGCTGGTGGGATCGGTGGCGAAGACGAGGCCGCGCGCGGCGGCGTGCTCCATGGCGTGCTCGGTGATGACGCCCGCCTCGAGCCGCATCACCTGCGCCCGGGCGGGGCCCTCGGCCAGCGCGAACTCGCGCTCCTCCACGGCCAGGATCCGGTTCAGCTTCTCCGTGTTGATGACGACGCAACCGGCGCGGAGCGGGACCGCCCCGCCGGTGAGGCCGGTGCCGGCGCCGCGCGGGATGGCCTTCAGGCCGAGCGCCTCGATGGCTGCGAGGAGCGGCGCCACCTGGTCCTCCGCGGTCGGCATCACCACGGCGAACGGGAGGTGGAGCCGCCAGTCGGTGGCGTCGGTGGCGTGCGAGACCAGCGTGAAGGGATCGGCGAGGACGTTCTCGCGCCCGCAGATGGCACCCAGCGCGGCCATGGTCCGCGCCCGCTCCCGCGGGACCTCGGCCAGCTCGCGCCGCAGCTCCTCGACGAGGGCTCGGGTCGCGCCCACCACCTCGCCCACCAGCGGCTCGTCGCCGGCGTGCGCCTCCACGATGGCGAGGTCGGTGTCCAGGTTCTCGAAGAGGTGCCGCCGGCGGGCCGAAGAGGCGAGGAGCTCCTCGTACAGGTAGGCGTTGCGGCGGTGGACCAGCACCTCCCCGAAGACCCGCATGAGCAGCCGGGCCGAGCGCCCGGTCACCCGCCGTGAACGGAGCGCCTCGAGCTTGCGCCACATCTCCTCCCCGAGGAGGTGCAGCACCGCCTGCCGGTCGTCGGCGGAGGTGTAGTTGAAGGGGATCTCGCGCGGGTTCTCTGCCGGGGTGCTCATCGCTCCTCTGGGTTCTTATCAGATCACCCGCCCAGGGAGCGACCACGGGCATGGCGGCCGGGCGGGCGATCCCTCGTCCGCGGGCGGGGAGGCAAAAACCCGGTTATCCACGAGGCATGCCCCAAGCTTCGACCGCCGACGGAGCCCTCCCGCGGGCCGCGGTGGTGAACGACATGAGCCTTCAGATCGCGACCGTGAACGGCTCCGGCTCGCAGAGCGCCAACACCGTCCTCCTCCGGGCCCTGTTCCAGATGGGAGTCCCCGTTTCGGGAAAGAACCTCTTCCCCTCCAACATCGCCGGCCTGCCCACCTGGTACACGATCCGCGCCAGCGCGCGCGGCTACGTGGCGCGCAAGAAGGAGATCGACGTCCTCGTCGCCATGAACCCGGAGACGGCGCGTGAGGACGTGGCCGGGCTCCCGCCCGGGGCGGCGGTGATCCATGACGCTCCGCTCCGCCTCGACGAGCTCCGCACCGATCTCGTCTTCTACCCCGTCCCGTTCGACGCGCTCGCGGCGGGGGTCACCACCGATCCTCGCCTGAAGAAGCTCCTGCGCAACATGGCCTACGTCGGCGTGGTGGCCCGACTCCTCCGGCTGGACATGGTCGAGGTGGAGCGCGCCATCGCGAAGCAATTCGCGCGGAAGGCGAAGGCGGCCGAGCTGAACCTCGCGGCGGCCCGGGCCGGGTTCGAGCACGCCAGGGTGCTCGAGAAGAAGGATCCCTTCCACATCCGGCGCATGGGCGCGACGGCGGGCAAGATCATCGTCGACGGCAACTCGGCCTGTGCCCTGGGGGCGCTCTTCGCCGGCGTGACGGTGGTGACCTGGTATCCCATCACGCCCTCCTCGTCGCTCGTGGAGAGCCTCTCCCGCTATCTGGAGAAGTACCGGGCCGGACCGGACGGCAAGGCCACGTACGCGGTGGTGCAGGCCGAGGACGAGCTCGCCGCGGTGGGGATGGTGCTCGGGGCGGGATGGGCGGGCGCCCGCGCCATGACGGCCACCTCAGGGCCCGGGATCTCGCTCATGGCCGAGTTCGCCGGCCTGGGGTACTTCGCCGAGATCCCAGCGGTGATCTTCGACGTGCAGCGGGTCGGGCCCTCGACCGGCCTCCCCACCCGCACCTCGCAGGGCGACGTGCTCGCGGCGGCGCTGCTCTCCCACGGTGACACGCAGCACGTCCTCCTCCTGCCGGGCACGGTGGAGGAGTGCTTCACGCTGGCCGGGGCGGCCTTCGATCTGGCCGAGCAGCTCCAGACGCCGATCTTCGTCCTCACCGATCTCGACCTCGGCATGAACAGCTGGATGGCGGAGCCGTTCCTCTACCCGGAGCAGCCGCTGCAGCGCGGCAAGGTGCTCTCCAAGGAAGACCTGCAACGACTGGGGGGCTTCGCGCGCTACCGCGACGTCGATGGCGATGGGATCCCGTACCGGACGGTTCCCGGCACCGACCACCCGCTCGCCGCCTACTTCTTGCGCGGGACGGGCCACGACGAGCAGGGGCGCTACAGCGAGCGGGCGGAGGACTGGGAGAAGAACCTGCTCCGGCTGAAGAAGAAGCTCGACACCGCCCGGCAGCTCGTCCCGGCCCCGGTGGTGGAGGAGAACGGCGCGGAGGTGGCGCTCCTCGCCTACGGCAGCTCGCACCCCGCGGTGGCCGAGGCGCGCGACCAGCTCCGCGAGGAGCGCGGGCTCGCGACCGACTACCTGCGCGTGCGGGCCTATCCCTTCAGCCGCGAGGTGCACGCGTTCATCGAGCGCCACCCCCGCGTCTACGTCGTCGAGCAGAATCGCGACGCGCAGCTCGCCACGCTCCTGCGCGGCGATCTCGCCCCGGAGCTCGTCGCGCGCATCCGTCCGCTGGCGCGCATCACCGGGCTGCCGCTCGACGCCCGCACCGTCACCGACGCCGTCCTGGCCGGGGAGGGCCGACTGTCATGAACGATCCCACTCCGAGCGCGCCCGCCACCGGCGGGCGGATGAACCGCCTCGGGCTCTCGCTCTCCGAGTACAAGGGCCTCAAGACCACCCTCTGCGCCGGCTGCGGTCACAACGCGATCAGCGAGCGGATGGTCGAGGCCTTCCATGACCTCTCCATCCCGCCCGAGCAGGTGATGAAGCTCTCCGGCATCGGGTGCAGCTCGAAGACGCCGGCGTACTTCCTCTCTCGCGCGCACGGCTTCAACGCGCTGCACGGGCGCATGCCGTCGGTGGCGACCGGCGCGCTGCTCGCCAACCGCAGGCTCCACGCGGTGGGCGTCTCGGGTGACGGCGACACCGCGTCCATCGGCATCGGCCAGTTCGTCCACCTCATGCGGCGGAACCTCCCCATGCTGTACGTCATCGAGGACAACGGCGTGTACGGGCTCACCAAGGGCCAATTCAGCGCCACCGCCGACGTGGGCTCGACGGCGAAGGGCGGAGCGGTGAACCGGCTCCCGCCCATCGACACGTGCGCGCTGGCCATCCAGCTCGGCGCCACCTTGGTCGGGCGCAGCTTCTCGGGGGACAAGCGCCAGCTCTCGGCGCTCATGAAGGCCGCGCTGGCCCACCGTGGCACCGCCATGCTCGACGTCATCTCACCCTGCGTCACGTTCAACGACCACGAGGGCTCGACGAAGTCGTTCGCCTACGTGAAGGACCACGCCGAGGCGCTGGAGGAGATCTCGTTCGTCCCCGCCTTCGACGACATCGTGGTCGAGTACGCGCCGGGCACGACGCTGGAGGTGAAGCTCCACGACGGCTCGCGGCTGCGCCTCTCCAAGCTGGAGGAGGGCTACGATCCCCGCGACAAGGCGCGGGCCGTGGCGCGGCTCCTCGCCGCCGAGGAGAAGGGTGAGGTGCTGACTGGCCTCTTCTACGTGAACACCGGAGCGCCCACGTTCCTCGACGCGCTCGGCCTCGCGGATGCGCCGCTCGCCACGCAGCCCGAGGAGGTGGTGCGCCCTTCGCGGGCGGCGCTGCAGGAGATCATGGTCTCGCTGGCGTAGGGTCGGATGGTCACGGAAGGCCCCGAGCGACCCAGCGGCTTCTGACCGCAGGGGGGCCGTACCGACCGTCCGTGAGGGTGGCGCGGAGCGTGCTCTCGCCTCCACCACGCATGCTCGAAGCCCCCGCCGCCATCCCAACCCGCCGCGGGTGCGCCGCTCGGACGCGCCGGGCGGCATTCCTGGCCTTCGCGGCCGGGGCGGTGCTGGCGGTCGCGCCACGGTCCTGGGCCGCGCCGGGGGAAGCGGCGCTCGTCCCCTCGGCCTCCGTGAAATCAGGGCATTTCGACGAGGTGCTGGAGCGCCACGGCCAGTGGCTGGAGGTGGCGAAGCACCGCCGCGCCTGGCGCCCGACCGCCGTCGAGGAGGGCTGGCGACCCTATCTCCACGGCTCGTGGACCTTCACCGAGGACGGCTGGTTCTGGGTCACCGACGAGCCATGGGGCGCCGCCACCTACCACTATGGACGGTGGACGTTCGATGGCGCGTACGGGTGGGTGTGGCTTCCGGGGCGCACGTGGGCGCCAGCGTGGGTGGCGTGGCGGTGGGACGCGGAGGTGGTCGGCTGGGCGCCCTTGCCTCCCGAAGGACAGCCAGCCTGGGCTTTCTGGACCTTCGTGCCCGCCGCGCGCTTCGTGGGAGAGCGCGCCGACGCGGTGGCGCTCCCCGAGGCCCGCGTGCCGGCGCTGCTGGTGCGGACGCGCCGCCCGGCCCAGACCTCCGCTCACCTGGCCCGCGACGACGGCGCGAGGGGCCGGCCGCCGCCTCCGCCTGCCGCGCGGCGCGCCAGCTGATCTGAGCGCCCCAGGCTGATCCGCGCGCGAGGTCTGGCCGTCGTCCGGGCCCGCTCACCGTGCTCGGCGGTTCCCGCGCCTGAGGGATGCCTCGACAAGGCCCCATGCGGCGTGCTTCCCTCGATGGACCCCCTCTTCGGAGACTCCCCCATGTCCGGAACCGCCCGTGCTCCGTCGCGCCCCATCCGCAGGGTCCTCGCCGCCAATCGGGGCGAGATCGCGATCCGTATCTTCCGTGCCGCCACCGAGCTCGGCATGGGCACGGTCGCCATCTACTCGGCCGAGGACCGCCTCTCGCTCCACCGCTACAAGGCCGACGAGGCGTACCTGGTCGGCAAGGGGAAGGGCCCCGTCGAGGCCTACCTCGGGATCGACGAGATCATCGCGCTGGCGCGCGAGAAGGAGGTGGACGCCATCCACCCTGGGTACGGCTTCCTCTCGGAGAACCCCGAGTTCGCCGAGCGGGTCGAGGCGGCGGGGCTGGTCTTCGTGGGCCCGACGGCGGAGCAGCAGCGTCGCCTGGGGGACAAGGTGGCCGGGCGCCGGGCGGCGCTCGAGGTGGGCGTGCCGGTGGTGCCGGGCACCGACGGGCCGGTCGAGCACGAGGAGGAGGCGCTCGTCTTCGCTCGCGCTCATGGCTACCCGCTCATCGTCAAGGCGGCAGGAGGCGGCGGCGGGCGCGGCATGAGGGTGGCGCGGGATCGGCGCGAGCTCCTGGAGGGGCTCGCCTCGGCGCGCAGCGAGGCGCGCGCCGCCTTCGGGAATCCGACCATCTTCCTCGAGCGCTACCTCGAGCGTCCGAAGCACATCGAGGTGCAGCTCCTCGGCGACGGGCACGGCGGCCTCGTCCACTTCTTCGAGCGCGACTGCTCCATCCAGCGGCGGCACCAGAAGGTGGTCGAGCTCGCGCCCGCGCCGGGGCTCGATCCAGGCCTGCGGGACGAGATCTGCCGGGCGGCCCTCAAGGTCGGCGGCCTCGTCCGCTACCGCTCGGCGGGGACCTGCGAGTTCCTGCTCGATCGGGAAGGGCGCTTCTACTTCATCGAGATGAACCCGCGCATCCAGGTGGAGCACACGGTCACCGAGATGGTGACCGGCCGGAACCTGGTCCAGGCGCAGCTCCGCATCGCGCAGGGCGCCACCCTGGCCGAGCTCGGGATCGCCGACCAGGCTGCCATCCAGCTGCGCGGCCACGCCATCCAGTGTCGGGTCACCACCGAGGACCCCCAGAACGACTTCGCGCCGGACACCGGCACGCTCAAGGCCTATCGCTCGCCGGGCGGGACGGGGGTGCGGCTCGACGCCGGCAGCGCCGTCACCGGAGCGGTCATCACCCCGCACTACGACTCGCTCCTCGTGAAGCTGAGCACCTGGGGGCTCACCCTCCCGGAGTCGGCGAGCATCATGCGCCGCTGCCTGCAGGAGTTCCGGATCCGGGGGGTGAAGACGAACATCCCGTTTCTCGAGAACGTGGTGAGCCACCCCACCTTCCTCGCCGGAGACTGCGACACCTCCTTCATCGACCAGCACCCGGAGCTGCGCCAGGTGCGCCGCCGGCAGGACCGCGGCTCGAAGCTGCTCCAGTTCCTGGGAGAGGTGGTGGTGAACGGCTCGCCGGGCGTGCCGTCGCGGCTGCAACCCTCGAAGCTGCGCGAGCCCGAGCTGCCGCCGCTGGAGCGGAGCGCTCCGCTGCCGAGGGGCACCCGCGACCTCCTCCGCGAGGAGGGGCCGGAGGGGCTCGTGCGCTGGGTGCTGGCGCAGAAGAAGCTGCTCATCACCGACACCACCATGCGCGACGCTCACCAGTCGCTGCTCGCCACGCGCGTGCGCTCCTACGACCTCCTCCGCATCGCGCCTGCCACCGCGCGCCTCGCAGCCGGCATGTTCTCGCTCGAGGTGTGGGGCGGCGCCACCTTCGACGTCTGCATGCGGTTCCTGAAGGAGGACCCCTGGGAGCGGCTGCACCGGCTCTCGGAGGCCATCCCCAACGTCTGCCTGCAGATGCTGCTCCGCGGCTCCAACGCGGTCGGCTACACGAACTATCCCGACAACGTCGTGGAGGCCTTCGTCGCCACCGCCGCCCGCGCCGGGGTGGACGTCTTCCGCGTCTTCGACTCGCTCAACTGGACGAAGGGGATGGCGGTCGCCATGGCGGCCATCCGGCGGAGCGGGAAGCTCTGCGAGGCGGCCATGTGCTACACGGGCGACCTCACCGACCCGAAGCGCGACAAGTACCCGCTCACTTACTACGTCGCGCTGGCGAAGGAGCTCGAGCGCATGGGCGCCCACGTCCTGGGCGTGAAGGACATGGCGGGCCTCCTGAAGCCGCTCGCCGCTCGCAAGCTCGTGAAGGCGCTCAAGGAGGAGATCGGGATCCCCATCCACCTCCACACCCACGACACGTCCGGCTACGCCGGCGCGACGCTGCTCGAGGCGGCCCAGGCCGGGGTGGACATCGTGGACGCCGCACTGGCGCCGCTCTCCGGCCTCACCTCGCAGCCTTCCCTCAACACGCTGGTGGCGGTGCTCGAGCACGGGGAGCGCGACACCGGGCTCGACCAGGCCGGGCTGCAGCGACTCGCGGCCTACTGGGAGACCGTCCGCGAGCAGTACGCGCCCTTCGAGTCGGGCCTGAAGAGCGGCACCGCCGAGGTCTACCGCCACGAGATCCCGGGGGGACAGTACTCGAACTACAAGCCGCAGGTGGCGGGGCTGGGCCTCCTCGACCGCTGGGAGGAGTGCAAGGAGATGTATCGGAAGGTGAACCTGCTCTTCGGAGACATCATCAAGGTCACGCCCTCGTCGAAGGTGGTGGGCGACATGGCCATGTTCATGGTGAAGAACGACCTGCAGCCGAAGGATCTCTTCGAGCCTGGCCGGGACCTCGCGTTCCCCGAGTCGGTGGTGGGGATGATGAAGGGCATGCTGGGTCAGCCGCACGGCGGCTGGCCGCCCGAGCTCCAGCGGCTCATCCTCAAGGGCCAGGAGCCGATCCACGTCCGGCCAGGTGAGCTGCTCGAGCCGGCCGATCTGGAGGCGGAGCGGGCGAAGGCGGCCGAGCGGGTCGGGCATCCCCTCTCGGACGAGCAGCTCATGAGCTGGCTCCTCTACCCGAGCGTCTATGCCGAGCTGGAACGCCACCGGGCGGACTTCTCCGACACCTCGATGCTGCCGACCCGCCATCACCTGTACGGCCTGGAGCCGGGGCACGAGACGAGCGTCGAGATCGAGCGTGGCAAGACGCTCATCGTGAAGCTCGTCATGGTAGGCCCGCTCTTGAAGGACGGCACGCGCGAGGTGTTCTTCGAGCTGAACGGGGAGGGGCGCAATGTCCTGGTTCGCGACCAGAGCGTCGTGCGGGACCAGGGGGCCCGCCCCAAGGCGGAGCGGGGAAATCCGAAGCACGTCGGCGCCCCCATGCCCGGCAAGATCGTGAAGCTCAGCGTGAAGCCGGGGGCGGAGGTCTCCGCCGGCGCGGTCCTCCTCGTCACCGAGGCGATGAAGATGGAGACGAACATCAAGGCGAAGGCCGACGCGCGCGTCCTGGAGGTCCACTTCGCCGAGGGCGCCTCGGTCGAGAAGGACGATCTGCTGGTGGTGCTGGCCTGAGAGGTCGCGGTCGCGGTCGCGGTGGGGTCCAAGGACCCCCTCTCCCCCGAGGGGCCAACCACCGTCCCACCGCCCGTTCGCGGTCGCGTCTCGGTCGCGCTGACGAGCTCGGCTTTATCCGGGCGGGGCGAGCGCTCGGGCGCTAACGTGCCGTCGCGTGAGGAACGAGGCGAGCGCTCCGCGGAGCAGGCACGAGCGTGCGGCGCTCTACCTCGCCACCATCGCCTGCTACGCCGACATGTACGTGACGCAGCCCATCCTGCCCGAGCTGTCGCGCGAGTTCGGGGTGGCGCCGGCGCAGGCGGGCCTGAGCGTCTCGGCGGTGGTGCTGGTCCTCGCCGCCGTGTCGACCACCTACGGCGCCCTCTCCGATGCGCTGGGGCGGAAGCGCATCATGGTCGCCTCGGCCGCGCTCCTCGTGCTGCCCACGCTCGCCTGCGCCGCCGCGCCATCGTTCAGGACGCTGCTCGCGCTGCGCGCCCTGCAGGGAGCGTTCATCCCCGGGGTGGTGGCGGTCTCGGTGGCCTACGCGGGCGACCGCTACCCGGGCCCGCGCTTGCCGCAGGTGGTGGCCGGTATCATGGCGGCCGCGGTGGCGGGAGGGCTCGCCGGGCGCGTCATGGCGGGTCCGGTCACGGCGGCCTTCGGCTGGCGCATGAGCTTCGTCGTGGCCGCGAGCTTCACCGCGCTCGCGGCGGTGGGGCTCGCGCGCGAGCTGGCGTCTGGGCCGGCGCGCCCGCGCTTCGCCTGGCGGAGCGCCTACGCCGGCGTCCTCACCCACCTGCTCGACCGCCGCCTCGTCGGCGCCTTCCTCATCGGCACCGCGCTCTTCTTCGGCTGGATGGGCCTCTTCACCTTCCTGCCCTACCACCTCACCTCGCCGCGTTACCGGCTGCCCACCGCCCTCGTGTCGAGCGTCTACCTCGTCTACGCCGCCGGGATCGTCGCCTCGCCGCTGGCCGGCCGGCTCGCGCGGACCGTGCCGCCGCGGCTCATCATGGGGGCGGGGCTCGCCGCCGGGGCGGTGGGCGCGCTCGCCACGCTCGCGAGACCGCTGCCGGTCGTGGTGACGGGGCTCGTCGTCTTCGTCGGCGGCGCGTACACTGCCCAGGCCATCGCGCCGTCGTTCGTGAACGCCAGCGCCCGCACCGCCAAGGGCGGCGCCAACGCGTTCGTGAACGCCAGCGCCCGCACCGCCAAGGGCGGCGCCAACGCGCTCTACGTCACCTTCTACTACGTCGGCGGCACGTTCGGCTCGTACCTCCCCGGCCTCGCCTGGCAGCGCTGGGGCTGGCCGGGCGTCGTCGCTTCCTGCGTGGCTGCGCTCGGCGCCGCCATCCTGGCGAACGTCCTGCTGTGCGGGCCGCCGCGTGCCGGCTAGAACGCCTCGTCGAACGACAGGTAGTAGCCGAGCGCGCCCTGGCCGGCGAAGCCGACCTCGAGGCGGATCACCACGGCCTCCTGCACGAGCAGGCGCAGGCCGCCGAAGCCTCCCAGCCCGAGCACGGGGACGTGGCCGCGGTCGCGCGCGCGCCCGCCGTCCGCGCCGGCGGAGACGCCCCACTCCTGGCGGCGCCCGAACCACCAGCTGTCGGCGAGCCAGGCCCGCAGCTCGGCGCCGACGAGCACCTTTTCCTCGCCCGAGAGGCGATCGCGCGCCAGGCCGCGGATGGTGCCGGCGCCGCCGAGCCCTTCGCCATAGCTGAGCCCCTCGTACAGCGACCGCTCGAAGAACGGCACGTCGCCGAGCTTGAGGTCGTAGAGGGCGCGGGCCGCCAGCACCGCGCCCTCCCACAGGGGAAAATAGCCGCGCGCGCCGGCGTTCGCGCCCCCCATGGCCTGGGAGGCGAGGG
>WNGR01003411.1_pt1 | contig 17345 bp, 6 predicted proteins | sample 5407581 | NCBI WGS metagenome assembly WNGR01 (sample SAMN13153383, study PRJNA577476) | soil metagenome | isolation source: 80 cm soil or saprolite under Garry oak tree replicate 2 | place: USA:California | collected 2016-06-15 | reverse complement strand
GCGGCCGGCGAGATTATCGTCGGCGATCCGACCAAGCCGGTGGCGATGTTTCTCCGGGAACCTGGCTTGAACACCGGCTTGTTGTCGCGGCGGCTCCAGGGCGCGATCCGCTCGCCAACCTTTACGGTCAGCAATCGCTTCGTGCACATCCGGGCGGCGGGCCGCGACAGCCGCTTCAACGTCATCATCGACAATTATACCCTGATTCAGGCCCCGATCTACGGCGAGCTGCGGCGGGTGTTGGACACCGATGATTTAAGCTGGTTCACCGTCGATCTTGGAGCGTGGCTAGGACAGCGCGCTTATCTGGAGTTCAGCGATATTGCTCCACCGGACCCGGCCAACAGCGGAAAAATAGGCGGCTACGGCCCGGCTGGCTGGATCGAGTTGCAGCAAGTGGTCTTTTCCGACGAAAAGGCCGCGCCGCCTGCGCCCGCGCCTCCGGCGCTGGCTGTATTGGTCGGCGGTGGCCCGGTCCGATCGCTCGAGGAATTGGCCCAGCGTTACCAGGGCGCTGCTGCTTCCGCGATCCAATCGTGGACCGCGAGCAAGCTTGCCGGCGCCGACAATGGCAATGTACAAGCCGCGCTGCTCGCGTGGTTGGTTCAATACGGTTTGCTCGAATCGAAGGACGGGTCATCCCAATCCCAGCGCCTGACGCCACTGGTGGCTGAGTATCAACGAGTCGAAGCGTCCATCCCGGAGTCGGCCTATGTTCCCGCCATGGCCGAGGGCACTGGCCTGGATGAAACGGTTTTCATTCGCGGCAATCCCAAAACCCCCGGCGAGCTGGTGCCGCGCCGTTCGCTGGAAGCCCTGGGCGGTTGCGCGCGGCCCCCTTTCAAAAACGGCAGTGGCCGTCTGGAGTTCGCGCGGCAACTCACCGATCCGTCGAATCCATTCTTATCGCGCGTGATGGTCAATCGAGTTTGGCTCCATTTGTTCGGGCGCGGCATCGTGCCCACGCCGGATGATTTCGGCGTGCTCGGCCAGCCGCCGAGTCACCCGGAACTGTTGGATTGGCTGGCGAACTACTTCCGGTCGGAAGGCCAGTGGTCCACAAAAAAGCTCATTCGGATGCTGGTGACCTCGAGCGCTTATTGCATGGCGAGCAAGCCGGCGGACGCGGTCGCCGAGGAAAAGGACCCAATGAATCTCCTCTGGCACCGAATGCCGGTCCGCCGGCTGGAGGGCGAAGCTATCCGCGATTCGTTGCTGGCACTCGCTGGCCGGCTGGATGAAGCCATGTATGGCCCTTCGGTGCCGATGCATTTGACCGAATTCATGGAGGGCCGGGGCCGCCCCGCCAGCAGCGGTCCGCTGGACGGCAATGGCCGCCGGAGCATTTACCTGGAAGTGCGCGGCAATTTTCCGTCGCCGATGATGCGGACCTTCGACACGCCCGTGCCCTTTACGACCGTGGGCAAGCGCACGGTGTCCAATGTGCCCGCGCAGTCGCTGATCCTGATGAACGACCCTTTTGTCCTCAGCCAGGCGCGGCTTTGGGCGCGGCGATTGCTGCAGGAAGAGGGGCGTACTGCCCCGCAACGCATCCGCGATATCTACCAGCGCGCCTGCAACCGCGAGCCGAGTCCACGGGAGCTGACTGAGGCCATGGAGTTCCTCGCCGCGCAAGCTGCCGCCTACGGCCCAGCTGAGCCAGACCGCCAGGAAAAAGTCTGGACCGACCTCTGCCACGTGATGTTGAACGTGAAGGAATTTGTGTTTATAAACTGAGCCGGCCATGAACCAAGCCAGCTATCACCGCGGCCAGTTCATCCCACGGCCGCTGACACGTCGCGAGATGTTAAGCCGCGCGGCCAATGGCTTCGGGGCGCTCGCGCTGATGGGCTTGGTGGGCGGGAAAGCTTTCGGCAACGCGCTGAGTTCGACGGCCGATCCGGCCCGAAAGCCCGGGCCGCTCGCTCCCCGCCCGCCGCACTTCGCCCCCAGAGCGCGCAACGTGATTTTCCTTTACATGGACGGCGGCCCATCGCAAGTGGACACGTTCGACCCCAAGCCGCGCCTGCAAAAGGAGAGCGGCCAGCCGTTCAAAATGAAAATGGAGCCGACCCAGTTCAACGACAACGGCCTGACCCTGGGCAGCCCGTGGAGTTTTCGGAACTATGGCCAGTGCGGCCTTCCGGTGAGCGACTTGTTCCCGCGCGTCGGCGAATTCGCCGACGAGCTTTGCGTCATCCGCTCGATGGTCTCGGATTTTTCGGAGCACACCAACGCGAATTATTTTCTGCACACGGGGCTGGGCCTTTCCGGCCGGCCCAGCATGGGTGCGTGGGTCGGCTATGGATTGGGCAGCGAGAATCAGGACCTGCCCGGGTTTGTCGTCCTCAATGGAGGCTTAATTCCGCCGGGCGGGCTGGAGAATTTCGGCAGTGGATTTCTCCCCGCCACTTACCAGGGATCCATTTTCCGTGCCGGCCCCAATCCGCTGGCCAATATCAGGCCGGCCGAGCCTCGGCCCGAATTACAGGAAAACAAGCTGGCCTTGATGCGCAAACTCGACGCCAGTTTGCTCGATCGATTCGGCCCGCTGGACCAATTGGAAGCGGCCATCGCCAACTACGAGCTGGCCTTCCACATGCAAGCCGCGGTCCCCGAATTGATGGAAATCAAGGGCGAATCCGCAGCGACGCGCGAGCTTTACGGGCTGGACGCCGACTATCCTCACACGCGCACGTTTGGCCTGCAATGCCTGATCGCGCGCCGGCTGGTGGAGCGCGGCGTCCGCTTCGTCGAGCTAACCTGCCCAATGATCGCGGGCTACGATCGTTGGGACCAGCATAGCAACCTGCGCGATGGCCACCGTGACAACGCCCGCGCCGTCGATCAACCCATCGCCGCCCTCCTCCAGGACCTCAAGGCGCGCGGGCTGCTGCGGGAGACGCTGGTGGTTTGGTGCGGGGAGTTTGGCCGCACGCCGTTCGCGCAAGGCGCCAACGGCCGCGATCATAATCCGTTCGGCTTCTCCGCTTGGCTGGCGGGCGGCGGGGTGAAAGGCGGGACGATTTACGGCGCGACCGATGAGTACGGCTACAAGGTGGTCGAGGGCAAAGTCCACATCCACGACCTGCACGCGACCGTGCTCCACTTGCTGGGCATCGATCACACCCGGTTGACCGTGCGGTTCTCCGGCCGGGACATGCGGTTGACCGACGTGTTCGGCGAAGTCGTGCGCGGGATCCTGGCCTGAGCGGGTCGCCCGCGCAGGTAGGACAGGAGTCAACGTAAGAGATTCATAAACGGGCCACCAATTAGGGCGGGTGTCACCAATAAACGAAAACGGGTCATAAACGGGTCACCCATTACGGCGAAAGTTCCTTGACGATCTTCGTCGTCGCGGAAAATCGGCTCTTGGCGATCGCCACGATTCAACACGTTATAAATCGCCTCCCTCATCTCGATACGTAATTTCCGGGCCACGTCGGAGCAGGCGGAACAACCATCTTGTGTCATTACTCAGGACTGACCCGTTTGTCTAGGCCGGATGCGTACGATTGTCAAGGTGCAGCTTCAGCCTTGCGCCCGCGCTCGTGAAAGGGCTGGCCCAGTTCGTATAATCGCAAGCGGTTTTCAAGCTCCCGCAGCTTTGGCTCATCGCCGCTCGCTTTCAGCAGGTCCACGGCACGGCGAGCGACCGTGACCGCTTCGGCGAACCGCCCGGTTTCCGCGCAAGCCGCCGCCAGCGTGTCCAGAAAGTTCGGCGCCTGGTTCCCGGTCGCGTCGCAAGCGTGTCGGGCAAGTTGGAGGGCTTCTTCGCCGTTCCGGACGCCTGGATCCGGATGCGTGGCCAGCATCCAGGCGAGGCGATTGGCGACTTCGTGAGTGTCGGGTTTGAGTCGGAGCACCTGGTGATAGGATTCGATCGCCTCCCGGTATTTGCCTTGGAGCCGGAGCAGCTCGGCCTGAAAAATCAGCACTTCGGTGTTTTCCGGCTCGGCGGCGAGGAGCTGTCCGATGCTTGCCGACGCCTGCTCAAACTTTCCCTGACGCAATAGTGCCATGGCCATCTGCATATTCTGCTGCGCCAGCTCGTTTGTGCGGGACCGCCCGCTGGCCGGTAATAGCGCGTTGGTCGGACGCGCCGCATCTTGCTGCGCGATTCTTAGATAACGTTCCGCTTCCTCTGGGAAACGTTCAGCGAAATCCGCCGCCGCTTGTTCCCACACCACATGGCCTGGCTGGCTGTACCAGCGGCCCGGAAACGGAACCGCCAAATCGCGCCGCGTCGTTCGCGTAGCGTCGAACAAAGTCACATCGTGCAGCAAGGTGTCCGGGTTCACCGAGCCTCGATAGATCACCGAAAGGTGGCCGTCATGGTCCAATAGAAAGCTCGTCGGCACGGCGAGGGCGATGTGCCGATCGAAGAGGCGGTCCAGGACAATCCCCATTTTGTCCAGCCACTCCGCCGACGCTGCGCCCGCGCGAAACGGGAATTTCATCTTTTCCAGCGCCCGCTGGGCCTCGGCCAGGGTCGTCGGTTGATCCTTCGACAGTCCATCGACACTCAACGCCAGGATCTCCAGGCCGACGGCGCGAAAATGCTGTTCCTCTGCGGCCAACGCCTGCAATTCCACCAGGCACGGCTGGCACCAACTGGCCCACAAATTGATTAGCAACGGGCCGGCGGGCGCGTTCGAGTCCACAGCCGCGGAGTTGACGAAGTTACTGAAGGTGAGCAACGGCATCGGGTAAGGAGTCGAGAGCAGCACACGGCCGGTGTCGGACGCTTTCGGCGCCACCTGCGTGGACGCGGCCAAGTTGACGGTCCGTTTGGGTGGGAACCATTCGACCGGCTCGCTGGCGGATTGTTTGAGCAGGTAGCGCCGGTTAGGTTCGATCGCGGTGAAGGTCTCCGTCGTTCCGCCCGGCCAGCGCACGGTCACTTCGTCGATCTGCGGATCGCGTCCCAGGCCGAAGTGAAGCCACTTGCTTGATTGCGAGAGATAGGCGTCTCCGGCGTAAAGCGTCTGGATCAGCTTCGGCTGGTTTTTCAAATGCACCTCGACGCGGGCGCCGATGCCATCGCGGTTGGCAGTGACGCCTTGCAGCTTGAACGCGACGAAGCGGTTGCCGGTGGCGCTCGCGTCGGACTCGTTGCGGAGCAGCCGGAGGCGCGGACCGGTGCGATTGGCCATCCAGATATCGAGGTCGCCGTCGAGGTCCCAATCAACCACCGCGAGCGCGCGCCCGTCGTCTTCGAAATCCAGCCCCGTGACCGCGGACACGTTGGCAAACCGGCCCCCGTGCGTGTTCAAATAGATACATTTGCGTTCATGGCCGGACCAGGATTGCCCCTGGTGGACTAGTTTTTCGACGGCCTTCCAACTGGCCAGATACTTGTTCAGTTCGGCGCCGGGGCCGGCCGTCGGTGGCGAAAGCGGCACGACCTGCCGCCAAAAGAAACTTCAGAGGTCGCGGGGGTCCTCGCCCGTGATGTAGCCGTTGGCGATGGCGAGGTCCGGCCACCCATCGTTGTTGAGGTCAACGAATTTGGAGGCCCAGGCCCAGCGGCCCATCGTCACGCCGGTATCCTCGCTCACGTCGCGGAAATGGCCATCGCCGGCGTTTTGAAACAGCGTGTTCCCGCGCGCCATGCGTTGCATGGTTTTGACGACCGCTTCGAATTGGCTGTGGGCGAACTTGGGTTGGTAGGCAATGCGGCTGCCGGCGGATGAGAACATGTTCGCGACGTATAGGTCCATCAACCCATCGCGGTTGAAATCGCCCCAGCTCACCGACATGCCCGCGCCGATGTCTTCCACGCCGGCCGCCGCGGCGATATCGGTGAAATGGCCGTGATCATTCCGGTAAAGGTTATGGCGGCCGAAGTCGTTCGCCACATAAAGGTCCATCCAGCCGTCGTTGTCGAAATCTTCCCAGGAAGCGGCGAAGCTGAAGCGGCGGTTGTTCACATCGAGGCCGGTGGCTTCGGTCACGTCGGTGAAATGAAAATTGCCGTCGTTTCGGAAGAGCGCGTTGCGGCCGCCGTTGTTCGCGTCGTGATACGGCACAGGCGAGAAAATACGCTGGGCACCGGGCGTGGCCATGTAACCGCATACGTAGATGTCCAGGTCCCCGTCGTTGTCGAAGTCGGCGGCGCAGAGGCTCATCGGATCGACCACCGCGCCCGAGCTCCAGCGCAGTTTGAAATGGCCTTGGCCGTCATTCTGCGCGACGAGGAGGCGCGCCGCGGCGGCGACCACCAGGTCTTGATACCCGTCGTTGTCCAGGTCCACCAGCAGGACCGAGACACAATTCTCCAGCCAATCCACGCCCCATTCCGCGGCCCGGTCGGTGACGGTGCCGTCCGGATTCTGGATGAAAAGATGGTTGGGCAGGCCGCCCGCATTGCAGAAATAAAGGTCTTCCAGCCCGTCGTTGTTCACGTCGCCCACGGCGATACCGTGATGGCCGTACCGGGAGATGCCTTCCAGACGGGTGATGCGCCCCAGCCAATCGCCGATGCCCGGGAGAATGTCCTGCTCATAACAACGATTGCCCCCGAGCGCCGAGGCGGTGCAGTCAACGAACCATTGGCCGCCCGGGCATTTGAGGCTGACCTCTTCATAGCGTTCCAGCCCGATCCATTTGAGCCGCGGCGCGCCACCGGCCTGAGGTTGGGCCCACTGGCATCGCCAGGTCGCGTTTTGCTGAATGCTTCCCTGGGCGTTGTGGCCGCTGGCTTCGTAGAGGATGCGGGTCACCAGAAGGGCGCCGGACTTCTCCACTTGAAATTGTTTGAACTTGCAGTGGAGCGCCTCCATATCAACCAGCGCGTCGGTAAGCTGCTTCAGCGCCGCCAGCAAACCTTCCGCGCCCGCGTTGTCCGTAATCGACGGCTGCAAGAACTTTTCCACGGCGTCCTCCACGCGCGTGACCCGGAAGGCGCCGTCGTCGTAAACCGTCTTGAGTTTCTCGGGGCGCAGCGCCTGGCAGCCAAAATCGCCGGTAAGGAACGGCCGCAACGCGCTCGCGTCCACCTTGCGGGGATGCTCGATGACTCCGGTCAAGGCGCGCAGTGGGACGGCTACGGCGTCGTTGAAAGCCTCGGTGTCCCAACCATCGACGTTGGGATCGAGCTTCTCGATCTGTTTTTCGACGCTGGTTGGGGGGTGGCTGGCTTTCTTGAGATCGACTGTCACCGCGGACGATTGGGTGGCATTAGCGCCGCGAAGGTCGGCCGATGCCGCATCGCCGGCCAGTGCCAGCAAGCCGGCCAGGCAGATTGGACCCACGCGGCTTTGGGCTTTCCGCCGGGCCAGGCTGCGGGCAGCGGGGCGATTTTCTGGTCTCATGCGTAACCGCGGCAGGCGCGAGCTGGCATTGGGTCCGAGTGAAGCAAACGATGCCAAAAATTCGATCAATTCTTTGCCAAGAATGAAGATTGGAGTGAGAAAAGTCACCTGCCATTTTGACCGCGCCCCGTCCATGCGCTTGGAAACTCCGGCCCAGAGCCGCGCCGAGGATGATCGGCGTTGGCGGTTCACAGCGGGAACGCCGGGTGTCATAAAGAGCCCTGCATAGCCGGAAGCAGTCGCGCCTCTAACTCGGTTGGCGGGAGATTGCACGGTGAAAAAGCCCGCGCTGAAATTTCCTCCTGGTTGACCTGGACAGCACTGGATGTGGGTGGCCATTGTATTGCGGCGCTCGGAATGAATCGAGGGGATGGCGCACCTGCCTTGGTTGCAAGGCCGCGAACTCCAAGAAGCTGTTTCCGGCGCTAAATCAAACCGGTGGCATTCGCCATGCTGTTGGTTGCCGTTTCATATTTCTCACTTTTGACCGCGGTGTTTGGGCTGCGGCTCTGATCGGCTCAGCCCATGGGGGGTCAATGCGCCCTGGGACAATTCCGACTTGGGGCTGCGTCAGCCAAAGAATGGATTGTGCGCCTTTTCTTCGGCCACGGTCGTCAGCGGGCCGTGGCCCGGACAAAGCAGCGTCTCGGGCGGCAAGGTGAAAATCTGGTCGCGCACTTTCTGCTTCAATAACGCAGTGGAGACAAACCCCGTCGCCAGCGACCCGGCGAAAATCGTGTCGCCGATCAGGGCCACGTGCGGGGCGTCCTCCGGCCAGTTGCCGACGATGTAGCTCACGCCGTCGTCGGCGTGGCCGGGCGTGTCGCGGTTGGTGATCCGCAGGCTGCCGAGATGGATGAAATCGTGGGCGCGATTGCGATGCTGCGGCGGGGCGCTTTTCGAGCTGGTGTGGAGCAGCAATTTGGGAAAGCGCTCGCGCAGCGCGTCCATCGCCGCGAGGTGATCTTCGTGGGTGTGAGTAAGGAACAGATGTTTCAGTTGCAGTTGGTTCTCCGCGACCAAATCCAGGACCGGTCGCGCGTCCCAGCCGGTGTCGAAGAGGGCCGCCTCGCGCGAGCCTTCATCCCAGACCAGGCCGCAGTTCACGGCATAATCGCGGGTGGTCGTGATGACGCGCAGTTCGCGCCAGCGGCTCAAACCTTTTTCTGAAGGCAGCCAGCCGTTCGCAATCACTTCCAATTTTTTTCCGTGCAAACCGATCACTTCCGCGAGCGCGGCGAGGTCCGCGCGCCGGGCGCAACGGCCCGCGGTTTCAAGCTCCGCGAATTCGGCCGCGTCCAGCCCGGCCACTTTTGCCGCTTCTGCCGCGGACACGTTGGCGGCCTGGCGGGCTTTGCGGATGATGTCACCCAAGTGATCTTCCAGGTTCATGTGGCGAAAAGCTAACGAGCGCGACGGGCGGCTCGCAAGCCCGGCGTTGGCGCCCGGCCGCCGGGAGACTCATTCGGACTTGAAGCCGCCGTCGTCATTGGGTTTAGTGGTGCGCACCATGCGCCCGCGATATTTCATCACCCTCCTTTGTTTTCTTGCCTTGCTCAATATCCCTTCAGCCTCGGCCCGGACGGAGCCGCCGAAACCCAGGAAAACCGAACCGCCGCCGAAGACCAACGACGTCAAAAAGGCCGATGCGGAGAGCAAGCCCGAACCGATCAAGCCGTATGGCAAAGTCATCACCAGGGAGGCGAAGTCCGAGCGCGGACGTTTCTGGGTGCATCGGCTCGAGGACAAGTTCTATTTCGAAATCCCAACCAATGAATTCGGCAAGGAGTTTCTTTGGGTGACCCAGATCGAGCGCACCCAGGCTGGCTTCGGCTACGGCGGCACGCCGGTGGGCAATCGGGTGGTCCGCTGGGAGCTTCGCGAAAAGGACGTCCTGTTGCGCGATGTGAAGTACACCCTCCGCGCCGAAGGCCCGGATTCGATCCGGCACTCGGTGGAAGCCACCTCGCTGGAACCGATCATCAAGAAGTTTCCCGTCGCCGCCTGGGGCACCAACCAGGCGGCGGTTATCGAAGTGACCGAGTTGTTCACCGCCGAGGTGCCCGAGTTCAGCGCCAAGACCCGCTTCAACGCCACCGGCGCGGACAAGGCGCGCTCGTTCATCGAGCGTATCAAGACCTTTCCCGACAACATCGAAACCAAGGCGCTGGTGACCTACACGCTGGGCGGTCCCGGCCCGGCCGCGAACGCTCCCGCGCCGGGCGGCGCGCGCGATCCTTCCCAGAGCGCGGTTACCGTTCTTTTGCATCACAGCATGGTGCGCCTGCCGGAGCAGCCGATGCGCCCGCGCAAGCACGATTCCCGCGTCGGTTTCTTCAGCCAGGCCTTCGAGGATTTCGGCTCACCGGAACACCGGGTCAAAGAAACCCGTTACATCACCCGCTGGCGGCTGGAGAAAAAAGACCCCGCCGCCGAGGTTTCCGAACCGAAGAAACCGATTGTTTTCTACGTCGGCCGCGGCGTGCCCGACAAATGGCGGCCGTGGGTGAAGAAAGGGATCGAAGCCTGGCGGCCCGCCTTCGAAGCGGCGGGCTTTACCAACGCCATCCTCGCTAAGGACGCGCCGAGCGAACGGGAAGACCCGAACTGGGACGCCGAGGATGCCCGTTACTCGACGATCATGTGGCTGCCATCGACGATTGAAAACGCCATGGGGCCGCACGTGCACGATCCGCGCACCGGCGAAATCCTGGAAGCCGACATCATCGTTTATCACAACATCCTCAAGCTCGTGCGGGACTGGTATTTCGTTCAGGTCGCGCCGCTCGATCCGCGCGCCCAGAAACTGCCGCTGCCGGACGACCTCGAAGGCGAGTTGATCGCCTATGTGATCAGCCACGAAGTGGGCCACAGCCTCGGCTTCCCGCACAATATGAAGGCCAGCTCGGCCTATACGGTCGAGCAACTCCGCGACCCTCAGTTCACCAGGCAGTTCGGCAACGAAGCCTCCATCATGGCGTACGGGCGGTTCAATTATGTCGCCCAGCCCGGTGATGGCGCCCGGCTCATTCCGATCATCGGCCCTTATGATTTCTTCGCGGTGCAATGGGGCTACAAGGAATTCCGGGAAGCCACCAACCCGATTCAGGAAAAGCCGTTCCTCGATCAGATCGTTGCGCGCCAGCTCACCGATCCCAAGCTCCGCTTCGGCGATCCCAATCCGGGCGTCGATCCCTCGCAACAGACGGAAGACCTCGGCTCCGATCCAGTTCGGGCCACCGAACTCGGACTCAAAAACATCGCCCGCGTGGCGGCCTTCCTCGTCAACGCCACTTGCAAGGAAGGGGAAGACTACGAACTGTTGAGCAACATGTACACCCAGGTGATCCGCCAGCGGGACCGCGAGTTGGAGCACGTGGCCAATGACGTCGGCGGCATGATCCTGAACAACGTCTGGTACGGCCAGGGCGATCATCTCTACGACCCGGTGAGCGCGGAAAAGCAGCGCGAAGCCGTCGCTTTCCTCAACGAACATGCCTTCCAGACGCCCGGCTATCTGGTCGAAACCAACATCCTCCAGCGCCTCGAACCCAACGGCGCCGCCGATCGCATCCTCAACAGCCAGCGCCGGCTGCTCAGCGTTTTGATCGACGACGCCCGCTGTAAGCGAATGACCGAAGTCGCCAGCCGCTCGCCCAACCCCGCTTATTTTCCCACCGATCTGTTGAGTGACCTGCGCTCCGGCCTCTGGCGCGAGCTGGAGGCCGCGGCCGTCGAAATCAATTTGTACCGACGAAACTTGCAACGCGCTCACGTCGAAATCCTGGGCACCCACGCCAACCGGACCGATGCCGCCTCCGACCTGCCGGCCCTGGCTCGTGGCGAACTAAAATCGTTATTGGCCGCGATTAAAACCGCCGACGGAAAAACCAAAGACCGTGTCACGCTCCTGCACCTTCAGGACATGGAGGCGCGCATCGACCGGCTGCTCGACCCCAGGTTGAAACCTTGAGGCGCAGGGAGAAACCGAACCGGAGCTAACGGAGTTATCTTGCACCCGGCCAACTGCGCGGCCGGGCGCGATGGAGTGTTTAGCCCATTGCGCGTCGGGACGACTTGTGCTTTAGTCCCTCAAGGTTTCACACAAGATGCACGTAACCCAAACCGTGCCCCGGCGCTGGCCGGCGGGCGCGCTGCTCGGCGTGATGCTCCTGCTGCAGGGAGCCGAAGCGGATGGGCAGACAAATGGCCCGCCCAGTGGCAGCGCTGTCAGTTGGGGCGCTCAGGTGCTTCCCTATGTCCATCCGTTAACACGATTCAAGGCCATTGCGGCCGGAGGAGACCACAATCTGGCGCTCAAGCCAGATGGCACCGTTGTGGCGTGGGGCGACAGTATTCTTGGGGAGGCTACTGTGCCCGGCACGTTGAGCAACGTGGTGGGCATTGCGACCGGAAGGACGCACAGTCTGGCGCTCAAGCAGGACGGCACTGTCGTCGGGTGGGGGGCCGACGGGACCAACAGCGGCGTCTATCCTGATTATGGCCAGTCCATGGTGCCGGACGGATTGATCGGCGTAGTGGCCATTGCGGCCGGCGATATTTACAGCCTGGCCCTTAAGCAGGACGGAACCGTCGTGTCCTGGGTAGGCGGAACGAATGTGGCCGTCGGGTTAAGCGGCGTGGTGGCTATTGCCGCCGCCGTCAATTACATCCTGGCGCTCAAGCAGGATGGGACCGTGGTGCAGTGCGATGGCACTGGGTTTGGCCAATTGGAGGTTCCCAGCGGCTTGAGCAACGTGGTCGCCATTGCCGCCGGATTAGACCACAGTTTGGCGCTCAGGCAGGATGGAAGCGTCGTGGCGTGGGGGGACAACGGTTATGGCCAAGCCACCGTGCCGAACGGGTTGAGTGACGTTGTGGCTATTGCGGCAGGATGGGTTCACAGTCTGGCGCTTAAGCAGGATGGCCGCCTCGTGGCGTGGGGTGACAATGAACTTGGCCAAACAAACCTACCGGGTGGCTTGACCGGCGTGGTGGCCGTCGCGTCCGGCTTGGATCACAGCCTGGCGCTCAAGCAGGATGGCACCGTCGTTGCCTGGGGCAGCATATATGAAGGATCTTTCTACCAGCCGGTCACCGTGCCGGATGGGTTGAGCGGCGTGGTTGCCATTGCGGCTGGAGAAAGTCACAGCCTGGCCCTCACACAGGACGGCAGCGTCCTGGCTTGGGGCGACAATTTTTATGGCCAAACGAACGTGCCGAGCGGGTTGACTGGCGTCGTCGCCATCTCAGCCGGCGGAGGGACCAGTCTGGCCCTCAAACAGAACGGTACGGTCGTAGCGTGGGGAGGCAATTTTTTTGGGGCCGTCACCGCGCCCAGCGGATTGAGCAACGTCGCGGCGATCGCGGCGGGAGGGGACCACAGTCTGGCGCTGTTGCAGGACGGTACGGTCGTCGCCTGGGGGTTTAATGGTTATGTGCCCAGCGGACTGAGCAACGTGACGGCCATTGCGGCCGGAGAGGTACACAGCCTGGCGCTCCTAAAGGACGGCACCGTCGTGGCATGGGGTGAGAATGCATCCGGCGAAGCCACGGTGCCAGACGGCTTAGGCGACGTGGTGGCGATTGCGGCAGGGGGCACGGAGAGCCTGGCCCTCAAGCAAGACGGAACGGTGGTGGCGTGGGGACAATGGCTAGTTCTGTTCCCAGACAATGGTGGCATCAAGTACCTCCCCGTCACAGTGCCCAGCGGTTTGAGCGCCGTGGTGGCCATTGCGGGCGGAGGGGATCATAGCCTGGCGATAGTTGGACCACCCAGCCAGCCGATCCTCCTCGCCGCGTCGCTGGACACGAACGGCGCGCCGGTTGTGCAACTGACGGCTGCGCCGGGCTTCAATTACCTCCTGCAAAGTTCCACGAATCTGACGGACTGGTCGGCGGCCGCCTTGCTTGCAAACACCAATGGGACGGTGCGCTTCTCCGATCCGGCCGCAAGGAATTTCAGCCAGCGCTTTTATCGAGCGCTGTTATCACCTTGAGGCAGGGCCGCTCGGACTCTCTCGTTGAGGCGGCCCAACGCCGGTCCGTCAATCGAGTGGGCCGCGACTAATGGCGGGCTTTGCCAACTCGGAAGAGGCAAGCGGCGTCGAGCGGCCGCACTCCACTCGAAAAGTCCATCGACTGCCTCTAGTTCGATTCTATCGTGGAATATTTCTTGGAAAGCTCTCTTAGATTTTGCGGCTGCCGATCGAACACGGACTGGATAATTTCAAATTCGGAATTTCAGATTTCAAATTCTCCGGTCCGTGTTCAATCAGTGTTCAATCCGTGGCTCAATCTCAATTAGCTTTGAGCGGGCTTGTCGCTCATCGCCGTTGCGGCGTTGTATTTTGACTGGAATTATCTGGAATCGGGTTAAGATTCGGGACTGATGCAGTCGTTCACATTTCACCCGGCGGTGGCGCGTTGGTTCGAGACCAAGTTCGGATCGCCCACCGAGCCGCAGGAACGGGGCTGGCCGGTGATTCAGTCCGGCCAGCACACCTTGATTTCGGCGCCGACCGGGTCGGGGAAGACGTTGGCCGCCTTCCTCGCGACGCTGGATCAACTCTTCCGTGAAGGCGCGAACGGAAACTTGCCGGCTGAAACTCGCGTCCTTTATGTCTCTCCCTTAAAAGCCCTCAGCAACGACATCCATAAGAACCTGGAGGAACCGTTGTCGGGCATCCGCTCGCTGCTCCTGTCGAGCGAAGGCCGGCTGGCTGACGTGCGCGCCGACGTGCGGACCGGCGACACGCCCGCGGCCAAGCGGCAAGCTCTCGCCAAACGACCTCCCCATATCCTGGTCACCACGCCCGAATCGTTCTATCTCCTGCTCACTTCGCAATCCGGCCGCAAAATGCTGGGGACGGTCCGCACGCTCATCGTGGATGAAATCCATGCCGTGGTGGGCAACCGGCGCGGGTCGCATCTCGCCTTGAGCATCGAGCGGCTGGCCGCGCTGGTCAAAGCGCCCCTGCAGCGCATTGGCCTCTCCGCGACGCAGAAACCGATCGCGGAAGTGGCCCGGTATTTGGTCGGAACACGCGAACTGGACAGCCTGGGCAACCCCCGCTGCGCGATCATTGATTCCGGCCATTCGCGGAACATGGATTTGGCGATCGCGTTGCCCGGTTCACCGCTGGAGGCCGTGATGTCCAACGAAGTGTGGGCCGAAGTCTATGGCCGCCTGGCGGACCTGATCGCCGCGCACCAAACCACGCTGGTCTTCGTCAATACGCGGCGGCTGGCCGAACGGGTGACCCATCATCTGACCGAGCGGCTCGGCGCGGACCAAGTCACTTCGCACCACGGCAGCCTTGCGGCCCGCCTGCGGCTCGAAGCTGAAAATCGCTTGAAGCGCGGCGAATTGAAAGCCCTCGTCGCCACCGCCTCGCTTGAACTGGGCATTGACATCGGTTCGGTGGATTTGGTTTGCCAGATCGGCTCCACGCGTTCGATCGCGACCTTGCTGCAACGCGTCGGCCGCGCGGCCCACCGGCGTGGCGGTTTGCCCAAGGGCCGCTTGTTTCCGCTGAGCCGTGATGAACTGGTCGAGTGCGCGGCCACGCTCCGCAGCGTCGCCAACGGCGAGTTGGACCGCTTGAGCATGCCGGAAAAACCGCTGGACTTGCTCGCGCAGCAGATCGTTGCCTGCGCGGCGTGCGAAGACTGGGACGAGCAGAAACTCTTCGAGCTGGCGCAATCGGCGTATCCTTATCGGAACCTGACGCGGCAGGAGTTTGATGACGTGCTGCAGATGCTGGCGGAAGGCTTCAGCACCAAACGCGGGCGTCGGGCGGCCTTGATCCACCATGACGCCGTGAACCACCGCGTCCGGGCGCGCCGCGGCGCGCGCTTGACCGCGCTGACATCCGGCGGCGCGATTCCGGACAACGCCGATTACCGCGTCGTGCTTCATCCCACCGAGACGTTCATCGGGACGGTCAACGAAGACTTCGCCATCGAGAGCATGGCCGGCGATATTTTTCAACTCGGCAACGCCTCCTGGAAAATTCTCGGGGTCAACTCCGGCATCGTGCGCGTGGCAGATGCGCAGGGCCAGCCGCCGAGCATCCCGTTTTGGCTCGGCGAGGCGCCGGGGCGAACCAGCGAACTGTCGCGCGCGGTCTCCGAGTTTCGCGTCGAGATCGAAAATCGATTGGCGGCGGGCGCCAGCGTGGCGGATTGGTTGAAGGAGGAGCGCGGGCTTCCCGAACCGGCGGCCGTGCAACTCGCCGAATATTTCGGTGCCGCTTACCGGGCGCTGGGCGTGGTCCCCTCGCAACGGAAGCTGGTGCTGGAACGATTTTTCGATGAGTCCGGCGGCATGCAATTGGTCGCGCACGCGCCATTCGGGATTCGCATCAACCGCGCGTGGGGATTGGCGTTGCGCAAACGGTTTTGCCGCGCGTTCAACTTCGAGTTGCAGGCCGCCGCCACCGACGACGCCATGGTCCTCTCGCTGGGGACGCAGCACTCGTTTCCGCTCGATGAGGTCTTCCGCTATTTGAACAGCAAAACCGTCCGCGATCTCCTGGTGCAGGCGCTGCTCGATGCGCCGATGTTCCCCGTCCGTTGGCGCTGGAACGCCACGCGCGCCCTGGCGGTGCCCCGCATGAAGAGCGGCCGAAAAACCCCGGCCCCATTGCAGCGGATGGAAGCGGAAAATCTCCTGGCCGCCGTGTTTCCCGACCAGCTCGCCTGCCTGGAACACATCGTCGGCGATCGCGAGGTTCCCGATCACCCGCTGGTTTATCAAACAATTCAGGATTGCCTGACCGAGGCGATGGACATCGACGGCTTGATCGGCGTGCTCAAGGACGTTGAAAGCGGCGCGATTCAATGCCTCGCCCGGGATTTGCCGGAGCCATCGCCGTTGGCCCACGAGATTCTCAATGCCAAGCCGTATGCCTTTTTGGATAACGCCCCGCTGGAAGAGCGCCGCACGCAGGCGGTGTACACTCGCCGCGCCCATGAAACTTCCGCCGAGGCTGGCCTCGGTATTCTGGACGCGGCCGCCATCGATCGGGTGTGCGACGAAGCGTGGCCGCGCGCCGTCAATGCGGACGAATTGCACGAGGCGCTGCTGCTGTTGGGGGTGATGACGGAGGCGGAAGTCCGGCGAACCGTGGGAAGCTTTTTGGAAGATCATCCAAATGAAGATTGGTCCTCACTCCTCGACAAGCTTGGCGGCGAGCGAAGGGCGGGTCGATTTGAAGTCGCGGCGACGCGCCTGAATCCTCCTGCAACCCAAGCCTCCGCGAACCCTCCTGTTCCTGAAAGCCGAAGTACTCAGCCAGTCGGCGAATGGACGTTCTGGGTTGCGGCCGAGCGATTGCCGCTGGCGCAAACGGTTTATCCCGCGGGACAGGTCCAACCGCCCATCGTTCCACCCGACTCGGAGCTGAAGCGCCAATGGGAGCGCGCGGACGCGGTGCGGGAGTTGATTCGCGGACGGCTGGAAGTTTCCGGACCCGTCACCACGCCGGCTTTGGCGGAACTGCTTCACCTTTCGGCAACCGAAATCGAGGCCGCCTTGCTGGCTTTGGAGGCCGAAGGATTCATCCTGCGCGGACGTTTCCATCCCGGTGCGGCGGCGCTCGAATGGTGCGACCGGCGCTTGTTGGCGCGCATCCATCGGCTCACCCTCAACCGGCTGCGCGCGGAAATTCAGCCGGTGTCGCCCGCCCAATTCCAACGCTTTCTTCTGGCCTGGCAGCGGGTGGATGCCGAACATCGCGCCGAGGGACCGGAAGGCGTGGCGGCGGTGCTGGAGTTGCTCGATGGTTACGAACTCCCCTCGGCGGTGTGGGAGCCGGAAGTCCTCGCGCTGCGGGTCAAGGAATACACGACGCAATGGCTCGACCGTCTCTGCTTCACCGGGCGCATCGGCTGGGGGCGATTGACGCCGCCGCAAAATCTGAAGAGCCGGGCGTTCGCGCCGCTGCGCTCGAGTCCGGTATCGCTCTTCGCGCGCGAAAACCTTCCGCATTGGCTGGCCCTCTCCGTCCCGCTGGCGCCATCCGA
>WNGR01005465.1_pt1 | contig 17346 bp, 15 predicted proteins | sample 5407581 | NCBI WGS metagenome assembly WNGR01 (sample SAMN13153383, study PRJNA577476) | soil metagenome | isolation source: 80 cm soil or saprolite under Garry oak tree replicate 2 | place: USA:California | collected 2016-06-15 | reverse complement strand
TCGTTCTTGATGATCTCTTCCGCGAAGAAGTTCTCTACCTTAGCCTGGTCGCGAAGCATCTCGAAGTAGGCGCTCTTGAGCAGTTGCGAGCGACCTTCGCGCAGTTGCTGCCGGATCGCCTGCTGCACGCGCGGGTCGTTGAGGTCGCGCTGTCCCGCCGGCTCGCGCGAGAGCAGCTTGTAGATGGCATATCCGACCGGCTTCTTGGTCTGGCCATCGAGCAGCGGCAGAATGTCTGTCACCTGGCCGGGTTTCAGCTTGGTGACGGCGGCGTAGACGGTGGGATCGCCGCGCATCTCCGACTCATAGTGAAAGCCCATATCGCCGCCGTTAGTCGCCGTCTCCGGGTTCTCGGAGAAGTTCATCGCAAGCGCGCCAAAGTCTTCGCCCGCGTCGAGCCTGTTCTTCAGCGCCTGGACCTTCTTCTTCGCCTCGGCGTCGGTTGTCGCTTTGCTGCCCTGCAAATTGCCGGGCTGTTGCGAGGGCACGCTGGTGACGCGAATCTCCGCGAGGTGATATTGGATCTCGATCAGGTTGAACTCAGCCTTGTGCTGATTGAAGTAGTTGGTGACGTCGGAGTCGGAGACCGAGACCTTGGAGTTGATCTCCTTGTTGAGCAGTTTGTCGATGGTGAGCGAGCGGCGCAGGTCGTGCTTGACGTCATCCAGCGTGCGATTCGAGGCCTTGAGCTGCTGGTTGAACTGCTCCTCGGTATACGGAGCCTTCATCTCGGCAAGCTTGGCGTCGACGTCCTCGGGAGTCGCGGTCAGGTTCATCTTCGCCGCGCGCTGCTCGACGATCTCTTCGTCGATGAGTTCGCGGGCAACGTTGAGGCGGAGCGAGTCGGCCTGTTCGGGCGAAGGCTGCTGGCCCTGTGCCTGCTGGCCGAGCTGCGCGTTATACATGCGGTTCATGTCGGCGCGCATGATCGCGTGACCGTTGACGGTGGCGACCACGTCGGCGCTATGAGTGCTCTTGCATCCGGCAACCAGAAGCAGCGCCACGGGAAGGAGAGTTGCCGTCGTTCTGTGGTCCGCGAGCCTGAAGCCGCGAACCTTTGTGCGGTTGGTGGCCGCTGTGCTGTTGATCCCCGCGATGCTGCGCATTATTCTCCGTCCTGAATCTCGTTCCGTCACGAATGCTACCACTTGAGCGGCCTCCCGGTTGTCGCCGCATTGTCCCAATTGAGTCACATTAACTGCCAGGCTTGGTCGCTGCCGGCGCAGGCGGAGCGGCAGGAGCGGCTGGTGCAACAGGCGGCGGAGGAGGAGTCTGGCCGGCCGCGACCAGCGCACTGTCGATAATCCGATAGATCGTCTCCAGCGGCAGCGCGCCTTCGACCTTCTCGCCGTTGATGAACAGTACCGGCGTCGAATCGACGCGCAACGGCTCAGCCAACGCCTCTTGCACCGACGCTTTGACCTTGGTGTCGTCCTGTTTCTGGACGCAGGCCGAGAGGTCCGTCTGGTTCAGATTCTGGCGCGCGCCTTCATCAAAGGTGAACTTATCGAGCGTCTGTTTGGCCTTATCCAGGGATTTCGTGTCGCCCGCGATCTCCGCCGCATGCGCGTGGACGTAATCGACAAAATTCCAGTACCCGGTAGTGCTGCTTGCGGCAAGGCAGTTGGCGTCGACCGCGGCATGCACCGCCCAGGGATGCTGGTCGAGCGGGAAATCGCGGTACACGATGCGCACCTTGTCCTTATACCGGTTGAGCAGCGCGGGGAAGATCTCGGCATGCATCTTCGCGCAGAACGGGCACTCGAGATCGTCGAAGCCGACGATCAGGACAGGCGCATTTTCCGGTCCGCCGCGCGCGGGACGCCCCGTCCCGGAGACGATCTCCTTCGGATCCTTGCTGAGATCGAACTTATTGAACTGCGCCAGAGTCTTGCCGTCCGTGGAGAGCAGGAACGGCAGCGGCCGGCTGGAGTTTCCCGTCGTCGAGAAGATGACGGTGATCAGGTCGTAGCCCTGCACGTCGCTTTTAGCGGGTTCGCTGATCGCAATCGTATAGTCGGGCGGAACCTGCGACCTGCTGCGGATCATGACTTCGACACGGCGTGCCATCTCCGGGGAGAGTTTGACCCCGACCTGGACCACGGGCGAACCGGCAGCCTGGGGGAGGACCTGAGCATGGCAGCCGAGCGCAGCCAGTGCAACGAAGAACGGGAGAGAGCGCAGCGGTTTCAAGACATTCAGCACAGTGTCGATTATCTCATTTTCCGGGGAATGGATTGAGTTTGAGCTTCACCGAATGAGCCAGCGTCCTTTGCTGCCGGTCGAAGCTCAGGAACAAATCGCAGCCCAGTTCAAGGGCAGCCGCGACGTGTAACAGGTCGGCCGCACGAGTGCCAAGGCGCGGCGTGGTCTGCCTGGACAACTCCCTGGCGCGTGCGAAAAGCCGCTCGGTCAACGGCTTCAATTGGAAGACGCCAGTGCGCAAATCCTCCTCGAAATCGGCTATCGACGACTGCGCCGCTTCAGCCGATATCTCTTTGCGGAAGACTCGCAAGCCCATCGCATTGACGAACTCGAGTTCGCTGAACGTAGTAATCAGCAACGCTCCCGCTACCGTCTCCGGTGCCGCGACCGCCGCCGCAGAGTTGGCATCCACGCTATAGAGCGAAACCAGAAAGCTCGTGTCGAAATAACTGCTCAATAACGGTCCCGGTCCTGACGGATCAACTCGGCCCCGCTCACTTCCAGGACGCGATCGCCGTAGATGGCGCGCATCCGTCCCATGAAGTCGGGCAGCGGCGGCCGCTCGGCCGGCTTCTCCGGCACCAGCCGGGCGATGACGCGGCGCCTCTTCGTAATTTGCACCTCTTCGCCCTCGCGCAGCAGGTGCTCAATGTTCCTGAAGTTATAGCGCAGGTCGCGAATGGAGGCCGTCTTCATGTGATACATTTTAGCATCACATTGGGAACCAGAGGTTAAACGGGTGGTGGCAGCACCGCAAGAATATTGCGTTTCAGCGATGGAAGATCGTGTTGAATCGCCTGCCAGACAATCTCAAGGTCGACGCCGAAGTACCCACGTGACAGTGCGTTTCGCATGTTGTATGCGGACCGGATTGGCAGTTCAGGGTGTGCCGCTACGAAATCGGGGAAATTCTGGTTGATGTTATTGCAGGCCTCCCCGATGACCTCAAAGTTCCTGATCACCGCATCCTGGTCGCGGGTGCTTTGACAGAAGCCGCCATAGGTCATGCCCGTTGTATAGTCTTCGATCCGGTTGACGGCTTCAAGGATGTGATTCAGAAAGTCGTTCAACTGTAGCGAATACTTACCGCCGCTCATACGGGAAGGGCCTCGGAGACTACCCGGTCCCGCAGGCGCACGTGCAACGCACGAGGCGTAAGCACATCGACCGGCACCCCGAGGAGTGTCCGTATCTGGTACCGAATCTCCCCGATGTCGAAGATGGACGTTTCCGGAGTGGGATCTACCAGAATATCGAGGTCGCTCTCCTCGGTATCGTCTCCATGGACAACCGAGCCGAAGACACGGGGATTGCGGGCGCGCCTCGATTCTACGATGCGGCGAATCTCTTCCCTGTGAATGTGCAACGCCTGCGACGGTCTCATACGATTCTCCCGGCCATAGTATCGCAGGCCAGTTACCCGGTTCTGGTCAGGTGACCTGTTCTTCATTCCGAACGACGCCCTCCTAGAATATCTGATCCGCGTGGCGAAGATTGCCCGCGCTACCGATATTAGCCAGCGTGAAATTGAAGCCAGCGTGAAATTGAACTTGTAACCGTTATCGTTGCGCGCCGTCCCCAGCTCGTACTTCCGGTACTCCACGCTGATTCCGCAGCAGTTCCAGTTGTACGAGGTCTGCACCGCGCCATACTGTACCGTTCCCAGGTCGAGATCGAGGCCGGCGTACGCCGCCGCGCTCGGCCCCGCGCGGGTGGACTTGCCGAAGCCGAACATCACGCGCATCTGGTTGAAGTCCGCAACCGACGAGAGAACGCCATCCACATACGACCGCGCCGGAGCATTCAGCCGGGCATAGCTGATTCCACCCCGCAGCGGCAAGCGAGCCTGATCGCCCTGATGCACATCCACGAAGACATTGTTCGCGGTGAACTTCTTTTCGCAGGGCCTGGCGTTGACGGTTAGGCCGGTAAGGTTGGGCGCGGAACAGGTATCGAAATCGAAATCCCACTCGACGTCGCTCTTCTCCGAGGTGCGCACGCGCAGTTGCGACGTGACAGGTGAAATATTGCGCGGCCCGGTGAGAAACGCGATGCCCGAGAAGTCGAGCGTCGTCTGCAGAATGCTGCGGGGGCCATTGAGAGCGACAGCCCCGCCAAAGGTCGTGTCGAAGAAGTATTTCTGCGCTACCCGCCAACTGATCCACTCGCGATTGCCGCATACCGGGTCGGCGGCATCGCTTTGGCCTGCCGCCTGGCCGGTCGCCAGGCCAGGGTCCGCCTCGGAGTCGGAATCCTTGCCCGCAGAGTCGAGCAGCTCGGTCGCGTCTGCGTCGGAATCGGCTGCGCGGCACGGCTTGTCAGAGCGCCGGCGCAGGAATAGCCGCTGTGTGATGCCATATTCCATCTCGTTGGTGTCGCTGGCAACGTCGATAGTATCGAACCGCAGCACGTTCTGGAAATTCCCGATGCCGCTCACGAACCGGTAATTGAACTCCGGCTCGATGGTGTGCCTGACGTCGTGGCGCAGCAGCTTTCTCACGAACCCTGAATCGAAGGTCCGTTCCAGCACGGGGGGGCGGATGTCCACCTGCACCTCGACATTGGCGCGGTTCAGCGTAGCAGTATTCTCGACGGGAGGCCCTCCCACACCCGGTACCGCTGCGAACCGACTTCGGCTGTAGAAAGTCTCCCGCCCCGCGATGGACGGCCGCACGCGCCATCCGCCAATTCCGAGCGGGTACGCGACCTCGGGATGCAGATCCACGCGCTCCACCATGCCGCTGGTGGCAAACGTCGGCTGGGAACGCTTCAACGCCGCGACCGAGCTGTCCAGGTTCCACTCCAGCCCGGTCGACCCCAGGCGATGGTCGGTGGTCGTGAACTCCAGCGCGGGCGCGTGGAAGATGTGTACCTGCTGCTCGGGCAGAACCTGCAGCACTCCCCCTACGCGTGTCTGGCTTTGCACCCGCTTCTCACCCTGGTAGCGGTCGCCTTCCAGTGCCGCGGCCATGCCGTTCCACTCGTGCGTCGCGTAGACAGTCGAAACCACATCGCTGGATACGGCCTGGTTGAAGTTCGAGGAGAACGCCTCGCGGTATTGAAACGAGCTGAGGTACTCGACATCGGCCACGATCCTGGTCTGGCTGGGCTTGGCATCGCCGTGTGTGGAGGAGGAGTCGCCGTCCAGATCGCGCCGCGAAGAAAAGAGCACATCGGTGCCGCTCTGATTGATATAGTTGCCGCCGCTGGGCGTGTATCCGCGGTCCTGCAGTCCGCTGTAGCGGGACTTGATGAAGTCCTGCCCGAGCCCGCGATAGCGGAAGCTTGCAGTCTGCTCCCAGCCACGCGCCGAATAGTAAATCGTCCCCACAGTCAGATCGGTGCTGCGGTTGATGGCCCAATAGAGCTGCTCGCCGGCCGTGCTGCCCTTGCTCGCGGAGTTGAATCCTATCTCGGGGATCAGGATGCCGGTCTGGCGATTCGTTGCGTTGAGCGGATGAGTCGCGTAAGGAAGCCACAGCAGCGGAAGTCCGGCCAGGTGGAAGATGGTGTTGCTTGCGTGTGCGTGTACCCCGTCGATGCTGAACTTCCCGGCCGAAAGCAGCCAGTCGGGGCGCGGCAACTGGCACGACGTGACGGTGCCTCCGAAGACCTCGTACTGGCGCGGGCCAGTCTTGATCATCGACTTGCCGGTGAACAGGAACGGATTGTTGTTGGCGTAGACGACTCGGCCCTTCTCGATCGTCGCGCCACTCTTGCGCTTCAGTCCCATCGAACCCGACACGTCGTAGAACGCGCCCGTCTGCGTATGGATATTGACGGTCCCGTGACTTGCGTCGATGGTGACGTCGTTCTCGCCCTCGGTGACCTGGACGTGGCCCGTCATGGTGATATCGCCGGAGTCGCTGTCGTATTCGATGTGGTCGGCCTGCAGGATGCGGTCCTTGTAGGTGATGACCGCATGGCCATCGAGAACTGCTGTGGTTCCCGACTTCGACTGCGTGTCGGACTCAATGTGGATGGGCGTGCTCCGGTCGGCGCTTGGAACGGGCGTAGCGTCCGGATATCGCACCATGCCCGGAGCATCCGGAAGCGCGTCCGGAACCGCATTTGCGACGCCACCCGGCAGAGGTGCCACAGTCGTCACCTCTTGCGCCGCGAGATGCGGATGATTTGCGAACAGCACCGTGATACTTATGGAGAAGAAGACGCTCCGCAGAACGTTCGCGGCGGTAAATCGGCGGCCTCGCGGGCAACCGGCGCCACTCGAGGACACCACGCAAAGCGCTGAGTTGGAAGCTGCGATCGCAATCTGCAAGGCGTTTGTTTTTGTCACACGCACCACTCTTTGAGGTTAGACGATTTCACGGAAGTGAGTTTGAGTTTTGAGCAAAATGGGCTCCGCACTGCTGGACACCACATCCGAACTGGCCTCCGCCGAAGTTGCCGCCGACACCTCCGCCGCCGCGCGCCCTGCGTCGTCCGAGGCGCTCCGCCTCCAGGTCGCCGAGCGCCTGGCTGCGCATCGCAGCCGCCGCGGCCATGTCCAGGTCGAGCATGCGCGGATACCGTCTCAGCCGTCGCGTTCCGCCAACGCCCGCTCCGCCCAGATCGCTGCCGCGGTTGCCGAGCGCTATGCCCACTCACAGAGCTATCGCGCATTTCTGGCAGCCGAAGCCGAACGGGCCACGCAGCAGGCGCGCGCCGCCGCCGAAGTTGCCGCGCTCAACGCGCAGGCAGTCGCCGCCGCTCAACAGAGATTGCTGGAAGCATTCGAAGAGCACGCGGTCCACGCGGATGAGCGCGAGATCCCGCAGGTGGACGAGGGCAACCTGTCGCGCGTCGCCGGGCACGAGGATCAGGTCCACGCCGCTCCTTCCCCCGGACGAGCACCGGAAGCACCAGAGGAACTGAGTCTGTGGCCCGAGCCGGAGGGTTCGGCAGCCCCAGAAGGAGTGCAGGAACGCGGTGGCAATGGGCGGACCTCCACGCCAAAACGCGCAACCGCCAAAACTCCGCCTTCCGCAAGTGTCGCGTCTCCGCAATCATCGACTGCGGCTGGCCCGTGCGCCGACGGCTTTACGGTGCGGCCGTATGAAGATGCCGCGAGAGCGTCGCGTGTAGGAGTCTCGCTCCCGGCGTTCAACGCATGGAGTGCCGGCCAGCGCCCCGAACGAAACGAAGCCGAGGCGCTCGCGCTCGATGAAGAGATCGCGTTCCGGCAAGCGCCAGTGTTCGAAGAGCCCGCCGGTCCGCCCGTGCCGCTTCCCGCCAACCTGATCGAATTTCCACGCCAGTTGGTGGCATCGCGCAAAGCCCGGCCACGCTACGCCGAGGGCCCGCTGCGCGATGAGGCAGACATCGCCGCCGGAGACGGCCAGTTGCGCATCTTCGAAGTGGACGTGGCGCAGATCTCGACCGAGCCGGACGCGGCCGCCGCGGACATGCCGCAATGGACCTCGATCTGGCTGGACACGCCGCTCGGCCCCGCGCCTGAACAACGCGCCGCCGCCACTGAACCGGGCATCGGCGAGCCGGCCGGGCAAGCGTATGGGTCGAGCGTCCCGTTTCCGCAGGCTGCTTCGATCGGCCGGCGCACGATGGCCGCCGCGATCAATGCCGCGATTGTTTTCGCCGCGCTGGTTGGGTTTGCGGCCGCATTCGCCATGGCGTCGGGCCACTCCCTCAGCTTGCACGCGGGCATGACGCTGCCTGTCGCGCTGCGCGGGATAGCGGATGCGCTTACGAACCAGACCGGACTCCAGCCCGGCGCGATCGCAGGTGCATGCGTGCTGGCCGCGGCATTTCTCTCTCTGCTCTACCAGGCGCTGTTCTTCTCGTTCTCGCAGGCTACGCCGGGAATGCGCTGCGCCCGCATTGCACTCTGCACCTTCGACGACGAGAACCCGACCCGGTCGGCGGTGCGGCGGCGCCTGCTCGCGGTGCTCCTGTCGGCGTGCCCGCTGGGCATGGGATTCGCGTGGGCCGCGCTCGACGAAGACCGCCTGACCTGGCACGACCGCATCTCGCGCACCTACCAGCGAATGTATTAGTCGCAAAAAATTCCACGGCAGAAATGAAGGCTGTTATGGGCTCTGCATCTAATGTATGATGTTTGATGCAGGAGGGTTCGGATATGCGGACCACGCTGGCACTCGATGACGATGTTTTAAGCGCCGCCCGGGAACTTGCCGCAATGCAAGGGAAGACGGTTGGCGAAGTCGTCTCCTCTCTGGCCAGGCAGGCCTTGAATCCGGTCGAATCCGACCGCCGGATTCGAAACGGAGTGCCGCTGCTGCCTGTGCGCGCGGGTACCGCGAGAGTGACATCGGAACTTGTGCGCCAGTTGCGCGAGGAATTGCCTTGACGCGGTTCCTGCTCGATATCAATGTCCTCATCGCCTTAATGGATCCGGCGCACGTCCAGCATGACCGTGCCCACGAGTGGTTCGAGGCAATAGGGAAACGAGCCTGGGCAACCTGCCCGATCACTCAGAACGGAGTCTTGCGGATTGTCGGGCACGCCCGCTATCCGAACTCTCCCGGAACTCCCGCAGTGGTTGCAGTGTTGCTGACAGCATTATGTGCGCTGCCGAGCCACGAATTCTGGCCCGAAGACATCTCGCTGCTTGACGCAAGAAAGGTCGACTGCAGTCGCCTTCTGGATTCCGCGCAAGTGACAGACAGCTACCTCCTGGCGCTCGCCGGAGCACACGGCGGACAACTGGCAACCTTCGATCTTCGTTTAGTTACGGATGCCGTCGTCCACGGAGCGCGGGCGCTTCATTCGATCCGCTGAGCAATCAATATGGTTCGAGGTTCGACGAGTTCCACCGCAAGGGAAAAGGCTGCCCGCTATCGGCAGCCTTTTTCTGTTTCGATCACAACGGTTCGCTCTGCCTTTTCCCTCGAACCTGGTACCTCGAACCTCGAACCTGCCTTTAGAACGTCGTGCTCACCGTCAGCCTAAACGTCTTCCTCGGCTCACGAAGCTGGTACGACGGCCCATACAGCTGGAGCGCTTCCTGGTAGCTGAACCGCCCGGCGTCCGAGTCGGGGAACAGGCTGCGGAACGTATTGTTATCCACCGCCAGCTTCTGCGGAACGTCGCGGTAGAGTCGCAGCGGGTTATATGCGTAGTAGAGCCGGAACGGCGCATTGACGATCGGCAGGATCACCTGAAGTTCCGCGCCGCTCGACATGCGGGGCACGAAGTTGGTGAATGGCACCGAGCTGAGCTGAATCGGCGAGAATCCCGGAATCTCCTTGCCGCCGTAGCACGCGCCATTGACGAATGTCGGGCAGCCATACAGCGGGCTCGCCAGCAGCGATGCGCCGCCAACGCTCTGCCGCAGTTGCCCCGGCTGCAGGTTTCCGGTCACGCCAAAGTCGGTAAAGATCGCGAACGTCACCTGGTTGATGATAGGGATGCGGTATTCCACGTTCGACGTGAGCTGGGTGTCGCCGCCGATCGCGACCAGCCGATAGACGGGTAGCGGGATCTGAATGTTCCCCAGGCTTGGGTTGGTCGGATCGCGCGGGACCGTGGTTCCGTCCGGGTTGGTGAGATTGAACTGCACCTTGGTCGGAACAAATGTGTAGGGCGAAGCGGCGCGGATGTCGAAGCCACGAATATCGGATTCGCCGCCGCCGTAGATGCGGTTGGTGGGCGGCGCGACTTCGCCGCCAAATCCGGACACGTGCGCGAATTGCACGCGCATGCCAAGCACATTCCGGCCCTCGCGATTGATCCTCAGACCCTTCATCGGATAGAACTGGCGGAAGCTGGCAACCGGCGAAACGTACTTCACGTTGCCGCCCGCGCCTGCGATCTGCACGGAGACGTTGAAGTCGCGGCCGGAGTGCGGCCCAACCGCGCGGTCCAGGCCGGAGTAGGTGAAGCTTGGTGAGATCGACGACGTGATGATGCCGTTGAGCTGGTTCGGCCCGGCAACGCCGGAGCGGAACGCGAGCGACTGGAAGATATTGCGCGTGTTGTCGTTGAACGTGGTGACGGTGTTGCGCGAGAGCGAATAGCTGAGGCCGATGCGCGACACTCCGCGGCCGGCCCAGAGATGCTTCAGCGGCTCGCTGGCATAAATCGTGAACCCGGTGGTGGAGTTGTTGTAGTTGGTCAGCAGCGACTGCTCGGCGTTGGAGACATTGGCGCTGGCGCCATTCGTAATTCCGTACGCCTTCACCGGGTTGTAATCGGTCTTGCTGGAGGTGACCTGTACGCCCAGCGAGATGGGCTTGTTGCGCAGATACGGCTCGTTGAATCCGAAGCTCAGATTGCGCGACAGATCGCCGATGTTCGCGGTTGCCGACAGCGTCTCGCCCAGTCCCAGAAAGTTGTTGGTCTCGTAATTGAGCCCAATGAACGTGCCTGAAAGTCCGCTGATGCCGCCGTTGACGCCGATGGAGTTCTTGCCCTTCTCCTTCAGTCTCAGCAGCAGGTCGACGGTGCCGGTGTCCGCATTCTGGCGGGTCTCGGTGTCGTCTTCCGTCTTCAACGTGTCGAAGTAGCCGAGCTGGTTCAGCCGCAGGATGGAGAGGTCCCAGCGCTCACTGCTGTATACCTGGCCTTCTTCCATGATCAGTTCGCGGCGGATAACCTTGTCGCGCGTGACGGTGTTGCCCGAGAACTCGATCCGCGAGACGTAGAACTGTTTGCCCTCGTCGATATCGACGTCCCAGTAGACAAGCTTCTTGGCGTCATCGCGACGTGGCACCGGGTTGGCCACCATGTTGATGTAGCCCTGGCTTCCATAAGCCTTGCGCAGTTGCTTGAGGCCCTTGCCGAATTCCGTCGCGTTGAACCATTCGCCGTCCTTCTGCACGAACTGGGCCCGCAGCGCCTTGGCGTTGGTGAACATCTTGTTGCCGGTAAACGTGATTCCGCCCAGCTTGTAGCGCTCACCCTCTTCGACGGGCAGCATGATGTCGATGCGCTTGCCAGTCGACGGACGCAGCGTAAACCAGTTCAGTCCGCCGGCGTCGCGCACATGAGTCTGCGCCTCCGCGGTCTCGGCCATAAAGTAGCCGCGGTCGCGATAGGCCTGGCGCACGCGCTCCGTATCCTCATCCAGCTTGCTCGCGTCGAAGGTCCGCGCGAATAGATTTTCCAGGATGATGGAATGCGGAATTCCGATTGGCCGCGAGTTCACCATGGCGGCGCGCAGAGTGCGGTCGCCGATGTTGTTATTACCGTCGAAGGCGATCTTGCCCACCTTGACGGTCGGGCCTTCCTTGATCTTGAACGTAATCCCCACGGAAGCCGGCGGAATCGTCTTGACCACCGTATTGATCGTCGCGAACTGGTGTCCGTGTTCGGAGAGCAGGTCCTTCAGGACCGTCTCGGCACGCTTCACCCGGGTCTCGTCAAACTGGCTCTCGACGTTCAACCCGACCTTGGCCTTCTTGAACCGCTCCTGCACGTCGGAGAGCGTGACCGCGTTCAGGCCGGTGTATTCGACGGTGCGGATCGTCGGCTTTTCCAGCACGTAGATGACGAGCTGCACGCAGGCGGGAGTGTCGACACGCTCGATACGCACATTCTCGAAATAGCCCGTGTTCCAGATGGAGTTAAAGTCCCGCTCGACCGTAACCGAATCGTACGGGTCGCCCTGATGGCTGGAGATGCGGGCCAGAACCGAGTCCTTGGGGATCCTGCGGTTGCCGATCACCTCGGGCTGGCAGAGCACCTGGGTTCCGGGAGCGGTGTCCGCGGCAGGCAGTGCGGGCGTGCTTTGCAGGCCGCCCTGAGCCCAGAGACCAGTCGGGGAAAGCAGAGGAGTTGCCGCCAGAACAGCCAGAACGGCCACAGCGCGAGCAATGCCAGAGCCACCAGAGCGCGTGCGCACAGACTTTAGCTTGATGCTCAGGAAACTTCCGCTCACTCGCTTTACGGTAAAGATACGCACACCCTCATTGCTGAAAAAATAGCGCCCCGCCGGCTGCCCTTGGGGAAAACTCGATTATATGGGAGCGATGCCGCTCGACGCGAGTTTGGGACAGATCGAAAATCGTCCGGCAGCCAAAGCCCGCTAGAAGCAGACTGCGTTTCCAGGAATCAGAGGCGGTCAGGATGCTTCGGCAAGCGCGCGTTTCTCCGCCCGATACTCATGGATAACGCGGTTCACATTCTCCATAATGAAGTCGTCCAGAGCATCCGAACGGTCTTGGCCGGACGCAATCGCGCTCATCAAGTGACCGTGCTCCTCATAGCGGTTCAACGCCTCTCGCATCAACTCGCCCAAGGTGCAGTTCTGTTCTATCGCGAGCGTACGAGCCCGATCGAGTACTTCAGCAGGAAGCACGATCGAAGTTTCGTTCGCCATCAGCCTATCTCCTCCTGCCCACATCTCTACCAGCTCAGTTCAGGCAAGCACTTTCAAGCCATGTTTCTCGACGATCGTCAGCAGCTTCAGCGCCATGCCGCTCGGCTTCTTAGTGCCGGTCTCCCACTTTTCTATCGTGGACTCGCTGGTGTTCAGGTAGCGCGCAAAGACTGGCTGGCTGACACGCTGGCTCTCGCGAATCCGCTTGATCTGCCGCGGTTTGATCGGAGCGGGAACAACCAGGCACGATTCATCGAAACTCCGCATCGTGGCTTTGTCGATAGCGCCAATCTTGAACATCGCAGAGGCTGAGGAGTGAATCGCCTCATCGGCATCGCTTTTGAACTTACGCTTCGTCGTCATCGCAGTCTCCGGCGCATATCTCAAACCAATCCTCCTCCCGAATTGAACGCTCGATCTGTTGGGCCGTCAGCGCCGCGTAAACATTAGCAAGTTTCCGGAAGCGACCCAACTGAGCGTCCTCGATATTCGCGAGGTCTTTCTTGGCAAACAGGTATTCATAGACCCAAAACTGTCGTCCCCTGGCAAGGAGGATCGAACGGTAAAGATTCTTGCCCAGTCGCTTCTTGAAGACTCCGCCGCCCAAATCATCGGCCTGGCCCAACATCACCTGCCGGATGGCCGTACAAAGCTCTTCATCCGCGATGTGCGCTTTCTTCGCTGCTTTGGAAAACCAGGCTGTCTTGAAGACTCGTTCATATTGACTTGCCTGGCTTGCCATCTCTGCTTAATTGTAGCACCTAGTGATACCACAATCTATCCGGTTTTGCGCACCTCGACCAGCGTTGAATAAAACGTGGCACCGCCGCCAATATCGGTCACGGTTTCGCTGGTCAGCGCATTGACGTTGGCCGCACCCTCGCCGTGCAGGCCGGAGAGCTTGTTCCAGCCCAGCCGCGCGGCGACCACGCCCTGCGGGACCATCTCGCCGACCTGCGCGCGCAGCGAGATTTTCCCGCGCCCGTTGAAGATCTCAACCGCATCTCCAGTCGCCACTCCGCGCGCCGCAGCGTCCACCGGATGCATCTCCAGCAGCCCCGCGGTTCGCGCCTCCATCTTCTGGTGGCGGGGAATGTTGGCGAACGTGGAGTTCATATAGTTGTCCGCCTTGCGCGGCAAAAACTCCAGCGGATATTCGCCCGACTTCGCCGCCGCCCCGCCCCTCGACTCCGTCGGCGGGACGAAGACCGGGACCGGCGTCAGTTCTCCGCGGCCGCTTGGCGTGCGGAACCACTCAGCCGTCGAAAACGGCAGCGACTCGCCGTCCGCATTCGTCGGCAGTTGCAGCGCAGCATGCCCTTCGCGCTCCAGCCGCTCGCGGGTAATGCCGTCGAACCATGCAGCTTTGGGATCGCCCTCCACTGGCCGGAGTGCCTGATCGATCAGCTCATCTTCCGTGTCCATGAAGCACGACTCGGTGAAACCCATGCGCCGCGCCAGTTCGCCGAACACGCGGACGTTGCTGCGCGCCTCGCCCAGCGGCGCAATCGCCCGCTCGGACACCTGCGCGAACAGGTGTCCGTACGCGCCCTGCACATCCTTCACTTCAAGGAACGTCGGCGCGGGCAGCACGACATCCGCGTAGTCGGTCGTGTCGGTAAAAAACTGCTCGTGTACCACGGTGAACAAATCGTCGCGCATCATCCCGCGCAGCACCGCATTCTGATTCGGCGCCACCGCAGCAGGATTCGAGTTATAGACAAACATCGCCTTCACCGGCGGCCCATCCTTGTTTCCCTTGACCAACCCCATGGGCCCGGGTGCCCCATCCATGGCAGCTTTATCGCGATGGGTGGGATCCTCAACCTTTCGCTGGCCAAGTTCCGTCAGCGCATGCCCCAATCGGCTCATATTCACAGTCCGCGCGGCACGGCCAAACGGACTCGCGCGCATCAGCTCCGGCATGCGCAGCGCATCTTCGTTGAACGGAAACGCTCCGCTGGTCGACAGTTGCAGCCCACCGCCCTTGTGCTTCCACGCGCCCGTCAGCAGCGGCAGCATCGCAACCGCCCGCACCGCGGTCCCGCCGTTCTCGCTGCGCTGAGTTCCGTAGTTCAGGCGAATCGCCGCGGGCTTGCCCGTCTGCTTCAGGCTGGTCGCATAACTCCGCGCCAGCGCCACAATCGTCTCCGCCGCAATTCCCGTCACCTCCGCCGCGCGCTCCGGCGAGTGTTCCGCCAGCAACGCATGCGCTCGCAGCTCGTCCGCCCCGGCCGTGCACGCGTCCATGTACGCGCGATCTTCCAGCCCCTCGCGGAAGATCACATGCATCATCGCCAGCGCCAGCATCGTGTCCGTGCCTGGCCGGATCGCCAGGTGCTCATCCGCCAGCGCCGCAGTGCGCGTCTTGTACGGATCGATTACCACGAACCGCGCGCCCTTCCTCCGAGCCTCCTCGATGAACGGCCACAGGTGAATATTGTTGCCGTGGATGTTCGCCCCCCACGCGATGATGAGTCCCGCGTGGGCGAAGTCCTCCGGCGGCGTCCCCAGCTTCACGCCGTAAATCTGCTTCAGCGCCACTCCGCCTGCCTCCGAACAGATCGTCCGCGCCAGTTGCGACGCGCCGAGGCGGTGAAAGAAGCGCCGGTCCATCGACCCGAACCCCAACTGCCCGATCGTCCCGGCGTAGCTGTAAGGCAGGATGCTCTCCGGACCAAACTCGCCGGCAATAGCCTTGAACTTTTCGGCCACAATCCCAAGCGCCTCATCCCAGCTAATGCGCTCGAACGCATCGGCCTCACGGCCCTTCACGCAGCCATATCCCGCGGGACCCTTCGGCCTTCCCGCCTTCCGCCGCATTGGATACAGCAGCCGGTCGGGCGAGTAGACCCGCTCGAGATACTGCGCCACCTTCGCACACAGGAACCCCTGCGTCACCGGATGCGACGGATCGCCCGCAACCTTCACCGCGCGCTCTTCGCCGCCGCGCGACTCCACCGTCACCAGCACGCCGCACGAATCCGGGCAATCGTGCGAACAGACGGCGTGAACTACTTTGGTCTCGACGTCGGTTGTGGCCATGCTTCCATCCTAGCTCCGAAGTTTGGGTCCGGTTTTCCGCAGATATTTTTGCGGGATGACTGGAACTCTTCCTCCGGGGTACGGAAACGGCAATCTGCGGTATTTGGGCCCCTTTTGAAAGTCCGCCCCACCCCCTGTACTTAAGTCCTAAAGTACATTATCCAAAGGGGTTAAGTCCGAAAAAGTACACCTTGAAGCCTGATTAAGTCCTAAAGTACATCTTTCAAAGGAGTTAAGAGGCGATTTGGAGCTATTTTTCTCTGATTTGATATATACCATCTATTCTTCCTCCTTAGTTCTATTTTAAACGGCGTGTCAAGGGTTGGGGGGATCGAAACAGGGCAATCGAAAGCGGACCTTCGGCAGTCCAAGCTGTCCCGGAGGATAAAAATCTAACTCCTCTTGAAGTCGTATATGTCACCTGGAATACTGAATAGACTCAGTTCGTGATCGGGTATGCGGAAGACCCCGCGTATCTGTTCATTTTTCCGGACTGCAAGTTGAACGTGGGTTTCCTTGAGGAACCCCGCACCGGGGTATAGCTCTTTCCCCTCGGGAAACAAGGCGCGAACGGTGTCATACTCCGCCAGCCTGGCCTCCTTCATGGCTTCGTGCAGGTGTGTGATGACCGCTCTATCGAGATACCTGAGGGACAGGTCGCCTGGATTCCCTTTCCCGTCTTCATTAGCCAGAAGGGATAGTCCCTGGCGCTCTTGATGAATGACGTACGACTGGTAGGCTCTTTCGATCGCCTGCGCTCCTGTGCGCGTTGTCAGGTCCAGACAGTTCCCCAGGTCAATTGCTGCGCCAATCACGGAAGCCGATTCCTTCTTGTGTTTTTGGGCCCATTCGTAGGCGCGGACTAAATCCCACTCCCAGAAATAAGCTCCGCCACCCAGCCAGTCATAGGGCTTTTTACTGAACGTAAAAGACGAACCGCCCAGAAGGTTCTGGGCGGTTTCTTTGTCGCATCCGTGGTAACCGAGGACTACCGTCAAATAGACGCCTCACGGAAAGGAGCGGCGTATTCGCCATTGGCATCCACGATCCCTGCCTTCTGGAAGAGTTCCTTCGACTTGGCAGGCGTATCGCACTCGCGGTCGATGCGGTCAAACTCGGCCATCAGTTTCTCGAAATCGGCTTGGCTCATAGAATTCTTCCTACGGAAGTACAAGAAACAAACACAGTCCAATCAGGATTTTAGTCTAGCACCGATGTATCCTCTGCAGCCATTCGATTTCGCTCAGGGCGAGTTCTGAATCCGTGCGGGGATGGAACGGCTGACTGCATCGCCGGGGCGGGCAGCACCCCGGTAAGATAGTGACCTATGGCACACCTGACCTCCGTCTCCAAACTCGCCCTCAGCGACCTCGCACCGCGCGCCATGCAGTCCGAGATTCGCGCCATGACCGCCGAGTGTGACCGCATCGGCGGCATCAACCTGGCGCAGGGTGTCTGCGACACAGGCGTGCCCGAGGTAGTGGCAAACGGCGCAGCAAAAGCCATCCGCGATGGCCACAACATCTACACGCGCATGGACGGCATCGCCCGGCTGCGACGCGCTATTGCAGATCAAGTCGAGCGTACCCGCGGTCTCACCTACGATCCTGAGCGCGAAGTAGTGGTCACCAGCGGCGCGACGGGCGCCTATCACGCCGCCGCCATGGCGCTGCTGAATCCCGGCGACGAGGTGCTGCTCTTCGAGCCGATGTACGGCTACCACGCCAACACGCTGGTCTCCCTGCGCGTGAAGCCGGTGCTGGTCGCGCTGGAGGCTCCGGACTGGACGCTCGATC
>WNGR01007208.1_pt1 | contig 17359 bp, 13 predicted proteins | sample 5407581 | NCBI WGS metagenome assembly WNGR01 (sample SAMN13153383, study PRJNA577476) | soil metagenome | isolation source: 80 cm soil or saprolite under Garry oak tree replicate 2 | place: USA:California | collected 2016-06-15 | reverse complement strand
CCTGTCCTTTGATCGAATTGCCACGCAGAACCTCCTCCAAAAAGAGACAGCCAGTTGTTCGGAGGGCCACCCCCCGGCGCTGGATCGCGCCAGATATACCAGTCGCGCTTCTCGTTCGTCCGATCAAGACGTGAGTGCTGGAACCAGGGATGTTCATCAGAGGTATGATTGGGCACATAATCCAGAATGACCTTCAAACCGCGTGCGTGCGCTTGCTCAATGACCTGATCGAGGTCCTGCAAGGTGCCAAACACAGGATCGACGTTTTCAAAATCCGCGACGTCATACCCAAAATCCGCCATAGGCGACGGATAGACTGGGGAAAGCCAGATTGCATCGACACCAAGCCATTGCACATAATCCAACCGCGCGAGAAGGCCGAGCAGATCACCTACGCCATCTCCGTTGCTGTCCATGAAACTGCGTGGATATACCTGGTAAATAACTCCGCTCTGCCACCATGCTGGCTGCATCTCTTTTCCTTTCCGACTAAAAAACAAGCTGTTCTACCGTTCTATCGTATCATACTATCCCTGGCAGTTGAACAACGAAGTAGATACTCAGGCGTAGTATGCATTTTGTAGCAAGCGGGCTCACTTAAGTTGACGGAGAGCCACTTTTGTAGTATCAGAAACAGTGCGCGACCTGACACAATTGCCCGCCACGTTCCATGAGAATTTTCTCATACACTTCTCATCAAAATTCAATGAAGAGGTGCTACGCTAGAGCATAGCAGAACGGGATGTATTTGGTGAGACACTTATTATGAACGCAGTGTGACTAATAAGAGAGGAGGATGCTCATGGCAAAGCAGATGATAGATGCTGCCCTTCGACAGCAGATAGCACAATGGACAAGAGCGGCACTGGGGCAGCTGGTGGAAGATGATGGCACGATGGGGAAGGCTGCGCCCATCGTGGAGCAGACGACATGCTGCATCACTGGCGGAGAACCCGAAGTAGCAGGGCCAGGCGTTATGCGGTATAGTAGAGGAAGAGGTGCTGGCCGACGACTCGGCACCCAAGTAAGAAAAAAGGAATGGAGCAATGCATATCCTTGTGGTAGAGGACGAGCAGCGCCTGGCGTTTTTGCTGCGTCGCGTCCTGCTGGAAGAGCGCCACACCGTTGATCTCGCCCATGATGGTCACGCCGGTCTTGATCTTGCTCTGAGCGATACCTATGACGTGGTGATCCTTGATGTAATGTTGCCTGGACTTGATGGGCTTGAGATCTGCCGCCAGATGCGAGCTGAGCATATCATGTCGCCAGTACTGATGCTCACAGCGCGCGGTGCAGTCGAGGATCGTGTGACCGGTCTCAACGTGGGGGCTGATGACTACCTGACCAAGCCCTTCGCTATGGAGGAATTGCTGGCGCGCATTAACGCCCTCCTCCGGCGCCGCGACCGTCGTTTTGATGAGACCCTCCAACTCTCTGTGGGCGATCTGACGCTCGACCTCGTGCGGCACGAAGCGCGTCGTGCCGGTCGTGTCATCGAATTGACGGCCAAAGAGTTTGCCTTGCTGGAGTACCTGATGCGCCATGCCGGCCGCGTGCTCACGCGCACGCAAATCGTTGATGCGGTCTGGCGCTATGACCTGGACGCACTCTCGAATGTCGTAGATATCTACATTCATTATCTACGTGATAAGATTGACCAGGGCTTCTCCCGTCCCTTAATTAAGACAGTGCGCGGCGTGGGCTACAAGATCGAAGCTTAATCATCCCGCCTGAACACTTGGACGCGGAAACGCGGAGTGCTCTCTTGTTTTTTCCGTTGTGTTTCTGATAGACTGATTTGTACACACAACAGGTACCAGAATTGTTTGAACGGAAAAATAGGGAGCAATGAATCTATTACCGAACGTAGTTTCCTTTCTCCAGCCGGGAGCGGAGAGGGTATGAGAGAGCACGGGCACACGCAACCCCTCGATGCGTATGAACTCCTGAGCACCAAACTTGCTCTTCCACGTCCTCGTCCATCACTTGTGCCACGCGAGCCACTGCTCGCACGGCTTGATGAAGGACTTCAACACAAGCTCACCCTGCTGTCTGCCCCTGCCGGCTTCGGTAAAACCACGCTTGTGAGCGAATGGATTGCAGCTCGCAGCGAACGCCAGGAAGTGCTAGCTGTTGCCTGGGTGTCCCTCGACGCGGGTGATAACGACCCTGTCCGCTTCTGGCGCTATGTCATCACTGCCTGTCAGGTGTTCGATGCTGATGTTGGCGAATCCGCTCTTGCGCTGTTAAGCATGTCGCGGCGCTTACCTTTAGAGACCATGCTTACGACATTCATCAATGAGCTAGCACAGTTTGCACACAGAGGTATCCTCGTCCTGGAGGACTACCACGTCATCACCTCGCCCCAGATTCACGAGTCGGTGACATATCTTATCGACCATCTTCCTGCAATGCTGAATTTGCTGGTACTGACACGCAGTGAGCCACCTCTTCCCCTGGCGCGCCTGCGTGCCCATGATGACCTGTACGAACTGCATGCTGCTGACCTGCGCTTTTCTCTGGCGGAGACCCAGACCTTTCTCAGGCAGACTCTCCCCTTTCCGCTCTCAAGTGAGGTGATTACGCGCCTCGAGACACGCACAGAGGGCTGGGTTGCCGGGCTGCGCCTGCTCGCGCTCGCGTTGCAAGGGCGAAAAGATCCGCACGAACTCGAGCGCATGCTCGTGACCTTTACCGGTAGTCACCGGCACATCCTGGAGTACCTTGTTGCTGACGTCCTCTCTTCGCAGCCGGAAGCGCTGCAGGACTTTCTACTACAGACGGTTTTTCTCAACCGCCTGACGGCTTCCCTCTGTGATGCGATTACCGGCAGGATCGATAGTGAGCGTATGCTCGAACAATTGGAACATGCTAACCTGTTCCTGATTCCACTCGATGAGACAGGACAGTGGTATCGCTATCACGCGCTTTTTGCTGAGGCCATGCAGCACGAGGCACGACGTCGTCTCGGAGAAGACTATTTGCGCTCGTTATACGAAAAAGCGAGCCGTTGGTATGAAGAGCACGGACTGCTGGCTGAAGCGGTCGAAGTCGCACTCACCGCCAGGGACTTTGCTCGCGCGGCTGATCTCATCGAACGCATTGTAGGGACTCAAAATAACATTAATGAACTGCACACGTTATTGCGCTGGGTTGAGCAACTGCCAGAAGAGGTGCTCCAGTTCCACCCGGGACTCTCAATGTCCTATGCAAGCGCCCTCCTGTTCACCCAGGATCGAAGCGATCCGGCGACCAGGGAGCTTATCGAGGTGCCACTTGAGATGGCCGAACGCTACTGGCAGGCCGAAGGCAACATGCCCAAACTTGGTGAAGCGCTGGCCTTCCGCTCCCAGGTTGCCTGGTGGCAGGGAGACCTCCCCCAGGCATTCGCTGCTGCCAGGCAGGCACATGAACTGCCAGCCGAGCAGGGGGTGGTGTGGCGTGGAGCGAGTACACTATTCCTCGGAGTAGAGGAAATGCTTGCAGGGAAGTTCAACGCAGCACGGAAAGCGACTCTGGAGGGGCGTGCACTCTTTGAAGCCGTTGGGAACCCCTATGGAGTGCGCGCTGCTATTAGTGCGTTAGGTGAACTAAGCTCCCGGCAAGGAGAGCTGCACGCGGCGGCCCGGTTTTATCGACAGGTGTTCAGTGAGGCCGCAGAGGACCCTTTCGATATGACGAATGCGCTGATCGGTCTCGCCGCCCTTTCCTACGAGTGGAACGAACTGCAAAGGGCCCAACAAGAGGTATCCCAGGCACTCGACCTCGGCAAGCAGCGCGTGAATGAGATCGGCAAGTACCATGCAGAGCAACTTATTCAGGTCCCTGGCTCGCTCGTCCTGGCCCGTGTGCTGCACGCCCGTGGTGAGACCATACAGGCCCAGCACTTGCTGCAAGAACTGGTTGCTCTGACACAGGCACGTAGATTGCCGCATTTCCATAGAGAGGTACTGGCGGAACAGGCACGCCTTCAGCTTTTAGTTGGGGACCTGGCAGCAGTGCAGCGGCGGTTGACTACCATAACGCAGCTCGGCGAGGACTTCCGCCTCCTTCAACAAGAGCGGGAAGCATTGATTGTCGCCCGCTTGCTGATTGCACAGGGAGAGCCTGAAGAAGCCCTGCACCTGCTCGAACGCTGGCAAGCCGAGGCGCGTGCCCAGGGGCGTACACGTAGTGAACTGGAGATCCAGGTCCTCACTGCTCTCGCGTACTTCTCTCACAAACAACTGCTCCAGGCCAGGGAGACGCTCAGAGAGGCGCTTGCCCTTGCGCAAATTGAAGGCTACCAGCGCCTCTTCCTGGACGAAGGAGAGGCAATGGCAACTTTGCTGCGATCAGTATTGCCTGAAGTGAAAGAGGAGCCACTGCTCACCTATGTGCGCACCTTACTGCTGAATTTTGCCCAGGAACGCCGGGAACGGTCCGGGCAGAGTGCCTCACCTCCCGCTCTCCCTGGATTGCTCATAGAGCCGCTCAGTCCCCAGGAGCAGCGCGTCCTCCGTCTGCTTGCTGCTGGTCGCTCCAACCCGGAGATCGCGCAGGAACTGGTCGTCTCGGTCAATACGGTGAAAACGCAGGTGCAAAGTATCTACCGCAAACTGAACGTGAACAGCCGCTGGGAAGCTCGTGAAGTTGCACGCCACTTGAAACTCCTCTAAACCATTCGATCTGTCACTCTTGTACCCACTCCACGGCATCCTTCCAGGGTCCTGGCACCCACAAGGGATGCCACTACATTTCTTTCTCACAACCTATCTGGACTGACTACTACCCCACGGTATCCTTCCAGGCACTAGTCTTTCTACTGAATCACCCGCTCAATCACCTGGGTGGATGATGCCGGTTCACCCTGTTGCGTTCTACACTGCTTAACACGAGGCAATACCTTGTGGATGTGTATTGTTTGAGTGCATAACATAACATAGGAGAAAAACAAACATAGGAGAAAAACACATGGATATGGAAACAATTTCTTCACCGTCTTCATCACAACAACCAGCGCCGCAGGAGAGCGGCCGTCGCCTGCATGGCACTGCACTCATCAGTGTCATAACTGCCCTGATGCTCACACTCCTGCTTGAGGCATTGGATCAGACGGTTGTTGGAACAGCACTGCCCAAAATCGTCGGTGCGCTGCAGGGCTTCGACCGCTACTCATGGGCGGTAACGGCTTACATCCTGGCTTCAACTACCATGATCCCTATTGTAGGTAAGCTCTCCGATCAGTTCGGCCGCAAATGGTTTTTGATTATAGGTACAGCCATCTTCCTGCTTGGCTCGGCGCTTTCTGGCGCATCGCAGACAATGAACCAGTTCATTGCTTTCCGTGCGCTCCAGGGATTAGGAGCCGGGATCGGCATTGCCCTGGCCTTTGTTCTGGTGGCCGACATGTTCCCGCCCGCCGAACGCGTCAAATGGCAGAGCCTGTTCGGAGTTGTCTATGGCTTAGCGAATCTCGTTGGTCCAACACTCGGGGGCTGGCTCACCGATCATGGCCCGCTTGCCGGCGCTCTGGTCACCGAGACCACGCGCTGGCGCTGGGTCTTTTACATCAATATCCCGGTAGGGATCATTGCCCTGACGGCGCTGTTGATCTACCTGCCCGCCAACATCTCGGCGCGCAGCAGTCATCATACCGGTTGGGCCGCGGTACGCCGCATTGACTTTCCCGGTGCAGTGCTCTCCGCCGCAGCTACCATCTGCCTCCTGTTGGGACTCACCTGGGGCAGCAATGCAACCTATGATTGGAGCTCGCTGCAGGTGATCGGCATTCTGGCTACTGCTGTCATCCTCTTTGGAGCGTTCTTGATGACCGAGCGCTTTGCTGTCGAACCCATTCTGCCACTCGACCTCTTCCGCAACCAGGTGTTCGCGGTCGCCGCGCTGCTCTCGCTGTTGCAGTTGATGATCCTGGTCGGGCTGATTGTCTACCTGCCGCTCTACTTACAGGGAGTGCTTGGAGTGTCGGCGACCGGAGCAGGCGCGGTGATCACGCCGATGACGGTCAGCTCGGTGATAGGCGCTGCGCTGGCGGGCTTTGCGATTACCAAATTCAAACGGTACCGGCTGATCAGCATCCTGAGCGCGCTCATCATGACCGCCGGTGTGTTCCTGCTGACGCGCATGACGCCAACGACAGGCCTGCTGGAGGCAGTCGTCTTCATGGTGATTGCGGGCATTGGTTTGGGCCCGTTCTTCTCTGTGCTGACCATAGCGGCGCAGAATGCGTTGCCGCGCACGCGCCTGGGCATCGGCACCAGCGCGGTGAGGTACCTTGGCCAGCTCGGCTCAGTCCTGGGCGTGGCCATCGTCGGCACCGTCGTGAACAACACTCTGGCTAGCGATATCGCCGGCCGTCTGCCGACGTCCGTTGCGCACCGGCTCACGCCCGCAGGATTGAAGTTCGCGACCAGCCCGCAGGTGCTCGTGAATCCAGCCTACCGTGCGACGGTGGTAAGCACAGCGCAGCGCTTCGCGGCGCAAAGCGCGGTGGCACAGGTTCCACCTGGTCCACAGCACAATGTGATTGCTCAGCAGGTGGCCATGCAGGCTATGCAGCAAGCGCAGCACCTGCTCAACCAGGTGTTCGAGGCGCTCAGGCTCTCCCTTGCTGTAGCCATCCAGCATGGCTTTATAGCGGTCCTCGTCTTCTGCGGAGCTACCATCGTGGCCACGTTCTTCTTGAAAGACCTTCCACAATATAACACATCTGCCGACATGGCCTGAGGAGCCAGTTCAGATATCTTCCGAAACAAAATTTCAAAACGCATCCAAAAAGGCGATGAAAAATGCCTAATGGATGCGTTTATTCTTGCCTTTTTTCCTGTATCGCAGGCAGGAGAGAAAACTTCTCCTGTCTCTCTCCTTTTTATCGAAGAAACCAAGGCAGAAAGGGCGTTCACGGTGTTTTTTGCGAAGTATTTCCTACAGAAAAAGCATAAATCGCGCAGTTTTTTGTACAAAGTATCATTATACCTTCTCTCTCACAGCGCTTCTCAAACTGTGTTAGCTTAGTATGAAACGAGCAAAGCAGCAGGAAAATGACCATTTTCTACCTAATAGCGAGAAAAGAATGAACTCGTTACTTCCCTTGACAGGCCTACGCAAACAGACTACCTTTCCAAGAAAGGAAGTGCTTATGCAGACTGGACGCAGGTTAGAGCATCGATCAGAACAAAGGCATTACGCAGGTCACAGCCAAGACCTTAGAGAGCGGTTTCAGTCAGGGTTACTTTCAGAACTTACGCCTTATCCTCACTTTGTTGTCTGGAAATATACGATGGAAAATAAGAAGCTGAAAAAGCGACCATTTAACCCACGAACACATTTGCCAGCCAGGACAAACGATCCATCTACGTAGGCAGATGTAAACCAAGCACTCAGCACTTGCAACTGGACGATATAACGGAATTGGGTTTGTGTTCTCAAGAGCCGATCCATTGACCGGCACAGATGTAGACGCATGTGTTGGCAAAGATGGAACTATCGCAACATGGGCACAGGAGATTATTACCACACTTTCCACTTACACTGAATATTCTCCATCAAAATTAGGTGTGCATATTCTGACCCAGGCAACACTGCCAGGTGAAGGACGAAAATTAGGCAATGTTGAAATGTATGCAGAAGGACGGTTTTTTACCATAACCGCCGATCATGTCCCAGGAATACCCCCAACTATAGCAGAGCGGCAGCAGCAACAAACTAGCTTGTATACGGCTCATATGCCTGAAGTACTACCCATCCGCAGTACAGAGAACACTGGGGTAGTAGTGCGGCTCAAGCCCTCACACTACCTGCTTCAACGCGCTCAGATGTAGAAGTGTTAGAGAAAGCGCAAGCTGCTCGAAATCGTGAACGGTTTCATGCATTATGGAATGGCGATATTTCCGAATACACATCGAAAAGTGAGGCAGATTTTACCCTTGTCTTGTATTTACTCTACTGGACGAATGATGATCTGGCACAGACCAAACGACTGTTTCAGCGGTCAGGTTTATATGATCCAGAGAAAACCGACAGGCTGACCGGAGAACATTCCTATCTGGATGTGACGATCTACAACGCCCTCAAAAAACGCAGAAACTTACCGGTGAAGCGATAACATGTCATTTTTCCTGCAATAGATTTTGTATGGTTGTGTATAATGGAATCAGGAGCGCAGTTCTAGGAAGGGAAAAAATTGAAGTTATCACAAGCACTTGACCAATCTCCAAGCCCGCATTCAGCCAACAACAAATCAGGGAAACACAGGGTTCTAGTTTCCGAGACAACTGTCGGTAACATAATCGTCTCCTACAGCGTCAGCACAGCACGCAATCAACAGATGTATACGAGCCACAGCCTTGACGACATCCTAGATTTTTTGCGCCGTGCGTTCAACAATCCGCCCACTGACGATCTTGATCCAGATGCCTGGGAACCTGTCTTGCCTCACATTGAGTGAGTCCGGCTAAGCGAAGAGCTTCACCTACTGCTCTATGCTCCTTTCAGCAGGTCACGGTTCTCGTAAATATTGCCGCAATAACCTAACCGCTAATTAATTTTGCCAGCTTGACAAATACCGCTAGCTTGCTATAATTAAGAGGCTAAAATCGCCTACATGACCTACGGGTGTTTGTAGGCTTTCTTTTTATATTCCTATGCACCAACGTGCAATTATCCTCATTGACGGGAGCAATTTTTACTTTAAACTGCGTGATCTGAAACTTCATCAACTCCTTCACTTTGATTTTACTCAATTTACTGCCTCTCTTGTTGGCTCAAGTCGTATTGTACAGACTGTTTATTATGTGGGAAAAGTGAGAACAGACAGGACGACAAAAACAGCACAGATGCATGCAAATCAACAACGTCTGTTTGCTCACTTGACAAAAACAAAGAGACACAAACCTTGACGAAAGAGATTCTTTTGCCATTTCAGGTCACTTCGTAATGAGGGGTATGCGACTTGAAACTTGATTTGGTTTCTATCACAACCTCGTTCATTGCCATTGACTAGCGAATAAGTTTAACTAATACTCCTTGAATTCTTCACTACATCACCTTGATTATCTTGTACGACCTGTCTCTTCCTTCGTTATTACTAGTAGTAAATATGTAATGTAGAGGTAAGTATTATGGCAAACCAGCAACTTCTCAATATTCTCATGCAGGGAGAAGAGGTCTGGAACGAATGGAGAATAAAGTACCGTGACGTAGAACTAGACCTGAGTGGAGCCAACTTGAGCGGGATAGTATTCTTTAAATCGGTAAATCTCAGTGAGGTAAATCTCAGTGGGGCAAATCTTAGCCTCGCAGAACTCAATGACTCAAACTTCTATGGAACGAACTTCAGCAATGCAAATCTCAGTGAGGCAGGGCTAGTAGGGACAAACTTAAGCATGACAAATTTCAGCAGAGCCAACCTGAGCGGAGCTATCCTCGAATTGGCAGATCTCACTGATGCAAATCTTAGTGGGGCAAATATGAAGGGAGCGGACCTCTGTGATGCCAATCTCGATAGGACAAACCTCAGTGGTGCAGACCTCAGTGGCGCAGACCTCAGTGGTGCTACTTTAATCAAAACTGTATTAGTGCAAGCAAATCTGACAGGTTGTTTTATTTATGGGATCTCAGTATGGAATATCCAATTAGATGGAGCTATCCAGAAGGACCTCAGGATTACTGATCTCAATGAACCAAATGTCACAGTGGACAATCTTGAAATGGCTCAGTTTATCCATCTATTGCTGAACAATAAGGAAATTCGTGAAGTTATTGACACCATCACATCCAAAGTCGTGTTGATCTTGGGGCACTTCACATTTGAGCGAAAAACGGTTTTGGATGCATTAAGGGATGAACTTCGTAAGCGGAACTACACGCCTATCATATTCGATTTTGAGAAGCCAGCAAGTCGTGATTTTACAGAAACGGTGAGAACGCTAGCGCACTTAGCTCGATTTATCATTGCAGATCTGACCGATCCAAGTAGCATACCTCAAGAGTTACAGGCAATTATTCCAGACCTTGAAGTGCCTGTTCAGCCATTACTGCTCGAAGCGAAAAGAGAGTACTCTATGTTCGTTGATTTTAGGAAATATCACTGGGTTCTCCCCGTTTATCTCTATAATGATCTCCCTAGCCTACTTGCATCTCTGGATGGAAATATCATTGATACTGCTGAGAAAAAGGTAGCTGAGTTAGCTATAGAGAAGGCAAAGCGATTGGAAAGACCTTAACTCACCTGTACGACGCAGAAAAAACTGTTGAGTCTCGATATGTCGTACCGGGCGCACCTTTCGAAAGTCTCATAAAATCGTACCTGGTGGCCGCAATTGGTAGCGGCTCTGATTCTCCAGCACGAACGATCAACAGATCGAGCTGGAGGCGGTACGATTGGAGGCTCTATGATACGGCACGGACAGACAACCACCTTTCAAGAGCGGCTGGACATCACCGAACGAGCCGCCGCCGGACAGTCCGACCCAGAGATTGCGGCGGCGCTGGGTTGCTCGGTCTGGACGGTGCGCAAATGGCGCCGCCGAGGTCAACATCAGGGGCGCACCGGCCTCAACTCCCAGATGGGCCGGCCCACCAGCGGACCGCTGAGGACTCTTCCAACGGGAATGCGTGATGCCATCTTGCACCTGCGGCGGACGCATCCAGGTTGGGGGCCAACGACCCTGCTGGCGGAACTACGAGTTGATCTCCGCTGGACAGATCACCCCTTGCCAAGTCGCTCCCGCATCGCGGCGCTGCTGAGCGCCGAGAAACTCACGCGACGCTATCAGAAACATAGTGAACTGCCCACCCCAGCGAGCCAGCCGGAAGGCGCACCCCATGACGAGTGGGAACTCGATGCCCAAGGCCGCATGCATGTGGCGGGAGTAGGGAACGTCAGTCTGATCACCATTGTTGACATACTGAGCCGCCTCAAGGTCGAGAGCTATCCCTGTCTCGAGACGACCAATCCCCCTTTGGAAGCCTATCAACTGATGCTCCGACGCGCTTTTCTGACCACGGGCCTGCCACGGCGCATCTCCTTCGATCACGGCACAGTCTTTTACGATAACACTTCGCCGTCGCCGTTTCCGACCCGCTTGCATCTCTGGCTCCTGGCCTTGGGCATCGACGTCTGCTTCACGCGCAAGCGCTGTCCCACCGACCATGCCAAGATTGAGCGCACTCACCAAACCATGACGCTGCAAGCCCTGCTCGGCCAGCGCTGGCCCAATCAACCAGCGTTATGGGCCGGCCTGGATGCGCGGCGCGCCATGCTCAATCAGTATATTCCCAGTTGCGTCTTACAGGGCCACGCTCCCTTACAGGCCTATCCGAGGGCTTCGCACTCGGGTCGCGTCTCACGCCCAGAATGGGAAGCGGAGATGCTCGACCTTGATCGCGTCTTTCAGTACCTGGCGAACTGTCGCTGGTTTCGGCGCGTGCGGGCCAACGGACGGCTCGACATTGGTGGCTATGACTACTATCTGGGCACGAGCCTTTCGCAACCACATGCTCGAACTGCACTTCGATGCCAATCAAGGCTGCTTCCTGGGACAGCCAGCAGGCAGTGAGAGCACCCTCACGATTGCACCCCAGGGGCTGACGAAAACTGATCTGATGGGCGAACTCGGACACCTGCTCGCCCTACCTGTGTATCAGCTTGCGCTGCCGTTTACTCATGAGGCGTGGCGTCAGCTTGAGTATACTCACGTCCTGGCCGGTACGACTTCCTGAGACTTTCACTGAGAAGGGGGGTACGACATACCGAGACTCAACAGTTTTTTGTCCGGCGTGGAAGTTCAGCTTTCAGATCACGGAGCAATCAACCCAAGCTCTTTTCATATGCATCGCAGTCTTTCCAGTGTTCAAAGTCCCCGATGTGCCGTGTAAGTCGACCCTCTGCGTGCTATCCATTCGCTTTCAATTTTATTCTTGTCTACTGCTCGCTATAGCCAAGTTGCTGTGCTTTTTCATAGGCTTGTTTAGCTTCTTTTGATTTTCCAAGACGTTCAAGTACACTTCCTTTGTTATAATAGGCTATAGCTAGATTGGGATCAAGCTGCAAGGCTTGATCGCAGACAACAAGGGCTTCCTGATAGCGCTTAAGGTGATGAAGTGCGAGACACTTGTTGGCGTAGAAAGAAGCGTTATTTGGATCAAGTTGCAGGGCTTGCTCACAGGCAACTAATGCCTCTCCATGGCGCCTAAGACTGTAGAGCATAAATCCTTTGTTAGAGTGGGATATAGCGAGGTTAGGATCAAGTTGAATAGCCTGCTCATAGGCGTCAAGAGCTTGCTGATAGCGTTTAAGGTTATTAAGCACGTCTCCCTTTAAATTGTAGATAGAAGCATTGTGAGGGTTAAGTCGAATGGCTTGCTCAGTGATAGTCAGGGCTTCCTGATAGCGCTTGAGATTACAAAGTTGCCTACCCTTAGTGCAATAGGCAGCAGCAAGTCTTTGGTTACGCTGAATGGGAGCAAGAACTTCTCCCAAGCCCTTACGGACATCAAGAATTTTCTTCCTTAAGTTATAAGCAGCGATAAGGTTGGGATCAAGTTGAAGGGCTTGCTCAAAGGCTGTAAGGGCCCCTTCGTAGCGGTTGAGCATAACGAGGATGCTCCCCTTAGTATTGTAGGCGGTAGCAAGCTTAGGATCAAGTTGAATAGCCTGCTCACAAGCAGCAAGGGCTTCCTCGTACCGCTTAAGGGTAAAAAGGACACTTCCCATGTTACTGTAAGCAGCAGCGCTATTGGGATCAAGTCGAATGGCCTGCGAGCAGGCGGCAAGAGCATCTTCGTACTGGTTGAGGTATATGAGCGTGACACTCTTGTTACTGTAAGCAGTAGCGGGCTTAGGATCAAGTTGAATAGCCTGTTCATAAGCAGCAAGGGCCTCTTCGTAGCGCTTGAGCTCTCTAAGCATGTTTCCCTTTAAATTGTAGGTATTAGCATCATGCGGACAAAGTCGAATGGCCTGCTCATAGGCGGCAAGGGCTTGTTCATAGCGCTTTGCTTTGGAGAGGTCACTGCCCTTGTCCAGCCATTGCCATGTGGCAGTCTGATGTGCCTCAGAAATACCTATTTGAGCTGGAAACAGAGAGCTAGATGGTAGTGAGACAGATTGCATGGAGTTTCCATGTTGCAGCGAAATCATCTGTCCTGCAACTTGTTGTCCAGCCATGCGTTGAAGTTCCTGCTTGACTGCAAGCATACTATCAGGTCTCTTTTCCTTATTCATCTCTAGCATCTGCATAATGAGCCGCTCAAATTCAGAAAGAATGGGTTGGCCTTGCAATTGAAGAGGCACAAATTGGAATGGTGTCTGTGAGGGGTCAATCCCTGTCAGCAATTGGTGGAGCGTGGCACCCAGGCTGTAGATGTCAGAACGAGCTGTCGATTGCGTTTTGCCATACTGCTCTGGAGCAGCATAGCCAGGTGAGCCAAAAGCAATGGTATCTTTGATCTGGCCAGGCTTGAAGTGGCGGGCAATACCGAAGTCAATCAGGTAGAGATGTCTTTCGGGTGTCAACAAGATATTTGCAGGTTTGAGGTCGCGGAAGATAATTGGTGGCTGGCGTGTGTGAAGATACTCAAGCACGGTACAGATTTGAATACCTATGTCCAGAACTTCCTTCACTGGCAGTTTTCCTCCTTGCGTTTTCACATACTCTTCTAATGTCTGGCCTCCAATGTAATCCATAACCAAATACCAGCGGCCTGCCTCACTGAAGTGATCGTAAATGCTCGGCAGGTTTGGATGCATAAGTCCAGCAAGGAGGTGAGTCTCACGCTTGAAGTTTTCTGCAGCCTCTCCCATCTCTTGTTGGCTCAGACCGCTTTGACTCATTTCTTTCAGAGCAAGTAGTCGATTGCCCAATTGCATATCCTGGGCCATATAGACGGCACCGAAGCCGCCCTTGCCTAACAATCTGAGAACCCGGTAACGCTGTTTGAGTAGGAGATTGGGCAGAAGGAGCCCCGTAGAGGTACTGGTTGCTGATCCTGCTAAAGGGTACTGCGAGGAAGGTGCTAGAGCTTGTAGAGGTTGTCCACAAGCAAAGCAGAAAGCATCCTGGGCTTGATTAGCTGCTCCGCATCTCGTACAGTAGCGCTGAGTGGGAACCATTAGCATGCTCCTTGACATTACAGTGTTTCCAGATGAAGGAGATCAGACGAAACCGAAGATGGTAGCGTTAATAAGAAACCTTATGGTATGAAAGTTAGTAAGATATATTTTGCAGTTTTTGCTCGGGTCTGCCATTTCTACCTCCAAAGAACCATAAGCTACTCTAAAAAGAGTTTATCATTGGCAACAATACCCCCTGTTGGGAAGGTTTTAGATAATGCCGCACAATGAGAACACATTATCAAAACTTAGCAAACAAGTGGTAGCTTTTTCGGGCAGGTGCTCTCTATCTTCTACCATAGCCCAATTCTTCAGCTTTCGAGAAAGCTTCTTGTGACTCTTGGTATCTTCTTAGGAGGCGTAGTGCCCAACCCTTATTATGGTAGGCAAGAGCATCATTGGGATTAAGACTAATGGCTTGTTCAGCAGCAGCCAAAGCCTCCTTATGACGTCGGAGCTCAAAAAGAACTTCGCCTCTTTCCCTATGATAAATAGCTTTATCTGGACGTAGACGAACGGCATGATTGTAGGCAACCAACGCCTCTGGAGAGCGTTGAACTTGCTTAAGAATGCGGCCTTTTTCTGAATGAGCAAGAGCGCTATTGGGGTCAAGACTAATCGCATATTCGGCGGCTGCCAAAGCCTCTTCGTAACGTTTAAGATACCTGAGTATAAGGCTCTTATTCCCATATAACATGGCTTCGTTAGGACGAAGACGAATAGCATGCTCGTAAGCAGTCAACGCTTCTTGGTAACTTTTAGCACTAAAATGATCATTACCTTCAATTACCCATTGCGTTACAGTTTTTTGAAGCGTTGCGATCACCTTGCGGATTTCTCCGGATATATCGCGGAATGCATCGTCACGAGTTTTCCACTTGGTAACGGGCTTTCCATCTGTGGGCAACATTTGAAGTTTACAAATCGGTGTCCCTTCACAATCAACGGGACGTAGGATGATTGGGATAACGTGAGTTTCACCTGCCTCGCGCCTTTCGAGCGCTCGGAGCATCTCCTTACTATAACAATAGTCTGAATGGATGAAGTCGGGGCTGACCAGCAACAAAACCAGGTCTGCCGTATTGAGGCGTGTATCAATTTCTTGAGCCCATTCTTTCCCAGGAAGAATTTCACGATCAAACCAAGTCGTAATTTGACCAGAACGTTTTAAGGCTCCCAAATGTTTTTCGAGTTCATCTCGTAGTGTTTTGTCTTTACGAGCATAGCAGTAAAAAATCTTTATAACTTTCGTCGATTCTGCTTCCATTACCTCATCTCATTCATTGAGTGCTCTTTTTTTGGCCTCATCCATCATTTATGAACTGGTAACTATTAATCCCTTGTCCTTAAGATAAATTGAATAGACATAATAATTGTAAGTATTGCTTTATTTTGCTGGCCTATATGCATGGCGCGATTATATCATAAGCCTCTTCTCTATACCATAGCCTTTCGTCCCCCGTCGCACAAGAAATCAGCATGTTGAAAAAGGGAAAAAGCTCGATCAAATGACACTTGCTTGCAACAATCTGAGAATGAATAATAAGTTTATTGTGGGATAGGCTTATCCACTCAGGAGTTTTTCAACAAGCTGGAGAAATTGTACGACATAAAGCGGTGTTTTGGGGCGAATATAATTGTGCAACATAAACGATAGAGGCAGTATGGACATTTGCTGATATGACCTTCTGTTATAGTTAGATGTCCTGCAAATATCGCTTCTACCGTTTAAGCCGATTTGCTAGCCCTTCATAATAACCGATGTACCCCCGCTGTGTACGGTTAACGTCCCTGGCTCACCGTTGGTCGAGCCTAGACATTTGACCGTCAAGGTATGGTTTCCTGAGGCTATACCACTGGTTGTACTCGTTAATCCTATGCTTGTAGGCATATTATCGATCAAGGCGGTAGTGACACTGAAGAAGGAATTAGTATCAACATCTAATTCACAGCTTACCTTGCCTTGTCCATTGTTGCCATTACTGTAGACATTCATGAGGCTGGTGGCTTCAAGTTTGCCTGTAGTGGACACACTAAAAGGAATTGAGACAAGTGTAATTTTCGTTACTCCGTCTGTTGAGAGGTTTTGATCGGTGAAGGTACCTGAGAACATCTGAAAAGAAGCGCCTTGTGCGGCATGAGCATTTGAAATCGCCAGGATCGAAGAAACGCCTGTAGCAAGGAGCAATGTTACACATGCCAATGAGAGGAAAACGAGTCTTTTCATTTTTTCCATCTTTCTCTATTCTTTAGAAAACATGAAGACAAAAGAGAGCATCAAATGACCCATTCATTATTAAAGATATGAAAAGCATTAGCAAGGGTAAAACGGTTACCTTTTGGTTAAGAAGCGGTTGAGGTTTTACCGCTTATGGCTCTCTAAAAACGGCACACAATTGCGATCGTACGGCCTGGAGGCTAAATTTGGATATCTTTGAGATTTTACTCGAAGTGTACGCAGTCATTTCTTTAACTCTAAGGCAAGGTTCAATTTGGACGAAAGGTTCTTGACCGTTTGAACAGTCGCACCGTGTCACCCTGAGCGCAGCGAAGGGTCTCTCGCGGCCAGCAGCGAGATCCTTCGCTGCGCTCAGGATGACAGGGCTGGAACAGTCGCACCGTGTCACCCTGAGCGCAGCGAAGGGTCTCTCGCGGCCAGCAGCGAGATCCTTCGCTGCGCTCAGGATGACAGGGCTGGACCTTTCTGGTGCTTGAGGCATTGTCAAGTTCATTTGAACCATGCCTAATGATATGATTGTGTCCATCTTGCTGATCGCGCCATTTTCAAGTTGTGTGCATATTTGTACTGGTCTTCGGGTACCCAATCTTCACAAACAAGTTTTGGCAATTTTCTTTCAGTAAGGCCATATTGCTGAATAGCCATCCTGCAATGTTTGAGAATGTCATTTCGGGTATCGTTCTCTACCCTAGCATGTAAGTAATCATGACTAAATGCTCCTAAGAGAACGTCAGTGAGTTGAAGCAAATCGTCTTCAACCGAGTTATGGGGCTGCATATAGCGAATGTTATTGCTTGACTTAGGAAATTTGTATGTAAGATTGAAATGCTTTTCAGTCATTTCAAGGACTTCTTTCCTGAATAATCCATTACGCTTTGTGCTAATTAGTGACAAGAAAAGAGAACTGTAGTACGCTTAGGTTTGTAAGCAAAGACAAACAAGGAGCGTACTACCAATGCTAGACAAAGCCACAGTTCTCACTCCTCTTTTTACCATAGTTGATGACA
>WNGR01003406.1_pt1 | contig 17360 bp, 23 predicted proteins | sample 5407581 | NCBI WGS metagenome assembly WNGR01 (sample SAMN13153383, study PRJNA577476) | soil metagenome | isolation source: 80 cm soil or saprolite under Garry oak tree replicate 2 | place: USA:California | collected 2016-06-15 | reverse complement strand
CACCCAGCATTGAGGTCTCCAAGGACGGACCCTACCGGATTACCGGTGCCATCCCGCTCAAGGATGGACAGGTCAACGCTGAGCCGCGCAATGCCGGTGCCTCGCGGGAACACTACAGCCTCTGTCGCTGCGGTCACTCCCAGAACAAACCATTCTGTAGTGGCATGCACTGGTATGTCAACTTCCACGACCCAGAGGTTGCTTCCGATCACGAGCCGACCGTGTTCGAGTGGGTCGGTGGCCTGCCCGCTCTTCTGCGCATGACGCACCTCTTCTACGACAAATACGTGCCGCAAGACCCGCTGCTCGAGCCGCTCTTTGCGGGGATGTCTCCAGACCACCCGGAGCGCGTCGCCGCCTGGCTCGGTGAGGTCTTCGGGGGACCGAAGAGCTACAGCGAGGTCTTCGGCGGCTATTCCCGCATGATCTCCCAGCATGTCGGGAGGGGCCTCACTGAGGCCCAGAGAGCACGGTGGGTCAGCCTGCTCTTGCAGTCGGCGGATGAAGCCGGCCTGCCCGCCGATCCCGAGTTCCGGTCTGCCTTTGTGTCCTACCTCGAGTGGGGATCCCGCATTGCGCTGGAGAACTCCCAAACCAACGCCCGCCCACCCGAGCATATGCCCATGCCGCGCTGGGACTGGGGCACCGCGGGGCCGCCCGGATCGAGGATCTCGGCGCTCGCCCAAAGGTCCGAGCAGGAAGAGGAGGTCGCGCTGCCCGCCCCCGATGAGCCAGTGCACTTTGCCCAGCACATCAAGCCGCTGTTCCGCCCGATGGACCGGCAGTCGATGAAATGGGCCTTCGACTTGTGGTTCTATAAAGATGTGAAGGAGCATGCCGACGGCATCCTGCAACGCTTGCTCAACGGGTCGATGCCCTGCGACGGGGCCTGGTCCCACGAGAAGGTGGAGGCCTTCCAGCGGTGGGTCGAGTCCGGCATGCAGGAGTAGGTTGTTTAAAAAGTCTGCATTTACACTCCTTTTCCAAGCACCCCTGGGGAGAAATGACGTATGAGTGAATCGAGTGAAAACAGGCCGGTTGCTGGTCTAAGCACCAACCGCCTCGAAGCGTTTAGTGATGGCGTCTTCGCGGTCGCCATTACCTTGTTGGTACTCAACCTGCAGGTCCCGCAGATAGCCTCGGCGAGCGAACTCGTGCCCAGGCTGGGCGCGTTGTGGCCCAAACTCCTGAGCTACGTGCTGAGTTTTGTGATCGTTGGCATCTACTGGGTCGCTCATCACAATACCTTCCACTACATCAAACGGTCTGATCGCACCCTGCTTTGGCTCAACATTCTGTTGATGATGTGCATTGTATTTATCCCCTTCCCCACAGCACTGCTGGGGCAGTATCCAGAGCAACGAGTCTCCGTCATTATCTATGCTGGCACGCTGGTGATCACGGGACTGGTACTCCAATTACTGTGGTGGTATGCGACGAGCGGATACCGCCTGGTGGACAGGAATATCGATCCACGCCTGGTGCAGCGGGCAACCCGAAGAAATCTGACGGCACCACTTATCTACCTGCTGGCAATAGGCATCTCGTTGTTCAGCGTCCCGGCCAGTTTCGTCTTGTTCATTCTGGTCCCGGTGTATTACATCCTCCCAGGTCGGATTGATCGGTACTGGGCTCATCGACCCACTGACAGGGTCGATGAGGTGTAGTTGTCCCGTTTTGGTGGAGTCTTATCTCGATTCCTTTTTGCTCGATTCCTTTTTGAGAGAGGCAACGAATGTAATCATGAGAGCTATCGTACCTGAAGTAAGCAGAAGTTGCATCATGAAGACTTCTCCTTTACAAAAATGCTGGCAATAGATTCCATCCTACGAATTCATGCACCCTGCCGCTGACGAAGTGTCTCCTGTATTACAGGATACTCATCGCAGCAGTCGCCTCCAGGTGTTGTTTGCCTATGACACAATCTCTTATGCAGAGAGGATTGCTGTGAACAAGCGTTGCTGTTCAAAACGACGAGCACCACCGCCCCCGCATTGTCCAGAATCAGCGTCTGGAGCCACTGCGCGACGGTCTGTGCAAGCCACCCTTGATCCAAGCTCTCCTGTTCAGGAAGGTTCAGCTCATCCTGTCCGCTGTTTGCCGAAACGCTGGGGAGCGCCACCGTTGTCTCTGGTCGAAACAAGGCGCGTACCTGCGCCAGCAGATCCTCATGGCCTGTGAGGAACGGGTTGTTGCGGGGAAACGTGTTCCAGGGGAAGGAGGCCGCCAGGGCCGAAGCCCGCGTGTTGTGGCTGAGGGACTCGTCGGACTCGTCCCACGTCAACCCCAGTTCTTGGGCACTTCTACCAAACAGTTCACAGAGCTTGCTGCGAAAGTAGGGACCCGGTGAGGTGAGGCCGCGTTCCCAACGGCTCACATTGCCGGGGGTGGTCCCAAGCTGGTCGGCCACCTCCAGTTGCGACCAGTGGCGGCGCATCCGCTCTGCACTGAGTCGCTGTCTGGGGAAAACCTTTATGGTTGTATTCATAACTGCACTGCTTTCTCCTGTTGCTCGGTCAACCGAGCACAGGTGTGTTATTCAATCGCTCTTCTTGCTGTCTTGCCACCAGGCAAGGGGAGAGCAACACGAGCCACTCCTCTATGAAAACATTTCCTTGCATCGTTCCTTAAACGCCACACATGCTCACCGTGCTCCCTAGTACGTCTGGTTCTTACCGTGAACCGTCAGGGGCACACTCCCTATGAGACACAGGTGGAGGCTACGGAGAGGAAAGATCCGGTCCAGGTGCAGCAACTCGGTTCACCGCGAGCAGCGGCAAGGCTAAGTCGCGCACTTTGATCAGCGCCCCATGCAGCGCGGCCTCATCGACAAGCGAGCCACGCAGCAAAGTGATGTCCTCACCCTCGTAGCTGATCGTTAACCCGTCGAACCACGTCGACCAGCGTTGATCGAGGCGTCCCTGGACGCGAATTTCGTAAATGGGCATCGCTTCTCCTTCTCCGTGATGCTCTTCATCGACACATCATGGTGTCTGTGTCTAGTATAGCTGGTGGGATGGGTGAGAGACTGCACACCAAAGTTGTAGCTGCGTGGTGATTTTTGCAGGGATCATAGGTGGGGAGCGGCGAGCTACAAGAGGTTGAGATCCCTGGCACGGATGATGGCCTGCGAGCGGTTCTGCACCCCCAGCTTGCCACAAATGTTGTAGACGTGCCGCTTCACCGTATTCACGCTCAGAACAAGGCGATGGGCGATCTCGCGGTTGGAGGCGCCCTCAAGCAGCAACCGCAGCACCTCGCGCTCACGCTCGGTCAGCGGTTCCAGGAGCGCACTGGGGCGAGCGGCGGGAAGAGGAAGATCCGAGACGTTCTGCTCGCCAAAGGCAGAGAGCAGGGTAGCGACGTACCACGGTACCGCGCTACGCCCGCGGGCGTGGCGCAGCAGGGCCTGCATCGATGCACCCTCGTCCACGAAGAGACGGATGTAGCCCTCTGGTGCGGCGAGCACGAGCGCCCGTTCCAGAGTGGAGAGGGCACTCGTCCGATCCCCTTGTGCTTCCAGGGCCAGCACCCGCAGCACGAGGATTTCCAGCACACTACACAGGCGCGCTTTGGCCTCGGCATCCCAGAGCAGCCGCGCCAGCAGGCGCAGGACATCCTGGAGGAAAGGACTTGCCAGATTGTCGTGCGCCTGCGCGATGCGTACCCGTGCCAGGGTCAGGTACTCGCCCTCGTGAGGATAGCGCAGGTCCTCATCCTGGGCGGATAGACCACTGGTGTCCGCCCAGTGAATAGCTGCCGCCATATTCCCCTGTGCCAGTTCCAGCTGTGCCCGCACTGCGGCCTCCCGGGTCATCAGGTGCGGAGCGAAGTGGCGCTGCTGTGCCAAACGCGCCAATGCATCCAGTGTGGCAAGGGCTGCAGTGGTGTTGCCTTGCGCCTGCTGCAGGCGGGCCAGGGCAGTGTAGCCGAGCATGGCCGCAGTGGGCTCCACCGTCAGCGTCTCGTTGACCAGTGCCATGCCTTGTGCCAGGTGCCGTTTAGCCACATCCAGCTCGTTCCACTCGCGCAACAGGTCGCCCAGGCCAAAATAATAGAAGAGGCTGCTAGGCGTGGTTTGCAACACCTCCGGTCGTGGGATCACCTGCACCACCCGTGCATAGGTGGCCGCAGCTTGCCGGAGCCTGCCCTGCAGGATGTGCAGCCGCGCCAGCAGGCAGATGCTGCTCACCGCTGCAAACGGGTTGTCCGAAGTGCGAATCAATGCCACGGCTGCGGCGACCGCGTGTTCGCTGGCGGGGGTCACATCCCCACTCACCAGGTAGGCGCGGGTCGTGGTCGTCAGGGCACTCGCGCGAGGGATGACCTCAGATTCCGGCAACAGCGCGAGTGCTTGGTGTGCAAGGGAGACCGCCTGCGGAATATCACCAGAGAAAAGGAATATGCCTGCACGGGTGTCGAGCACCCAGCCTATGATGATCGGTGCCAGCGAAGCCGATTCCTCCTTCTGGATACCCTCTTCTGCCTCCTCCAGTCGAGCCTCGGCCGACTCCAACTGATTGGTGAAGGTTAGCAATCTCGCGTGGTAGACGCACAGCAAAGGGCGTGTGCGCACCAGTGCCTCGGGGAGGGCCTTGATCCATCGAAGCACCGTATAGAGCTGACCCTGGAAGGCAACGAGGAACGCGATCGGTTCGATCAAGCGGGCAGCGAGCTCGACATCAGGAGCGACCAGCGCGTGTTGCACCGCTTCGATCGGCAGATCGTGCTGCTCGTACCAGGCGCTGGCTCGACGATGCAAGACGGGGGGCAACGTGGGTTCTGCTTGCAGCAGGTGGCCGTGCAGCACCTGGGCAAACAGGTGATGGTAGCGGTACCAGCCCCGCTCGTCGTCCAGCGCAACCACAAACAGGTTCGCCCGCTCGAGCCCTTCCAGCATAGCCTGGCTCCCCTCCTGCTCTGTCACCGCATCGCAGAGCGGTCCGCTGAGGCGCTCCAGGATACAGGTGTGCAAGAGAAACTGCTGCACCGAGGCGTTCTGCCGCGCAAGCACCTCATCGGAAAGGTAATCGAGTACATAGCGATGGCTGCCGCTGAAGGCAGCCAGAAATGCAGTGACATCGGCTCTGCCTTGCAGCGAGAGCGCGGCCAATTGCAGACCGGCAATCCAGCCTTCCGTGCGGCTTTCGAGGGTGGCGATGGCCTCGGGAGGAAGGTCCAGCCCCATCACGGTCCGTAGAAACGTACTCACCTCGGCGGCGCCAAAGCGTAACTCGGTAGCACGCACCTCGGTGAGTTGTCCTTGGGCTCGCATCCGGTGGTAATGGTGGGTCGGCGCGGATGGCCAGGAAGAGATGCAGCTGCGGGGGCAGGTGCTCAAGCAGGAAGCTCATCCCGCGCTGAATGGACTCGGCGGTGATGACGTGATAGTCATCCAGCACGAGGGCGACATCTCCGGCACTACGGCTGGTCACCTCGCTGACCAGTACCCCCAGCACCGCCACGGGCCTCAGGGGCTGCGGGGAGCGTAGCAGCTCGAGGGCGGTTGTCCCAATCTGTGAATCAAGGGTCTGCAAGGCGGCAATCAGGTAGGAGAGAAAGCGCGTGGGATCGTTGTCCTCCGCTTCCAAGGAGAGCCAGGCGACAGGTATCTCGCTCTCCACGAGCCACTGGACAAGCAGGGTGGTTTTGCCGAAGCCGGCGGGGGCTGAGACGAGGGTGAGTGCACGTTCCGCTCCTTGCTGGAGTCGCTCGACGAGGTGAGCGCGGGGAACCAGGTGTGTCCGCGGGCGCGGCATATGGAGCTTGGTTGTCAGCAGGGGATGGAGCGAATTGTCCCGCCGGGCCAGCAGGGGATGTTGAGTGGTATCCGCCTCCTTGTCAGCACTTGCTGAGGCCAGCGTTTGGGGAGGTGGGAGCTGGGTCTCGCCCTGAGCACGCAGTATCCCTGCGATGTGCTCCAGCCGTGCCATCGTCAGGTCAGCGGTCTTGCCCAGATACTTTTTGGTGAGCTGCTCGCCCGTTGTGAGATAGGCGTACCAGTAGCGGTCACCGCGCTGTCTGGCTTCCTTGCGTGCGGTATAGTGGCCGCTCTTGCCTGAGAAGGCAAAGAAGGACACCTGATCGAGCCAGGCAAACCAGGCAGGGCTGTCAGGGACAATCCCGAGCACCTCGCGGTCACGCGTCTGGTAGAGTTCGTAGGCCTCTATCACGGGCGACCACGCAAGCGTATACATGGGGATTTTCGGCATCGCATCCCCCTCGTGCGATGAGCCACGGCATGCACACCCAACGGGTTCTTACCCAACAGTCATCGTCGGTTCTAGTATACCTGTTGGGTAAGAATGCTGCAAGTGCAGCATCCATCCACCTCTCATCGGCCCAGTGCACATACCGATGACCAGGATGATCAGCAACATGACGAGCAAAATGACCAGCCATGCCCTTCTCTTCCCCCTTCCCCTTCGGGCATACTTCTCTCTAGAAGGAACGCTACAAACGATCCTGCGCGACTTGCACTGTGTCGTGCGAGCACATAACTATCGGGTGATCATCACCAGCACCGACATCAACGTATTCACTATCCAAATGCTTCGATATACTCTACAGTCAGAGGAACATTGAGCAAGGGAAGAGGCAAGGTAAACACTGAAAGGAGTACTAGGATGATGTTCAACAACTATCTGTACGAGAAGGCAGTACACGAGCGCCACAAGGACTTGCAACGTGAGATGGAACAACTTCGTCTGCTGGCACGCCTCCAGCGGCCCAGGCACAGCTTGAGACGACACATCGCCGAACGAGTTGGTATCTTTTTGATAGAACTCGGGATGAAACTGAAACACGGGGCTCGGCTCGAAGCTGACACGCAATGAATTGAGCACTCGCCGCAGATTCTCTAGAGCGCGCCACCAATGCTGTCACCATCGTTGGTGCTTGTAAACGTCAAGTGAATAGTGAGCCACTCCTTCGGGTGTGTCACAAAAACGCTGGTGGTATGGTAAACTCTGCCGTATTCCTGAAGAGCAAAAGAGAAGTAGATCAAAGCGTTTTCTTCTTGTTGCGTATCGATTTCGCCTGCTCCTCTAGTTCCTTGGCCTCCCACTCGCGTGAGGTATTGTGTAATAGACTGGCCAGGTTTTCCAGGACGGTAGCAACATCGGTATTCGATGACCCTAAAGAGACCTCCCGAATATGCAAGGCACGCCGCAAGAGCGGTTCGGCCTCAGCATAGCTCTCCTGAACACAGTAAAGCTCGCCCAGATTGTTGAGGCTAATGGCGGTAAGCGGGTGCATCGAACCAAGGACCTGTTCACGGATTGTCAAAGCACGTAGGTGGTAGCGTTCAGAGGACTCGTAGTCTCTCAGAAACTGATAGTTGCGACCCAGGTTGTGCAGCGCTGTTGCCACGTTGGGATGCCGTGCTCCAGAGAGTTTTTCCCAAAGCGTGTGGGCACGCAGATACAAGGGCTCGGCATCCTGATATCTTCTTTGAATATGATAGAGTACCCCTAAGTTATTCAAGGAGCTTGCGAGCAGGTTGGTTATTTCTGCATGCCCGGTAAATGCCCCTGCTAAGGCTTCCTCGCAAAGCAGAGCGGCCTTCTGCAAGAGAGACTCAGTCTCCCCAAACTTATACTGCCACAGGTACACTACCGCTAAATTATTGAGACTGGTAGCCTTTTCCAGATGAGAGACGGACGCCTGTTCGCGTAGCGCCAGGGCCCGTTCAAGCAGTGCCTGTGCCTCATCAAACTCACTCAGTTCCCAGAAGAGCAACCCCAGGTTATTGAGACTGTGCGCCACCAACGGGTCAGCGGGGATAGTTTACAAAAGGGAGATGTATGATATGAAAAGATTTCATCGCACCACATTCGTTATCCTTGGGAGTGTATCATTCATTTTGACTTTCGGTCTGTGTTTGCATGTACCCCTGGTGACCAGCCTCTTGCCCAGGACAAGTTCATTCCCGACGTACATCTTTCTTGCTTCAATTACTGCCTCCATAACCGCGTCTCTCCTCTGGATTGGTTTCTCAGGTGAACTTGGCGCAGTTGCTGGTGGAGCCATCGACCTTGCAGTCTTTTATGCTGGATTAACGATCTTCCAGCTCCTCACTCCACAGCATGGTAGTCAGCGTCTGCTGGCGGGAGTACTTCTGTGCCTGGCAGGGGTCATCGTTTCCCTGGGCATCTTTCTGCGGTTCAGCCGGTATCCCACTGAGGATCTCCGGCCAATGCCCTTGCCCGTACGCGTCTCTTTTGGAGTGTTTGTCGTTGTGCTCATACTCGTGGGTAGTGCTATCCTCTTGCGGGTGCCCAACGTGTTTCCCTGGACGCTTAACCCCATGTCTTCAGCGCTCCTGGGGTGTTTTTTTCCTCGGTTCATCTTGCTACTTTCTGTACGGCCTCATTTTTCCGCGCTGGCAGAACGCCTGCGGGCAGTTGTGGTCGTTTCTCGCCTATGACCTGGTGCTCATCGTCCCGTACCTCTTCCATTTCGCCAGTATCAGTGCTGCACAACTGCCGAGTCTGCTCGTCAACACCATCATCCTGGTGTATAGTGCTGCCCTGGCTCTCTACTTTCTGCTCCTCAAGAAGCAGACGCGCTTCAGGCTAACAGTAGCAAGTCTGTCATCGTAGGCAAAGCCATTCGAGTGGAGCAGCTAGCTTCCAGTTGGTGGAGATCATGTCCCTGTCAAGTATCACGTTCTCCTGCAAGATGCAGCGCAGAGAAGGAGGAAATTGAGATGCGCGCGCTCTATGAGCCTACAGCTGAATCCCTCAAACAGCATCAAGTGGTGCATGGAAGGATGAAAGACTCTTTCATGTCCCTGTACCAGACGATCCTGAGTTATCATCGGTTGTTCATCCTGAACTATAGTGGCGGGGCGGCTATTGCGCTCCTGTGTGCCTACATCTGCTACGTAGGAAACCTGCAAGCGAGCGACGGATTACAAGGGATGCCGGGAATGCTGACATTGGGTCTCGTCCTGCTCATAGCGGTCAGCCTTGACGGCTCAGCGCTCGTTTCCAACAGGTACTGGCGTAAGGCGGTCATCTACGTCCGTACTGGTCGTGTGCCAAATCTGCATGAAAAGAAGGTTCCCGAACATGTGCTATACTGTTCTGGAATCGCTGTCCTGGAAACATCTGGGGATGAGCATGAGGAACGATGACCACTCCACTCCTGTCGTACAAGGTGAGACGCTGATCTACCTGAGCGATGGGCAAGACTCCCGGCTGACGGTGGGAACACCCGCCTGGTATGCCTGGCTGGGTACCACCACCCGCTTCGCCTTTCGCAGTCCGTTCGGGACCTTCACCGCACGCAAAGAGTGTGCGGGCAATAAGCACGGTGACTGGTACTGGCGAGCCTATCGCAAACGCGGCGGGAAACTCTACCGGGCCTATCTTGGCCAGTCCGCTGCATTAACATCCCTTCATCTGAATGCCATCGCGGCCAAACTGTCTGCACAATATGAGATGAGCCTTAAGGACTCTGTCAGGCTCGGAAGTGTCTATTCAGCGAAAAGATAAAGATACGAGATGGAGAAAAGCTGGAGATGAAATCAATCAACAACTATAGTGGTCAGGATTTACAGAGGGTCCATCCCAACGTGCTGAGGTCTGAATACGAACTGCGTGCAGGCGATGAACTACTCGCCCGCCTCTCCTACAAAGGAGCGCTCACATCCCAGGTCCGCGCTGAGACCGCCGATGGCAGCTGGGTGATTGAGCGGAAAGGCCTGCGCCAGGCCATTACTGTGCTGCCTCTGGGCGCACACATAGAACTGGCCACCATCAAGCGCGGGATGAGCGGCCAGGCCACACTCCTCTTTCCCGATGGTCGCGAGTACGCATGGCAGTGTACCAGCTTCTGGCGCGATGTCTGGACTTGGCTCAACCACGAGGGATCTCCTCTGCTCCATTTGAAAAGAGGGGCGCATGTGCAGCTCGAACCGGCCGCACAAGATATCCCCGAGCTTGCCCTGCTCACTATACTCGGCTGGTACCTACACAAGCAGCAGGAAGAAGAGGGTGCTTTTGTCGCTACTATTGTCCCTATTATTGGATAGCTCGCGTTTGGTCTTTTTTACCTCTTGCACCAACAACTGATCTTAACCTTACCGGCACTAGGTTTGATCTGCAATTTTGCGATGATGATCATTTTCGTTATGAGGAGCAAAAAGGAGGACAGACATGACACACAAGGCGTATCAAACCGGTGTTGCTCACGTGAACAACACGGAGTTGTATTACGAAGTTGTAGGTTCTGGGCACCCGCTCACCTTAATTCACGGGATGTTGCTTGATCGAAGATCCTGGGACGATCAGTTTGAGGTGTTTGCCCGGCAGTATACAGTGGTTCGCTACGACATGCGGGGATGGGGAGACTCGGCACAAGAACAGGCAGAGCCGCCGTTTTCGCCGCGCCAGGATCTGCTGAGCCTGCTGGACTACCTGAACATCCAGAAGACCTCTCTGCTCGGCCTCTCGGGCGGAGGTACGCTCGCACTCGATTTCACGCTGGAGCATCCAGACACTGTGGACGCGCTGATCCTGGTCGCATCGGGACTCTCTGGGTATCCGCAGCGCATGACTGAGACCATCCGGGCTTTCATCGGTCAGTATTATGGGGCGTTGCAGCAGAAAGATATTGCGAGTGCGGTCGAAGCCACGGTGCGCTTCTGGACCGATGGTCCCAGGAGAAGGCCCGAGCAGGTGAGTGCGCAGGCACGTGCGCGCATCACTGCAATGTCAACGCAGCATATACAACGGCATGGCGACCTCATGGCGCACCAACAGCACATGCTTCCGCTCGAGCCTCCCGCCCTCAACCGGCTTGCGGAGGTTAAAGTGCCGGCTCTGATCGTGGTGGGAGATGTGGATATGCCAGAGACCCTTGAGATTGCCGACACGTTGGAGCAGGGCATTGCCGGCGCGAAAAAGGTGGTTATTCCTGGGACGGCTCACCATCCCAATATGGAGAAACCCGAGGAGTTCAACCGCGTCGTGGTGGATTTCCTGAATAGATCGCAGCGCTAGCTAACGCGGGCATGGAGGGCGTTCGTTACTGGTTGGAACGGCGAATTTTCGTCTTGAAATCCCTTGACCCTGCCCCAGGGAAAATGTCCTACCATAAGAAACGGAATAGCTGAAGCAAGAGCAGTTCAGGAGATGTATCAAGCTTTCATTTTCCCATGAATGCCTTGTTGCTCGAATTGCGTTTTCAAGGGGTAGGAATAGATCGTTGTTTGTGCTAGTCAACCCGATGTGCACGTTTTTTGCGAGATAACCAGTCTGAAGAAAAGGAATGAATCATGAAGACGAGTTTGTACCGAGTCGCCGTGAGAGGTATCCTCTGTTCTCTACTACCGTTATTCGCGCTACTGTTCACGATGCTTCCTGTCGCAGCTGCACGGGACGGACAGAACACCGCCGGGGTTGCCCCTCTATCCGGGCCGGATGTTTCCAGCATTGATGCGTTCGTGTCGTCAGAGATGCTGGCGAATCGGATTCCTGGGTTGTCGCTGGGTATCGTGCATGGCACGCAGATTGTTCACCTGCAGGGCTTTGGCGCTGCTGATGCGACGGGGCGAATGGTCACGCCCCAGACCCCGTTCATGATCGGCTCCATGAGTAAGTCGTTCACCGCGCTGGCGGTCATGCAACTTGTCGAGGCAGGCAAGGTAGAACTGGATGCTCCTGCGCAGCGCTACCTGCCCTGGTTCCGCGTAGCTGACCCGACTGCATCAGCACGCATCACCGTGCGCCAGTTGTTGAATCAAACCAGTGGAATACCGGCGAACTCAGAGAATGAGCTGAAGGAGGGGTTCCTTAGCACAGGCAATGTAACGCTAGAGCAGTATGTGCGCGGCCTGAAGACCCTGGTGCTTGATCGGCCGGTGGGCGCCTCTTTTGAATATGCCAACACCAACTATAGTGTGCTGGGACTGATCGTGCAAACAGTCTCCGGCCAATCCTATGAAACCTATATTCAGCAGCACATCTTTTCGCCGTTGCAAATGTCCCATAGTTTTGCTTCAGAGCAGGATGCCAGGCGGGACGGGCTGGCACAGGGCTATCAATTGTGGTTTGGCTTTCCGTTTCCTACTTCTATGCCCTACCTGCGTGATCTGTTGCCTGCTGGCTATATCATCTCCACTGCCGAAGATATGGCTCATTATCTCATCGCTCAGATGAGCGGCGGAGGTTTTGAGAACGCTTCCGTGCTCTCATCAGCAGGAATGGCCACTATGCATGCACCTGCAGCCGTGATGTTTCCAGGCACCTCGTATGGCATGGGCTGGGCCAATGGCCCAATCAATGGCGTGCCAACAATCTGGCACAATGGGAGCACGGGGAATTTTTACTCGGACATGATTCTTGTGCCGAAAAGCCAATGGGGTATTGTCGTGCTCTCAAATGAGAGTGGGCTTCCGGCACTCCTTACAGGCAGCGTAGAAGCTATTGCTGGCGGAGTGATGAATATGCTTGTAGGTCAAAAGCCTTCACCTTCTGGACCTGGTGTGGGCACAATCTATCTCATTCTCGATAGTATCTTCGTGCTCATCTCGGCCCTCGTGCTGTGGTCGACACTGCGCTTACCACGTTGGTACGAGAAGTTTGGACGACGTTGGCGGCAGCCCGGCCGTTTGAAGCGAGGCTTCAAGTTAGGGCGTGTTGGCTTGCGGCTCACGTGGGAACTGATCCTTCCCGCGCTCTTGCTTGGACTGCCAATTCTGAACGGCTACATAGCCTGGCGTACGCTGTTTTTCAACGCGCCAGATATTGTCTCCTGGCTGTTGGTGATCTTAACACTCTTGCTGATCACTGGTATCATCAGGGCAGTGCTCATGGTCCGTGTTCTGCGACGAGCAAGCGTGGACAGACCTGCGATGACACCTTCGCCAGCTCCAAATCCCGCGCAGCCCTTTGTGTGATTTTTCCGAACCATTGTTGCTACTTATACAGGAAGTAACTCGACGTGCACGTTTTACTTGCCAAAGAAAAGGTTCAGAGCGCCTCCTCCTCTCAGAATCGACAATGGCAGCGGGGAGCTTCTCCTTTCGGCTCAGAAAGGTAGTGACCCCCTCCTCCTCTCTGTCCTATTCTCTTGCGGAAGAGTATTTCCGTTTACACGCCCACCTCGTAACCTGTATGCCCAATTTGGTCGCCTCTGCAAGGTGAGCTTGCATACCTGGCAAACTATGGATTCACCGAGCTCTCACGGAATTTCACGATGTCCTCACGATCAGGCCTGCAGTGGTTATACGTTGGATGTCGTGTTTGTGCCTGTGCATGTGTTGTCAGTAGCGATATAAAATGGCTCATCGCTATTGACAATCCGCCACCCCTTTCCGCCATCCTTCCGCTATCCTTCCGCCACTTCCGCCAGCTATCCATACCTCATTCTCTCTGAGAGATCCCTTATCTGTATTACGAAATGGCCTGCTATCTCCGTTCATGGTGGTAAGCCCGGCAATATCTATGGCCCCTTCGGACATCTATTCGGACATCTATCGGACATCTATCGGACAGCCCCTTTAAGGTGCTGAGCACGTATGCTACAATGAGGGTGCTTGGGATCATGACAGGAATGCAACGAGGACGGTATGGTACAACTGAGTGAGAAGGAACTGAAGAAGCTTATTCAAGGTGGAGAGACGAATACTGTCGAGTTAAAGGTAGCTGCCCCCAGAGCAACAGAGATGGCTGAACGTTTATGTGGCATGGCGAATGCTCAGGGTGGCATGGTGATTATCGGTGTCAAGGATGCTCTTCATGAAATTGTGGGCGTGCCTGATCATCGTATTGGTGAGACACTGGATGTCATTTTGAGAGCAGTTCGGCAAATGATCAAGCCTGAGCTGGTGTTAGACCCTCCTGAGCCTGAAATCTATACGGTATCGGGGAAGAAACTCGTGGTTGCTACGGTCAAGCCAAGTCATGGGCCAGTCTATCAGGCTCATGGGATCTATTGGGTGAGACGTGGTACCCATACCGTGTCGTTAAGTTTGTCGGAATTGCTCGAAACGGCCAATGACCGAGGTTTAGTGGATTGGGAACATCAGCCTGCTCATAATGCGATCATGGGGGACATCGACCTGGAAAAAGTCAAAGGGTATTTAACACGATACTCGGCGGATACTCGCCAGGCCAGTCATTTCAAGGATCTAGAACGGGTATTACTTGGGATGGAGTGTGCGATTAGGACGAAGAACGGCAATATGGTACCCACCAATGCGGGATTGTTGTTCTTCGGGTATCATCCTCAAGAGCACATTATACAAAGCGATGTGGCCTGTGTGTTGTTTCGTGAAACCGTTGGCGCGAGTCGATATGCCGATCGCAGAATGATTACCGGAACACTTCAGGAGTTGATCGATGGAACGGAATTGTTCTTGAGTAGGTATATTGCTGTGGGAGCGAAAGTTGAAGGGTTTAAGCGTATTGACATACTAGAGTACTCTCTTGAGGTATTACGCGAGGCCGTCATCAATGCAGTAGTGCATCGCGATTATAGTAAGCGCGGTGAGAGTGTGCGTGTGTTTTGTTATCCTGATCGGGTGGAGGTCCATAATCCTGGCTTACTGCTGCCAGGGATAACGGTTGAACAAATGGAACGGGGAGAAGTGCAATCAAAGTTGCGTAATCCCACACTGGCGAATTTGCTCAAAAATATTCCTGGGTACATGGAACGTCTTGGAAGTGGGATCAGGTTTATGTTGGACGAGACGAAACGCATGGGGCTTCCTGCGCCACAATTTCGAGAAATGAGTGAATTTGTGGTGACCTTTCATAAAGCCCCAGCCCTGTTATCTCCGCCACCGAAACCACAGTATACAGAGTCGCTCTGGGGAGAGGATGAGGATGCTCAGCCTGAACTACTGGCACAGAGTCAGTCTGAACAACGGGAGCGAAGGTTAACAAAAGCACTAGAGTATGTGCAGAAATATGGCTTCATCACGAATAGCATCTACAGGCAATTAACAGGGGTTACAGAGAGAACAGCCCATAGAGATTTAGAGACATTAATAGAGCGTGGGAGGCTAAAAGGCACAGGCCAGAAAGCCGCACGGCGCTATGTGTTAGCGTGATAGTTTTTACGGCGAAATCACCGAGTTCGGGAGAGTCGAATTTCTCAGTCTTCTGTTACCATTTCAAACTTCTTCTATGACTGGGTTGCGTTCGTTTCTGTCAAGACATGCCCGTTACTACAGAGGGGAAAATAGCAGCAAAAGGCCAGTAGCTCAAGCCGCATCCCTGGCCGTTCGAGCCGTTTTGTTTAGATGAGGTGCCGAAGGTATGCCGATGGAGAGATTCGAACCCTCAACCCTTGCGGGACTTGTTTTTGAGACAAGCGCGTATACCGTTCCGCCACATCGGCTCGTCAGGCCCGCTTAGCATATTACCCTGTACTTGTGAATGGACTGAAAACACCAGAACAAGCGCAATGAACACTAAACAAACCGTGTTTATGGACGCAATGATAGCATACAGCATGGTCAGCGTCAAGTACGAACTTGAACGGTTCTTCAGAGTCGAGATGAAAGGCTACCTGGCATCTTCCTGGCATAAGGTAACAATGTGCACACGCTGTTAATTCTTCTGGGTAATGTGAGCATGTAGATCACTGAAGCCTATCTAAGAGCCGTAAAGGCAACCCAGGCGCAAAAGACAAGCAAATCAGTACAGGACAACCTGTAACGACTCATCCGCACAAATGTGACGCCTATTCTTCATCATACCAACCTGTCTGCTTGGTACGCTCATGCTGCTTGAGCTTAGCCTCCTCTTTCACTTTCCACCGATTGGTCCACCCGCGTTTATAGGCCTTGCACATCTTGCAGCAACATTTTTTGTTTTTCAGTCGTTTTCTCATGTTAGTCATCCTTTCTGCATGCCGCCTTCTCTCAGACGGCTAATGCTTCGGGGGATGACTCCAACGAAAATGCTTCATGCTGACCTCTCTACGGTATCTCGTGAGCACCAGATGCACATAGTATACCTGACATACATACCCAATTCCATCATTCGTATTCCGTCATCGTTCAGTAACATTTTCTTTTGACAAAACCTTCATCGTTCGGTATCATTTCATTTGTCTTGACGCGTAGCTTTTTTCGCCCTGAGGACTCCCAGCCTATGCCCAGAAAAACACAACAGCAGCTTGACCCACTCATGACCATCAATGCCTACGCCCAGGGCATTTTCCCCATGGCAGATCATGATGGCACCATACACTGGTACGCACCAGACCCCCGCGCCATCCTCGAACATCACAACCTGCGCATTTTGCGCTCACTCCGTGCCACCATACGCAAGAATATCTACGAAGTACGCATGGATACAGCCTTCGAAGCCGTGATGCGCCACTGTGCTGCCAGGGAAGAGACCTGGATCAACGAAGCCTTCATCGCAACCTACACCCACCTGCATTTCGCCGGTCTGGCACACAGCGTAGAAGCATGGAAAGATGGTATACTCGTCGGAGGACTCTACGGCATATCACTCCGAGCCGCTTTTATGGGCGAAAGCATGTTTTCTCATGCCACCGACGCCTCAAAAGTCTGCCTCGTCTCCCTGGTGGAACACCTAAAGGCCAGGGGCTATGTCCTACACGATACCCAATTTCTCACCCAACACCTGCAATCGCTAGGCGTAACCGAAATACCCCGCCAGCTCTATGAACGCCGTCTGCGCCAGGCATTACAAATACAATGCAGTTGGGAAACATAATGTCAGGGTCTCACACCAATGATTTATCCACCCCATTCCCCGCCATTAGTCTGGAAACCACACAAACCGTTACTCGTGATCTGGCGCAACTCTTAGGCATCTCTCTTCCTGAGAAGTCGAAAGCACAGAAGCACCCTCCCCGCCTTGTACGACCAGTACAGCATATTCGTGACATCCGTGTATGGGACACGCCTGTTGGGGGATATACTTCTAGTCTTAGCCCAGACCTGTGAAATCATTATTTGATGATAATGGTCGCGGCAGGCGAGGAGGTAAAGCAAAGAAGAGAGCAAGAGCGAAACTGGCAATAATCGTCGCGGGTGTACTTACAAAAGCCAGAGCGAAGGCAATCAAGTAGACAAGCGGGCCGAATAAGTACTGCTTGCTGATAGCCTGTATAGCACGAGAGTCTGCATCTTTGCCTACGAGTCGATTGTGATAGGAGGCGTAGCGCCAAAACAGATTAAAGCAGCAAGCCATCAGAAAAAATGTGCCGCTGTAAACGATAGCGGCTGTATGTTGATCGGGACGTTCAAGATACTCAGCCAGCATTGCAGTGGGTACGGGTATAAAGACGATGAACATTAAGAGTAAAAGATTAAGGAGTACCAATACGGTATTGATGTGCTTAATGTGAGTAAACAGCCTGTGGTG
>WNGR01003405.1_pt1 | contig 17361 bp, 17 predicted proteins | sample 5407581 | NCBI WGS metagenome assembly WNGR01 (sample SAMN13153383, study PRJNA577476) | soil metagenome | isolation source: 80 cm soil or saprolite under Garry oak tree replicate 2 | place: USA:California | collected 2016-06-15 | reverse complement strand
CTCCCGGCAGCCTGCCTCCGCGTTACCGTCAGCCTCTACTGGGCAGTAACTCAGAAGAGGCCGACGAGGACAAGGACCGATGCCGTGAGCGAGCACCAGGAATCCGCCCGGGCGACCCACCCCGTCACGCAGCCGAACCAGGTGAGCGAGCCGGATCGGCGGGAACCGCAGAGTCGGATGGGGCCACGGGGCGCGCAGGTCAGTGAGGCCCAGGCCCGTGAGATCGCGGAGCAGGCCAGGGAGACCGAATGGGCCCTGCCCAGCTTCGGGAGGCAGCTCTTCCTGGGCGACTTCCAGCTCAGCCTGATCCACCCGCACCCGCGCCAGGAGGATGAGGCCGCCCGTCGCGGCGAGGAATTCTGCGCCCGGCTGCGCGACTTCTGTGAAGCATCGGTGAATAGCGCGCTGATCGAACGAGAAGCCCGGATCCCGGATGAGGTAGTGACGGGACTGGCCGACGTTGGTGCGTTCGGAATGAAAATCTCGACTGCCTATGGCGGGCTCGGCCTGTCCAATCTCTACTACAACCGCGCGCTGATCATCGCCGGCTCGGCGTCGCCCGCGCTCGCCGCGCTGCTGTCCGCACACCAGTCGATCGGCGTGCCGCAGCCCCTCGCGCTGTTCGGAACCGACCAGCAGAAGCAGCACTACCTGCCCAGGTGCGCGCGCGGGGAGATCAGCGCGTTCCTGCTGACCGAGCCGGATGTTGGCTCCGACCCGGCGCGGCTGAGCACCACGGCGACCCCGTCCGCCGACGGCAGCGAGTACGTGCTCAACGGGGTGAAGCTGTGGACGACCAACGGCGTGGTTGCGGACCTGCTCGTGGTCATGGCGCGGGTGCCGAAAGGTGAGGGCGGGCGGGAAGGCGAGGGCGGGCGGGAAGGGAAGAGCCACCGCGGCGGGATCACCGCGTTCGTGGTCGAGGGCAGCGCGGAAGGGATCACCGTCGAGCACCGTAATGCGTTCATGGGCCTGCGCGGCCTGGAGAACGGGGCGACCAGGTTCCACGAGGTCCGGGTCCCGGCGGCCAGCCGGATCGGGGAGGAGGGCCAGGGCCTGAAGATCGCCCTCACCACCCTCAACACCGGCAGGCTCTCGCTGCCCGCCAGCTGTGCCTCGGCCGGGAAGCTGGCGCTCAAGATTGCGCGGGAGTGGTCGGGCGAGCGGGTGCAGTGGGGCCGGCCGATCGCTGAGCACCAGGCGGTCGCCAAGAAGATCGCGTTCATCGCGGCCACCGGTTACGCGCTCGAAGCCGTCGTCGAGCTGTCCAGCCAGCTCGCGGACGACAAGCGCCGCGACATCAGGATCGAGGCCGCGCTGGCCAAGCTCTACTGCTCCGAGATGGGCTGCGCGATCGCGGATGAGCTGGTGCAGATCCGCGGCGGGCGGGGCTACGAGACAGCGGCCTCGCTGGCGGCGCGGGGCGAGCGCGGCGTGCCCGCCGAGCAGCTGCTGCGAGACCTGCGGATCAACCGGATCTTCGAGGGCTCCTCGGAGATCATGCGCCTGCTCATCGCCCGGGAGGCGGTGGATGCCCATCTCACCGCGGCCGGCGAAATGATCAAGCCCGGGCTGCCCGCCGCGCAGCGCGCTCGCGCGGCGGCCAAGGCGGGCGGGTTCTATGCCCGGTGGCTGCCCACGCTGGTAACCGGCGAGGGGCAGCGGCCGCAGGCGTTCAGCGAGTTCGGCCCGCTCGCGCCGCATCTGCGGTATGCGGAGCGGGCCAGCCGGAAGCTGGCCCGGGCCACGTTCTACGGCATGGCCAGGTGGCAGGGCGGCCTGGAGCGCAGGCAGGGCTTCCTCGGCCGGCTCGTCGACATCGGCGCGGAGCTGTTCGCGATGAGCGCGGTGTGCGTGCGCGCCCAGATGGACGCCGAAGACGGTGCCGCAGGCGGCCGCGCTGAGACTGGGTTCGAGCTGGCCGGGGCATTCTGCGCGCAGGCCAGGGTGCGCTGCGACGAGCTGTTCGGCCAGCTCTGGAAGAACACCGACTCGGCCGACACGGGGCTGGCCCGGCGGGTTATGTCCGGCCGCTACAAGTGGCTGGAGTACGGCATCATCGACCCGTCGATCCCCGGCCCGTGGGTGGCCGAGACGGTGGCCGGGCCGTCGAAGCACGAGAATGTGCACCGGCACATCGGCTGAGTGTCCCTGCACCCGCAGGGCCGGGCGCCCTGCAACCGGGGCCTGGATCACCGCGGCTCTGGGTCACCGGGCCCGGTGCCGAGCCTCGCCAGCAGCGCGTCGCGCTGGGCGACGGCGGTCCTTAGCGCGTCCCTATGCGCTTCCAGCTCTGCTTCCAGCTCCCTGACACGCTCCTCAAGCTCGAGCACGCGGCGGACAGCGGTCAGCGTCATGCCCTCGTCCACGAGATTCACCACGTACTGGACGACCGTGATCTCCCGCCGTGTATAGCGGCGCTGGCCGCCCGCGGACCGGGACGGCCGGACCACGCGGAACTCATCCAGGCGGCGCAGGAAGGCCTGCTGGATCTCGAGCATCTCCGACACCTGGCCGACGGTGAACAGCGGCAGGTTCTCGTCATCGAGTGGCAACGACGGCATGACTGGCTCCGGGAATGGTTCCGGGCCCGGGCGGATATCACCGCGCGGGCCCGGACAGCGTACCTCCGCGTCAGGCGGCTATCGCCTTGGCGTCGGCACGGACCTCGATCTTGCGCGGCTTGGCCTGCTCCTCGACCGGCACGTGCACGGTCAGCACGCCGTCGGTGTAGCTGGCCTCGATCTTGTCGGCGTCGACCGCGTCCGAGAGACGGAGCCGGCGGGTGTAGGAGCCCATCACCCGCTCGCGGATGAACGGCTTCTCCCCCTCGGTGTACTCGTCGTCCCTGCGGGCACTGACGGTCAGCACGCCGTGGTCCACGGTGACGTCGATGCTCTCCGGGTCGATGCCCGGGAGATCGAACCGGAGCTCGATGTCGTTCTCGCGCCGGACGGCGTCCATCCGGGCCAGCCGACGGTAGTCAGCCGAGCCGAACGCCCGCCGGGCCAGCCGGTCGAACTCCTGCGCGAACGGATCAAACGTTGTCAGCAGCACTGCGTTTCACCTCCAGGTGAGTACCAGGATTCGGTTCTCCAGGTAACCTCGGTTCTCACTATGAGTGAACCTACAATATAGCTTATATATTTCCTGCGACCCGAGTTGGTTTTAGCCAGCGTGGCTGAGCCGGCCCGGGGCGGGCCAACCCGGGGCGGCTCTAACCCTGGGCGCGCCAACCCTGGGGCGGCGCTGCCCGGGCTTAGGCATGATCTGGCTGCATGGCCCGCAAGCAAGTACGTGCAGGTTGTTAACCTGGCCCTCCGGCCTGCCGCGTGACGTGCCAGCCCCCGCCAACGGGCGCGCGATCGTCATTGCAACACCCGCACCGCCGACCACTTGTACCGGATTATGGTTAGACGAAACCGGCATTCCGGGCGCAAGGTGGTTCCAATCCGGTACAAGTCGCGGTCCCAGCAATCCCGGGCCGCGCATAGACGCCGCAGACAGTGACGACAGCCCGCCATCCCAGGGGCCGCCTGCGGCCCGCCCCGGGGGCACCGGTATCAGGTGACGCGCTCGATGATCGTGGCGTTCGCCTGGCCGCCGCCCTCGCACATCGTCTGCAGGCCGTACTTGCCCTCGACACGCTCGAGTTCGTGCAGCAGCTTGGTCATCAGGATCGCGCCGGTGGCGCCGAGCGGGTGCCCGAGCGCGATCGCGCCGCCATTCGGGTTGGTCTTCTCCAGCGAGGCGCCGGTATCGGCCGACCAGGCGAGCAGCACCGGGGCGAAAGCCTCATTCACCTCGAACACATCGATGTCGTCGATGGACAGCTGGCCCCTGACCAGCGCCTGCTCGGTCGCCGGGATCGGCCCGGTGAGCATGAAGACGGGGTCGGAACCGGTCACCGTGAGCGTGTGGATCCGCGCCCGCGGGTTGAGGCCGTACCGGCGTACCGCGTTCGATGAGGCGATCAGCAGCGCCGCGGCGCCGTCGGAGATCTGAGATGCCGTCGCCGCGGTCAGCTCCCAGCCCTCGCGTAGCGGCTTCAGCTCGGCCATCTTCTCCAGGGACGTGTCCCGGCGCGGTCCCTCGTCCGTCGTGGCCCCGCCTACCGGGGTGATCTCCCGGTCGAACCGTCCCTCGTCGATCGCGCGGGTGGCCCTGCGGTGGCTCTCCAGCGAGAACTCCTCGAGCTGGGGCCGCTTCAGACCCCATTTCTCGCAGACCAGCTGGGCGCCGCGGAACTGGGAGATCTCCTGATCGCCGTACCGGTCCCGCCATCCCTGGCCGAAGGGCAGCGGCATGCCCTTCTCCAGCGGCAGGGACACGGTCGAGCCCATCGGCACCATGCTCATGCTCTCTACCCCGGCCGCGACGACCAGGTCCTGCGTCCCGGACATGACGGCCTGGGCGGCGAAGTGCACGGCCTGCTGCGAGGAGCCGCACTGACGGTCGATAGTGACTCCGGGGACATTCTCCGGCAGGCCAGCCGACAGCCAGGCGTTCCGCGCGATGTCGATGGCCTGCGGCCCGATCTGGGAGACGCATCCCATGATGACATCGTCCACCGCGGTGGGATCGGCACCGGTCCTGGCGACAAGCTCAGTCAGGACATGTGCTGCCATGTCTACCGGGTGCACCGCTGACAGGCCGCCGTTCCGCCTGCCGACGGGGGTGCGCACCGCCCCGACGATGAATGCCTCCGACACGACGTCCGCCCTCCACTAGCGTTGCCCGTTGACCGGCGACCCCTCCGCGCTCCTCTGGGTGGACGCCCCGCTGGCCGCTGCCGGTTAGTTTGAGATTACTCCGGTGGCCCGCACGTCCCATAGGCCAGCCGGGCATGATCAATCCGGTGGGCTCAGGATTCCCCCGAGATTCTGGTCATCCCCTAGTAATCGAAGGGCTACTATCCGTGATACACAAAGGTCAGCGTGCCGGGGGCAGGGCGCGGGGGCTCGCCCCATCATGACAGTCTGGCGGCTTATCGGTCACTTCGGCGTCACGGCACTGTGTCCATCACACGGGGGCGCGGGCTGGCATGTCTACGGTCGGGGGGCAACGGGGTGGCCGCGAAGATTGTCGAGGACACGGCGGGCCTGGTGAGCATCGGGGAGCTCGCCAAGGCAGCAGGAATCAGCAGCCGGACCATCCGGTACTACGAGGAACTCGGGATCCTGCCCGAGCCGCGCCGGTCACCCGGCGGCACCCGGAAGTACCCGCGTGAATATCGCGGATATGTCGATACTGCGCTGGCGCTCAAGGACCTGGGCTTCCGGCTCGAGGAGATGAAACCGCTGGCCAGGCTGGCCTTAGGCCGCTCCGTCAGCGCGACCCAGCGGGACGTGGCGGCGAGGCTGGTCGAGGACAGGATCGACTCGCTGGCCCGTCAGATCGCCGTGCTGCGCCGGCTTCGCGACTCGGTCCGGGGCCCTGACGCGGCCGCGGCGGTCCCTGGCGTGCTCGGCTCGGCCGACCTGGCCGTAGTCCCGCCGTTACCGCCGCTGCTCAGCGACGGCGCAGCGTAACGCCGGGCCCTCCGGCGGCCTGCGGGCGCCCTGGGCCCGCGGGCCCAGGATCCCGCGGGCCCAGGATGCCGCCGGAATCCGGGCCGCTGACCGGGCCGGTCTTGCGTTACCGCGGCATATGCTCGGAGCAGACCAGACTCCGAGGAGAGACCGCGATGGCCGAAGGCCTGATCCTGCTGGCGTTTCTCGGCGCTCTTACCGCCCTGTTCACGGTCAGAGTCAGGCGCCGCATGGGCGTGGCGTCGAGCAGCAGGACGTGGCTAATAGTCATAACGGCGGTCATCCTGGCCGGCCTGCTGCTGTGGGCCTCGGCTACTCACTGACAGCCGGGCGCGTCAGACCGGGCCGGAACCAGCCCTGATCGGGATCTCGAACCAGACCGCCTTGCCGTCCTGAGTAGGCCGAGAGCCCCACCGGGTAGCCAGCTGGTCCACGAGGTAGAGCCCGCGGCCGCCCTCGTCGTTCTCCCCCGCGCTCCTGATCCGGGGCAGCCGCAGGTCCGGGTCGAAGACCTCCACCCAGACTGCGGACTCCCCGCGGCGCAGCCGGAGCGTGAACTCCCTGCTCAGCGGGGCGGCGAAGTCGTCCGCGAAGGGCGAGCCCGACCAGTCGTCCAGGATCCCGGGGCCCAGGGTCAGGGCTGGCTCCTCGCTGAACTCATGCCGCGGGCTGGGCGAGATAGCCGCGTGCAGCACGACATTCGTCACCACCTCGGACACCAGCAGGCAGGCCAGGTCGGCCTGCTCAGGCTCCATGCCCCAGCTGACGAACGTCTGATGGGCCAGCCGCCGGGCCTCGGATACCCGGATCGGCTCGGCCGGGAAGTTGCGCTCGGCGAAGGCGAGATCCATCGCGGACGTGCGGACGACGACAATCGCCATGTCGTCGTCGATCTCCCCGGGCACGGCCCGCTCGGCCGCCAGGGCGATGACCTCCACGCTCCCTGTGGCCACATTCTGCACGGCCTCCCGGAGCATCTGCAGCGCCTCGGCCTCGGTGTAATGTCCGCGGCCGTCCGCGCGCTGGCGGCGGTCGGTGAGGCCGTCGGTGTAGAACACAAGGGCGGAGCCGGGGGCGAGATACCGGGTCTCCTCGCGATAGGTGGGCAGGCCCGGAATCCCCTTCGAGCGCACGCCGAGCAGCAGCCCCTTGTGCTCGATCTCCATCTGCCCGACCTCATTGCCGGTGATCAGCAGCGGGGCGTCATGACCCGCGTTGGCGAAGGACAGGGTCCGGGACCAGGCGTCATAGACCAGGTAGGTGCAGCTGACGATCGGCGAGTCGGCGGCCGTGGCGCCGGGACCCTCCGCGTGCGTGGGCTCCAGGGTCCGGCACCAGTCGTCCAGCCTGCGCAGAATCTCCGCGGGCGGCTTGTCGTCCTGCGCGAACGCGCGCAGCGCCGCCCGGAGCTGGCCCATGATCGCCGCCGCGCGCGCGCCGCGTCCCTCCACGTCCCCGATCACGATGCCGACGCGCCCGGCCGACAGCGGGATGATGTCGTACCAGTCACCGCCGACCTGGGTCTGGATCCCCTGCCCGTGGGTCTCGAGCGGCTTGGCCGGCACGTACTTGTAGGCGACCTCCAGGCCGTCGACGTACGGCGGGTCGCGCGGCAGCAGGCTGGTCTGGAACGCGAGCGCGGTGCGGCGCTCCTCCTCGAAGAGCATCGCGTTGTCGATGGCTATGGCGACCCGGCTGCCGATCGCGCCGAGGAAGTCGCTGTCGTCGGCGGCGAAGTGCTTCTCCTCGCGCTCGGTCAGGCTGGACAGCGCCAGGCTCATCACCCCGAGCAACTCGCCGCGCGCGATCAGCGGTGCCGCGAGCACGGATGTGATCCCGACGCCCAAGCCCGTCTCGAGGCTCGCCTGGCTCGGCGCGGGGAACTCCTGCGCGGCCATGTCGGCGACCACCACCGTGTCCCTGCGGGACATAGCCTGCTGGCACCAGTGCCCGTCCGGGTACTTGATCTGCTCGCCCACCATGGCCCAGGTCCCCGGCTCGGGCATCCAGCCCCTGGAGTGCAGCTGCGCCCTCCGTATCAGCTTGTCTCCCTGGAACAGGTCGACGAAGCAGTGATCGGCGAACTGCGGAACCAGCGTCTCCGCGACCTGGCGCAGCGTGACGTCCAGCTCGAGCGAGTGGGCCAGCCGCTCCCCCACGTGCTCAAGCAGCCGGAGCCGGTCCTGCTCGCGGCGACTGCCGCGGGTGGTGGCCTCACGGGCTATGACCGCGATGCCGCTGACCTCGCCGGACGGAAGCCGCAGCGGGAACGCCTGGGCCCGGACGAAGATGCGGGACCCATTTACCTGCTGGATTGCGAAGGAGCCTTCCCAGTTCTTGCCGGTCCGGGCTTGGGCCGCGAGGTCGTTTACCCTTCGCGCGTCTCCTTCGTCAAACCCGACGGAGACAAGCGACCGGCCGACCATGCGCACGGCATGGCCGGGAAGCCCGAACAGTTTCACGGCGTAGGCGTTCGCGTACTGCAGGTTGCCGCCTTCGTCGGTGACCACGACGGCGGTCTCCAGTTGCTCCAGAATGTCCGCCGCGGTGGGGACCGACCGGTAGCCGACGCCGCCGGACGCCCCGGCCGTCATCGGGGCACCGCCCCGCGCGGGGGCGGATAACCGGGGCCAGCGCGGTGACTCCATAGATCACGACTTGGTGACGAAGACGTGCGCGGCAACGTGCCGCGGCAGCTCCGCGTCACGATCGCTGATCCCATCCTCACCTGTCACCCGCACACCATCGTCGCTGACCGCGAGCATGATCTCGCGCCCGGGCTGAATTCCAATGTCCTTGAGTTTAAGCATCAACGCCGCGTCGCTTTGAACCTGTTCACTGATCCGGCGCACAACTACCGGCTCGGCGCGCCGTGATGCGATCAATGTCATGGCCACGGCGTGCTCTCGGCCCGCGGCCGCGGCCCGCTTGCTGGCATCGGCCGGAACACCCAGTTCCGCAAGCCCGGGAATTATGTTTCCGTGCGGGCACCTGACCGGATAATCGAGCAGCTCAACGAGCCTGCGCTCGACGCTGTCGGAGATCACGTGCTCCCAGCGGCACGCCTCGATGTGGACCTCTTCCCAGGGCAGCCCGATGACGCCGACCAGGAGGCACTCGGCCAGCCTGTGCTTGCGCATCACCCGCATGGCCAGCGTCCGGCCGGTCCCGGTGAGCATCAGCTGGCGGTCGCCCTCGACACGCAACAGGCCGTCGCGCTCCATTCTGGCCACCGTCTGGCTCACGGTCGGGCCGCTCTGCGACAGGCGCTCGGCAATGCGGGCACGCAGCGGGACGATACCTTCCTCCTCGAGTTCGAAAACCGTGCGAAGGTACATCTCGGTGGTGTCTATCAGCCCGTGCGCCGTCAAGGCACCCTCCCCTCAGGAACGATGCTATGCTCCGCGGCCGTTTCGGCGAACCAGGAAAATCCGGCAGAGACCGAGAAAATCCGTCAGAACGGCGGAGAAGGCGATCTCGCAGCTCATGGAGCCAGCCGCTCGATCACCCAGCGGCCGTTGCCGCGGCGGTACCGCAGCCGGTCGTGCAGCCGGTTGGCCCGGCCCTGCCAGAACTCGATCACCTCAGGAAAAACCCGGTAGCCGCCCCAAAAGTCCGGCATCGGAACTTCCGTTCCCTCCGGCCACCGCCGGTCCAGTTCGGCATACCGCTGGTCAAGCTCACCGCGCGAGCCGATCACCGACGACTGCCTGCTGGCCCAGGCGCCGAGCTGGGAGCCGCGCGGCCGGGACCGGTAGTAGGGCTCGCTCTGCGCGGCCGACAGCGCGGTCACCGATCCCTCGATGATCACCTGCCGCCGGATCGCGTGCCAGGGAAAGAGCAGGCACGCCCGCGGGACCTCGGCCAGGTCGCTTCCCTTGCGGGATGTCCGGTTGGTGTAAAAGACGAACCCGTCGGCGTCGTAGCTCTTGAGCAGGACCGTTCTGGCCCGCGGGCGGCCGTCGCCGGAGACCGTGGCCAGCACCATCGCGGTCGGCTCGGGAAGCGGCACGGCCTCCACATCGGCCATCCAGCGGGCGAACTGGGCGAGCGGATCATCGGCGATCATCGCCTCGGTCAGGCCAGGCTCGCCCGCAGCGCTGAGGCCCGGCTCGTCCGGCGCGTGGCTCATCACTTCCACGGGTAGTGATCCTCACATACCAGGTACCAGGACCGCCACGCCAACCGCCCGGCACTGGCCAGTGGCGTATACCTGCCACCTGCCACAACCGCCCGCCACCCACCGCCACAACCCAGCGGCCGCACCGCCGGAAACCACCACAGCCGAGGACCGCCAGCGGCCGGCCACCGCCTTCCACCCCGCCGGCGGCCGCCCGCGCCGGCGGCCGCCAGCGGCCGTCACTCGATGTGACCGGCCGACCGGGTTAACAGATATATTCCGGGCGCGATTGAATAGGTCGGCTGGCCACGCGATTCCGCGGGACCCGCCAGGTCCCCGCCGGTGGTCAACCGGTGACCAAGGAGAGGAAGGAACCGCAGATGTCCGACTTCACGCCCGGCCTCGAGGGTGTCGTCGCGTTCGAAACGGAGATCGCGGAGCCCGACCGGGAAGGCAGCGCACTCCGTTACCGCGGAGTGGACATAGAGGAACTCGTCGGGCATGTCGCCTACAGCCACGTTTGGGGCCTGCTGGTGGATAACTCCTTCGAGCCCGGCCTGCCCCCGGCCGAGCCCTACCCGATCCCCGTGCACTCCGGGGACATCAGGGTGGACGTGCAGAGCGCCCTGGCCATGCTGGCCCCCGCCTGGGGCATGCACCAGCTGCTCGACATCAGCGACGAGCAGGCCCGCGACGACCTGGCCCGGGCCTCGGTGATGGCGCTCTCGTTCGTCGCCCAGGCCGCGCGCGGCCTGGGCCTGCCGATGGTCCCGCAGCGGCGGGTGGACGAGGCGAAGACGATCACGGAGCGGTTCATGATCCGCTGGCAGGGCGAGCCGGACCCGAGGCACGTGAAGGCGATCGACTCCTACTGGGTCTCCGCGGCCGAGCACGGCATGAACGCCTCCACGTTCACCGCACGGGTGATCGCCTCCACCGGGGCCGACGTGGCCGCCGCGCTGTCCGGCGCGGTCGGCGCGCTATCCGGGCCGCTGCACGGCGGCGCCCCCGCGCGGGTGCTGAGCATGATCCAGGAGGTCGAGCGGAGCGGCGACGCGGACGCCTGGGTCAAGTCGGCCCTGGACCGGGGTGATCGGCTGATGGGCTTCGGCCACCGGGTGTACCGGGCCGAGGACCCGCGGGCCCGGGTGCTGCGCCGGACGGCCAGGGAACTCGGGGCGCCCAGGTTCGAGGTGGCCGAGGCGCTGGAGAAGGCCGCCCTGGCCGAGCTGCACGCCCGCAGGCCGGACCGGGTGCTCGCCACGAACGTCGAGTTCTGGTCGGCCGTCGTGCTCGACTTCGCCCAGGTACCCTTGCACATGTTCACCTCCATGTTCACCTGCGCGCGGACCGCGGGCTGGGCCGCGCACATCATGGAGCAGAAGCACGCCGGCCGCCTGATCCGGCCAAGCGCGCGGTACGTGGGCCCGAAGAGCCGCCCGGTGTCGGAGGTGACCGGGGCGGCCGACGTCCTCGACAAGGAAGTCTGACCGAATGCCTGAGATTGTCATCCCCGACGGCCTGCGGCCGGCCGACGGCCGGTTCGGCTGCGGCCCGTCCAAGATCCGTCCCGAGCAGCTGGCGGCGCTGGCCAGTTCCGGGGCGGCGTATCTCGGGACGTCGCACCGGCAGGCCCCGGTCAGGTCGCTAGTGCGGCGGATCCGTGACGGGATGGCCGAGCTTTTTTCGGTCCCTTACGGATACGACGTGGTGCTCGGCAACGGGGGCACCACGGCCTTCTGGGAGACTGCCGCCTTCGGCCTGGTTGATCACAAAGCCCAGCACCTGTCGTTCGGGGAGTTCTCGTCGAAGTTCGCCAAGGTGACGGCAGCCGCGCCGTGGCTGGACGCGCCGACGGTCATCGAATCGCCGCCCGGCACCCATCCGCAGCCGGCCGCCGAGGACGGCGTCGACACCTACGCGCTGACCCACAACGAAACCTCCACCGGGGTGGCGATGCCGGTCGGCCGGGTGGCCGGCGCTGGCGATGACGCGCTGGTGATCGTGGACGCAACCAGCGGCGCCGGGGGGCTGCCGGTGCGGGCCAGCGAGGTCGACGTGTACTACTTCGCGCCGCAGAAATCGTTCGGTTCTGACGGCGGGCTCTGGATCGCGCTCATGTCGCCTGCGGCGCTGGAGCGGGCGGGAAAGGTCGCGGCCAGCGGCCGCTACATCCCTGAATTCTTCTCGCTGCAGACGGCCATCGACAACTCGCGCAAGCAGCAGACCTACAACACCCCCGCGGTCGCCACGCTGTTCCTGCTGGCCGACCAGGTGGAGTGGATGCTCGGCCAGGGCGCGCTCGCCTGGGCCACGGCCCGGACCGCGCAGTCCTCTGGCATCCTCTACGGGTGGGCCGAGAAGGCCAGGTACGCCACCCCGTTCGTGGCCGACCCGCTGCAGCGCTCCCAGGTGGTCGGCACCGTCGACTTCGACGACGCCGTCTCCGCGCCAGAACTGTCGGCGGCGCTGCGGGCCAACGGCATCGTCGACACCGACTCCTACCGCAAGCTCGGCCGCAACCAGCTCCGGATCGGCCTGTTCCCCGCCGTGGACCCGGCCGACGTGCAGGCGCTCACCGCTTGCATCGATTACGTCGTCGAGCGGCTGTAACACTCGGGGGGACGACCCCCCCAGCGCCCCCGCCGAGTGCCCATCCCCCGCCCACCTCCCCCTCCCCCTTCACGGCCTCCGGCCGGCCGTCGCGGACGGCACGCGCCTTCGGCGCTTTGGCCCCGGAGCGACTACCCGACCGTATCTCCCGCGTTCCCCCACCCCCCACCCCCCCCGCCTCCCCTTCCCCTTCACTTTCCCCCTTCACGGCCAGCCTCCGGCCGGCCGTCGCGGCTGGCACCGGCTGCGCCGCGCTGGCCTCGGGGCCGCCCCCAGACCCCCACGGCGTAAATTTCCTGGCCCGGCCGGCTGGCGGCGTGAGAGGCTCGCCAGGTGGCAACGGAGCGAGCCGAGCCCGCGCTGCGGGCAGGCGAACGGGAGATGCTGACCGGCTGGCTGGACTATCACCGCGCGACCCTGGCCTGGAAATGCGAGGGGCTCACCGACGATCAGCTGCGGCAGCGCTCGGTGCCGCCCTCCGGCCTGTGCCTGCTGGGGCTGGTCCGGCACATGACGGAGAATGAGCGCGCCTGGTTCCGGGTGAGGCTGGGCGGCGAGGACCTGCCCTGGCTGTACTCGACCGACGAAGACCCGGACGCGGACTTCAACGACGTCGACACCGCGGACGTGGCCGAGGTGTTCCGCACCTTCGAGCGAGAGTGCCACGCGGCGCGCCAGGCGATCGCGGCCGCCCCCGACCTGGACGTCCTCAGCCAGGGACGGGACCGGCGCACCGGCGAGCAGTTCTCGCTGCGCTGGATCATCACCCACATGATTGAGGAGTATGCCCGGCACAACGGCCACGCCGACCTGCTGCGGGAGCGCATCGACGGCGCAACCGGCGACTAGCGCATCATCCGCACCAGGAGCACGCCAAGCCGCCGCGATGACCAGCCCGGCCAATAGGGTGAACGGCACTTAACTGCTGCTGTTTGAGCGGCTGCGGCACTTTCACATTATTGGCCGCTCGCACCCCGAAACGCGACCTCCGCGCTCACCCTCGGAACGTGACCTGGCCACCGCTTACGCGGCCGATCCGGGCTTCAGGGTGACGCTGACCCGGGCGGGCCGGGCCGGCGGCCCTGGTCAGGGCCGGGCCGCAGCGGCCAGGTGCCGACTGCCTCATATCGGGGCTGGCTGCCGCCCAGATAGCTGCGGATCAGGTGGATCTCGGCTGCCGTCCACGGCGCGCCCGCATAGCCGGCCAGCGCCTCAACCAGAGGTCCCATATTCGCCGGTTCCCGGCAGCGCGCGAGCGTGAGGTGCGGGCGGAAGCGCCTGCCCTCGTCTGGCGGCGGGGCTCCCGCTCGCCGTGCCCCCGCCGCGACCGATCTGGCCAGCGCCTCCAGGGCACGGTGATCGCCGTTGATCCCGGTCCACAGCACGCGGGCGCGGCCGGGAGCCGGAAAGGCCCCGGCACCTGCGAAGGACAGGGAGAGGCTCGGGTGCCGGTGCGCAGCCCGCTCCAGCCGCGGCGCGAGCGCGGGCACGGTGTCCTCGCCGACGTCGCCGAGGAAGGCGAGCGTGACGTGCCACGCCTGATGTCCCGTCCAGCGCAGCGCTGGCCAGGCTGGCCGGAGCGGCGCCACCCTGTCCTCCAGCTCCTCCAGCACCACGGGTTCCGGCGCAATCGCGACGAACAGCCTCATAACGTTTCCTAGCCAACAGCTCGCATAGCGCCGAAGTTCAGCAAACCTTCAGGCTAGTCAGGCAGGGTTACGACCGCATCCACCTCAGGCCACCATTCGTGCCAGCCGGGCGGGCCGCAGGTACTCGCGGGCGCGCACACCCTCGCTGCGAGCGAGCATGAACCCGATCACGGCGGTGGCCACGACGGAGATCAGGCCCCCGGTGATCATGCTCATCCGTGGCCCCAGGGCCTCGGCGATCCAGCCCGCCAGCGGCGACCCGAGCGGCGTCCCGCCCAGGAAAACCAGCAGATAAAGGCCCATGACGCGGCCCCGCATGTCCGCGGTGGTGCCGAGCTGCGTGGCGGAGTTCGCGGCGGTGGTGAAGGTGAGCAGCGCCAGGCCCGTGGGCACCAGCAGGACCAGGAAGGACCAGAAGTCAGGCATCAGCGCGGTAAAGATCTCAAGCAGGCTGAACGCAAACGATGTGACCAGCAGTAGCGTCATGGTCGGCCGGCCGCGGCGGGCGGCAAGCAACGCCCCGCCAAGCGCTCCGGCAGCGAACACGGCGGAGGCGAGGCCGAAGGCTCCGGCCCCGGTGTGGAACACCTGGCGGGACATCAGCGCGTTGGTCACCTGGAAGTTCATGCCGAATGTCGATACGAAGAAGATCAGCACCATGAGCATCCACAGGGCCGGGCGCTGCTTCACGTAGCTCATCGCCTCGCGCAGCTGCCCCTTCGCCCTGGGCAGCCGCTCCACCGCGTGCAGTTCGGCGGGCCGCATCAGCTTCAGGCTGATCAGCACCGCACCGTAGGATGCGGCGTTGATCAGGAACGCGGCCGGGGTCCCGACCACACCGATGACCAACCCGGCCACAGCCGGGCCCGCTATCCGGGCCAGGTTGAACACCGCGCTGTTGAGCGCGATCGCATTCGGCATCCCGCCACGTCCCACCATCTCCGCGGCGAAAGACTGCCTGGTCGGGTTGTCCACGACCGTGACCATGCCGAGCGCGAAGGCGAGGGCGTATACGTGCCAGATCCGCACCGCGCCAGTGAGCGCCAGCAGGCCGAGTATCACGGCCAGCCCGCCCGCCGCGGCCTGGGTCGCCATCAGGATCCGGCGCTTGGAGTACCGGTCGGCGACCATCCCGCCCCAGAGGCTGAACAGCAGCAACGGCAGGAACTGCAGCCCCGTGGTGATGCCGAGCGCCGAGCCGCTGCCATGGGTGAGATCGAGCACCAGCCAGTCCTGTGCCACCCGCTGCATCCAGCTGCCGGTGTTCGAGATCACCTGGCCGGTCGCGAAGAGCCGGTAGTTACGGGTACGCAGCGACCCGAAGGTACGGCGGCGTTGGCCGGCTGGTATGGGCCCGGCTAGGACTGGCTGAGCTTTTCCAGGATCGGCGCTGCGGCCCGCAGCTTCGCCCGCTCCTGCGGCGTCAGTTCCCGCAGCCGCCGGGCCAGCCAGGCTTCCCTGAGCCGGCGGGACTGCTGCACCACTTCCGTGCCCTCGTCGGTCACCGTGAGCACCACCTGGCGCCGGTCCGTCGCATGCGGCGCCCGCATGACCAGGCTGCGTTCCTCGAGGACGGCGATGACCCTCGTCATGGACGGCGGCTGCACCTTTTCGTGCTCGGCGAGCTCGCCCGGGGTCATCGCGCCATGACGCTCGAGCGTCGCCAGCGCGCCGAGCTGAGTGTCGGACAGCTCTGGCTGCAGCCCGTGTGCCACCCGTTCTGCGCGGAGCCGACGCGCGAGCCTGGTTACTGAGATCCTGAGCGCTGAGGCCAGGCCCGCGTCGGACCTGGTCTGCGGTACTGTCATGTTCATTAGCCTGAGTCATTACTTTTGCTAACGATACCTGAGGTACCGGCATTCCGTCAGATCGTTAGCGGGAGACGAGCGGGCAGGCGCGGTTCGCATGCCCGGTCCAAGTACACCACGCACGACCAGGAAGCCAGCGGTGCTGACAGTAAGTTCGTGGTTGAAGAACGGCAGGGCGAGTTGTTCCGGTTTTGTCGGTGGGCCGTGGAACGGTGGATCCCGCCCCGGCGCACACCCCCGCCGTGGAGCCGCTCGCCCACGGCGAGGAACCCGCCTGCCCGCCGGCCAGCGCCGGCCAGCCTACAGGCCGGTGCACTAGCGTTATGACGTGAGCAACACCCGCCGCCCTGCCCCGCCACCGCTCGAGGCCAACGATCAGATGGTGACCGGCGTCATAACCGGCTGCTGGGCGATCGCGCTAATCATCCTGCTGGCGGTTAGGGCCGAGATCCCGGCATCCGACCGCTGGTGGATCTGGACCTGCGTCACCGGTGTGGGCCTCGGCCTGTTCGGGCTGCTGTACGTACCCCGCCTCAAGCGCTCGCGCGATCGCGCGGCGGAGCGCCGGGCCGGGGCTTCGGACTGACTAAGTGCTCTGGCACGGAGGTTCGGTCACGTATCTGGGGGTATCCCTGTTCCTGCACCAGCCTCAAGATGCGGGGCCTCGCGCTGACCAGCTGGGGTCGCGAGAGGGGTCCGGGTTGACGGCGAGGATGCAGACCACGGGAGGGTTCAGGTCGAGGGTCTCGGTCCTGGTCGTGGTGTAGCCAGCGTCCTGGAGCAGGGCTTCGACCTGGCGGGCGGCATTGCGGGAGGTGCTCGCCGTGGCCCCTGGGCAGCGGGGCTGGGATGCGATGGCGATGTGTCCGCCGGGTCTGAGTCGCCGGCGTAGCTCGTCGAGTCGCTCGGCCGGTGCCGGCCAGAACCCGAGGGAGTTGACGGTGAGGATGGCGTCGAAGGGACCACCGAGCGAGGGCGGAAGCTGATCGACCGACGCCCTGCTCAGGCTGACCCGTCCGGCGGCGATGGCGGAGGCGTTGCGCCTGGTCGCGTGCTGAAGCATCATTTCGGAGTGGTCGATGCCGTATACGTGCCCTGAGTCGCCGACGCGGCGGCTCAGCTCGGCGATCGCGACGCCGGGACCGAAGCCGATCTCGAGGACCCGGTCGGTGGGCTGCACATCGAGCAACGAGACCACCCAGCTGTTGCGCTGGCGGTTGGACGGGCGATGCGCCATCACCCAGCCGGCAACAGTCCCGGCCGTGCCCTGGGGGTGACCGAACTGGCCAACGATGGCCGCGATCACGGCCCGCTTCACTGCCATGGCCTGCTCGCGGTGACGAGCCATGCCCGGGATCCCAGCAGCAGGCCATCGGGCGTGACGTATGGTTGGAGCGCGGCCTGGACGGCCTCGCTGACCCGGGCGACCGTCGGCGGGTCGGCGTCCCGGAGCAGGGAGTTCCAGATCCCGGTCGACTTGAGGAACGCGACGGTGTCGACGACATCGGGGCCCATCCACAGCGGCTCGGCGATCGGCTCGATGGCGACGTCGCTGAGCGCCGCGGCGCGCAACACGGTGGCAATCCGATCGCGTTCGCTTAGCGAGAACGGTCCCGGAGCTGTCGGATCATCAAGCGGTG
>WNGR01009032.1_pt1 | contig 17366 bp, 18 predicted proteins | sample 5407581 | NCBI WGS metagenome assembly WNGR01 (sample SAMN13153383, study PRJNA577476) | soil metagenome | isolation source: 80 cm soil or saprolite under Garry oak tree replicate 2 | place: USA:California | collected 2016-06-15 | reverse complement strand
TGATCTACGTCCTGTTCCGGGTGGCCAGCGCGCTCCGCCTGGTGGTCCTGCCCTGCATCGCGGCGCTGCTGCTGACCGCCCTGCTGCAGCCGCTGACCGCACGGCTGCGCCGGGCCGGGATGCCCTCGCTCGCGGCGACGTGGTGCACGGTCCTGGCCGCCATCGTGGTCCTGGCCGGGCTCACGATCCTCGCCGCTGACCGGGTGAGCGCCGACTACCCGACGCTTCAGGCCCAGGTGCGGCACACCGCCCATCAGGTGCAGGTGTCGCTGGCCGGGCCGCCGTTCCGGATCAATAGCCGGCGGCTGGAACAGTACTCCAACGACCTGACGCAGTTCCTGTCCCAGCACAAGACGCTGATCGCGGGCACGGTCGTCACCGGCGGGAAGATCTTCCTGGAGTTGCTCACCGGCCTTGTCCTGATGATGTTCGTTACGTTCTTCCTGCTCAAGGACGGTGAGCGGATCTGGGCCTGGCTGATCAAGGGCCTGTCACCGGAGGCCAGGCAGCGGGCGGACAACGCGGGATCGGCGGCGTGGGCGGCCCTGGTGAACTACGTGCGCGGGACCACGGCGGTTGCGGCCATCCATGCCGTTTTCATCGGCCTGGCCCTGTGGATTCTGGGCGTCCCGCTCCTCGTGCCACTGGTCATCCTGGTGTTCCTCGCGGCTTACGTGCCGCTTATCGGGATACTCGTGGCCGGGGCGGCCGCGATCGCGGTGACCCTCGGCACCAAGGGCTGGATCGCGGCCGTGATCCTGCTCGCCGTCTTCCTGGTGGAGAACCAGATCGAGAGCCATCTGCTGCAGCCGCTCGTGGTGGGGCGGATCGTGCGGCTGCACCCGCTCGCGATCATCCTGGTCCTGGCCGTAGGCGGGATCGTCGCCGGAATCGCGGGGGCGATCGTCGCGGTACCGGCCGCGGCTGCGCTCTGCTACGCGTGGCCGCACCTGCGGCGCGAGCGGCCCGTGCCGCCGGGCGGTGCTTAGCCTAGTGCCGGACGCGACAGCCGGCCGGATACCAGAACATCGGGGCGCTCGGCGGTAAGGTCACGTCCGTGAACCAGGCTCGCCTGCTAGATCAGGCCCACGTCGCAGATCAGGCCCACGCGAAAGACGGTGATCCATGCCTGCCCTGAATACCGCACCTGACGGCGTGGGGGTCCTCATCCAGCGGCTGGATCCCGGCCTTCCGCTTCCTGAGCGTGCCCATCCCGGTGACGCCGGCGCCGACCTGTTCGCCGCCGCGGACGTGGAGCTCGCTCCTGGGCAGCGCGCCGTGGTGCCCACGGGGGTCGCCATCGCCCTGCCCGACGGGTACGCCGCATTCGTGCATCCGCGGTCGGGCCTCGCGGCGCGGCACGGCGTCACGATCGTGAATGCGCCCGGGACGGTAGACGCCGGGTACCGTGGCGAGATCAGGGTGACCCTGCTCAACACCGATGCCGAAAGCCCGGTGCGTTTCCAGCGTGGGGACCGGATCGCCCAGCTCGTGGTGCAGCGAGTGGAACGCCCGGTGTTCCACGAGGTCGAGAGGCTGCCGGGCTCGGCACGGGGAGATGGCGGGTTCGGGTCGACCGGAGGCCACGCTGCGGCGGGGAAGCCCGCCAGCTAGAACGAGATCCGTAAGGAAGTTAGGAGCGTGCGGGGTGTTCCGACGGCGGCGCCGCGGAGAAGCGGACCTGCCCGGATCTGACTCCGGCACTGCCCAGGATGATCCGGAGCTGTACGGCGACCTGGATGAGCTGGAGGACGACGAATACGGCCGGGATCAGGGCCGGGCGCCGGCGCGCCGGGAGGTGGCCGGCCATGGCCCCGCTCATCAGGGAGAGACGGGGATAGGGCCGTGGGACGGGGCGGGCAGCTACCCGCCCGGCGACCGGATGGATTTCGGCAGCCTGCTTGTCCCGATGCTCGAGGGCCTGGACATCCAGGTCAACATGGCCGAAGACACAGGCGTATGGATCGCGATCGTGCGCGGTGACAACGCACTCCAGCTGCAGGCCTTCGCCGCTCCGAAGACCAGCGGGCTGTGGGATGAGGTGCGCCTGGAGATCATTGAAGAGGTGGCGAACTCGGGAGGCGACAGCGCGGAGGCGCAAGGCCCGTTCGGCGTTGAGCTGCACGCGCGGGTCAGTCCGGGCGGAGGGGGGCATCGCCACCAGCAGCTCGAACCGGTCCGCTTCATGGGCGTGGACGGCCCGCGCTGGTTCCTGCGCGGGGTGATCAGCGGCCCGGCCGCCCGCCACCCTGAGCTCGCCAGGCCCTTCGAGGATCTGTTCGCCGACGTCGTGGTGGTGCGGGGGGATCATCCGCTGCCGCCCAGGGAACTGCTGGAAATCCGGCTGCCCGAGGACGCGCAGCGGGCCCTGGCGGATCAGGTCGAGCAGGAGGCCGATCACCCGGCCTTCCCGAACCCGTACGAGCGCGGCCCGGAGATCACTGAGACCAGGTAGCGCGAGCTCAGCCACCGCCGGCGAGCAGCGTCCCCAGCTCCTCCTCGACGTCCTCGCTGGTGACGAACAGCAGCTCGTCTCCAGCCTCGAGCGGGTCGTCGTTGTTCGGCACGATCACCCGGCCGTCGCGCAGGATCGCGACCAGCGCGGTGTCGGCCGGCCACTCGATGCCGCCGATCCGCTGCCCGGCCAGGGGCGCGTCGGCGGGCATGGTCAGCTCGACCAGGCTGGCCTCGCTCTGCCGGAAGGTCATCAGCCGGACCAGGTCGCCGACGCTGACCGCCTCCTCGACCAGGGCCGAAAGCAGCCGCGGCGTGGAGACCGCGACGTCGACCCCCCACGACTCGTTGAACAGCCACTCGTTGTTCGGGTGGTTGATCCTGGCCACCACCCTGGGCACCCCGTACTCGGTCTTGGCCAGCAGCGACACCACCAGGTTGACCTTGTCGTCGCCGGTCGCGGCGATCACCACGTTGCAGCGCTCCAGGGCCGCGCCCTCGAGCGAGCTGATCTCGCACGCGTCGGCGAGCAGCCACTCCGCATTGGGGACGTTGTAGACCTTGATCTTCTTCGGGTCCTTGTCGATGAGCAGCACTTCGTGCCCGTTGCCCAGCAGCTCCTTGGCGATGGACCGGCCGACCGAGCCCGCTCCGGCGATGGCGACGCGCATCAGTAGCTCCCCCTTCCCGGCGCGGCCGGCCTGGCGAACGCCGTGGCGATCCGGTCCAGGTCGCGCTCCTCGGCGATCACGTGCAGCACATCCCCCTCCTGGAGGACCGTGCTGGGGCCGGGCAGCATCGCCTCCCCCAGGCGGGAGATGAAGGCGATCCTGGCCCGGGCGGCCTCCTCGAGCACCGTCGCTTTCTCCCCGAGCCAGTGATCGTCGTATGACACCTCGGCGAGCACGAGCGTGCCGGTCGGGTCGCGCCAGAGTTCCTGCGCGCCCTCGGGCAGCAGCTTGCGCAGCATCTGATCGGCGGTCCAGCGCACGGTGGCCACGGTCGGGATGCCCAGGCGCTGGTACACCTCGGCGCGGCGCGGGTCGTAGATCCGCGCCACCACGCGGCCCACCCCGAACGACTCCCTGACCACGCGCGCCGCGATCACGTTGGAGTTATCGCCGCTGCTCACGGCCGCGAACGCGTCGGCGCGCTCGATGCCGGCCTCGATCAGGACATCACGGTCGAACCCGACGCCGGTCACCTTGCTGCCCTTGAAGCCCGCGGACAGCTTGCGGAACGCATCAGGGTTCTGGTCGATGACGGCGACCGAGTGATCCTGTTCCTCCAGGATGTGAGCGATCGTCGACCCGACCCGCCCGCAGCCCATGATCACGATGTGCACGGCTTTCCTTCCCGGAAGAATGATGCCCGATCACGGTATACCTGCTGCACAGGGGTACCAGCCCGGGAAACACCCGAGGAGACGGCGCACCGCGGAGCCAAGGGAGCATGGGTGGCATGAGCACCGTGCCGGAGGCGCGCAAAATAAGCACCGTGCCGGAGGCGCGCAAAATAAGCGTCGTGCCGGAGGCGCGCAAAATAAGCACCGTGCCGGAGGCGCGCCAGTGAGCGCAGCCGCGCGGGACCTGCCCGGAGCGGGCGAGCTGCTCGAGCTCAGCGTCGGCGAGGTAGCGCACGGCGGCTGGTGCATAGCCAGGCCGGATCCCGGTCGGCCCGGCGCCCCGGCCCGGCGAAGCCCGGTGGTCTTCGTCAGGCATGCGCTGCCCGGAGAGCGCGTCCGCGCCGTAGTGACCCAGACAACATCGCGGTTCGCCAGGGCCGACGCGGTGCAGATCCTGTCCGCCTCGGCCGACCGGGTGCAGCCGCCCTGCCCGCACGCGCATCCGGGCGGCTGCGGCGGCTGCGACTGGCAGCACGCCAGCCTGGGCGCCCAGCGCGCGCTCAAGGCCGCGGTTGTCCGCCAGCAGCTGCGGCGCATCGCCGGCATCGAGCGGGATGTCACCGTCGAGGCGATGCCCGGCGACGAGGCCGGACTCGGCTGGCGGACCAGGGTGAAGTTCGCCGTCCGCGATGACGGCATCGCCGGGCTGCGCAGGCACCGGTCGCACGACGTGATGGAGATCGGTGCCTGCCCGATCGCGCATCCACTGGTCACCGGCCTCGGAGCGACCGGGCGGACCTGGCCGGGCGCCACCTCGGTAGAGGTCGCGGCCGCGCCCCGGTCAGGCGAGCGGGCGGTCATCGTCGCGGGTGCCCCGCCGCCGGCGCAGATCGCGGCGGACACCGTGCTGTCCGGGCGCGCGCCGGTGCGCGGCACCGGGTACCTGCACCAGCGAGCCGCCGGGCGGGACTGGCGGGTCAGCGCGGCCGGGTTCTGGCAGGTTCACCCGGGCGCGGCGGACACGCTCGCCGCCGCCGTGCTCGACGCGCTGCACCCGCAGCCGGGGGAGGTGGCGCTGGACGTGTACTGCGGGGCCGGGCTGTTCGCCGGGGTTCTCGCCGAGGCCGTCGGCCCGTCGGGACGGGTAATCGGGATCGAGGCGGACGCGGCCGCGGTCCGCGACGCCCGGCACAACCTGCGCGCGACGCCGTGGGCGCGGGTACACCGGGGCGATGCCGCGGCGCTGCTGGCGAGAAACGGGTTGTCCGGCGCCTCGCTCGCCGTACTCGACCCGCCAAGAACAGGAATCGACCGGCGGGTCATCGGCCTCCTGTCGGCGCTGTCCCCGGCGGGTGCCGGACGCCGCGGCAGCGAGGCGGCGCTGGTCCGGCGGATTGCGTACGTGTCCTGTGACCCGGCGACTCTGGCCCGCGACATCGCGGTGTTCAGCGGATCGGGCTGGAGCCTGGAGGCCCTGCGCGCCTTCGACGCGTTCCCGATGACGCACCACGTAGAGTGCCTGGCCACGCTGGCGCGCTCTGGTTAGCCCCGGCTATTCCTCCTTCCGGAGCGATGCCTCAACCTCGATGGTGAGCTGGATCTTCTTGCCGATCACGAGGCCGCAGGACGGCAGCGCCCTGCCGACGCTGATCCCGTAGTCGGAGCGGTTGATCTCGCCGATCGCCGAGAACCCGGCGCGAGTGACCCCGTAGGGATCAGGGCCGAACCCGTTGACCTCGGCGGCCAGCTCGATCGGCCGGGTAACCCCCCGCACGGTCAGCTCGCCGTCCACGGCGAAGTCCCTGCCGCCCTTCAGGCGGACGCCGGTGGACCGGAAGGTCATCGTGGGGCAGGCAGCGGCGTCGAGGATGCCCGCGGCCCTGACGGCGCTGTTGCGCTGCGCGTTGCTGGTGTCGATCGACGTCATATCGAGGGTCGCGGTCGCCGAGGACTGCAGCGGGTCGTCCGCGGTGATGATCTGGCCCTCGAACCTGGTGAACTTTCCGCTGATCTTGCTGATCATCAGGTGCCTGGCCGCGAACCCGATATGAGAATGGACCGGGTCTATGTCCCAGGTGCCCGCGATGTAGCCAGGAATCTCAGCTGTTTCGGCTGTCATGGCATCTCCCGGGTTCCTGGAGGTATGACAAGGCCGTCCTCCATGATCGGGGCGGGTGCGCGCCGCGTGGTGCTATAGGCCAACATTGGACCATGCGACTGCGAATCTTCACCGAGCCTCAGCAAGGCGCTGACTACGAGACCCTGCTCCGGGTGGCCAAGGCCACCGAGGATCTCGGGTTTGACGCTTTCTTCCGGTCGGATCATTACCTGAAGATGGGCGAGGTCAGCGGGCTGCCAGGCCCGACGGATGCCTGGATCACGCTGGCGGGCCTGGCCCGCGAGACCTCCAGGATCCGGCTCGGCACGCTGATGACCGCGGCGACATTCCGTTATCCAGGCCCGCTGGCGATTACCGTGGCGCAGGTCGACTGCATGAGCGGCGGCCGGGTGGAGCTCGGCATCGGGGCGGGCTGGTTCGGAGCGGAGCACGCTGCCTACGGCATCCCCTTTCCTGACCTGGGTGAGCGCTTCGCCCGGTACGAGGAACAGCTCGCGGTGATCACCGGGCTGCTGGACACGCCGGACGGCGGGACGTTTTCCTTTGATGGCAAGTACTACCCGGTGACCGACTCTCCGGCGCTGCCCAAGCCCATGCAGCGGCCGAGGCCCCCGGTGATCATCGGGGGAGTGGGGCCGCGCAAGACCCCGCGCCTGGCTGCGAAGTACGCCGACGAGTACAACGTCCCGTTCACGGGGGAAGACGACACGGGGGCGGCGTTCGGCCGGGTGCGCGAGGCCTGCGCCGCGGCGGGGAGGCACGAGACGTCGATGATCTACTCTGCGGCGCAGACGGTGTGCTGCGGCCGGTCATCCGCTGAGCTGAACCGGAGGGCCGCAGCCATCGGCAAGACGCTGGACGACCTGCGGGGCAGCGGGCTGGCCGGGACGCCCGACGAGATCGTCAAGAAGATCGGGAAGTTCGCGGAGATCGGGGCAGAGCACATGTACCTGCAGGTGCTCGACCTGCACGACCTTGATCATCTTGAGCTGCTCGCCACGGAGGTGCTGCCCCGCGTCTAAGCTGCGGCGGCCGGCTCAGCCGCGGCACATAGGCGGGGCTCAGCATGCGGTCAGCGACGGGCGTCAGGCTGGCATGACTGCGGGCGTATGGGGAGCACAGTCCCCACCGGGGACCACCGAGGACTGAGGAGTCATAGCGTGGCACGGTCAAGAGTGCGCCGGTGGGTGCCGTGGCTGGCTGGCGCCGCGGTCGCGGTCGTGGCGCTGGCTGTGGGCGGCACGTTCGTCTACATCCACTTCATCTCCGGCCCGGCCCCGGCATCGCTGGGCCTGAACCAAGCGGGCAGTTCGGCCGGCCCGGGGAGCACGGCCACCGCAGGAGGCGCCGATTCGGTCGCCGGCACCTGGAAGGTCACGACCGGCTCGGTCGTCGGCTACCGGGTGAGGGAGGTGCTGCTCGGGCAGCACCAGACCGCCGTGGGCCGGACTTCCTCGGTCACCGGGCACCTGTCGATCACCAGCACGCGCGTGACCGCGGGCACCTTCACCGTGCAGATGGCCACGATCAAGAGCAACGAGAGCCAGCGGGACGCCCAGTTCAACGGCAGGATCATGGACACCGCCTCCTACCCGACCGGGACGCTGACGCTGACCCGCCCGATCACGATCACGCCGCTGCCGGCGGTCGGCGTGATCAGGAAGTACACGGCGTCGGGCAACCTCACCCTGCACGGGCACACCCGGGCGGTGACGTTCCCGCTGTCCGCCGAGCGCACGTCGGGCCAGATCGACATATCGGGATCGATCCCCATCCTGTTCGCGGACTGGGACATCCCCAATCCCAGTTTCACCGGCTTCGTGACCACCCAGAATCACGGCGTGCTTGAGTTCCTGCTGAAGCTCGCCCGGTCCTGAGTGAGGCCGCGCGGGGTCGGCGTGTCTCAGCCGCGGGACGCCCACGGGTTGTAATCCACCTCGAGCGCCTCCTGCGGCGGGCGCTCGGCCTCCGGTACGTTGCGCAGGTTCAGCCGGATCCTGGTCCAGGTCGAGGACCGCCCGCGCATCGAGTCCACGAGCACGTCGGCGGGTTCCAGCAGGGACCAGGCCTGCGGATGGCGCTGCTTCCACCGGTCCAGGCCCTCCATCGCCTCGGCCTTGGTGGCCGCCCTGGCCACCTCGATCAGCGGCATAGACGAACGCCGGCGGCCGGTGGGCCCGCTGGCCTTGCCCGGCGCGGGCGGGCGGGGTGAGGTGGGCGGCGCCGGATCGGCAGGCGCGCGCCGCTTGGACGGCTGCACCCGCGGCTGCTCGCCCGCCTGCTTGGTGAAATGCGGCGGCCACGGGGCGTCGGGCAGGCCGGCCGCCTCGTCCCTGGCAGCCAGCTCGAGCAGCGGCTCGAGCGAGCCGACCGCGGAATCGATGCCAGCCCCGACGTCACCCAGCCGCGCGTACCGCCCGGGGACGGTGTCGATGGTGAACTCCTCCAGCCGGCACTCCGGGACCTCGTCCCAGGCCAGCGGGGCGGACACCCGGGCGTCCGAGGTGGGCCTGACCGAGTACGCGGACGCCACCGTGCGGTCCTTGGCGTTCTGGTTGTAATCGACGAAGACGCCGTGGCGCTCCTCTTTCCACCACTTGGATGTCGCGTCCCGCGGCGCCCGCCGCTCGATCTCCCGCGCCAGCGCCACCGCGGCCCGGCGGACTTCACCGAACGCCCAGCGGGGCTCGATCCTGGCGTAGACGTGCATCCCGCGCGAGCCCGATGTCTTCGGCCACCCGGTCAGCCCGAAGTCGGCCAGGACCTCCCTGGCGACCAGCGCCACCCGGATGATCTGCGCCCATTCCACCCCCGGCACCGGGTCGAGGTCGACCCGCAGCTCATCGGGGTGATCAAGGTCGGCCGCGCGCACCGGGTGCGGGTTGAGGTCGATGCAGCCGAGATTGGCCACCCACGCCAGCCCGGCCGCGTCCCTGACGACGACCTCCTCGGCGGTCCGGCCGGACGGGAAGCTCAGCTCCACTGTCTCGATCCAGTCCGGCCGTGACGACGGCGCGCGCTTCTGGAAGAACGCCTCGCCTTCGGCCCCGTTGACGAAGCGCTTCAGGACCATCGGCCGTCCGGCAGCTCCGCGCAGCGCGCCGTCGGCCACGCTGAGGTAGTACTGGACGAGATCCATCTTCGTGTGCCCGGTTCGCGGGAAATAGACCTTATCCGGGTTGCTGACCGGCACCGCCCGCCCCGCGATCTCCACGATCTCCTTGCGTTCCGGCATGTCGTCACGATAACCGGCGCGAGGGGACCGGCCCTGACCCGGCACGCCCGGCCACCAGCAGCCGCACCGCCACCGCGCACAGGCCTGCGAGCGGCACGGTGACGCCGATCCGCTGCAGGACGCCGTTCCAGGGTGCGAGCGCCTGGGAGAAGAACACGGCCAGGATGGCTGCCGCGACCAGGCTGCTGGCTGCCAGCGGCAGGCTCAGGGCGCTCCAGTGCCGGTCGGCGCGGAACCTGCGGGCCAGCAGCAGCGGTACCGCGATAAGCGCGAGGTAGATCAGGGCGCTCACCGCGTCGTGGGCGTGGTTGTGCCAGGACTCGCTGGCCGGCGCGGTCAGCAGCACCTGGTCGCGGCGCAGTAGCCCGGCGGCCACGGTGAGCACGCCAGCGGCCTGGATCAGCCGGGGTCCCGGGCCTGCCTGCCCGGCGCCGCCGAGCGCCCGGTGCAGGGCCGAGCCGAGCCCGGCCGAGCACCCGCCGAGTGCGGCGAAGCCCGCGATCATGATCCACGGGTCCCGGGCGTCAGGCGCGGCGAGGCCGCTGATCTGCACCTCGGCCGCGGAATGACCGGTCTGCAGCAGCGAAGCCGCGATCCAGGCGGCGGTGAACGCGGCCGGGCCGGCGACCCCCGCAGCCGCCCCGAGCCTGATCCAGGCGTCCGTGGTGACCGGGCCCGTGGTGACCGGGCCCGTGGTGACCGGCCCGGCGGTAACCGTCCCCGCGCCGCCGGGGCCCGCCCCGCGCAGCGGCAGCAGCCTGCGTCGTGATCGCGTGATCATGGCGGGATGGCTCGGGCCAGGAGGTCGTCCGCGGCGGCCGCGAAGATCTGGGTGTGGGCGTCCACGTCGGCCTCGGTGGTGGCTGGCGACATCAGGGCCATGTTGTGGAACGGCGTCAGCAGCACGCCGCGGTTGGCCGTGTAAAGGTGCAGGTACTCATCCAGCTCCGGGTCAGCCGCGGCATTGGACTCGCCGCCGGTCCGCGGCGGCTGGGGGCAGAACCGGTACTCGGCGCGGGCGCCGAGCTGGACGATGTTCCACGGCAGGGCGCGGGTCCCGATGACGTCCCTGACTCCGGCCGTGTACCGGTCGCCCAGGGCGATCATCGCGTCGAACGCGGCGTCGGTGAGCACGTGCTCCAGCGTGGCGCGCGTCGCGATGATGGACAGGGCGTTGCCCGCCAGGGTCCCGCCCACACCGCCGATGTCGATGAGGTCCGCCGTCTCGTCTTTCATGATCTGATCGGCCAGCTCCGCGGAGAGGCCGAAGGCGCCGACCGGGATCCCGTGACGATGTCGGGATGCAGGTTCCAGGCGCGGGTGCATCCGCCCGGGCCCGCGCTGAACGTATGCGTCTCATCGTCGATCAGCAGGGTGCCGCTCTCCCGGGTCAGCTCGCGGACCGCATCCAGGAAGCCGGCCTCGGGCAGCACGATCCCGATGTTGGTGAGGGCGGGTTCCATCAGCACCACGGCCACGTCGCCGGCGGCGAGCTCGCGCGCCAGGCCCGCCAGGTCGTTGAACTCCGCCACGCGCGTGGTCTCGCGCGGGTCGATGGGCGCGCCCACGTTTCCCTCCCGGGAGTGCGGCCCGTTGGGCCCGGCGACGATGAAGGCCTCGTCCACGCTGCCGTGGTAGCAGTAAGAGAAGACGAGGATCTTCGGGCGCCCGGTGAGCTGCCTGGCCAGCCTGATCGCCCAGCGGTTGGCGTCGGTGGCGGACAGGGTGAAGCTCCAGCGCGCCGGGCCGAACCGCCGGGTCAGCTCGGCCCCCACCCACGCGGCGTCCTGCGTCGGCAGCATGGTGACCGGGCCGCCCAGCTCGCCGTACAGCCGGGCCACGGCTTCCCGGACGGGCTCGGGGGAATGCCCGGCCATTGCGCCGGTGTCGCCCAGGCAGAAGTCGATGAACTCGTTGCTGTCGATATCGGTCAGCCGGGCACCGTGCGCGCTCGCCACGTAGGGCGGGAATCCGCCCGGGTACATCAGCATCCAGGTCATCGGCACGCCGCCGAGCAGGCTCTCGCCGGCAGCGGTGAACGCGTCACGGGACGATGGGTGCCGCCTGGCGTAATCCTCCCGTTCCCGGCGGACCAGCCCGGCCAGGTGCGAGCGGTCAATGACGGCGTAGCCGGCGGCGGGCGGCTGGGTCATGGTCGGTTCCTCCGGACGGGTCGGCTGCAGGTGTTGGGGCCGATCCACGGTGCAGCGGGCGCGGGCTAGCTAGGTCTCGACGTCAAGCAGCGGCCGGGCCTCGTGGGTAACGTACAGATCCGCCCGGAACTGCCGGGAGAGCTGATCGTAGGCGGCCTGGATACGTTCCACGCTTGCCATGCTGTCAGCATCAGCATCGGGGCTGAACAGGGCATCCATGGAATCCTGCCACCACGGCAGGTTGCGCCTGCTGCCCCATACGGTGACGACCGGCGCCCGCAGTAGGGCGTCGGCCTCGGTGGTCGCGTACATGGCGAACATGGCCGTCATGAACTCGTGGTAGGCGGTGAAGAGCGAGTCGGAGAACAGCAGCCTGTTGGCGTTTCAGGCCGATGGCCTGCTTGGGCTCGATCTCCTTCCAGCCGCCGACGAACGTGGCGAAGCACAGCAACTGGTTGAGCCACGGCGCGACCTGGCTGAAGATCTCCAGACGGCGGCCGACGACTGTCTGGTTGGCCCACTGGATCCGCTCGATCCGGCGGCTGGTGCGGGCCACGAAGTAGCCGAGCCCGGCCACGGTCAGCGGGGTCAGCGCGGACACCGCCAGGGTTGCGATCTGCACGCTGTCCCAGGTCGAGGCCATCAGCTGTCACCGGCTTCCTGGTGGTCGGCTCCGGGGTATGCCGCGGGAGTTGCCGAGCCAGCCGAGGCACTCCATGATCGGCCCTCCCAGCCGAATGGTAGAGAAGAGCGGTCCGGCGCGGGCGGGCAGTGCTGACTCCGGGCTGCGCGGCGTGCGCGCGGACCGGCCTGGCGGAGGGATCGGCGCAGGCCAGCCAGCCGGCCGTCCGGGGGTAACCGACCGCCCGGGGCCAGCCGGGCACTGACCCGGCGAGAACCCGGTCGCCCTGCCTGCGCCTCCTGGCCTGGGTCGTCCTAGGACAGGTGGGCAGGCAGGCCGAACGCGGTGAACAGGCTGGTATCGACGAAATTGTGATGCCCGACGATCCGGTCGCCGGAGATCTCGATGACCTGGATCGCAAACGGCTCATGCCCGCCGTGCGGGTCCTCGCGATACGCGCCGAAGGCGGCGCAGCCGTTGGCCTCGGTGGCCACCAGCCGCGAGCCACGGCATCCGATGCCCGGGCCCAGGAACCACCGGCTCATCTCGGCCGGCCCGCTCAGCCAGAAGTTGTACGGCGGCATTGACATGATGGCGTCGTCGCGGAGAAGCGTTACGAGCGAGTTGATGTCGTAGCGCTCGAAGGCGTCCACATAGCGGGTGAGCAGCTCCCGCTGGTCTCCGGTCACCACGTCCGCGACCGGCGCGTCGGCGTCGCGGGCCGACATGGTGGCGCGGGCGCGCTGCAGCGCGCTGTTGACCGACGCCACGCTGGTATCGAGAAGTTCGGCAACCTCCGACGCCTGCCAGCGCAGCACCTCACGCAGGATCAGCACTGCCCGCTGCCGGGCGGGGAGGTACTGGAGCGCGGTGACGAAGGCCAGGCGCACGGTCTCCTTCGACGCCGCGAGCTCGGCCGGGTCGCCGCCCTCGGGCAGGACCCGGGCATCTGGGATGGGCTGCACCCAGGCGTGCTCAGGGAGCGTCGCGCCGGTGAACGACCCTGTCGTCCAGGCTGGCCCCATGTCCATGGGCCTGGCCCGGCGCTGGCGGCTGCGCAGCATGTCGAGGCACACGTTGGTCGCGATGCGGTACAGCCACGAGCGCATGGCCGACCTGCCCTCGAAGCCGTCGATCGCCCGCCAGGCGCGCACCATCGTCTCCTGCACGGCGTCATCGGCGTCGAAGACGGAGCCGAGCATCCGGTAGCAGTAGCCGGTAAGCTCGCGGCGGTGCTGCTCCAGGTCCTCAGCGCGGATCTCGCTGCTGCCAACGGTAGCGGTACGGCTAGTCACGGTCCCAACCCTACTGCGGCCCACCGACAAAACGGGCCGGGGCCGCTCAGGGCCAGGTCAGACGCCTGCGGGCAAGCCGGCCAGGGCCGCCTCCACCACCTGGTCTGGAAGCTCGAAGTCCTTCATCTCGCCGGCCACGTAGTCGCCGTAGGCGGTGAGGTCGAGCAGGCCGTGACCGCAGAGCGCGGTCAGGATGACCTTCTCCTCGCCGGTCTCCTTGCAGCGCAGCGCCTCCTCGATGCACGCGGCCACCGCGTGCGTCGGCTCCGGCGCCGGGACTATGCCCTCGGTCCGGGCGAAGCGCAGCCCCGCCGCGAAGCATTCCGACTGCGGCTTGGCCACGGCCTCGATCAGGCCGAGTTCGTAGATGTGCGACAGCAGCGGGGACATGCCGTGATACCGCAGCCCGCCAGCGTGGATCGGGTCCGGGATGAACTCGTGCCCGAGCGTGTGCATCTTGAGCAGCGGGGTGAATCCGGCGGTGTCGCCGAAGTCGTAGGCGTAGACGCCGCGGGTGAAGGACGGGCAGGCCGCGGGCTCGACCGCGCGGATCACGGGGTTCATCCGCCCCGCCAGCTTCTCCCGCAGGAACGGGAACGCCAGGCCGCCGAAGTTGGACCCGCCGCCGGTGCAGCCGACGATGACGTCTGGCGTGTCGCCGGCCAGGGCCAGCTGCTTGACCGCTTCCTCGCCGATGATCGTCTGGTGCAGCAGCACGTGGTTGAGCACGCTGCCGAGCGAGTACCTGGCCGTCGGGTCGCCGCCCGCGACCTCGACCGCCTCGCTGATCGCGATGCCCAGGCTGCCCGTGGAGTCCGGGTGCTTCGCGAGCACCGCCCGGCCAGCCGAGGTGACATCGGACGGGCTCGGGTGCACCGTGGCCCCGTAGGTCTCCATCAGCAGCTTGCGGTACGGCTTCTGGTCGTAGGAGGCGCGGACCATCCACACCTCGAGTTCCAGGCCGAACAGCGCGGCTGCGAACGATAGCGCGCTGCCCCACTGGCCTGCGCCGGTCTCCGTGGTCAGCTTGGTCACGCCCTCGGCGGCGTTGTAGTAGGCCTGCGGCACCGCGGTGTTGGGCTTGTGCGAGCCTGCCGGGCTGCCGCCCTCGTACTTGTAGTAGATCCGGGCCGGGGTGCCGAGATCCTTCTCCAGCCGGCGGGCCCGGTACAGCGGCGTGGGCCGCCACAGCCGGTAGACGTCCAGCACGTCTTCCGGGATGTCGATGTGCCGCTCGGGCGAGACCTCCTGCGCGATCAGCGCCATGGGGAACAGCGGCGCGAGGTCGTCGGGGCCGACCGGCTGGCGGGTGCCGGGATGCAGCGGCGGCGGTGGCGGCGACGGGAGGTCGGCGATGACGTTGTACCACTGCCGGGGCATCTCGGATTCCTGCAGAACGTACTTGACCTGGCGATCCATGGCGTGCTCCCCGGTGGTCAGGAAACGAAGCGGACGAATGATCGCAACGCTAGCGGAGACCAGCCGCGCCAGGAAGTGACCGGGGGCGGGAACGGCGGCTGTCAGCGCGGGCCGTCAGGCCAGGGTGACGGCGGGCGCTCAGGAGCCTGGGCCTGCTCGGGGGCCTGGGCCCGCTCGGGTTGCTGGGCGCCTGCGGGGAACGGAGCGCCTGCGGGAGATGGAGCGGCCACCGCGGAGCTGGAAGGCCACGGAGCCTGGGCGGGCGCGTAAGAGGGGGCGGACCCGGGAGCTTGCGGCTGCTCCTGGCCGCCGAAGGCGGGCCGGGTGGCCCGGATCGCCCCGCCTACGGTGATGACGAGCGCGGCCAGCCAGCCCACCCCGGTCCAGCCGAGCAGCAGTGACAGCACGGCGATCGGGCCCTGGTGCGGCAGCTTGTACAGCGCGGCAATGATCAATGGAAGGAACCAGGCGGCCAGGAACGCGATGATGACGAGTGCACGCACCACTAGGTCACGACCTTGTCTCGCGAAAGGCTACACATTCGACCCCCATTATTCTCCGGTCCGTGACGTGGCGAAACGGCCGGGACCGGGCCGGAACGGGAGAGGCTCGCCGCCGTCACCGAGGCCGGCACCGCCCTGGACCAGGCCTGGGCCAGGCAGGCCATTGACGCCCTCCTCGCGCTCAAGGACGCCGCGGACGCCGCCCGCGGCGCGGGCCACGACACCATTGACCAGGAAACGCTGGACAGGCCGGCCAGGTGGTACGCGGACGCCGCCGCGACCGGGATCGCCCTGAACGCCGGGCGGAAAGGTCGCCTGCAGGACAAGCGCCACGCCCTGGCCACCCGGATGAGCAGCCGCGCCGACGACTGTTTAGCCAGCCCGCACTACACGGCCTGGAGGACCTGGCGCGGGCCTGCGGCGGCCGCAACCGCGAAGTCGCCCTGGCGTGGCGCGCATCGGCGCGTTGCCTTACGGTTTGGGCATGGCCGACCCGCAATCCAGCAGAGGCGGCCAGAGCGATCTGCCTGCCACCGTCGCGGGCGGGGAACTCCGCGCATCACACGCGGACCGGGATCAGGTGGTGGAACTGCTGCGGGTAGCCGCCGGGGACGGCCGGCTCTCCGCGGAAGAACTGGACGACCGCCTGGAACGCGCGCTGACCGCCAGGACTTACGCCGAGCTCGCGGCGCTGACTGCCGACCTGCCGGCCACGCCGGGTGTCGCTGTCGTGCCGCCCGGCGCGGGCGCGGTGAGCGCCACGCCGAAGGATCTGGTACGGATCCACGTCCACGGCAGCAGCGCCCGCCGGGATGGCCGCTGGGTAGTGCCGAAGGAACTGGACGTCAAGGTGAGAGGCGGCGGCGTGACGCTGGACTTCACCGAGGCGGTGATCACGCAGCCGCTGCTGCGCATCACCGCCGAGGTGAGAGGCGGGGGGCTCAGGCTGATCACCAGGCCGGGCATCGTGGTGGACGCCGGTGACATATCACAGCACGGCGGGAGCGTCACGCTGCCCGAGCCGCCTGGCCCTGGCGTCCCCGTCCAGCTGCGCGTCGAGATCACGGGCTCGGTTCACGGCGCAGGCATCATCGCCGGGCCGCCCCCTCCGCCCCGCCGGCCGCGACGCACGTTCTGGCAATGGCTGCGCCGCGCCCCGCGTCCCCCCGCCATCGCCGCCTAGCGCGATGCCGGGTGCCCGATGGGAGCCGCAAATTTCCCGCGCACGCGGCCAGTCCACCCCATGGGGGCGGCCGCACGCCTGAATTGTCAGGATCCTCAGAGTTGACGCCTGCGCGGTGTGCCGTAGTGACGGCAGTTGCCGGCGGGGTTACTAAAGCGCCGCCCCTCCGAGGCTCATCGGGAACCTATCTAGTTACGCCCTTGTTTGCCTGATTTTCCCCGGCACTATGCCCGACCAGGGGACCTTTCGCGCGCGTCCCGCAGCCATTGCGGGATCGGTTGCGACGCAGTGGCCTGCATGCGATGGTTGGGCGGTGAGGCCGAGTTAGTCGGCGGCCGGGCGCCTCCGGTCTGCCCTTGTGCTTGACGATCATCGGAAGAGCGCGTTGCTCATCTGCGGCGTGATGATGGTTGCGTTGGTGAGGCTATGCGACTGAAGTCTGGGCATGGCGGGCACGGGGTAGCACGCGCTGGCGAGTTCGTTGCGATCGGGGGGCTGGGGTGCGGCGTTGCGCTTCTCGCCGTGCTCACCGTCAGCCGGCGCGATTACCCGGGCCGCGGCTGGCGTCGCCGTAAGGGCGCAGCCCGGGCTGGCCCGGACGGCGAGTCGGCTGACGAATGGCTCAGCCCGCTGCGCGGAGCAGGTGCCAGGTCGTCGATCACGCGGCGCAATCTTCCGTCGTGGCAGGAACCGGCCGAACTAGCTCAGCCCGGGCCTGGCCATGCGGGCGGCTGGCTTCCTCACGCGGGCCAGGGAGGGCACTGGGGGTACGAGGAGTGGGGGGATCGCGGGGAGCAAGGGGGAGATGACTGGGTTGGCGATCCTGATGACTGGGATCGTGGGGCGGACTGGGACCGCGCCGACGACGAGTGGGCCCGCGCCTATGAATGGGGCCAGGTCGAGCTGGCGGCTGACCCGGGAATGCCAGCCTGGCCCGTTGAGGATCCACGGCTGCTCAGTGGCTGGGCGGCCGAGCCTGCGGGCGACCTGCAGGCCGAGTACTTAGACGGCCCGCTGCCGGGGTATATGCCGGCGCCG
>WNGR01004632.1_pt1 | contig 17369 bp, 14 predicted proteins | sample 5407581 | NCBI WGS metagenome assembly WNGR01 (sample SAMN13153383, study PRJNA577476) | soil metagenome | isolation source: 80 cm soil or saprolite under Garry oak tree replicate 2 | place: USA:California | collected 2016-06-15 | reverse complement strand
CCGGCCTTGCCGGATTTCATGGCGACTCACCCCGAGTTGGAGCTGGAGGTGTCGAGTACGGATCGCCAAGTTGATCTGGTTCAAGAGGGGTTTGACTGCGTATTGCGACTTGGTCCCATCGGGGATGAGACGCTGATTGCCCGCCCGCTGGGCAAGTTACGCATGGTCAACGCCGCGAGTGCTGCCTACCTGGCGCGCTATGGCGTCCCTCGATCGCTAGAAGATCTTCAGCGTCAGGAACATCGGACAATTCATTTTTCGACGATGTTGGGCGCAAGACCCTATGGATGGGAATATCCGGACGGCGACAGCTACGCGACGCTCCAGTTGCCAGGTGCGCTGCACGTCAACAGCGCGCAGACCTACGAAGCCGCTGCCCTCGCCGGCCTTGGCCTGATTCAGGCGCCACTCTTGGGGATTGGCCGATACTTAGAGAGTGGAGCGCTTGTGGAGATCATACCCGATTTTCGTCGCCGGGCGCTCGCCGTGTCCCTCGTCGTAGCACATCGAAGCAATCTGTCGCGCCGAGTCCGCGCATTCATGAAATGGATCGAAGGTGTGCTCGCGCCCTACCTAGAATAGCGAAACGAGCCGCTTCGTCCTGCCCTCGAAATCAACATTCTGAGTTATGTCTGTTTAGAGATCGTCGCCCGATTCCCCGATCGTGCGGTTATCCGGAGATGCTGGGTCCGAGCATGCGGCCGTGTGGGTCGACCTCGACGTGTAAGCAAACCAGCTCCAATCACCTCAACTCGGTACAGAAACGACGTTCACAACAATGCCAAAGGCAGCCCACGACCATTCTGACAATGAGAAATTCTGTAATGATATATTAAGGGATCAAAAAGCTGCAAAATGTCAGAATTGCCTTTGAAAGTGTTTCAAGATTTTCTGACTTCCAAGCTGAATACGAGGGTTCGATTCCCTTCACCCGCTCCACGATTTCAATGGCTTAGTACGAATTTTTCAATCTCATTCCGACAATCGGGCTGAACACCGTTCCAATTTTTGCCAGTGTTATCAGTCCCGGGAACGACGTTGTCGCCGTGATGCCTGCGATCAGGTCACTGCACCAACCTCTACCGCTCCTTCGCTTCCGTTCTTGCGCAATCACCGCCGATCGCCGCCGGTTAACACAAAGATGACGGCACGCGATTTCAGCGCAGCAACCAAGGATTGAGAGGGCGCGCATCGCGTCTGGCGACGCGTTCCTAGATTGAATGGATGAGACAGACTCAGCGTCACTCCGACGACGGTTTTGAGCGCTTCCTTTAATCATGGGAGCGTGCCGATTACTGAATAGCCAGCCCCGCTCGTGGATTCCAGCGAGTCTCAGATTTACGACCCGTGGCGCAGCGATTGCGACACGCGTTCGCCTCTGAGACCGTCGAGAATCGCCAGCGCGCGCGCCATCGAAAACTCGTACGTCGCAACGTCGAACGCCTTCGGGCTCCCACGCATCATGTAGCCGTGGCGCACGCCCGAAAAGATGTGCACTTCCACGTTCTTCATGCGCAACGGTATAGCGCGATAGGCGTCCAGCACTTCGACCGGCGCCCGGTGGTCCTGTTCGCCCCAACAGATGCAGATGGGTTCGCCAACGCCATCAAGTTCTTGGATGTAGTCCAGCATCTGGGTTCCATGGCAGGAGATGCCGGCGGCGTAGCCGAGGCGCTTCGGGCCGAGGATCGCGTAAGGGCCCCCGTAGCAGAGGCCCATCGCCACCGCGCGTCCGTTGAATTTCGGTAGCGTGCCGAGATATGCCAAGGTATCCGCCATATCGCGTTCGCCGACCTTGATTTTCTCGAGGCGAGGCTGCGATCGTTGCGCGGCGCGGTCGTCATGGCGGGCAAGCGGCCCCGGAATCGAGCGCCAGAACAGATCCGGCGCCGCAACAATGAAGCCTCGCGCCGCGAACTCGTCGGCGATTGCGCGGATGTCCGCATCGACGCCGTGAACGGCGGAGGCAAGCACAACGGCTGGAGTTGGATCGTCGGCCTCGGGCGCGACCAGATAACAATCAAACTCGCCTCGGTCTCTTGAGCGGATGTTGATGATATTGCCCACTATGGTGTGCCTCCCGTCGTCAATTTGTTTTGAGCCGCCCCGAGCAACCGCCGGTGGGTTGAAATAACCGGTTGGGCCAAGCATCGTGATATCTCGATCTGCCGCCTGGAATGTGCCATCAGGCGATAGCAACAAAATCGTGCTCACCAATCCCCTGCAAAACCAGGAACACGGCTGATGTGTCACCAGCGTTCGTGACAAGATGAGGGCGTCCCGGACGAACAGCATAAGTTTGACCTGCTGTTAGGCACACCTCCTCGTCAGGCTCGCGTGTGAAAATGCGTATCTTTCCGTTTATTACGTAGAATGTATCCTGCGCTTCGCTGTGGTAATGCCAAGGTATTGTTTGCGTCGGACTTATCTGCAACTCGGCGATTCGAAAGCCGGGCCGAGCGGCGTAGCAGGAGCGACGTTCAACCTCGTAGTTCCGACTTGTGTCCTTTGGCGGTTGCATGAGGCTCTCTCCATTTCTGCGGAATAGCTTGCCGAAATCGGCGGGCGAGCCGCCAAGCACCGTGCCATCCAGGTCGGCAAGCCGCGCCTTGATCTTGGGATCGGCGAGAGCGGCGTTGATCTCCTTGTTGAGCTTGTCGACAATCTCGGTGGGCGTGTTCTTGGGCGCGCCTAGGCCAAACAGCGTGCTCGCCTCGTAGCCCGGAACGAACTCGGCTACGGTCGGGATGTCCGGCAGCGCGTCCGAGCGCGTTGTGGTGGTTATCGCGAGTGCGCGCAGCTTGCCGACCCTGATGTACTCAATCGACGGTGCCAGGTTGACGAAGACCACCTGCACCTGGCCGCCGAGCAGATCAGTCAGCGCGGGCGCCACACCGCGATACGGCACGTGCACCATGTCGACGCCGGCCATCATCTTGAACAGTTCAGGGGCGATGTGGCTGATCCCACCGACGCCACCCGAACCGTAGGAGAGCTTGCCCGGATTAGCCTTGGCATAGGCGATGAACTCGGGAAGCGTCTTGGCTGGAACCGATGGATGTACCAGCATGACAAGGGCGCCGCGAATGACGCTCGCGACCGGGGCGATGTCGCGAATGAAATTGAAATTGGGTTTGTCGTACAGCGTCGCGTTGATCGCGTTCGCCGGACCGATTAGGAGGAGCGTGTAGCCATCCGGAGGCGCATGCACGACCGCCTCGGTGGCGATATTGCTGCCGGCGCCCGGCCGGTTCTCGATGACGAATGGTTGGCCGAGCTGCTCCGACAGCCACTGACCTATCAGGCGCGCGAGGATGTCGTTCGGACCGCCGGCAGCAAATCCGACGATGACGCGCACCGGTCGCGACGGATAGGTTTGTGCCCAGGCGAAGCCCGATGCGGCGGGGAGGGCCGCCGCGGCGGCTGCCAGATGCAGAAATTGGCGGCGTGGAAGTTTCATGGCGTCCTCCTCTGGCTCCGGGCTTGCGAGAGGTACGGTCCCAGGTGGCCGGCTATTCCGCGAGGTCGACGGCGAAAATACCTGAATGCTGCTATGCGCGCATAATGCTATGTTTTGATATGGCTATATCAGTCTTGCAATGGGTGCCGAGATGCAGTTGAGCGATCGTATCGGACTCCGGATGAAGCTGCACGACCTTCATGTCCTGATGGCTGTCGTGCAGGCCGGCAGTATGAGCAAGGCAGCCGCGCTCCTCAACACAACCCAACCCGCAATTTCCAGATCAATCGCGGAATTGGAACATACCATTGGCGTACGACTGCTTGAGCGCAACCCCCAGGGCGTCGAGCCGACCGAGTACGGTCGCGCCTTGCTCGATGGCGGAGTGGCCGTATTCGATGACCTGCGCCAAGCGGTGAAGAACATCGAGTTTCTCGCCGACCCTACGGCTGGGGAAGTGCGGATCGGATGCACCCCCATTCTGGCCGCAAGCTTTGTTTCTGCCGTCGTTGATCGGCTCTCGCGGCGCTATCCGCGCATCGTGTTTCATCTCGTGACCGCATATCTAGAGCCACTGCGCCGTGAACTGAGCGAGCGTAACGTCGATCTCTTGATCCTACGGAGATTCGGCCCCACTGCAGACGAGCGACTGGACTTCGAATTTCTCTTCGATGACTCCTATGTCGTTGCGGCGGGCGCGCAAAATCAGTGGGTTCGGCGGCGCCGGATCGAGCTTGCCGAACTGGCGAGCGAATCGTGGACGCTGCCACCGCCGAAAAGCGTGATTGGGTCGATCGCAGTAGAAGCCTTTCGCGCCTGCGGGCTCGATTATCCCCGCACGACTGTGGTTGCCGATTCCCCCGAGGTGAGGATTAGTCTCTTGGCGACCGGGCGCTTTGTCACGATTTTCCCGGCTTCCGTATTGAGATTTCCCACAATGCGCTCGGAGATCAAGGTCTTGCCCGTTAAACTGCAAATGGCCCACGTGCAAAACGTAATCGTCACCCTAAAGAACCGCGCACTCAGCCCCGTCGCGCAGCTTTTCATCGACTGTGCACGCGAGGTCGCCAAACCGCTGGCGAGGCGAAAACGATAGACGTCATGTCGGGTTTGTGGGCACGTCGTGTCGATCCCCAGGGTGGTTCGGCACGGCGGCTATCGAGGGGATTGTGTTGCAAAAACTCTTTGCAGCGCCACTTCGGTATATTTCTGAAGGGCCTGCAATTCGTCCGCGCCCATCGCTTGCCGTTCAACGGCTGTCGAACTGATATGCTCCCGTCGCAAACGGTGCGCTCGACGTGCGATTTTGATGACAATCGGAAGGAGGTGTCGGCAACGTCCTCAGCTTCATTTGTGGGGATGAGGCTGTCGGTTTCACGTCCGCTTAATCTCCAAGAGCGGCGCTATAGCGGACCTCGCGGCGTGTCTCAAAGGTGCCAGAAGGCGGCATCTGAAGATGCTATCCCTACGAAAAAGAAATCCTCTTTGCGTCTTATCCTCCAGGCTTTCGGCGCAGCAAAAGCGCAGCTTCACTGGGCCTTGATGCCCGCCTCTCGAATGACCTTTGCCCATTTGGCGCCCTCGGTCCTGAACTGGGCAGCAGCCTCATCAGGCGTATTGCCGACTGCCTCGAAGCCAAGCGTCGCCATTTTCTCCATGATGTCCGGCAGCGCGATGATCTTGACGATCTCGCGATGGAGCAGCGTGGTAATCTCCTTCGGTGTTCCGGCAGGAACGACGAACGCGAACCATCCCTCGCCCTCTACTTCAGGATAGCCGGCTTCCGCCATGCTGGGCACCTCCGGCAGTGCCTGGGACCGCATCTTGCCCGTTACAGCCAGCGCGTGCAGCTTGCCTTCCTTGATCTGCGGCACGGCCGGTGGCAACGAGGTAAAGGCAATGGGCGTATGCCCAGCGAGCGTTGCGCCGACCGCCAAGCCCGCGCTGTTGAAGGGCACATGCACAAGGTCGAGGCCGAGCAACAAGCGGAAGTGTTCGCCGATGAGATGTGGCGGGGTCCCGGTCCCCGGAGAAGCGAAGCTGTATTTGGCGGGACCGGATTTGATCAATGCGACGAGATCCTTGACGCTCTGGACTGCCAGCGACGGGTGGACCGTGAGCACCGTGGGCGTGGTGACGGCAATCGTTACCGGGTCGAAGTCCTTGTAGGGATCGTACGGTACCGTGTCGTACATGGCCGGGTTGACGACGATATTTGGTGGAACCACAAGGACGGTGTAACCGTCGGGTGCCGCTCTCGCTCCCTGACCCATGCCGATATTGCCGCCGGCACCTCCGATGTTCTCGACGTAGAACTGTTTTCCGAGATGTTCGGACAATTTTTGTGCGGTAAGGCGCGCCAGGATGTCGGTCGGACCGGCGGCTGCGTAAGGTACGATCACACGCACCGGCCGCGTCGGATACGTTTGCGCCGACGCAGCCATCGAGAGAATGGGCGCGAAGGCCGCACCCGCTGTTAGCTGTAGGAATTGCCGGCGCAGAAGTTTCATGACGGCCTTCCGAACTGTCGGGAGACGCCGCCGCGTGACCCCCGGGACGTCAATGCTCCCAAAACAGAGATTGATACCACCGCCAAGAAAGACGAGGTATAATATGAATATAGCGAAATTCATATTGAATTGGATATGGCAATGGAGCTTAGACATCTCCGGTATTTCATCGCCGTCGCAGAGGAAGGCCATATCACGCGGGCTGCCGAACGCCTCGGCATGCAGCAGCCGCCGCTCAGCCAACGGATCAAAGCGATTGAGCGCGAACTTGATGTTCAGCTCTTTCGCCGCAAGGCGCGCGGTGTCGAACTGACGGAAGCCGGCCGCGTCTTCCTTGACAATGCGCGCGCGATGCTCACGCAGAACGAGCGAGCAATCGAATCAACACGGCGTACGGCGCGAGGCGAGCAGGGCCGGCTTTGCGTGGGCGTTACGCCCACCGGCCCATTTCATCCATTCGTGCCGCGTGTCATCCGCGCGTTCCGGGAGGCCTTCCCGCTGGTGAGCCTGACACTGGAGGAGTGCCTCAGCCCAGAGCTCCTCATACGCCTGCGAAACGAGCAGATGGACGCAGCCTTTCTACGAACGCCCATGGCCGAGCCGGAGGACCTTGTCGTCGACTCCTTGCTCGAGGAACCGATGGTGATGGCCTTGCCCAGTGCTCATGCGCTAGCTCAGAACGACGGCGATGACGCGGCATTGTCATTGAAAGATCTCGCCGGCGAAACCTTCATCGTCTACGCGCGCCAACGTGGGCCGGGACTGTATGACGCAACGACTGCGGCGTGCCTCAAGGCAGGCTTCAGCCCACGCCTCGGCCAGGAAGCGCCTCGCATCACATCGGCGCTGAGCCTCGTTGCAGCCGGCCTCGGGATTTCCGCCGTTCCGGCTTCCATGCAGCGAATGATCATGGACGGTGTTGCGTATCGGCGCCTCAAGGGACCCAACCAACCGAAAGCAGTTCTGAACCTCGCATCCCGCCGCGGCGATCCTTCAGCCGTGGTTCGACACTTCCTGAAGTTGGTTAGGCGAGCAGCGAGAAATTTTCACGCCGATCGGGGAAAAGCGGCGTGATTCAAACGGCTGCGGTCTGATGGCTGCTGCATTCCGTGGCGGCTCCGAAACCGTCAGCCCCGCGTAGGCGTGTGGATTGCAGGGGAGGAGCGGCGCACGCATGCGCCCTGAGCGGGCAGCGAACCGGGTGTAAACGCCAAGTGGCTGGCGCCATTCTGACAAAGAGAAATTCCGTAGTGACCTCAAGGGGTCAAAAAGCTGAAAAATGTCAGATCGGCTCTTCAAAACACTGGAAGATTTCACGACTTCCAAGCTGAATACGAGGGTTCGATTCCCTTCACCCGCTCCAGCCTGTTCATAGACTTAGCGAGAGGGTCGGATTTCATTCTGACAAATGGGCTGCTTTCGGACTGCTCTACACGTTCTGATGCTCGCTCTCCGATCGACTGTTTCGGGGCGGCGCTTGATCCGGACTGCTTGAGGTGCGACCTCATCAAAGCCAAATATCCTGGTTTGGAGAAGAGGTGCTGATCGCGCGTGTGGAAATCGGCAACGATGGCGTAGAAATAGGACAGGTCGAACACAAGGCTTGCGATGATTTGCGCAGATGAAGTGGTCAGACGATCAGTCGGCAGATAGCGTTTCTGCGACGGCACCTCTGATCCGGAACTGAAGTTGAGTCGCCCGGATTTGACCAATCGCTTAAACTAGGCTCGGGACGTCGACTCATAACTGAAGGTCACAGATTCAAATCCTGTCCCCGCAGCCAAATAATGCCGCCGAGTCAATGTCTTGGTGGCGTATTATTTTGAGCATCGTCAGCCTCTCTGTTCGGCCTCATGATTGCCGACCACGCTTCCGCTTCGTAGATCGAACTTCGATACGCAACGCGTAGCGTGCACCAGACGACGCTGGCGTTTGTCCGCACCGCAGCCGCCAAGCAAAAAGGCTCGGGCCGACGCCGCGGCAGCAGAGGATGTGCCCAAATTTAAGCAGGCCGTGCGGCTTGCTGCATGAGCCAAGCACGAAAGGCTTCTGCCGGAGCGCGCAAGTTACGACCACCCGGGAACACGACGTAGTAGGAGAAGCTGGCCGGCACGCTGATGTCGAACAGTCGTTCGAGACGTCCGGCCGCAAGATCGTCGTTTGCGAGCAGGCTTCGCGCCAGCGCGACGCCGTGATCGGTTGCGGCGGCCTGCAACAGCAGAGCGGCATCACTATACGCAGCGCCATGATTTGGCTCAGTCGCGTCAGACAGTCCCGCTGCCCTGAACCATATTGCCCAAGGCAGACGCTGGTCGCGCAGAAGCGGGACCTTCAGCAGGTCCTGAGGCTTCGAAAGATTGTGCTCACTACGAAATCGTGGACCGCAGACCGGAAACAGTTCTTCCTCGGCCAGTAGTTCGGCCGTCAATCCGGACCACTGACCTGGTCCGTATCTCAGCGCCAGATCGATTCCGTCCTGACTGAAATCCGCAAGCATGTGGGATGAACGCAGGCTGATGCTGATGTCGGGATGGCGTTCGTGAAATTGTGAGAGTCGAGGGATCAGCCATTTGGCGGCAAACGCCGCGAGAACACTTATCGTGACGGTGCGCGACCGCGGCGAACGCGCCTTAACTTCGTCGACGCCACGCGCCAGATTGTCGAATCCCTCGACGGCATGAACCGCAAGACGTTGACCGTGCTCGGTCGGAATCATGCGGCCGCCCTTGCGCTGAAACAGCGTAACGCCGAGCAGCGTTTCCAGTGCCTTGATGTGATGGCTTACGGCACCGTGAGTGAGACCGAGCTCCTCTGCTGCGCGGCTGTAGCTCGTGTGACGGGCAGCTGCCTCAAAAGCGCGCAGGGCCGTGAGAGGAAGCGAATAGTATGACATGGGGATATGTGAACTCATCTAACGGAACACGTCAACATTTCTCGTTCGCGCTCGAATGTCCGACCTCGATAGCGTGCAGCGCCGGAAAGGAATTGCACAACGGGGGAAGAACAGATGCCAGATGACCATCGTCGCACGGGCGCAGCCGGAGCAAGTAGCTCGCAACGGGCGGACCCGCCGACCAGATTTCGTTACTTGATTATAGCCCTGCTATTCATGATCGCGGTCGTCAACTACGTCGACCGCGGCGCACTGTCATACACGTCGGAGCAAGTGATCGCAGAGTACGGATTCAGCAAGGCCAACTGGGGTGCGGTGCTCGGCTATTTCGGTTACGGCTACATGTTCGGCGCTGTACTGGGTGGTACGCTATCCGATCGATGGGGTCCGAAGCGCGTCTGGATTTATGCCGGCACGATCTGGTCGATATTCGAAATGGGGATCGCCTATGCCGGTGATTTCGGCCTGGCCATGCTGGGAGACTCGGCGTTGGCGGGATTTGCCACGCTGCGCATCGTGTTCGGGTTCGCGGAAGGGCCTGCTTTCTCGATCCTGAACAAGACGGTCTCGCTCTGGGCGGCGCCGAGCGAGCGTGCGCAATTGTCTTCGCTGGCGCTCGCGAGCACCCCGGTGGGGGCCATGATCACCGCACCGATCTCAGTAGGCCTGCTCCTTCTGACGGGCGACTGGCGAATGACATTCATCATTCTCGGCATCAGCAGCCTCGCTCTGCTCTGGCTTTTTGCGTCGATCTTCACCGATCGGCCTGACCAGTCTGCCCGGGTCAATGCCGCGGAACTGGCCAAGATTACGCAATCGACCACAGCGCTGGCGGCGCAAACGGACGAGGAGGGCGAACGGCCATCCTGGTTCAGCTTCTTCACCAGCCGGACCTTGATCTGCAACGCGATCGGCTATTTCGCCTTCCTCTATATTACGTTCCTGCTGCTCACCTGGACCCCGAAATATCTGCAGGACCAGTTCCACTACAATCTTTCATCGCTCTGGTACGTAGGGATGATCCCGTGGATCGGATCCTGCGTCACCGTCGTGCTCGGCGGCCGGTTGTCAGATTGGATTCTGACCCGGACCGGAAATCTCGTCATTGCAAGGAGCTGGTTCGCCGCGGCATCCTTCCTGCTGGCGGGGCTCTGCTTTCTGATGATTCCCTACGCGACGTCCGCGGCAGGGGTCATTGCATTGATGACGCTGGCCAACGCGCTTAACACCCTGCCGAATGCGGTGTACTGGATCGTCATCATTGATACGTCACCGCGTTCGCGAACCGGCACCAACAGCGGCATCACGCACTTCTTCTCGAGCACGGCGTCCATCATCGCGCCGACGCTGACCGGCATGCTCGTCACCAGCTATGGCTACAATTCGATGTTCGTCGCCGCAGCCGTGGTCATGGGCATCGGCATGCTGTCGATGCTGCTGGTCAGGCCGAGCGTATTCCGTGAGGAACGCGTGGCTTCTTTGAAGACCGTTACGCCGTAGCGATCCGGAAGCCGGGGCCATTGACGGAATTGAGGTGGCCCCGGCGCAACGGCACCACGAGGTGAGCCCAACTCACAATGGCCGTCAGGAATGCTCGTTGGCCATCGGCCGGCAAGCACATTACCAGATCCCAGTCGTCATTCAGGAAGCGGTCGCCAGCAGCCCGCCTTCCGGTTTCTACCAAAAGTCAGCCGAGGGAAAGTCCATGCGTCATCAATCAGTCAAGACTCGTCCTCCCACGGCGACGGCTGCGCCGGCTTCGGAGATTTCCCGGCTCGCCCAAGCCTTCCTTTCGGGAGAGCAGCGGAGCCTCGATGTGACCGAGGCCTGTCTCGACCGTGTTCTCGACCCTGCCGGGGAGGGCAAACGAACCTTCACGAAGGTGTGGACCGATGAAGCGCGCGCGGCGGCGGCGGCGCAGGACGCGTTGATGCGGGCCGGCTACGCGTCGTCGCGCGTCACCGGCATTCCGATTTCAATCAAGGATATGCTCGACGTCAAAGGAGAGACGACGCTTGCCGGCACCAAGGCGCTCGACGACGCGCCTCCGGCCGTGGAAGATTCTCCGGTTGTGCGGCGGTTGAAGGCCGCAGGGGCCGTTCTGGTCGGACGGACGAACATGGCGCAATTTGCCTTCTCGATCGTCGGCATCAACCCGCATTTCGGTACGCCGGGAAATCCGTGGGACCGAAGCCGGATCCCTGGCGGGTCTTCGTCGGGAGCTGCTGTCTCGGTCGCGGACGGAATGGCGACCGCGGCGATCGGGTCCGACACGGTGGGGTCGATCCGAGCGCCGGCGGCGCTTTGCGGGGTCGTCGGCTTCAAGCCGACGCAACGCAGCGTGCCGCGGCAAGGTGCGATACCCCTGTCCATTACGCTGGACACGATTGGGCCGCTGGCGCGAACGGTCGAGGACTGCGCGCTGGTCTATGGCGTTATCGCGGGCGAACCGCAACATGCCCTGCCGGCGGTCGGGCTAGAGGGGTTGAGACTCGCTGTTCCCCAAACAAAGGTGCTGGACGATCTCGATCCCGACGTTTCCCGGGCTTTCGAGCGGGCCTGTTCAGCGATTTCGCGGGCAGACGTATCGCTCACCGATGCGGACTTCGATTATTTCGGTGAAATCGAATCGAGGAATGCCTGCGGCGTAATCGAGTATGTGGATGCGCTGGTCTGGCACAGGGAGTTGCTGGCGCGGCGTGGTCACGACTATGACCCCAATGTAAGGGCCCGCGTCGAGAAGGGGGCGCAAGTCCCGGCTATCGAGTATGCGGGCATGCTGGAACGGCGCAGAGAGCTGATCGGCGTATTCGATCGCGCGACTCGCCCGTTCGATGCGCTCATTTTGCCGACCGTTTCGATCATTGCCCCCACGATCGAACATTGCGAACGCGACGAGAGTGACGTCCGGTCGAAATTGCTCCGCAACCCGTCGCTCTTCAATTTCCTCGATCGGCCGGCCATCACAATTCCGATTCACCAGCCGGGCGATGCGCCGGTCGGACTGATGGTGGTCGGGGAGCGCCATCAGGATTGGCGTCTGCTCGGAATTGCGCAGGCATTGGAAGCGCTCTTCTTCAAATAGTATCACGGCTACACGCTGGTTTGAACGAGCGCCTCGACTTCACAACATAAGAGAATTAGCGAATGCCCTATTTGCAGATCGACGTATCCGAGCCGTACTCGCTCGCGCAGAAACAACGGCTCGCCAAACGCCTCGGCGAAATCTATGCGGCGAAGATGCAGGCCAACGTCAAGAGAATATCGATCGCGATTCGCGAACTCGGGGCAGGAGGCGTTTGGCGGTGTAGCGAAGGCGAGCCGTATCAGGCGGCGTTGCTGATGTGCGACATTCGCCACGGGCGGCCCGCCGAACAACGCGCGGATCTGGCAAAGGCCCTCGTGGAGGCCTGCGTCGAGATTCTCGGCCTGCGTCTGGACCAGCTCAACGTCGAGCTCACGCAGCATTCGGGTGATGAAATGTATCATCCGATGCTGGGCGGGCTCAGTGCCGATTGGCAGCCGGGAGAGGCCTAGCGGGCGAGACGATCCAGCCCGGGCCGCGTGGCCGCGCCAGCGCCCGGATTCATGCATTCACCGTGAACGTGCTGCCCGACTGCGGCTTCGCGTGTCCTTGAGGGGAATAGTCTGTGTTGCCATCAATCGAGCCCGTGGTGCTGACGGGCAAGGTTTTGCCGCTGGGTCCAGATCATCGGCCGAGCGCTATCGCCAAGACCGTCGCGCCCGGTCCCTGGCAAATCGCGCGCGTGGGTATTGTGGGCGACCAGCAGGCTGATCTGAAGAACCACGGCGGCGAGCAGAAGGCGCTGCACCAGTATCCGTTCGCTCACCACGCGGCGTGGCGTGAAGACATTGGCGCGCACCCGCTGCTTGGTCATCCCGGATCCTTTGGCGAGAACCTGTCGACGCAGGACTGGACCGAGCAAAACGTTCATGTCGGCGACGTCGTGCGTTTCGGCGCCGCGCTCCTGCAAGTCAGCCAGGGCAGGGCGCCGTGCTGGAAACTGAACGCGCGCTTCGGCGTGACCGATATGGCGTATCGGGTACAATCGAGTGGACGGACCGGTTGGTATTACCGCGTTCTCGAACAGGGGATCGTTCAGCCCGGCTCGTCGCTCATGCTCGTCGATCGTTTGCAACCCGACTGGCCGTTGGCTCGCATCATCCGGGTGATGTACCGCGACAAGCATAATTTCGGCGATTTGCGCCTGATGTCCGAGATACCTGAACTGGCGGAAGGCTGGCGGCAGATCGCCCGTCGGCGTGTCGAAGGCCGGGTTGTCGAGGACTGGAGCCTGCGCCTGGGCTTGAAGAGCTAGCGCGGTGCGATCGCGTGTCGAGAACCAAAAGAAGTGGAGACCAAAATGGCGCTTGCAGAGGACGTCAAAATCGCCGGCGCGAGCGAGCCCGATCAGCGGAAGAGCCCGGCGCGCGTCGCGATCGTGCAGTTCGATCCCCAGGTTGGGCTTGAGAATCTGGCATCGAATGCAGCCGCCGTGGATGAGCGCCTCAGGCAAGCCGCCGATGCCGGCGCCACCCTGATCGTGCTGCCTGAACTGGCGACCACCGGTTACTGCTTTCACTCCCGCACAGAAGCGTTCGCGCACGCCGAAGCGATCCCGACCGGCCGAACGGTGCAGGGATGGGAAGCTTTTGCCCGGGAGAACGATTTGTACATCGTCGGCTGCCTTCCCGAACTGGACGGCAATCGGCTGTTCGATACCGCCGTGCTCGTTGGTCCCGATGGCTTCATCGGGAAATATCGCAAGACCCATCTCTGGAACGAGGAGAAGTTGCTGTTCACGCCGGGCGACCTCGGGTTTCCCGTTTTCGAAACCAGAATCGGCCGGATCGGCCTGCTGGTATGCTGGGACATATGGTTCCCGGAAACGGCGCGGATCGTCAGTCAGCAAGGCGCAGACATTATTTGTATTCCAACCGGCTGGGTCTGGACGCCACCGCCGCTTTATGACGCGAGCGGAACGTGCATGGCGGCCTACCTCACGATGACCGCCGCGCACGCCAACAACGTGTTCATCGCGACCGCTGACCGGATCGGTACCGAACGCGGCACGGGTTTCATGGGCAATTCGCTGATTGCCGGAACGAACGGCTGGCCGATCGGCCGGATCGCAGGCCCCGACGAGGATACGATCCTCTATGCTGACATCGACGTCGTGCAGGCGAGAACAGCGCTGATCTGGAATCAACTGAACGATCTGGCGCGGGACCGCCGAACGGATCTTTACGATCAGCTTCTGGGCTACCGCGGCGGCGTGGCGCTGCCGCGATAGCGTCCACTCAGAACAGATATTAATCCATCTTGCGTGAGAGGCATCATGACGAACTACCGAAAAATCGATATCGACGGCCTGAGTATCTTTTATCGGGAGGCTGGGCGTCGTGACCGGCCAAAGCTCGTTCTACTTCATGGCTTTCCGGCTTCTTCCTTCATGTTCCGGGATCTGATGGATCGCCTCGGCAACGATTTTCACATCCTTGCGCCCGATTACCCCGGCTTCGGATATAGCGACGCACCCGACAGGAAAACCTTCGCGTATACGTTCGATAGCCTCGCCGATATCATCGGCAAGTTCCTTGATACGCTCGGAATTTCCAGGTTTGCGCTGTACATGCAGGATTTTGGTGGTCCCGTCGGCTTCCGGCTCGCCACCCGGCATCCGGAGAAGATATCGTTTCTGATCGTGCAGAACGCCAACGCCTACGAGGAAGGATTACCCGACGACTTTTGGGCGCCCGCAAAGGCATTGTGGAAGGATCCGTCACCGGAGAATTTCGGCATGATCCGGGATGCCGCCATGTCGAACGAAGCGCTCGAATGGAACTACACGCACGGTGTCCAGGACGTCGCCAAGATATCGCCGGACAATTGGGTGCTGCAGCAGGCGCTAATCAATCGCCCCGGCAACAAGGAGATTATGCTTGACCTGCTTTATGACTACCGCACTAACTTGGCACTTTATCCGCGCTTGCACGCGTATTTCCGCCGACACCAGCCGCCGACGCTGATTGTATGGGGCAAAAATGATACCATCTTCCCGCCGGTCGGGGCTTATCCGTACCGAAATGATCTCGAGAACGTTGATCTGAATATACTCAACACCGGCCACTTCGCACTTGAGGACCATGCCGATACGATTGCCGACCACATCCGGCGCTTTGCGGCATCGTTGGTTTCGATCCTGGAACAAGGACCTGATCGCTCGGGTTAGCTTTCTATTCCGTTCCGATCTTTAATGAGCGGTCGTCTGATCGCGCCGGAAAACCAATCGCCGTCAGCTTTGGCCAACCGCCGGCAGGCGACCGCGTGCGTTTGGCTGAAGACGCTTAGTTGCCCGATCTTGCCGGCCGCTCCGCAGCCTCTGTCAGAGGACAACATCGCGGTTGACGTTCTTGTACAGAAGATAGACCGACTGGCTCGAACCGGTGGGATAGAATTGCTGCGGACAGAACGATCCCATCCAGATGAAGTCATCAACCCAGATTTCGTGCCAGGTATCGCCAAGATAATACAAACCTTGACCCTCCAGCATGAGCAATCCGTGTTCCATGATGTGGGTCTCGACGGCCGGAAAACAGACGCCGGGTTGGAAGAACATCAGACTCATCTCAAAATCGAACCGGAGGTCGCCCATTGGCAGCAAGTGCTTGAAGCCGCGCCCCTGTAGTCCGGTATGGTTCGTCATCGGCATCGATTGTTGTTGACCGGTGATTGCCGTCGGTGCCGCTATGCCCTCAACCGTTTCATAGCGCTTTTTGACCGCGATAACGCGGGCGGGAGCAGTGGGATGGCAGTACATCGTGAAAGACGTGCCGGGCGGAACGTAGGCAAAGGCGCCGGCTGTAAGCAGGGTCGGGGCTTCGGTGCCAATGGTTAGGTCGACGGCTCCCGTCACAACGTAGAAGAAGTGCTGAAGATCCACGCAGATCGGCTGGGCCGTGCCGCCCGAGGGCTCGATTTCCAGCATGAACTGGGCAAAATCGGCTCCGAGCGTCGGCGCCGCCAGAAAACGCACAGTCGTTGACGACCACGCCGGCAGCCGGCTCTTCAATACGCCTTCAGGCGGCATGAACGCGAAATTGCGGCCGACGATTGCGCGGCTGTGGCCGATCGCGCCAGGACGAACGACGCCGGGTTGGGCAGGCAGATCGGTGGGGTGCATCTGAGATTCCTTGGTCAACTCGCAACAGTGAGTAGCCGCGAGGTGTCGGCGGAAGACCGGAGCGTTGCGACGCGGGCGAATGTGGTTCTGTTCAGACTGGCTTCCTCAATTTGATAAATGAGAGCGAGGTGTATCGCAACGGGAGCCGCTCGGTCCGCCTACAATTGCGATTCGAACCTGCGTTGCTCAGACCTGAAACACTTGCCGCGGCGAGCGCGTCAGACACTCATGCCCGGTCTCAGTGACGAGCACTGTCTCGCTGATCGCGATGCCGTCGGCGGAGACGTACATGTGGAACACCATGCCTTGCTCCAGCGTCCAATGGGCCGTGGGCAGGAAGATGTGCGAGAAGTCGCTGGTGCGCGGGGTATGGAGCGGATAGCAGCCGAGCGAATAGCCGGTGATGTTGGGGTAGTCGGGCCGTAGTCCGTCGGCGAGCATGGCCTTTCGCGCCAGAGCGTCGACGTCGGCGGCGTTGGCTCCAGGCCTGATCGCTTCGAACTGCCGGTCCTGGATATCGATAAGCCGCCGGGCGAGATGCGACCGGCGCGGGTCGATTTCTCCGATCACCGCCGAGCGCATCAGCCGGGCGCTATAGCCGTCGATATAAGGCAACAGCTCCATATGCAGGATATCGCCGTTGGCCAGCGGCTGCTTGGTCAGTCCGCCATGCAGGAACGCGTTGCCGACGCCGGCCGTAATGACGCCAGCGCGCGCGGCATCTGCGCCCTCCTGCATGAACACTTGATAGACGGCCGCCGCCGCGTCGCTGGCCGATCGGCCTTCGCCGGACGCTTTCAGAGCTGCATCGATGCCGAGGTCGCCGATCGCGGCAGCGCGTCGGAGCACGGCGATCTCGCTTGTGCTCTTCCTGGCGCGGAGCTGAGCCATGACGCCGGAGAAGTCGACAAAGCGCGCGTCCAGCAGTTGCGCCGACAGACGCTTGAAGCGGGAGAGCGGCATGCAATAGGAGTCTTCGTCGAGCCCGACGCGGCCCTTCGCGTGACCGAGGCTGCGAATGGTGTCGGCGAGCACCCGGATCGGGTCTTCCCAATCGGCGAAGGCAACGGAGCGCGACAGCCACGAGCTCTCGGTGAATGGGCCCAGGTCGACGGCGCGAAGTATCATGATCGGCTCGCCATCGCGCGGTAGGAGGCAGGCCCGGTACATGTTCTCCGAGATCAAGAAGCCGGTGACGTAGGCGAGGAACTCGCTCTGGTCGATGATGAGGACATCGAGCTCGCGGGCGGCCATCTGCTCGCGCACCCGCTTAACGCGCGCCTCATATTCGTCGGTCGGAA
>WNGR01003401.1_pt1 | contig 17371 bp, 16 predicted proteins | sample 5407581 | NCBI WGS metagenome assembly WNGR01 (sample SAMN13153383, study PRJNA577476) | soil metagenome | isolation source: 80 cm soil or saprolite under Garry oak tree replicate 2 | place: USA:California | collected 2016-06-15 | reverse complement strand
CGACTGAGAACAAACATCCGATCACCGAAGGCATCGCCGAATTTATGGTGAATGATGAGCAGCACTACGTGACATATGACAAAGATCCCAAGCACGTGATTCTGGAGGCTGAGAACGTCGACGGTCTCCCCTTCCAGACCCTGGGCACCAAGTCGATCTCCGCCTGGGCTTATGACTTTGGCCATGGACGCGTTGTGTTTACCGCTGTGGGCCACACAAACCATGCGATGTGGGCGCCGCAATACCTCGAAATCCAAAAACGATCGGTGCGGTGGCTGCTGAAGCAGATTTAGCCATTTCGCCCCGATCTGCAATCCAATTCACGCGCTGGTGGGCCTATTCAACCCGGCAAAACCCAAGATCAAACGGAGGTTCTGGATGGCCAAGAAGATTGATACCCACGCTCATCTCGGAGAGTGCTGCGTTTTTGGACTGTATGCAACGGAAGAAGACATGATCCGGCGGATGGACGAGAGCGGCGTCGACGCTACCATCGTTCAGCCGTACCCGGGCGCTACAAATTACCTGAAGACGCACGACGAGATTGCAGAATTATGCGCGAAGTACCCGGGGCGTTTTTTTGGTCTTGCCAGCGTAAGCCCCCATATAGGCAAGGACAAGTATCAGCGTGAAATCGAACGTTGTGTTAAGGAGTTGAAGTTTGTCGGGCTGAAACTCCATACCATCGGCCACGCCGTTAATCCTCTTTCAGAGGATGGAGATTTTGCATTCGCAACGGCCTACCATTTTGGTATTCCGGCCATGGTTCACACGGGCGCCGGCATCCCATTTTCACTGCCCGCCCTCTGCATCCCGGCCGCCAACAAGTATCCGAAGCTGAAGATCGTGCTTGCTCACGCCGGCGGCGGAATTGTTTCGGCTGAAGCGCAGGTGGCCGCGTCCGTCTGCGGCAACCTCTACCTCGAGACTTCGTGGTGCATCGGCGAAGACATCCGATGGATGATCAATACCATCGGTCCAGATCGAGTGATGATGGGCGCTGACCTGCCCAGCAATGTGCCGGCAGAGTTTGCCAAATACCAGGCATTGGATCTCGCTCCCGATGTCTACGACAAGGTGATGGGCGGTGCCGCCATTAATGTCTTCAATCTGAGCTGGTGAGGGAACCTATGTTCGTATTGCTTGTTGGACTCACACTCAAGGAGGGGCAGGAGCAACCTCTGGAGAGAGACTACGCAGGTCCTTTCACAACGGCGATCTCCTCGCAGGAAGGGTTTCGTCATGTATCCCTGCTTCGGCCGGACGATCGGGGTGACTATGTGCTAGGCATTGCTTTCGAGAATCAGCCGCTCCAGCAGAAATGGGTAGCGTCGGAGCTTCATGGAGAGGTGTGGTCCCTGATGGAAGGCCATCTTGTAGAGTTCACGGTCAAGACCTACACCACGGTTTAGCCCAGAACATTCCAACACGCAAGGAGCTCCATGGAACACAGTGTTCCGCAATATGTCCATTGCTCTGTCTCCGTGCCTGCGCGAGTCGCGTTCCCTGGAACAAGAGCACGTTCCAGCCTATGGTTTGCGAGTCTGGTGGTGACCATCCAATGAATGAGAGAAGTCGTCGGCCCTACACGATTGCGGTTTTGTGCACTGTGGCTCTAACCATCTGCGGAACTTCTGGCGCGCAGTCCCAGAAGGGATCGGAATCGGCAGGCCAGGACTGGCCCGTTGCCAACGGCGATGCCGCGGGAGACCACTACTCCACGCTCTCTCAAATTAGCCGGCAGAACGTGCATACCCTGCGCGTGGCTTGGACATTCGATACCGGAGAAGTAGGCGGGATGGAGTCCAATCCGATCATTATCAAAGGCGTCCTTTACACCTACTCGCCAAGCCAAAAGGTGATTGCTGTCGATGCTGCCTCCGGCAAGCTGATATGGGAATTCGATTCCGGTATTCATAGCATGCAACCGGCGCGAGGAGTGACCTATTGGACGGATGGCAAAGGAAGCCGCATCTTCGCCACGGTGTCCAACTTTCTCTATGCTCTGGACGCTGCTACCGGCAAGTCGATTCCCTCATTCGGAGAACAAGGCCGGGTCGATCTGCGCAAGGAGCTTCGCGGCGACTATCTGCAGCAGTCCATTACGCCCACCAGCCCGGGAATCATTTACAAAAACCTGTACATTATTGGCGGGCGGAACCCCGAAGGTCACCCCTCGCCTCCTGGGGATATCCGCGCTTTCGATGTGCACACAGGAGCGATCCGCTGGACATTTCACACCATTCCGCACCCTGGCGAATTCGGCTATGACACATGGCCGAAGGATGCGTGGACGGACGCCGGCGCCGCGAACAACTGGGGCGGCATGGCCCTGGATGAACACCGCGGCATCGTCTATGTTCCGACAGGCTCGGCCGTCGGGGACTACTACGGCGCAGACCGCGCGGGCGACGACTTGTTTGCCGATACGCTATTAGCTCTCGATGCTTCCACGGGAAAGCGCATCTGGCATTTCCAGGGTGTCCACCACGACCTCTGGGACCGCGATTTCCCCTCACCTCCCGCGCTCGTTTCGATCGAGCGCAACGGGGTGAAGATCGATGCAATTGCACAGACGACCAAGCAGGGATTCGTCTACTTCTTCAACAGGGCGAACGGTGATCCTCTATTCCCGATCAAGGAGTCCAGCTATTCTGCGAGTGACGTGCCAGGGGAAGTAAGTTCACCCACTCAACCCCTTCCTGTGCTGCCGCTTCCTTACGCGCGCCAGCAGCTTACCGAGGAGCTCCTGACCGATCGCACGCCCGAAGCGCATGCGTGGGCCCAGGAGCAATTCAAGACGTATCGCACCGGCGGCCAGTTCACTCCTATCGGGGTCGATAAGGAAACGGCAATCTTGCCCGGTTTGTGGGGTGGCGGCGAATGGGGTGGACCGGCTGTCGATCCGGCAACTGGCGTACTCTATGTCAACTCCAACGAGATGGTGTGGACTGAGATTCTGGTTCCGAATCGGCCGGCTGGAAGCGTTGGGGAAAGCATCTATCAGAACCAGTGCAGCCTTTGCCACAAGAGCGACCGGAGTGGCTCTCCGCCCGTTTTCCCCTCTCTTGTCGAGATCGACAAGAGGCTGACCGATCACCAAATTGAAGACTCGGTCCATCAGGGCAAGGGCAAAATGCCAGCGTTCAATAACCTTAACGACCAGCAACTGACTGCGCTCGTCCGCTATTTAAAGAATCCCGCAGGCGGGAGTGCGGCGGCTGGTAACCCGGCAGCATCATCGCCGGGCCGCGCGCAATACGCCAATGCTTCTGCGTACAGATTGACTGGATTTCACAGATTCATCGATCCCGACGGATATCCGGCGATTAAGCCGCCCTGGGGCACTTTGAATGCAATCGACATGAAGACGGGCAAGTATCTCTGGAAGATCCCGCTGGGGCAGTACCCAGAGCTGGTGAAGCAAGGAATGCCCGACACTGGCTCGGAGAATTTTGGCGGGCCGATTGTAACTGCCGGTGGCCTCGTCTTCATTGGTGCGACGATATACGACAAGAAGCTGCGCGCTTTCGACAGCCGCACGGGAAAACTGCTCTGGGAAGGAGACTTGCCCTTCTCCGGCGTGGCGACGCCCTCAACGTACATGGTGAACGGAAAGCAATATGTCGTGATCGCAGCCGGCGGCGCGACTTCCATGGGCTCATTGAGGAATGCTAAACAATCGGGAGGCGCATACGTCGCGTTTGCGCTACCCTGACCCGAACGCCTGGATGGCGTTCCTCCGCGCCATCCGCGCCGTTTGTCTTCGTGTCAGCTCACGTGGCCGACATAGTCCGGCCCGTTGACCTGTACCTGGAATCCATCCGCATCGTGAAACTTGAAGGACTCCTGAGAGTTGCTGCCGTCATAGGGAAGGCCGCGCTGCTTGAGCTTGGCACGCAATGCGTCAGCATTGAAGCCGGCAATGCCGAAGTCAAAGTGATCGACGGTTGGTTTCTGATTCGCGTCTCCTTGCTCGATGCCAAAAAAGGAAGGACCCACGCCAAGAATGTGGACAGTGGCCGACTGCTGGCGCATGGGCATCCCGAAGAACTCCTGATAGAACTTGGAGGTCTTGTGCAGGTCAGGGACGCGCAAGGTGACGTGATTGATGCTGACGGCCTTGAAGCCGGCAGGTTGGGCCACGGCCCGCAGTGTGCCGACCCCGGGAAGCGCACTGGCCGCGACGGCAGCAACCGAAGCCGCAAACTGACGGCGGCTCAGTTTGCCGCGGTCGAGATCTGTCAATAGCTTCTCAATATGCTCGATCATAAGAAATATCCCCTGTTGAGGTAGTGACGCCTTGACGAGCGATTCTAAGTTGGCGCAAGTTCGATTGACAAGCGGTAAGTGCAAAATTACCCTTAAGAATCGCGCAACTGGATGTGCGTAATACGCAATCTTGTATAGTACGCGCTTTGGAGCAATTTCCTTTCGGGGTGGGTGTTGCGCTCATTTTGCACAGTCCGGCGCAACTGCGAATAGGACTTGCGCCTGGATCGGGGGAATTCATGAAAGCCGGAATTTTCGTCGCCGCGATGATCGTCGTGGCAAACACCTATATGTGCCGGGCGCAGCAGCCCGACCAGCAGATCCCGCAGACCGACACGAGCTCTGTGGATGCGCAGGGCACCGCCCATGTGACGCGGGTCGTTCCCGTTCCGAAGACCGTGAGCCCAGAGGCGCGGACGTATTTGATGAAGCCGGTGTACCATCCCAGCCCCAATGCGACTCTCGAGGAGAACCGGGCGGCAACGGACGCCATGCAGGAGCACGATGCCGCGGGCAACCGTTCTCTGTATCCAGTGAACGTCTCCTCTTCGACTGTCGGCGGTGTGCCGGTGCGGGTGATTACGCCGATCGACCCCATTCCGCGGGAAAAAGCGGATCGCGTGCTGATCAACCTGCACGGCGGCGGCTTTACCACGGACTCGGGTTCGCTTACGGAATCGATTCCCATTGCCAACCTGACAAAGACCAAGGTAATTGCCGTTCTCTACCGGCTGGCGCCAGAGCACCCCTTTCCCGCGGCCGTGGACGATTCGATCGCTGTATATAAGGAGTTGTTGCGCACGCATAAGCCACAGAACATTTCTATCTATGGCGCGTCGGCAGGAGGCATTTTGACGGCGGAGGTTGCCGCCAAGATCAAGGCTCTGGGGCTGCCCATGCCGGGCGCGCTGGGCATATTCACAGGATCGGGCGACTTCAGCATGCCGGGCGATACCCAGGCGATCTACTCAGTGGTTGGTCTCTCGGGCAATCTGAGCGTGCCACAGGAGGGCAGGCAATTTATCTCGGCCTATGTGGGAAAGACAGACCCCAAGGATCGGTCTTATCGCCGCTCTACTCCGACCTGCACGGTATGCCGCCGACGCTATTCCTGACTAGTACGCGGGACATGATGCTTAGCGGGACATCCGTTCTTCACCGCGCGTTTCTGCGCGCTGGCGTGGACGCGCAACTACTCGTCTTTGAGGGCCTGCCGCACGGATTCTGGTATGAGGCCGAGCTGCCGGAGAGTCAGGAAGCGGACCGGATGATCGCGCATTTCTTCGACACAAACCTTGGTGGTGCGCGCAAGTAACTGTATCGCCCCCGCAGCAAGAAGCTTCACTTCTATGCGGATACAGCACGGGCACTGATCACGATCATGGATACCAAACTTTGCCATCAATCAGCCGGTCCGTGTCGTGCGCGCCGCCATTGCGGATTGGACCGATAGGATTCTTCGCCGCCATCGCTTCGTCGATATCGCAAAGCCGATTCCATAGAGGCCCGGCTCGCTGGTGATGATCTTCAGGAACACCCAGTGATAGCGACTACCGCCGTTCGTGGTAATAACCTTTACGTCCTTGATCGTAAGCGGGGGAAGACCGTTGGATCTTCTCTGAATCTCCTGCGCTTTGGCAGCCGAAATCAGCGGAAGCGCGAGTGCCCCGGCCTTAAGCAGGTCTCTGCGATTCACAGACCCGCCGCCCCGCTCGTCTGCTCCATTACGACCACATCCTTCTTGCGCTCCTTCGGCACGACCGTAAGCTGTGTCACGCGCCCATGCTCCACATGTCCCTCAACAGTCGTGTTGAAGGCTGCATGAAGCTTGAAGTTTGCCGTCCAGTCTTCGGGCCACGCCGGAAGCAGAAGAATCTTGCGCCCGTTTGTTTGCATCAGCATCTCTTGGAGAGTGATCATCCCCGACCCTCCATTATCGAGATCAGGAATCCAATCATGGCCCGCCTTCCAAAACCAGCGGAACCGCTGATTGCCATAATCCGTAAACTCCGCAATCACCGCCTTCTGTGCTACTTCGGTAAGGCCAAGCGCGGCAGCTTCCGTCCCATCCTGCCCCCAGCACGTATTCTCCGAAAAGCGCCGCGCTGCGAACGTTGCTCGCGCCAGCGATAGATCCGGCTTGTCTACGCCATACAGGTGGTATGGAAACGACACATACAGCTCGGGGTTCTCGGAATTACTCGTCTTCCCATAGTGCTCCGCCGGAAGGATGACCGGGACACCATGCGGGTCGCCTACACCCATCGGCGGAGTCTTGCCATTCGCAGTCGATTTTCCCATTGGGATCGGCGGGAGATCGTTCAGGGTCTTCTGCCACATGGCCACTCGCTTCGCATCCGCCAGCGCAGCCGGCAACGCGATCATCCTCGGCAGCACCGATCGCAGACCTGCAATGTCCGGAGTTGGGTTCACCGCATCCACCTGATAGGTCTCCAGCGATTGCGACGGCGCCATACGGATCTTGCCATCGCTTCCACGCGGATAATGCTGGTCGTAAAACGTAACGACCGCATCGGCAAACGGAACCAGCGACGAGCGCGCGAAGGCATTGTCCCCAGTCGCCTCGTAGTAGTCCAGCATCTCCGCAACCACTTCCAGGCTTCCTTGAATGTGATACCGCTGCCAAGCGCTCTTAATCTCGTTCGTTGGGTTGTTCCAGCCAAAATCGTTCAGGTTTGAAACTCCCCAGAAATACATCGTCTCCGGGAAGGAGGCGCCATCATGGTGGTAATAACTCTGCGTCCGGTCTCTCGCGAGCGGCAGCGCGCGTAGGTACAGGTTGAACCACGGCTTCAGCAGGTCGAAATCGCCCGTTGCGACCAGCGGCCAGTAGAGCAGCCGAATGTTCTGGTTCCAGAATGAGTTGCCCCAGGCTCGGTAGTCAGGATTATGGTCCGCGGCAGTCGAGGGCGCATCTTCGGCCATGTCGTGCCCCACGGTAAACAGCCCGCCATTGAATTTCGCCGGCAGCTCTCCGCGCGAAGACGCTGCCATCATGTAGCGCTGGATCACATATCCCCGGGAGACCGAATCAGCGTTGCTATCTCCGCTGACATCGATCCAACTCCGGCTCCAGAAGTGCTTCCACCACTCGAGGTGCGCGGCCCAAAAACCCGCAAGCTCGACCGGATTCGCTTGCCTTGCGACTGCATCAAGCTGTTCTTTCCATGTAGCTGGCGAGGTCGCCGGCGCCTGGGTCAGCGCGGTCAAGTCCAATCGCAGATCCTTACGGGCGATGGACGAAGCAAGGGTCTTATCATTTTCGGCGATCAGCCCTGGTCCGCTGAGACGCGCACCAAAGCAGCGGTGCAACAGAGGATCCGGGTATTTCGCCAGCAGGTTTCCTAAATGCTCCTGCTCCAGCACCGTCGGATAAATACTCTTCTCGTTGAAGTGATACCACTCCACTGAACTTTTGCCGGCTGGAACAATCGTGTCGGCCTGAAAATCGACCGGGAAGTCATCGCCGCCCAGCTCGAACATGCCTGCCTTGTCCGCCGATGCCCCGTGCAACGGGTGTGTCGTGCGCCACATCTCCAGCGAGGCCGTCAACTTCGCGGGCGTCGCAGCCTGTACTTCCACGTGCAGCGCCGGATGCCCGGCATCAATCCAGATACGGATCGCGTTCGGTCCGGAAGCGATCTCGACATCACCGCGATCCAGCCGCAACGTCTGCGAAAACGGCCGATCAACAGAAAACAGCTGCGGAGCAAAGTGCAGGCGCACCCGACCCAGTTTCACCAGCTTGCCCATTTCCGTGTATGCATCCGACTTCGCAACCAGGATGATGAGATCCCCGTTCTGCTCGGTCCACACGTTGGCCGCAAGATCCCCATTCCCCAGCGGCATGGAGTCGCGTTCATCTCTTCCGAGAGAATCCCAAGTCACATTGTGGCGGGCAGCAGAATGGCTGCGAACCGCGGTCTGACCCTCGCAAATTGCACCCACGGCAGCTGTCGCCAAAACAAGAGCCAGCATTCGTATCATGCGTCTGTGTCCGCCCCGATCTCCGCATATCGGACCACAACCTCCCACGAGGTGTTTCGTCACAGGGGAGTGAGGGCGCAATAGGAACTGCCAGCGTTGCTCGGTCCGAGCCAAATGAACCTCCGTTGATGGTTTCGTTCTTCAGAAATGCGATCAGGTTGCCGATATCCGCGGCCGAAAGCTTGCCAGCGAATGACGGCATGGGACTTTGGCCGCGGGCACTCCGTTCATGATGGTCTGGCGCGCATGCGCTCGAATCTTTGACGTCTTTCGCTGCCCGATTTCTTTGAACCATCCTCTAGCAGCGACCGTTTGCATCATCGTCTTGCCCGACCTACTTGCCGACCCAGCCACCGTCGACATAGAGTGACTGGCCAGTGATGTAACTGGCGTCGTCGGAGGCAAGGAAGGCTACGGCCCTGCCGATGTCGCATGGCGTTCCCGTCCTGCCCAGGGAGATTTGCGCGACCACTTGCGGCAGTATCTCCGCACTGTTCATCACCCAGCTGGTCATCGGCGTATCGATCAGTCCGGGATGAACGCAGTTGACGCGGATGCCGTAGGGGCCAACCTCGGCCGACATATTGCGCGTGAGGGCCTCGATGGCCAGCTTGCTGGGCGCGTAATGCGTGCGCCCGGGAAGAACGCGACCGGCCTGGATGGAGCCGATGTTGACGATAGAGCCTTTGCGGCCCTCAGTTATCAGGCGCTTGCAGAGGATCTGCGCAGCCATCCAGCCGCCTTTCAAGTTGACTTGAACGACGTCGTCCCACTGCTGGTCCGTGAGTTCCGTAAACGGGACGATGGTTTCGATGCCCGCGTTGTTGACGAGGATGTCAACCGGTCCGAGTTGCCGCCAAGCCTCGGCGAACAGGCGCTCGAGATCGCCACGTTGGGAGACATCGCCCTGGATGGTGAGCACACGCTGGCCAAGTTTGCGGATCTGGCACGCGACCTCTTCCGTTCTTGAATCGAGCTTAATGTCGTTTACGACAACGTCGGCGCCTTCCTTTGCGAAGGCCTCCGCAATGCCGCGGCCGATGCCCTGCCCGGCTCCCGTTACAACTGCGATCTTGCCCTTGAGCCTCATCCGCCCGTCCTCAGCTGAATCGTTGTTAGTGAATCGTCCATCCGCCATCGACCATCAGCGTCTGGCCGACGACCATATCGGCAAAATCGCTAGCGAGAAAGAGGACAGCGCCGACGAGGTCCTCCGGCTGGTTCCAGCGGCCCCGGGGAAGCATCTGCTGCGTGGCCCAATCCTTGTAGCCCGGCCGTTCGAGGATATTCTTGCGAGACTCGGTCTCCGTGATGCATGGCGCCACCGCGTTTACCAGAACGCCGCCGGAAGCCCACTCCAGTGAGAGTGCCTTCGCCATGTGGTGGACGGCCGCTTTGGCCGTAGCGTAGACGGCGCGTTTCTTGAACGCGACCTTGCCGAAATTAGACCCGATGTGGATGATGCGTCCTCCCCCCTGAGCGAGCATCACGCGCCCCGCCGCCTGCGACGCGAAGAAGACGCTCTTCACCGTCGCATCAAAGGTCTTGTCATACTCCTCTTCGGTGACGTCCAGCGCGTCGCCAGTGCCGGTCCAACTGGCGTTGTTGACCAGGATGTCGATACGGCCGAAGGCAGCGACGGTCTGATCGACCAGGGAGCGGCAGTCCGCGACCTGATTCACGTCGGTGACCACGATCAGGGCCTTCCGACCCAAGGCCTCAATCTCATCTCGTAGTTGGTGTATCTCTTCCATGCGCGGCCCCGGGTACTTGGCGAGTACGACATGCGCTCCGGCTTGGGCCAAGCCGAGAGCGATCGCCCGGCCTATGCCTTGCGAAGCACCTGTGACCACGGCGATTTTGTCCTGAAGCCCGAAGCTGGAATAGTCTGGCACGGTGCGATCCCTCTAGTTCAGCGGCAGGCGTCCAATGGTATCGACCGCCGTTGCGTCAAATGCTTTCTCCATTGCGTATAATGCAAGCAACAAAAATCCTATCTTTCTGTCTTTCGCTCGTCAAGGGAATCTGTTCTGGAGGATTGCACAATGCATTTGGAGCCCTTGACAAATGTCTCTAGAAAAATGCACAGTGTGCGCATGGTGCAATGAGCATTGCGCAAGTCGCCATTGGATGGCCGGGTGTTCGACGAAAGACGTAGCTCTTAGGAGGTGCAGGGTGAATGGAATGATAACTCGGCGCGGCTTTGTTTCAGGTGCGCTGCTGGCTTCGGCCGGGGGGCTGGCTCACCCCGTGTTCGCAGCAAAGGCAAAGAAACGCAAACTGCTCGTTGGGCATACCGGCATTACATGGTCGAATGACCACGTGGAAGACGCGGTCACGGGGATTGCCTCACTGGGCTTCTATGGATTTGAGACCTTTGGGGACATTCTGGTGAAGTGGGAGGACCGCGGTGGACTGGGGACCGTGCTGGAAAAGCACAAACTCGCGCTGATCTCTGGCTACTGCTCCATCAATCTTACGGACCCCGCACAGCGTGCCGCTGAGATGGCCAAGGCAGACAAGTACTGCGAAGTCATCAAGAAATACAACGGCAGGATCTTCGTCGTGGGTCCGAATGGAGTGAGGCGCAGCACCTACGACTTTGCGGCGAGCAAGGCGAACATTGTCAGTACGCTGAATGAGTTAGCAAAAAGAGTGGAAGACCACGGGCTGACGCCGGTGCTGCATCAGCACACGGGCACCTGCGTGGAGTCGCGGGACGAGACATACGCGGTCCTGGAGGCTGCGGATACAAAGCACCTGAAGTTTGGCCCGGACGTGGGCCAGTTGACCAAGGGCGGGCAGGACGCGGTGCAAGTGGTCAAGGACTTCCTGCCGATTGTGCAGCACATGCACTTGAAGGACTACAACGGCAAGGACGACCACTTGTCTGGCTACTGCCCGCTGGGGGAGGGTACTGTGAACGTCCCCGCCATCCTGGACATGATGGAAGGACGTACGATTAGTGGTATGGTGATGGGTGAGCTGGATAACGACGGGCGAAATCTATCGCAAAGGTCTCCCGAGGAGTTGGTGAAAAAGAGCCGGGACTACCTGGAGACGCTTGGCATACGATTCCGTCAAACGTGAGCGAAAAAGTTACATGGCAAAAAAGACGGGCCACGTCCCATTTGTTCAAAGCCTCGATCGCGGCCTGACGATCCTGCAGACGGTTGCCAGATCCAAACAGCCGGTGACGCTGGGCGAGTTGGCGGAGTTGCTCGAGGTGGACCGCAGCAGTGTGTTCCGGCTGGCGCAAACCCTGCGGCGGCGCGGTTTTCTGACGACGCCAACCGGGCGAAAGGACTACGTCCTGGGCTCGTCGATGTGGACCCTTTCGCGTCAGTATGACTGGAGCAATATGCTGGTGCGCGTGGCGCACGAGGAGTTGAAGTCCCTTGCGCAGGGTTTGAACGAGACTGCGCACCTGGCGATCCGCGAAGGCAAGAGCGCGCTGTTTATTGACTCCGTGCATGCGCGGCACGTAATCGCAGTCGCCGGTCAGGCTGGAGAACTGGTTCCGTTGTATGCGACTGCGCACGGCAAGGCCCTGCTGACGGACTCGGACGAACAGGCATTGAAGGCGCTCTTTGGGCCGAAGAAGCTCGAGAAGTTCACCAAGACGACGATTACTTCGGTCCCGTCCCTTGCCAAGGAGTGCGCGGAGATTCGGCGGCGCGGGTATGCGTTGGACGACGCGGAGTTCATGGACGGGGTACGTTGCGTCGCAGCGCCCATTCGGGTGGCTGACCGGACGATCGTTGGTTCCGTTGGAATCTCCGCGCCTGCGTCCCGATTTCTGAAGGAGCAAACCCCAGGCAATTCCGCGCGCGTGGTCCAATGTGCACGCAGGATCGGCGAGATGCTCAGCGTCAACGAGGACGGCTCGGGCGCATAAGAATCGGTTATGCGGTCGAGGAGCTTCACCTGAGCACAGCGCGCCTGTGCTAATCTTGCAAACGATATTTCACGATACGCAATAGTTTCGAGAATCGTGCTGCGCAGATTCCGAACTGCGGGGAGCAGCAGGAAATGGCGAATCCGGTCCTGGACTTTGGAATCGACGTCGAGAAACTCGAGTTTATCGGCGAGGGTTTGCAACGGCCGGAATGCATCCTGGCGGAGAAGGACGGAACACTGTGGTCTGCGGACTCTCGCGGCGGAGTGGTGAGGCTGCGGCATGATGGCACGCAGCAGATCGTCACGCAGAGGATCTCCGGACACTTCGCCGACGCTGACAGCGAAGCGACGCGATACCTGACGGGCACGCTGCCGAACGGGCTCGCATTCGCTGTCAATGGAGACATCCTGATTTCGAATTTTGGGACGGACCGGCTGGAGATCATGACGCGCACTGGCGAGTCGCGCGTACTGGCCGACAGCATTGAGGGCGAGGCGATCGGTAAGGTGAACTTCGTACTCCGCGACTCCAAAGGGCGGATTTGGATTACAGTCTCGACTCGGATCAGGAACTGGATGCATGCCCTGCGAACTGATCTTGCCGACGGCTACATCGCACGCTATGAGGGTGGCAGGTTCCGTATTGCAGCCGACGGCTTTCACTTCACGAACGAGATCCGCATGGATGCGCGGGAAGAGTACATGTACGTCGTGGAGACGACCGGCGGATGTATCAGCCGGTTGCGCGTGCATGAAGATGGGTTACTCGGGGAGCGCGAAATCTTCGGACCGCGGAACTTGGGCATAGGCGCATGGCCGGACGGGATTGCGTTCGACAGTGTGGGGAACCTTTGGGGTACCTGCGTCTATTCGGACAAACTATTCGTGCTAACACCACAAGGCGATCTGCGCGTCCTGCTCGATGAAGGTGACCCAGCGAAGGTCGACGCTCTAGAGAAGCAGTTTTTTGCCGGCGCGGTGACGGAGGATGTGCTGTTCGCTACGGGGCGCGGGATTGCGCCGTGGATGGCCAGCGTGACGTTTGGCGGGCCGGATTTGCAGACCGCGTATATCGGATCTTTGAAGGGGCAGCGGATTCCGTACTTCAGGGCGCCGTCTCCGGGGCTGCCAATGGTGCATTGGAACGAGGGGAATTGACGATCACCTAAGCGGCCATGCGATCCCCATTGATCGCGCGGGTGATTCTGCGCTTTACCGGAGTGTTTTCGTTGCAATGCGGAGTACAAGTGCGCTCGCAACACTACTTAGAGCGATGTGGTGAGCTCACGGTTGCTGGCGGGACTGCTTTCGCAGGAAGGCTACAGCTTCCTGGATGGCTTCGAGTGAGGTGTAGCGTGGGCTGTAGCCGAGGAGCCGGCGAGCTTTCTCGATACTGCAGTTCGGCGAATGCGCGATATGGTCGAGCGTCACTCGGGCATCGCGCTCATTGACCGCGGTCTTCCATTCATCGAAAGGCAGGAACGCGAGTCTTGCGGGTTGGCCTAGCCATGCGGCGATTTGTTCGGCGTAGCCGCGGAGTGTGAGAGCGCGCGGGGAGACGACGTGGAAGGCCTGGCCCACGGCTGCGTCGCGGTGGGTGAGTGCGCAGACGAAAGCTTGGGCGACGTCGTCTGCGTGGACGTGATGGACCGTCTCCATGCCGAGGTTTGGCAATGTGAGTTCACGGCCGGCGGCGAGCACCTCAAACACGTCAGGGTTGAAGTTGCCTTGAGGATTAATAGGGTACCAGCCAGGACCGACGAGGTGGCCAGGATGCAGCACAGTGACTGGGAGGCGAGTGTGGGCTTCATTAAGGAGATAGTGTTCGATAGCTTGCTTGCGGATGCCGTAGTCGCCGAAAGGCTGGCGCAGGGCATCTTCGGTGGTCGGAACTTCGACGGAGTGGCCATGGACCCAGACCGTGCCGCAGTGGAGGAGGTGGCAGACGCCGCCGTCGAGCGATTGAACGAGTTGGCTGGCGCTGTTCGGCGTGTAGCAGGTGAGGTCGATGACGGCGTCGGCGTTGAGCTCGCAGATGCGCTCGCCGAAGTTGCCGGCGCCTTCTTCCGCTGTGCGGTCAAGGTGAACATACTGTATGTGGGACCAGGCGGGGTGGTCGCGGTAGGGCTTCCTTTCGCCGCGGCAGACGCAAAGGACAGTGTAGCCGGCCTCATACAGACGCACAGTGAGGTAGCTGCCGATGTGGCCTGTGCCACCGATGATGACTACGCGCATTTGACTCCTTCAATATAGGAGTATCCAGCTTGGCGGGAATGGAAGCCAGGGGCTTCTTGACGGGGCTGGATCTGAGCTTCTATACTTCCCGTCAAATCACGCAATGAATATTGCGTATAGCGCACAAATACAAGGAAGTGTTTTATGGCCTCCCCCGCATCGCCTACCGAAGTCCACGTTCTCACCCGCGATCTCTATCTGAGCGGGGACGCGATATTTCGGAAAGGGATGCTGAAGCTGCTTGCGATCAAGGACTCGGACATACGGATTTTGACACTGCTGCAGGCACGGGATGCGGTCGATAAGGGGCTTCATTCGGGCGGAGCGTTTTCCGCGGTCGTGCCACTTGTAGCCTTATACTACGGCGGTTTCATTCAGAACGACATAGCGGATCCAACGCGGCGCGGGCAGGATATGTTCACGCTGAGCAAGGGGCACGCGGTTGCGGCAATGGCGTCGGTATACGCGGAGCTTGGATACTTTGGGCCGGAGATTCTGAAGAATTCGCGATCAAATGCCAGTGTTCTGAACGGCCATCCTGGGCCGGTGCTCCCGGGTGTGCATCTTGCCACTGGGCCGATGGGGCAGGGAATTGGTGTCGCCCAGGGCTTTGCCATTGCGGGGCGTACCAGCCCGAAATTCGATTCGTATTGCATGGTGGGCGACGGAGAATTGCAGGAAGGCTCCTGCTGGGAAGTCGCGATGTACGCCGGCCAGCACAACCTGGACAATTTCTGCGTGCTGGTGGATCGGAACAACGGCCAGTTGGACATTCACGATCGGACCCTCTACCCGATGCCTCCACTGGACAAGGTGTTCGCTGCATATGGATGGAAGGTGCACAACATAGATGCGACCACGTATGACGGGGCGTTTGCGGCGCTGGGCGAGTTTAAGCATGGTGTACGGGACGGGAGACCGACAGCGATCATTTGCAATTCGAAGAAAGGTTTCGGGTCTTTCTCGGACTTCATGAACAAGCACAAAGTCACCGTTCCGCGCGAGCTGTTGGAGCAGGAGATGGAGTTGCAACAGCAGCAGAGATCGGCGCGCGTCGAGGAACTCGTCGCGTTTCTGGATTATCTGAATGGGAGCCGGGATGGCGAAGTGGTGCGGAATCTGCTGCTGCAGGAGGCGGGGCGGATGCATCTCGATACCGGAGATTCACCAACCAGCCGCTTCCTAAGCCAGGTGATTGGGCCGGTGCTGACGAAGCGGGTGCCGCCAAGAGACAAAGCGATTCGGTACGACGCTGACGCGCTGCCCAAGCTGGATATGGCGAGGAGCTATGGCGCGGCCGAGGTAGTGACGGCGGCGATGAAGGTGTTTGCACGAGACAGCAGGGTTGTTTCGATCGACGCCGACCTTGCCTCTACCAGCGGGCTTGAGGCGGGCGTCGCGGCGGTGGATCAAACGCGTGCGCTCAACGCCGGAGTGGCCGAAGCAAACATGATGCTCATGGCAGAAGCCTTCGCGGTGCTCGGTTATAACGCATGGTGCAGTACCTTCTGCCCGTTCTTCAACTGGCAGGTGATGCGGCGGATTGCGGTGGGGTATCAGGAACGGTTGGAGGCCATGCGAGCGAAAGACGGCTGGTTGAGCGAAGGGCACGGCGTGGACATCGCGTTCCTCGCTACTGCCGCCAATTTCGAGACGCGTACCAACGGCGCGACACACATGGGCAACGACGACAACACGACCTTCGATGCCGTTGCACACCTGAAGATCATCGACGTCTCGTGCCCGCAGCAAATGCTCTCCATCATGAAATGGGTGATGGAAGGCAATCAGGGCCTGGTGTATATCCGCGTGATGCGCACGCCATCCCGCGTGCTCTACGCTGGCACGTATGAGTTTGAGTTTGGTAAAGGCTATGTGCTGCGACAGACGGATGTGGACAAGGCGATCGTAATCAGCAGCGGGCGCGGAGTTCACGAGGTGCTGGAGGCTGCGGACTTGTGCGCGAAGCAAGACGTGCCCGTCATGGTCGTCGACATGCCGTCGGTCGATGAAGAGTTGCTGCTGAAGCTGTATCAGAGCGGGCTGCCTTTGCTCTTTGCGGAACAGAACAACGGCTTTTTGTGGCAGAACTTCCTGAAAGTCCTCTACCGGCATCGGGGCGCCGCAAGGCTCGATTCGCTCGACCGCGTGCGAAGCATCAACACACTGGACGCCAACGGCGAGAAACAGTTTCTGCACTCGGCCACCTATGAGGAACTGGTGGAGGTCTTTGGGCTGACATCCGCGGCGATCGCGAACACTGTTCGGAGAGCACTCGAGGGCTAGGGAGGTGCTGAATGTCGCTGCCGATTATTGACGAGACGACTGTGGAGGAGGTTCCGCTCGAGGGCAGGCACCTGCGTTGGGTGGTAACAAAAGAAAACACCGGAGCGCAGTATTGCACTCTGGCAATGATCCGCGTGGCTCCGCACAGCCGCGCGCGACCCTCGCACTCGCATCCCGAGGGCGAGGAGATAATCTACATCCTGAATGGTCACGGTCGCGTCCTGATCGATGGCCAGATCCAGCCCGTGAAGGCAGGCTGTGCGGTGCTCTTTCAGAAGGGCAAGGTCCACATGCTGGAGAATCTCTCCGGCGAAGAGATGAAAGTAGCCTGCTTCTTCGCCCCGCCCGCCGGTTTCAAGAACTACAAGATGTTTGAGGATGTCGATTTCCCGGAATACAAGCGCTAACGCTCTCGGTTCGCTCCTCCAGCGGAACTCACGACAGCGGTCGTCGTTGCGACAGGCTCTGCCGGTGTTGCCATTTCGGTTTGGAAACGGCCGGTCGCATATCCGTGCCACGGACATTGCTGGGCATATTGCCGAACGATCGTCGGCCAGAGCCGATTTGTAACGGCATGCCAACTGTTTCCCGGTTTCCTTGTTGCTCTAGTCCGTAGTTTCAACAACGTAAGACCGAGGTTTGATTCTCCTCTAACGTTGAAAGTCCGACG